>Ga0316576_10002232_pt1 | contig 10950 bp, 7 predicted proteins | sample S0NA_FD_203075 | JGI IMG/M metagenome (GOLD analysis project Ga0316576, IMG submission 203075) | Rhizosphere microbial communities from salt marsh grasses in Alabama, United States - S0-2_050615r3r5 | ecosystem: Host-associated > Plants > Roots > Rhizosphere | place: USA: Alabama | collected... | reverse complement strand
CCGACGTGCGCCGAGACCCCTTCGCCGGCCGCGCGCCGGTGGCCAAGCACGCCGACGCCCCCATCGTCGACGCGGGTCCGGCGATCGACATCCCCAAGGAGAAGAAGAACCCGGTCAAGCTCATCATTGCCTTCGTGATCACCGCGCTCATCCCGATGGGTGTGGGCTGGGCCTGCGGCCGGATCTACGCCTCGCGCGTCCTGTTCAACAAGGGCATCGAGGACGCCGGCAGGATCAAGGAGCAGGTCGAAAAGATCGCGGTCGTGAACAAGCAGATCGCCGAGGTCCTCCACAAGAGCCGCGTGCGCAACAGGGCGATCAAGTATGACGCCCAGCTCATCGAGGACCTGAAGGACATCCTGCGCAAGTCGCCCTGGGCCAACGCGGACAAGATCAAGACGCGCCAGGACGAGCTCTTCCGCACCAACTACGCCATGATGGAAGGCGTGGTGATCGACCGGCTCTTCAACTACTACAACGACACGATCCGGCTGATGGCCTCGATGGAGCACTTCATCCGCACCGCCGAGGACAGCGCGGAGCTGCTCAAGAAGTACTCCGAGTCGATCCAGGAGGGACAGCGCAAGTACGGCATCGTCTTCGCCGAGGACGCGGGGCGCTACTACCTGGGCAAGCTCGTCGAGGTTGGCAACATCGTCTGCGCGAACGAGAAGGCCAAGGACTGCCCCAAGGAGGACATCAAGGGCTTCATGGTCCGCTCCAGCGTCCAGGGCTCCTGGGGCCCCCGCCCGGGCAAGCCCGCCAAGGCGCACCGCGTCGACGAGATCGTCATCCCGATCATCCCCGACGAGTTCTTCCGCCAGGTCGTGGTCGGTCGCCCCGGCTACCTGGCCTTCGGCGACTACGTGCGGCAGTACGGCACGCTGAGCGCCATCGCCGGCCTCCTCTCCAAGACCGAGAAAGAGCTGATCAAGGACCTGGGCAAGGCCTCGGGTCGCGACAAGCTCTTCGTGTTCTAGAGCGTTCACCCAACATTCCCTCGACTCGACCATCCAGAGCGGATGTTCTATCGTCTCGCCCCGGCGTCATGGGAGGGTCCATGCTCTTCACTCCGCTGAAGCTCGGCCCGCTGGAGCTGCACAATCGCTTTGTCCACGCCTCCACGTACGAGGCGATGAGTAGCCCGGATGGAGCGGTCACCGATCGCCTGCTCCGTCGCTACCGCACGCTGGCCACCGGCGACATCGGTCTGATCATCCCGGGTTACATGTACGTCCACGCGCTGGGACGCTGCGCGCCGCTCCAGGTGGGCATCGAACGGGACGATCGAGTCCCCGGGCTGCGGAGGCTGGTCGAGACGATCAAAAGGTCGGGGAGCCGGGTCGCGTTCCAGCTCGTGCACGCCGGACGACAAACCTCCCCACGCTACATCGGCGCACGCCCCCTCGGGCCGTCCAGCACCTGGCGCGACCCGGCCTACCTCGTCAAGCCCCGGGCGATGACGGAGCAGGAAATCGAACAGGTTGTCGACGCGTTCGGCGAGGCGGCGAGACGGGCGGTGGAGGCCGGCGTCGACGCGGTCCAGATCCAGGCGTCGCACGGCTACCTGGTGAGCCAGTTCCTCTCGCCTTTTCACAACCGCCGTCGAGACCGCTGGGGCGGGTCGGACGAGGGGCGCTTCCGCCTGTTGCGGGAAATCGTGTTACGTATCCGGCAGCGCGCCGGGGAGAGGACCCCAATCCTGGTCAAGCTGAACGTCATCGACCACACTCCCCGGCCAGGGGTCACGCCGGAGATCGCGGCCCGCTACGCCGGCTGGCTCGCGCAGCTCGGCGTGGACGGTCTGGAGCTGTCGCAGGGCGCGCCAACGTACGCGTTCATGCCGCTCTTGCGCGGTGATGTTCCCCGCGCGGAGCTGATGCGGGCGCTGCCGTGGCACATGCGGATACCGGGCTGGATCTGGCTCGGGTCGCTTCAGGGCAAGTTCCCGCTCGTCAGCGCCTACAACATGCCCCTCGTCGACCGGATCAGACCCCACGCCGGAGGCGCGAAGGTCGCCGCCATGGGCGGGCTGCGCCGGCTGGATCAGATGGACCAGATCGTCTCGGAGGGGCGGGCCGACTTCATCGCGCTGTGCCGTCCGCTTGTCCGGCAGCCGCACCTGATCAAGCTCTTCAGGGACGGCCGGACGCGGACGTCAGACTGCCGCTACTGCAATCGTTGCTTCGCAGCAGTCGCGAGCCACCGGCCTGTCAGGTGCCACTACCGCCGATGATGGCTGCTGCTGGCGCCCCCCAGATCAGGGAACGACCTTGTTCTTCATGTCCGGAACCAGCTTGCCGTCAGCCTGCTGGAAGGCGAAGCCCGCCTGGGAGAAGTCCATGTCCATCACGGTCCCCGCGGGCAGCGGGTTCGTCATCGCGTCGGTGGGCAGGATGAAGTACCAGCGCGAGCCGAGCCCCGAGGGACCGGCCGGGCCGGGTGGGTCGACCTCGTCGATGTACAGGTTCACGTTGGAGCTGCTGGCCCCACGCTCTCCCGGCGCGTCGCCCTTGATGCCGCTCCCGTCGATGTCGTAGTCGAAGTAGAGCACGGCGTTGGTGCCCGAGAGGTGCTTGCCGGGGGTGCCCGATCCCACCGGGGTGTTGAAGGTCACGATGACCTTGTTGGGGTTGCCCGGGTCGCGGCCCAGCGTCGCGCTCACCGGGGTGCCCGACTGCACCGGCGTGAAGACGGGCGCCCCGAAGTAGCCCTCGAGCAGGGTGCCGCTCTCCACCTCGGCGAAGGTGCGGATGTTGAGGTTGTACTCGGCGCCCGGTTTGAGGCCCGGCAGGTTGATGGTCAGCACGTTGTTGGAGACCGACTTGGTCGGGACCGAGACCACCGGCTGGCCCGCCTCGTCGTACAGCGCGAGCTCGGTCAGGTCGTCGCGGATCGGCAGGTTGAACGTGACGTAGATCGGACCGCTCACCGAGCTCATCACCCGGTTGCCGCTGCCCCCGGCGAGGGCGGCGATGCTCGCCGCCTCGATGGACAGCTTGTTCGGCGCCTTGGACGAGCTGAGCACGACGGTGGGGATCGACCCGTCGAGCTGATTGACGTTGTACACCACCTCCTTGCCCATGAAGTCCAGGATGCCGTCCTTGTTCGTGTCGAACGGCGGGATCTGGATCCGCACCTGATCGGACACGCCGCCGCTCCCCACGAGCCCGGCGAGGAGCGCGAAGTCGGGCATCCCGACGAAGGCGAGGCGGCCGCTGTTGTCGGAGGTCGCCGGGGACACCGTGAGGCCCCTGGGGACAGCGGCCCCGGTCGAGAAGTCGACCCACTCGAGGCTCGCCCGCAGGAAGGCCTTGATGTTGGCCGGCGCCGGCGCGCCATCCGGGGTGACGAGCTGGACCGTGAACGCGGTCTCCTTCTTTGTCAGCGGCACGATCCCGACGGGGCCGAGGGAGAGCGTCGCGTTGCCCAGGGGAAAGTCGCCGGCCGAGTTGTCCAGCGTCGCGGCGATGGTCACGCCGCGGTAGGCGGCGGCGTCCTTGGGCGTCACCTGGATCAGCAGCGCTCCCGGCGGGACGTCGGCCACGCTGAAGTAGCCGGCCGAGTCGGTGGCCGCCGCGCCCGAGTCCGGGTACTTCTTGCCGCCGGCGATCACCGTGACCTGGGCCCCCTCCATCGGCTTCATCGTCGCGGCGTCGATGATGACCCCGCCGACCGAGCCCTTGGGCGAGACGTTGCCCACGCCGAGGCTCTCGTCGTCACCCCCACAGGAGAGCAGCAGGGCGAGCATGAGGAACGCAGCAATACGGACCCGTGTCATGATCTGACCTCCAGTATGTCTAACGAACCCATTGCCTCATCGGCAGTAGACCCCCGCGGGCAGGATGAGCACGTTGCGCGCCCGGTTGTCCTCGCGGGTGCCATAGTAAACACCGAGCCCCACCGACGTGCCGACCACCGCCGCGCCGACCACCGCACCGACCACGGGCCACAGGTAGGGCCAGGAGCGCACGCGTTCCCAGAACCCGCCCCGTCTCCGGGTGGTGGGCGGTGGCGGCCGCCAGGTGACGAAGGGCACCAGGCTCTCCACCAGCGTCTTGCAGTCCCGCTCCGGATCGAGGGCGGTGACCGTGCCCACGGCCGCGCCCGAGGCGCGGTTGCCCTTCGCGTCGTAGGCGTGGAGGGTGACAGTGACCAGATCGTCCCGGCTGGCGCTGGAGGCGATGAACAGCATCTGTCGCCCCAGCTTGCGGGAGAGCGCCGCCAGAGCGGGCCCCGGCCGGCGCGTCTGGGCCTCCACCTCGGCGTTTGCCATCAGCGCCAAAGGGCTCCTGGCGAGGGGATGGAGCCGCACGGTGAACGTGCTCACCTTCCCCCCACCCTCGACGCGGGCGCGTCCGGTCCGCGTGCGGTAGCCTAGCCGGGCCACGGTGACCAGGTTCGGGCCAGCCACCAGCCCCCGGGCCAGCACCGGGCTGAACCCGATGAAGTTGCCGTTGACCTGGACCTCGGCCCCCGGCGGATCCGTGTTGATCTGGGCGTCCCCGATGCCCATCTCGTCGACCAGGAAGCGCACCTCGTCGAACATCCGCTTGGACTGCGGCGGGAACTTCTGGGGATCGAACTCCAGCTTGGGCACGAGGACTATTGCCTGCTGCAGCGCCACCTTGGCCTCGGCCTCGTTGCCCGCCAGGAACTGGGCGATGGCGAGCTCGACATAGACGCGGCCGTGCTCCTCGACGCCGCTCTGGGACACCGCCATCAGGTGGAACACGCTGCGCTGGAGCTTGGCCGCGCGCTGAAACGCGTCGACGGCCTTCTGCACCTCGAGGTTGTTGAGCAGATCCTGCCCCTCCGTGATCAGCTGGTTCGCCTGGGCCAGGCGGTCGAGCAGTGGGCTCACCGGCTCGAGGAGGTGACGGATCGGGGTAAAGTTGATCTGCGGCATCGCGGAGAGGGAGCGCTCGATCGCCGCGGACACGGTCCGGACATGGACCTTCCCGTGGGGATCCATGAGGAAGGTCGCGGGAATCCGGCGCTGGCGGGTCTCCGCCCGGGCATCGAGGAGCGCCGCCAGCGCGAGCGCGACCGCACACGCCAATCCAAGGGAATTGCGGTGCTTCACCCCGGAGCGCCGAAGGCGCGAGGAACCGCAATTGGGAAGACGACGCATCACCCAACGATGTCGCCAGGGGACCCATCCTGTCAAGAAAGGTGGGCTTTGCGGCCCGCTCCCCGGGCTGGTATAAAGTCCATTGCTTCATCCAAGCAGAGCAATCCCGATGGATTCACCGCAAACACCGGACGCGTCCGAGGGGGCCGAGCAAGATCCGGGGGGCGAGCGCCTCCGGGTCCAGGTCGCCAACCCCGCGGACGGCGGTCTATTCTACTGGTTGTTCAAGCTCTACCTCTTCGGGGCGATCACGCTGCTCCTCGCCGGGCTGGCCATGGTCCCCGTGGTCTACCTGGCGGTGGGCGCCACCGTGCCCGCGCCTCCCGACCTGCACGCCTACCAGCGCGAGGCCGAGATGGAGACCCACATCCTCGCCACAGACGGGCAGGATCTGACCGTCCTGGTCAACAAGTACCGCTACCTGACTCCAGTGGACGAGGTCCCGCCAACGCTGATCAAGGCCTTCCTCGCCGCCGAGGATCGCGGGTTCTACGAGCACGGCGGCGTGGACTTTCGTGGGATCCTCCGCGCCGCGTGGGCCAACCTCCAGGCCGGGGCGGTGCGCCAGGGCGGGAGCACGATCACCCAGCAGGTCGCGAAGTCGTACCTGTCCAGCGACCGGACGATCCAGCGCAAGCTCAAGGAGATCGTTCTCGCCCGCCGGCTCGAGGCGCGCTTCACCAAGGACGAGATCCTCTACATCTACCTGAACAAGGTCTTCATGGGAGCCCAGGCCTACGGCGTCCGCGCCGCCGCCCGGGTCTACTTCGGCAAGCGGCTCAAGGACCTTACCATCGGGGAGATGGCCCTCCTCGCCGGGCTCGTCCGCGCGCCGTCGCGCTACTCCCCCCGGCGCTCGCTGGAGCAAGCCCGCAAGCGACGAGACCAGGTGCTGGAGGCGATGCGGGAGACCGGCGCCGTCACCACGGCCCAGGCCCGGGCGGCGAAGGCCGAGCCGATCCGACTGGCCAGCCAGCGGGACGACCCACACCGCTGGCTGGCGCCACACTTCGCCGAGCAGGTGCGGCGGGACCTCATCGAGCGGTACGGCAAGCAGCGGGTCTACACCGCGGGCTGGCGGGTGGAGACAACGGTTGACCTGCCGCTGCAGCACCAGGCGCGCCAGCGCGCGCTGACCTCCGTGCGGGCCCTCGACAAGCGCCAGGGGTGGCGCGGCCCGTTGCTACGAATCCGCGGAGATACCCAGAAGCGCAAGCTCCTGGACCGTGTCCAGCGCATGTACGACACGACCCGGTTGAAGATCGGCCGGCCCTACCCGATGCTCGTGGAGAAGGTGACCTCCTCTCGCGCCCAGGGCCGGATCGGCGACCGCCGCGTGACGATCCCCCTGGAGCTGGCCTCCTGGGCCGCCCCCTACACCCGAACCAACCCGGAGAACGAGCGGACCGTCGACTCGCTGCGCCAGGTGCTCGAGGAAGGCGACGTGGTCTGGGTCATCTCTCCTGTCCGTTGGATGCGCCGCAAGGCCTGGGGCACCGCCGAGGAGAAGAACACCTTCATGGCCCTGCACCAGGTCCCGAGGGTCGAGGGAGCGCTGTACGCCTATGACCACCAGTCCGGCTACGTGCTGGCCATGGTCGGCGGTCTGGACTACGACCGGAGCACCTACAACAGAGCGACCCAGGCCTGCCGCCAGCCCGGCAGCACCTACAAGCCGATCTACTACTCCCTCGCGCTCGACGGGGACCAGTTCTCGATGGCCACGATCCTGCAGGACCGCCCCTACCGGCCCGAGCCCGGCGAGGAGTGGAACCCGCAGAACGTGCACGGCACCCTGGACGGCAAGGTCACCATGCACATGGCCCTGGTTCGCTCGCTCAACCTCCCGTCCATCGAGCTCCTCGTCAAGCTCGGGGCGGACAAGGTCGCCGCCTGGGCGCGGCGCCTGGGGTTCACGACCCCAATCCACGCGGACAAGGCTCTGGCTCTCGGGGCGAGCTGCGTCAAGACCGACGAGCTGACCCGGGCCTTCGCGACCTTCGTCCGCGGGGGGACCCAGAAGGATCCGCTGTACATCCGCAGGATCGTAGACCGCCACGGCAACGCGGTGGAGGACCACACGATCGAGGAGGATCCACAGCTCTGGGAGGCGGACCGGCTGGATCGGGTCTGGGCCCGTTCGACCCACCGCGCAAAGCGGATCATCGATCCTCGCACTGCCTTCATGACAACCAAGCTCCTGCGCGACTCGGTGCTCTACGGCATCGCCGGGCGCTGCCGTATCGTCCCCGCCCCGACGGGCGGCAAGGGCGGGACCAGCAGCGACACCATGGATGTCTGGTTTGTGGGCTTCACGTCCCAGTGGGCGGTCACGGCCTGGATCGGGGACGACAGCTACCAGCGCCCGCTGGGGGAGAAGGAGGCGAGCTACACCACCGCCATTCCCATGTGGGCCAACTTCATGAAGGACGCCGTGGGTGGACGCCCCCTCAAGGAGCTGCCGACCCAGCGGCCCACCGGGCTCAGCTCGGCCATCATCGACCAGAACACCGGAGGCGCCCCCTCCGCGGACGGCAAGACAATCCGCATCTACTACCGGCCGGGGACCTACGTCCCCCCCAAGGGCGACGAGAGCTGATCCCGGGCCAGTGGCGCCCGCCCACCACGTGTGCTATAGAACCGCCACCAAAGGAGTGATGCGCAATGAGCGAGCCGTTGAAAGACAAGGTCCAGACCGTCCTCAACGAGATCCGTCCGGCCCTGCAGCAGGACGGTGGGGACTGCGAGCTGGTGGAGGTTACCGACAATGGGATCGTCAAGCTCCGCCTGACCGGCGCCTGCGCCGGCTGCCCGATGTCGACCATGACCCTCAGGATGGGGATCGAGGCCACGCTGAAGGAGCGTATTCCCGAGGTTCAGGCGGTGGAGCAGGCGTTCTAGCGCGACACCCGCCAGGCCGAAAACCCGTTTAATCTCAAAAGCTAGATATCCAACCCCTCAAGCGGATTCTTGGAGTTGATCTTCTTCTTCCGCTTGGGCGGCGGCTCGTCGTAGTCCGGGCGGCTGGTCCCGGGCGGTGGGCTGGGTGAGCTCGAGCCCTCGGAGGAGCCACCCACGCTTGGCGCGGTGGTCCCCTTGCCGGTGATCCGGTCGACGATGTCCTCGTTTGAGTCGCCGCCGCCCTCGCCGCCCTTGGTCACCGCTTCGACCAGCGGGTCGGTGTACTTCCGCTTGGGGCTGTTCAGCTCGCGGCCGTGCTTGACGTTCTCCCAGGTCTTGGCGTCCACGAGCACGAGGCAGAAGTTGCCGTAGAAGCCGGTGTAGTCGTAGGCCAGGAGCTTGGTGCGGCCCGACACGGGCCAGGCCAGGTGGTCCATCTTCGAGTCACCCTTGAGGGTGACGGTGAACTTGCGCTCGGCCGTTCCGAAGCGCGTCTCCATCGCCTGGGCGAAGTCCTCGAAGGTCTTGTCCGCGAACATCTCCGAGTTGAAGGCGATAAAGATCTTCCACAGCCGGTCGTGGTGGAAAAAGAAGAAGCGCCGCTCCTGCTTCTTCCACACCACGGCCATGGACTCGTTGTTCTTGTGCGCGAACTCCTTGTCCACGAGGGACACGTCCCAGGGCGTCCGCTTGCCCACGAAGGCGACGTGATCCTTCTTGACCTTCTTGAGCTTCTCGAACATCTCGCGCCGGCGCTTGTCCTGCTCGAGAGGATCCTTGATCTTCTTGAGGACCGCCTCTTCAGCGGTGCGGATATCCGACTGGACCCGCTTGATCACGTCGCCCGAGGACATGCCCCACTTGTACTTCCCCATCAGCTTTTCGATGCCGACCTTGGTCTGCTTGGTGGCGACGAGCTTCTTCTTCTTCTTGGCGCGTCGCTTCTTCGCCCGCTTCTTCCCCTTGCGGGCCCTAGCCTCCGCCTGGTCTGGCAACGAGGTGATCACGAACGCCGTGGCCGTGAACAAACAAACCGCCATCAACAGTGTCCTCATGTGTCGTTCCTCCGACAACTCGCCGAGAGCATATCACCGGGGATCATCCGTGAACAGGGATCGCCCACCCGTTTCGCGTACTTGTGTAGAGACGTCACGTCTTGACTGTTATTCATGGCACCCAAGGCCCCGAAATCAGGGCGGAGCGCCCCTCACATTGGACACCGGGGGCGTGGGCTCCTTGGCCGCCGCCGGCGCGGGCGTCGGTGCAGGCACCGGCCCCACGGGCTGCGGCCCCTCCACCGGCGCAACCGGAGGGGTGGATGGGGGCGAGGGCGGTCCCACCACCTCGGAAACCACCTTGGACACGGTCGCGGGAGCGGGAGGCGCGGGCGGTCCAAACGGCTCGCTCCTCGTCGCCACGGCCGCCGGGGGCGCGGGCGGTCCGAACACCCTGGCCTTCCCGCTCTTCCCGCTCTTCCCGCTGCCCTTTTTGGCCAGGCGCTCCTGCTTGAGCACCTCGTAGGGATTCTTGGCGTAGCGCGGCTCCTCGCCCTTGCCCGAGTAGTCGACCCAGAACGCCGTCTTGTCCCTGACGTCGAAGTGGACGAACGGCGTGTTCGGGTAGAAGCCGAGGCCCCGGCTCTTGGTGAAGGTCTTGCGCAGGTAGTCGCGCAGCGCCCGGGTGGAGACCCCGTCGACAGCGAAGTCGATGGCGCGTCCCAGGGTGTGCTTGCTGGTCTTGAGGTAGGCCACCTTGCGCGAACGGTAGCCGCTGAAGACGCGGAGGGTCTTGCCCTTGTAGTGCCGCGCGACAACGTAGATGCGCTGGAGCAAGCGCCAGTGAATCGGCCCCACCCGACCCGTGTGGTGGCAGCGCAGGAAGTGCCGCAGCTTCTTCACAGACGAGCGGATCGTCCGCCCCCGCCGGTCGTAGAGGCGGACGGTGAGCTTCTCGCGCGTGTTGGCCTGGACGAGGTGCATCGGCGGCCAGAGGTCGCGCTTCACCCGCCGCTGTCTCTGCCGCGAGCGGGTCCTCCTGGGCTTTCGGGTCCGCGTGACATGCTTGACCCGCGCCATGGCGAGGGTGACGCGCGGCGTGGTGGCCTGTTTCCTCTTCGTTCTCGATGGCCTGGCCTCGACGGAAGGAGCCAGGAGCAGAGCGATCAGTCCAACAAGGGCGCAGCGCAACGCCATATCCCAGGATTACGTGAGCCGATCTGCCGTGTCAATTTTTGAGCCGCGCGACGAGGCGCGCGAGGTGGCCGAGCGCCTCGATGGGCGTGGTGCGCTCCGGATCCAGCGCGCGGAGCTCGTCGAGCACCTCTCGCTCGGCGGTTGCCGGCCCGGCCTGCGCCGCGGGCGGCCCGAACAGGCTGAGCTGGCTCCCTCCCTGACCCACGCCACCGCGGACTGGCAGCTCCGCGTCGGGCTCGCCCGACTCCAGCGCGGCGAGCACGCGACGCGAGCGGCTGACCACCCAGCGGTCGAGCCCGGCGAGCCGCGCGACCTCGATGCCGTAGGAGCGGCTGGATCCTCCGGGGACCATCTTGTAGAGGAAAACCACTTTGCCTTTCCACTCTTGCACGGCGATGTTGAAGTTCTTCACGAAGGGCTTGACCTCGGCCAGCGCGCACAGCTCGTGGTAGTGCGTGGCGAACATCGCCTTGCAGCCCACCCGGTCGTGGAGGTACTCGGCCACGGCCCAGGCGATGCTGATCCCGTCGTAGGTCGCCGTGCCCCGCCCGATCTCGTCCAGCACCACCAGGCTGCGCCGGGTGGCGTGGCGCAGGATCGCCGCCGTCTCCCGCATCTCCACCATGAAGGTGCTCTCGCCCCGGGCCAGGTTGTCGCTGGCGCCGACGCGGGTGAACAGGCGATCGACGACCCCGATGCGCGCACGGCGCGCGGGGACGAAGG
>Ga0316576_10002231_pt1 | contig 10951 bp, 9 predicted proteins | sample S0NA_FD_203075 | JGI IMG/M metagenome (GOLD analysis project Ga0316576, IMG submission 203075) | Rhizosphere microbial communities from salt marsh grasses in Alabama, United States - S0-2_050615r3r5 | ecosystem: Host-associated > Plants > Roots > Rhizosphere | place: USA: Alabama | collected... | reverse complement strand
CCCCTCGTCCTCGATGTCCCGCAATCCCTGTTTGACCATGCCCAGGAGCTTGCTTGGCTCGGGGTCCTCGGTGTAGAAGCGCTGCGACTTCGGGACCTGCGGCTCCCATATCGTGCACTCCTCCGGGTGCTGGTGCGGGCAGCCGACGTACAGGTTGGGCACGACTCGCAGGATGGTCCGACCGGCCTGGATCATCTCCTCGCCCATGTCAGCCATGTAGATCTTGGTGTAGACGAAGAAGATCACGAACTCGCACGCGGGGTTGACCTCGCCGCCGTGCAGGCGCCGGCCCTGGCGGATCATGGCGACGCCCCGCTGCGCGGCTTGCATGAACTTGGCGCGCGGGTCGTGCGCCACGCGGAAGCTGACCAGGGCGCCGCGAGCGGCCCCCACGTTCATCGTCGGGTTCAGCGCGACGCGCGGGCCCTGGCCGTTGTAGTGGATGACGCCCACCGACACCGGGTTGCCCTGGCGCTCGAACCGCTGCAGCTCGGTCAGCGCCTGGAGCGACACCTGCTTCTGCCATTCGGGATACGGTGTGTCGTCCTGGATGAAGACGACGTTGAGTCCCTCGGGGCAGGCGGTGCAGGCTGCGGCGAACGTCGTGGTGATGTCCACCGGATCGCAGATCGACTGCGGGTTCGGCTGCAGCGTGGTGGTGAGAGCCATCGTGCAGGTGCTGTCGTTCCGCTGCTGCGGGACGACAGGGCTCGAACCTGTCGAGTCCCCGTGCCTTGCCGGAAGCAGGAGCACACCGAACACGAGCGCGGCCAGGATCCCGAGCATCACAACGAGATCCGCGGCCGCCCGGAAGCGCGAAGACGACGAGAGCCTCGTCCGGAGAGACATGAGCACAACCCCCTTCCCTACACGCAAGTGACGGCAACAGCATATGGCGAACTCGGTCCCGAGTGTCCGGGAGCGAGTGGGGAGTGCGCCTAGCTGCAGCCTACAGCATGCGCCCACCTACGTCAACGTGACATAGAGGATTACCGGTCCGCCGCGGAGGCGGTTCACCAGTGCAAACGAGGGCGCGATCCCAGCCTGCGCGATGCGCGCCACGTAGGGCGACCGCGCCGGCCGGCCGTGGTATCCTGCGCCGGGCACCCGTGCCGCGGCTGCGGCGCGGCAGCGAGGCTGGAGGGATGCGGGAGCGATGCTGGAGTCATGACGTGAGGAGAAGCCACAGGTGACAGACTCGGACGTGAGGATAGAGCCCTTGGACGAGCCGGCCTGGAGCGTGATTGGACCGGCCATCCACTCCCACAACGTCGATGCCGTGGGCGATCCGGGGACGGAGATGGTGTGCTTCGTGCTGCGCGACGACACCGATGAGGTCGTCGGTGGCGCGATCGGCGAGGTGCACTGGGGCTGGTTCTGCCTGCACTTGCTCTGGGTCCGCGAGGACCTGCGCGGCCGCGGGCACGGTCACGAACTGCTGACGGCGGCGGAGGAGCAGGCTCGACGGCTCGGCGCGGTTCACGTATACCTCGACACGTTCAGCTTCCAGGCGCCGGACTTCTACCTGAGCCACGGCTACGAGGTGTTCGGCGAGCTGCCGGCGTTCCCGCCCGGTCACGAGCGCTTCTACATGCGCAAGGAGCTGGCGGACCCTCGCGACACCAGTCGCGATTCCGTGCGTGGCGCGGATCGTGAAGCAGATCGCGAAGCCGGCGCGTAGGCCAGGCCCGGTGCGGATTCGCAGCCGGACGCCGGCGGAGGAGAGAGCCTGATAGAGCACGACATGGCCGCCATCGCGGCGGCGATCATCAGCGGCTACGAGCTGCCGGTTCGCGGGTACCACGGGGTGGTACACTGGGCGCGGGTGCTCGAGAACGGGCTCCGTGTAGGGGCCGACGTCGACGCGGACGAGGAAGTGGTGCGGCTCTTCGCCCTGTTTCACGACTCTCGCCGGATCAACGAAGGGCGCGACCACGAGCACGGGTTGCGCGGCGGCGAGCTGGCGCGGTCGCTTCGCGGCACGCTGGTTCATCTCGACGACTACCGCTTCGAGTTGCTCTATGAGGCGTGTCGCCTGCACACCGACGGACTGACGCAGGGCGACATGACGCTGCAAGCATGCTGGGACGCCGACCGGCTGGACCTCGGTCGCGTCGGTATCAGGCCCCGGCCAAACAGACTGTGCACGGATATCGCCCGCGACTTGATCCCGTGGGCGGACGCCCGCGCACTTCGTGGCTACGTGCCGGTCGAGGTGCTGGCGGCGTGGGGCGTGGAGCTGCCTGATTAGCACGTGCGGGCCGGTCCGGCACGCCTCGAGCTGCCCGGCTAGTACGTCGTCTCCATGTCGATCAGGCCCTTCTCCTTGGCGCGGGCCAGCGACCAGCGGTAGACGTACAAGGAGCTGGCCAGAAGCACGACGGTAAAGACCGCTAGGATCGTGTTGAGCTGCCCGTTCGTCAAGTGCGCCAGCGTCTGGAAGCCCGCCGCGTCGGGGCCAAGCAGCGCGCGGCGAGCCGCCTCCAGCCAGTACGTCGCCGGCAGCGCGAAGCCGATCCAGCGGACGGCGGACGGGAGCGTCTCCAGTGGGAAGATCGCGCCGGAGAACAGGTACAGCGACCCGGCGACCGCCTCGCCGAGGGACCAGAAGTGGCGAGCCATCATCATCGTCAGCGAGCCCATCATCAGGCCCATGCCGGCCAAGCTGAGCACGCCGAGCCCCGTGCTGAGCCCCAGCAACGGCCAGTCGATTGTGGACAGCTGGATCGGCAGATCGAAGACGATCACGCCGAAGACGAGCGTGATCAGCACGGAGACCGAGCCCACGACCAGCCGAGCGACGCCGCGCCCGTAGAGGTACGAGAAGTGGCTGATGGGCGCCGTATGCAGCTGCGCGCTGGTGCGGTAGTGCTCGCGATCGTCGATCACCGCCCAGCTGACGCCCGTGATCACCATGCCGACGAGGATGTACAAGGCGTTGCCCGTGTAGATGTAAGCGAAGATCGGTTGATCGGTGGCGCCGTTGGTGATCACGCTGTACATGACGACCAAGATGAGCACCGACGCGATGGGCCGGGCGATCGAGTAGATCGCGAACAGAAACGGGTCGGCCCAGTTCGACTCGATCTGCCACCCGAGCCACGCGGCCGTGATGAACGACCGCAGGCTCTTCTTGTCCCGCACCACGGGCAGGTCGAGCAACCGGCCGGCGATCTCCGCCGTCAGGGGCAAGCGTGCCGTCTCGGGCGTGTTGCCGATCGACGTCACGGCGTCACCTCCGTCGCTCGGTGAGCCGGCCGTTGCGCCTGCCGCGCTGCTCGAGCCGATCAAGCATGTAGTAGGCGGCAACCAGGAACACGGCCGCGAGCACGGTGATGATCGCCAGCTCGGTCGCGACGGGCAGGAAGCCCAGGTTCGGGTCGTCGGTGAACAGCAGCTGGCGCATGGCGTCGAGACCCAAGGTCAGCGGGATGACCGACACGAAGGTGGCCACCGCGACCCCGAGCGCCTTGACCGGGAAGTAGAACCCGGACGCCAGGTAGACCGGCTCCTGCAGCATGTTCGACAGGTGCCACGCCTCGCGACCCGCGGCCAGGAACACCGACGCGAACAGCATGCCCATGCCGTAGAGCGCGGCCATCGTTGCCGCGAACGTCACCACAAGCAGCACGAGGCTGCCCGCGGAGTAGTTCACGTCGAAGAGCCACGAGCCCAGCACGATGATCGCGGTCGCTCGGGTGCCGGTCATTACCAGGCCGCCCACCGCCATGCCCAGCAGGATGGCCATCAACGGGCCGGGCGAAGCAATGTACAGCTCGAGGTTCCCGGCGTCCTTGTCCCAGTAGAGCTGGCTGGCCATGCCCCAGAGCACGTTGAGCCAGAAGGCGGTCATCGCCCCGCCGACGATCACGAAGCCGATGTAGTCCTGGGGCGCATCGATGGCGCGGTACACGAATACGTAGGCCGCCACGCCCAGCAGCGGCAGGATCGTGTCGAACACCATCCAGCTGCGCTCGCGGTATGCCCCGACCATGCGCGGGTACGCCCGGGCCCACATCGTGACCCAGAACAGCCGCGCGCCGTCCAGCTTCGCCGCGGGCTCGGTCATGACCGACGCTCGGGGCCGTGTCGTGACCGACACCGCGCGCTCGACCACGGCGTCCGGCGCGTGGCTAGCCGTCATCGTCTTGGCCCCTGTGCGACGTGTCGACGTCAAGGCCGCGGCCGACGAGGTCGATGAACACGTCCTCGAGCGTTGGCTCGCGCTTCTGCAGCGAGATCAGGTTCGAGCCGCGCTCCGACAAGTGCGCCAACACGGCCGGCAGCGCTTCGTCGGCGCTGAGGATCAGTTGCAGCTCGGTGAACCCGTTGCGGTTGGTCACCGTGAGGCTGCGCACGCCGGGCACTGCTTCGAGCATCTCGCCCCGCGTGGGTCTGTGCCCCAGCGGCTCGACCGTCAGGGTGAACACCACGTCGCGGCGCAGCTCCCTCTTCAGCGCCTCCGGCGAGTCGACCGCCTGCAGGCTGCCGTGATCGATGATCGCGAGCCGGTCGCACAGCTCGTCGGCCTCGGCCATGTAGTGCGTGGTCAAGAGGATCGTACGGTCGTCGCGCGCGCCGATCCATTCCTTGACGAATGCGCGCACGTCTCGCGCGGCGCCGACGTCGAGCCCGAGGGTCGGCTCGTCGAGGAACACGAGCTTGGGGTCGCTGACGAAGCCCCGCACGAAGTTCATCTTCTGCCGCAGCCCCGTGGACAGGTCCGAGATCTTGCTGCCGCGCCTGTCGGCGATGCCGACCAGCTCCATCAGCTCGCCAATGCGCCGCTTGGCGTCCTTGCTCTCGAGGCCGTAGAACCGGGCGAACATCCAGAGGTTCTCCTCGACCGTCAGCAGCCCGTAGCCGCTGGTCTCGCCGCCGCTGACCAGGCTGATGTCGGGGCGTATCCGCCGCTCGTCGGTGGCGACGTCGTAGCCGTTGACCATCGCCCGACCCGACGTCGGGAGCAGCAGGGTGGACAGGATCTTGATGAGCGTGGTCTTGCCCGCGCCGTTCGGGCCCAGGACGCCGAACAGCTCGCCGCGCGCGATCTCCAGCGAGACGTTGTCGAGCGCCACGATCTCCTTGGCCGGCTCGCCGCGCTTCGCGCCCTTGACGCGATAGGTCCTGCACAAGTCGATGCACTCGGCGGCGGGCGGGACAGACGGCTGCGCATCGACGGGCGCGCCGGTCTCTGTCGCCCGCCGGGCGCTATCGAGTGCCACACGTCCGGCGGCCGTCACGTCCGCCTCCTGTTGGTTGCGGCGCGTGCGGACTCGCAGTTGTCGCAGCTGCAAAACGCCTCCGGGAAGGCGTTCGCGGCCGACGTGCCGAGGAAGGTCAGCTCCATGTGCCCCCGCGTTCCGGGCGCTGGCGGTCACAAGACGGCGCCCGGGGGCAGTATACCCCGCCGGGCGCCGTCGACGCGTCGGACATTTGGTCTAGCCCGCCTACGTACGGCGGATGGTCCGGGTCCTAGCCGGAGCCCCTCGACGAGCGTGGCCGGTCCCATCGCCCGGCGAGGCGGCCGGGCGGAGTTGGCGCGGCAAGCGCGCGCCGCGGGCGCGCTGCCGCACGCTAGAACGGGTAGCCCTGCGCCCCCTGGAGGCCCTTGATGGCTGAAATCTCGCCGGTGTGCGCGAATGTGTTGCCCAGCGGTATCAGCGTCAGCACGTCACCCAGTCGCATCGCCTCCATGCCGAACGGCGACATGTCGATCTCGCGGTCGAGATCCGCGTCGCTGAGGCCGCCCAGGTACTCGTCCGTGGCGGCGAACACAGCGTCGGCGTACGGCTTCAGCGCCGAGACGCCGCTCGTGAACTGAGCATCGGCCTCGTTGGAGAGCCGCAGCGCGTTCGGCACGCCTGTCTGCTCCTCCCAGTTCCCGCTCTCCCACAAGGTCGGCCTCCCCTGCGCGAGCTGTTGGATGGCCATGTCCTCGGACTGCGCGATGTGGGCCGCCAGCTGCGCGATCGAGCTGACCCTTCCGGGCGGCCTGTACGTCGCCTGCTCGTCCGTGACGTCGACCGTCGTTTGATCGAACCAGTAGTGCGACGCGCGGAACGCGCTGCGTAGTGAGTCGACTCCGTTCATGTAGTCAGGTCCTCTCTGGTTGTCGCTGATGGGCGCGCGCGGCGGCGGTCCGTCGCGCGCTTAAGCGCAATGGTAGTCAGAAAAAAACGGGGACCCAAACCAGCGGTGCGCCGACCAGGGCTTGGCCCGGCCTCCTCGCCTGGCATATAATGACCCTTCGGCGGGGCTGTAGCTCAGCTGGGAGAGCGCTACAATCGCACTGTAGAGGTCAGGGGTTCGAATCCCCTCAGCTCCATGGTTGGCCCACATCTGCTGGTCGGGATGTGGGCCGCGTCATTTGGGCGCGCCGTGCGGCGCGTGCCGCCTGGTGCGCGCCCGGCCGGCCTCATGGCCGCAGGGAGGCGCTCACTCAACGCGGGGAGGTGTGGTCGGACATGAGCACCGCAGGTGAGGCGCCGGACCGCGTCGGCGCGTTCCGGGCACTGGTGGCGGACAGGCAGGGCGAGGTCTTCGCCGCGCAGGTGCGCGAGCTTGGCGCGGCCGACCTGCCGGACGGCGACACGGTCGTGCGCGTCGCGTTCTCGGACCTCAACTACAAGGACGCGCTCGCGGTGGCCGACAAGGGCCGGATCCTGCAGCGGCTGCCGCTCGTGCCGGGCATCGACCTGGTGGGCGCGGTCGTGGAGTCCGCGACCGGCCAGCACGCCGTCGGTGACAGCGTGCTGATCAACGGCTACGGTATCGGCGAGGGCCACTGGGGCGGCTATACGCAGCTGACTCGAGTGCGGTCCGATTGGCTCGTGCCTGTTCCGGCAGGTCTCACTGCTTGGCAGGCCGCGGCGATCGGCACGGCCGGCTACACGGCCATGCTCAGCGTCATGGCGCTGGAGGACCACGGCGTCGCTCCAGGCGATGGGCCGGTCGCGGTGACGGGCGCGTCGGGCGGAGTAGGCAGCTACGCGGTCGCGCTCCTGGCAAAGGCCGGCTACGAGGTGGTTGCCTCAACCGGGCGCCCGCGCACGGCGCCTTACCTGCGGCGGCTTGGCGCGACGGACGTCATCGGGCGCGAGGTGCTCGAAGAGGCGTCGAAGCGCCCCATGGGCTCCGAGCGCTGGGCGGGCGCGGTGGACGCCGTCGGTGGAGCGACGCTCGCTGGGCTGATCGCGACGACTCGCAGGCACGGCAGCATCGCGGCGTGCGGCCTGGCGGGCGGGCACGGCCTGGAGACGACCGTGTTCCCGTTCATCTTGCGAGGGGTGAGCTTGCTGGGGATCGACTCCAACTTCTGCCTGCACGAGCGGCGCGAGGAGGCGTGGGACCGACTCGCGAAGGACCTCACGCCCGAGACCATCGAGCTGATCGCGCCGCACACGGTGGCGCTGGGCGAGCTGCCCGAGCTGAGCATTCGGTTGCTCGCGGGCGATGTCGAAGGGCGCGTTGTCGTCGACCTGGGGGCCGAGTCGCGACCCAGACATGACCAAGGGGACGAAGATGTCTAACGAGGTCGAAAACTATCCGCCTTCCGTTCGGGACTACGTGCGCCAGCACTTCGCGAGCGAGGACGAGGCGCTGAGGGGGATCGGCCCGGCGGCGACCGCGGCCGGGCTGCCGAGCATCTCCATCGGGCCCGAGGAAGGTCGCTACCTGCAGCTGACGGCGGAGGCGATCGGGGCCCGACGGGCGTTGGAGATCGGGACGCTGGGCGGCTACAGCGGCGTCTGGATCGCGCGCGGGCTGGCGCCGGGCGGACTGCTGGTGACCATCGAGATGGACCCGCGGCACGCGGACGTCGCCCGCCGGAGCTTCGAGCGCGCGGGCGTCGCCGACCGCACTGACATACGAGTGGGCCGAGCCCTGGAGGTCTTGCCCTCGCTTGAATCGGAGCCGCGGTTCGACCTGGTGTTCATCGATGCCGACAAGACCGAGTATCCTGACTACCTGGACTGGGCGCTGCGCCTCACGCGACCCGGCAGCGTCATTGCGGCCCACAACGTGTTCCGTCGCGGCCAGGTCGTGGCGCCCAGCGACGACCCGCAAGTGGAAGCCACTCGCGAGTTCAACCGGCGAATCGCGGCCGACCCGCGACTAGAGTCGACGCTGTTGCCGCTGAGGGACGGCATGTCGTTCTCGGTGGTGCGAGCCGGGTAGCGAGACAGACGCCGAGCCGGACAGCGAGACAGGCGATTCCTGAGAGAAGCAGCGCAGGAAGTGCAGCGAGAGGACCCGAGCCGATGAGCGCCAGCACCGACCAGCCCACGCCCGAGGTCGCCGCCGCGGCCGCTGCCCGGCGCCAGCGGGAGACGGATCACCACGGCTACGACCCAGGTGTGATCGAGCCCAAGTGGCAGGCCCGATGGGAGTCAGAGGGGCTGTACACGCGGCCAGCGGATCCGGCCAAGCGGCACTACTTGCTGACGATGTACCCGTACCCGTCCGGCAACCTGCATATCGGCCACTGGTACGCCTTCACGCCGACGGATGCGCGCGGCCGCTTCATGCGCATGCGCGGCCACGACGTGTTCCTGCCGATCGGGTTCGACGCCTTCGGGCTGCCGGCGGAGAACGCGGCGATACAGCGCGGCGTGGACCCGCGCGAGTGGACGCTGGCCAACATCGATCAGATGCGCCGGCAGTTCCGGTCGATGGGCGCGATGTTCGACTGGACGGCTGAGATCGTCACCTGCCAGCCGGAGTACTACAAGTGGAACCAGTGGTTCTTCCTCAAGCTCCTGGAGCGAGGGCTGGCGTACCGCCAGCGGGCGGCGGTCGACTTCTGCCCGTCGTGCAACACGACCCTGGCCCGGGAGCAGGTGATCGGCGAGGAGAGGCTGTGCGAGCGCTGCGGCACGCCCGTGGTCAAGAGGGAGCTGGAGCAGTGGTTCCTGCGCATCACCGACTACTCTGACGAGCTGCTGGAGGGGCTGGAGGCGATCGACTGGCCGGAGCGCGTGAAGACGATGCAGCGCAACTGGATCGGTCGCAGCGAGGGCGCCGAGATCGACTTCGAGCTGCCGTCGATCGGGGAGACCATCTCTGTCTTTACGACTCGCCCGGACACTCTGTATGGTGTGACGGCCCTCGTACTCGCACCGGAGCACCCGCTCGTGGACCGCCTGACCTCTGACAATAGCAGCGGTGCGGTGCAGACGTATCGCGAGCACGCGGCGCGAGCATCCGAGATCGACCGCTTGGCGGCCGACCGGGAGAAGACCGGCGTCTACATCGGGGCGTATGCCAAACACCCACTGACTGGTGGTGATCTGCCGGTTTGGATCGCCGACTACGTGCTCATGACGTACGGGACCGGCGCGGTGATGATGGTCCCTGGTCACGACGAGCGCGACCATGCGATGGCGACCAAGTACGGTATCGACATTGTCGAGGTCATCCGGCCGCCGGGCGACCCTGACGCCGGCGTGCTGGAGGGCGCGTACCCCGGACCCGGAGTGATGGTGAACTCCGGCCCGTGTAACGGCATCGTTTCGACGGCGAAGTACGCGGCGGACGAGTGGACGCCTGAGCTGGCCGCCGAGTATGGCCTGCCGGCGAGGCTGTCGTCCGAGGGCAAGCAGGTCGTGGTGCAGGCACTGGAGAAGCTCGGAATGGGGCGCCCGGCTGTGACCACGCGACTCCGCGACTGGCTGATCAGCCGCCAGCGCTACTGGGGAACCCCTATTCCCGTGGTGTTCTGCGACCGTTGCGGCGCAGTGCCCTTGCCGGTCGAGGAGCTGCCGATCGAGCTGCCGGCGGATGTCGAGTTCACGCCCACCGGCGAGTCGCCCCTGCGGCAGGCCGAGGACTGGGTCAGCACGGCTTGTCCGATCTGCGGTGGTCCGGCGCGCCGCGACACCGACACGATGGACACGTTCGTGGATTCATCCTGGTACCAGTATCGATACCTGAGCCCTGAGTACCAGCACGGTCCCTTCGACCCGGCGGAGTCCGACTGGCTGCCCGTCGCCCAGTATACGGGCGGCATCGAGCACGCCACCATGCACCTCCTCTACACACGCTTCTGGACTAAGGTCATGCGCGACCTCGGCTTGGTGGAGTTCGACGAGCCGATGCTGGCCCTGTTCAACCAGGGGATCATCCTCGGCGAGGACTCGGAGAAGATGTCCAAGAGCCGCGGCAACGTCGTGGATCCGGACGACCTCGTGGCGCGCTACGGCGCGGACACAGTCCGCGCGTACCTCATGTTCATCGGCCCGTGGGACCAAGGCGGTCCGTGGGATCCGCGGGGGATTCAGGGCGTCGTGCGGTGGCTCAACGACGTCTGGTCCCTCGCTCTCGAGGACGGCGCAGGCGATGGTCCCGAAGGCGCGAGCTCGGGCGGGGGCTCGGCCCTCACAGAGGTCGGCCAGGTTGACTCCGCCGCGCCATGCGAGGCGGAGCTGCGGCGCGCGACACATCAGACCCTGCGGCGAGTGACGGAGGATCTGGAGGAGTTCGGCTTCAACACCGCGGTCGCGGCGCTCATGGAGTACCGCAACACGCTCAAGGGCGCTCGTCAGGATTGCGCGGGGACCGACGCCTGGGACGAGGCGATCGACACCATGCTGCTCATGATGGCGCCGCTGACGCCGCACATCGCCGAGGAGCTGTGGTCGAGGCGCGGCCGGCCGTACTCGATCCATGCCCAGCCGTGGCCCGAGCACGATCCGGCGCTGGCGGCCGACGAGACCTTCGAGCTGGTCGTCCAGGTGCGCGGCAAGGTCCGCGACAAGCTGACGGTGCCCGTCGGGATCTCGGAGGAGGGTGCGATCGCGGCCGCTCTCGCCAGCGAGGCGGTGCAGCGAACGCTGGGCGACGAGACGCCGAAGCGCCTCATCTACGTGCCCGGCAAGCTGGTCAACGTCGTGGTCTGACCAGCCTGCCGGGAGGCGTGCTCCTGAGGCGTGCCCCTATGGCTCGCTGA
>Ga0316576_10002229_pt1 | contig 10954 bp, 8 predicted proteins | sample S0NA_FD_203075 | JGI IMG/M metagenome (GOLD analysis project Ga0316576, IMG submission 203075) | Rhizosphere microbial communities from salt marsh grasses in Alabama, United States - S0-2_050615r3r5 | ecosystem: Host-associated > Plants > Roots > Rhizosphere | place: USA: Alabama | collected... | reverse complement strand
CGGGAACCTCCGCTCCTGGTGCTCGGCTCGATCCACCGGGCGGAGGAGGAAGCCCTGCTTCCCTGGGTGCCGCGCCTGCTCGCGCGGGTGCCGGGGCTGCGCGTTGTCGTCGCCCCTCGCTATCCCCATCGTGCTCCAGAGATCAGAAGACGGCTGGACGAGCTGGGGATCTTCGGGCAACGGGTCACCGTCGTGGGCACGATGGGCGACCTGGCAACTCACTACGGCGCGGCGACGGTGGCGTTTGTCGGCGGCAGCCTGATCCCCCACGGCGGACACAACCTGGTCGAGGCCGCGGCCCGGGGCGCTGCGGTGTTGACGGGGCCCTACACGACCCACTGCGCCGACGAGGCGGCTCGGCTCGTCGCGGCGCGGGCCGCCGTGGTCGTCTGCGACGGGCCGAGCTTCTGCGATAGAGCCCTCGACCTGCTGCTCCACAGGGAAGCCACGACGCGGACCGGCGAGCGGGGCCAGCAGGTGGCGCGGGAGCTGTCTGGCGCCGCGGACCGTCTGGCCCGGCGGCTGGCGACGCTGTCGGGCGGTGGGCCCGGGGGCCAGCGATGACCTGGGGGCTGGCTCCGCTCGCCTGGGCCTACGGAGCCCTGGCAACCTGCAGACGTCAAGCCTACCGGCGAGGCGTGCTCCATCAGCGCAGGGTGGGCGCGCCGGTGATCTCCATCGGGTCGCTCTCCATGGGCGGTAGCGGAAAGACACCCGTCACCGGGCTCGTCGCGGAGCGGCTGGTTGCCCGCGGTCTCACCGTGGCGGTCGTCTGTGGGGCATACGGCGGCGCCGAGCGCGGCGCGGCCCGGGTCGCCCCCGGGGACGCCCGCTCTACGGGGCGTTTCGGAGACGAGGCGGCGATGCTCGCGCGCTGGCTCGCGCCGACGCCCGTCGTGGCGGGGCGGAGCAAGCTCGCCGCTGCGCGTATCGCCGTGGAGCTGGGCGCCCGGGTCATCGTGGTCGACGACGGGTTTCAGCACCTGCGCCTGGCCCGGGACCTGGACCTGATCGTCTTTGACGGGAATCCGGCACCGGCCGTGGTTCCGCGGGGCCCGGGCAGGGAGCCCGCCTCTGCGCTGCGGCGGGCCGACCTCCTCTGGCTCCACCTGCGGGGCGGATCTTCCGCCGTGCCGCGGCAGATGGTCGCGCCCCCCGCGGTGGTCAGCCGCAACCGTGCGCTGACGCTGGTCAACGTCGGGGGCCGGTCGAGGGATCCGTCCCACCTGGCGGGGGCCCGGGTCGCGCTGATGACCGGGATCGCCGCCCCGCAGAGCTTCCGCGCCGTCGCCGAGTCGCTGGGGGCCGTGGTGGTCGGCGAGGTCCACGTTCGCGACCACAGGCCGTTTCGCCGCCGGCATTTCCGCCGCGCCGCCGCGATGAAGCCCGAGCTGCTGCTCTGCACCGAGAAGGACCTGGTGCGGATGGCTCACCACGCCAGCGCGGCGGATCTCACCGCCCTGGTCTGCCGCGCCGAGATCCTCGCCGGTGCCTCCTCGCTCGAGCGCGCGCTGGACCGCGTACTGGACGGGGTGCGCCGATGATCCGCTTGATCGGACGGGGACTGGGCCGGCTCACGCCGCTGTGGGTGCATCGCCTCGGCGCGCTGTTCGGCTGGCTCCTGTTTTCGGTGCTCCGGATCCGGCGCCGCGTCACCCTGCAGAACATCCAGGCCGCGCTCGGGTTGCGACGAGCGGCCCGTGTCCTGCTCGCCCGGAAGGTCTACGCCCACCTGTGCACCGGAGCGCTGGAGCTGTTCCGCGCGAGCGCGCTGCAACGACGCGAGGCCGAGCGGATGCTGGGGCGCTCCGGGCTGGCGCTCCTGCGGCGTCACCTCGCCAAAGGTCGCGGGCTGCTCGTCCTGAGCGCCCACGTCGGGCAGTGGGACCTGCTGGCCTGCGCCGCCGCGCGTTGCGGCCTGAAGGTCAACGTCGTGACCCGCGAGATCAAGACGGGGTGGTTGAATCGGGTGTGGATGGAGGAACGCGCCGCCTGCGGCGTTCGCCTGCTGCCGGCCCGCGGCAGCGCGCGCGCCATCGTCGCGGCCCTGCGGCGCAACGAGGTGGTCGCGCTGGTGCTGGACCAGCACGAGCCGGGCGGGGCGGTGGTTCCGTTCCTCGGCCGACCGGCGGCGACGGGGACCGCCCTGGCGCGGCTGGCCCGGGCCACCGGCGCTCCCGTCGTGCCGGTGTTCCTCCTGCGCGAGGGGCTCGGGTTCAGGTTGGTGGTCGAGGAGCCGCTGAAGGTCGAAAGGGGCGATGACGTGGTGGAGGTCACGGCCGCGTTCAACCACGTCATCGAGGCCCAGGTCCTGGAGACCCCAGAGCAATGGCTGTGGCTCCACCGCCGCTGGAAGGTCGCCGCCCCCCAGCACCCCTGACCATCGAAGAAATACATGGTGGTGCGGAGAATGGTTCCGGTATCCGTCCCGGGCCGGCCATGCGCATTGGCCTCGCTGACACGCCCTGGAGCTGGGAGCGGGTCCTCGCCCGCCGCCTGTTCTGGCGCCGCGTGCCCAGGGATCCGGACCTGATGAAGCTGTATCGCCGCGAGCTCGTCACGCCGGCCCTGGGACACAATGCCCGGCATACACTGAAGAATGCTTTCTAGCTCGACTGGCCCGATTCTCGGGACCTCACAAGCGCCGGCCGAAAAACCAGCGGCCCTGCATCAACTCCGCCGAGCGGCGGCTCGCCAACATTCTCCGCACCACCATGGAAGAAATAAACTCGCACGGCTGTCCGTACTATCTACAGGGGATTGGTGCGTGAACGAACACAATGACCGGAATAGGACACCAACACATAGGGGTTCTGATCTTTGGGAGGTGGAGTATTCGCGGGAACCAAGCAAGGAGGGTTTGAGTTGAGATAGAGGCAGCACCTGTTTGTTTGACCTAGCCTAAGACGTAAGCTGTGGAGAACATTGATGGCAAGAAAGGCCGGCTCATCTCACGCGTCGTTCAAGGGGAGGCGGCACAAGCACGACTACATGTCGCACTCCGGCGAGGGAGGTGTGACCTTTGACGACCCTGAGATCGAGGGTTCGTCAACTCCAAAGGAGTCCAGCGAGAATTTCCTCGCGCTCTACTTCCGGGAGATGGCGGCACTGTCGCTGCTCAAGCCGGACGAGGAGCTCGCAGCAGCGCGTAACATCGAGACGGTGGAGCTCTGCCTCTGGGCGCACCTGCTTGGTCATCCGGGGCTTCTCGAGCCCGTGCTGGCCTATGTGGAGCGGTCCATCGAAAACAGCGCACCGGACTTTCAACAACTTCGAAAGATGGCCCGCTCGGTGAAGCGGAAGCGCACCGTAGAGAGCCGCCGGGAGTACCACCGTCAGTGTGAAGCGGCGGCCCGCGTGATCTACACGCTGGACATGGACCGGATGATGTTGCTGGCGGTGCTCAACGAGGTGCGGAGGGTGGCCAGGCGCGAGCAGGGGCACCTCTTTGGTCACCGGGTCCACGTGAACGTCTCCAGCCGTTCGTTCCGGCAGTTCCTGGGGCAGGTACGTTCGCTGTTCAACGAGGCGCAGCGAGAGCGCAACGAGTTCGTCAAGGCAAACCTGCGCCTGGTCGTGAGCATCGCGAAGAGGTTCAACCACGGACGGATGCCTCTCAGTGACCTGATCCAGGAGGGCAACATCGGACTGATCAAGGCCGTGGAGCGGTTCGACTACAAGCGGGGCTACCGCTTCAGCACCTACGCCAGCTGGTGGATCCGTCACGCCATCAGCCGGGCCCTGGCGGACAAGGGGCGCGCGGTGCGGCTGCCGGTGCACATGCTTGACGCGCACCACAAGGTGACGCGGGCGACCCGCGAGCTGAGCACCAGGCTGGGGCGGGTGCCGAGCACGGAGGAGATCGCGGTCGCCACCGGCCTGGGAGTTGAGAAGGTGGAGCGGTTGCAGGGCTACCTCGCCGATCCGTCGCTCTCTCTTGATCGGGCCGTCTCCGAGCAGGACGACCGGCGGTTCGTGGAGATGCTGTGCGATCCGGAGTCCGACGCGCCGTCCGACAGGGTCATGCAGGAGTCGGTGAACCAGCAGGTGCTCGCGACGATGAAGGAGCTCAAGCCCATCGAGGCCGACGTGTTGCGCAAGCGGTTCGGGCTCGGCGGCGGGCGCGAGCTCACCCTGAAGGAGATCGGCGAGGCCTACAAGCTGTCCCGTGAGCGGATCCGACAGATCCAGGAGCAGGCGCTGGGCAAGATTCGCCGTGCGCTGGAGCAGCAAGAGGCGGTCTAGCTCGGCCGGTCAACACAAGTTGCCATGGACAGGACCACGGGATAGGATCGGATCCCTGTCAAGGAGGTCTGCTATGCGGACGTTGTTCTCGGCGTTGCTGGTGCTGTCCTGCCTCGGGTTGATGGCCTGCGAGAAGGGCACCCAGGTCACATCAGTGGAGCCCTCGTTCGGCAATGTCGCGGGCGGCGACGACGTGGTGATCAACGGGAGCGGGTTCAAGGAGGGGCTGGTCGTCCAGTTCGGCAAGACTCAGGTCAAGAGCGTGGTGCTGGACTCCCCCTCGCGCCTCCGCGTGAAGACGCCGTCGGGGGTGGAGGGCAAGACCGACGTCGTCGTGATCCGGGACGACGGCAAGACCTTCATGTTGAAGGACGGGTTCACCTACACCCGAGACGCTCCGGCGGGCAAGTAAGTCAGCGCCCCACCGATCGCGGGGCGGGCAAACGGCCGGGTCCTACCTGTAACGATAGTCCGCCCGGAAAAGCTGCTGGCCCATCAGGACAAAAGAGCCGGAGGGCAGCACGCGCGGGTCCGAGAGCTTGACGAACGTCCCGTTGGAGCTCCCCAGGTCGCTGAGGTGGTAGCCGTCGTCGTGGATCGCGATCTTGGCGTGGGTGCCAGAGACGTAGCCGTCGTCGGAGAACAGGATATCTCCTCGCTCGCGGCCGAGGACGATCTCGTCTCCCATCAAGGGGAAGGCGCTGCCATCCACGCCGGGGCCGACGACGATGCTGATGCGTCCCCAGTAGCCGGGGTTCGGGCTACCCATGATCTCGGTGCCGTCGTCGAGGCTCTGCGGCTCGAGGATCACGTCGAACCGTAACAGCTCCTGTCCGATGCGGAAGATGTCCCCGTGGCCCAGCAACTCCTCCTGGGTGATGCGGACGAAGACGCCGTTGAGGCTGCCAGCGTCCTCCAGGAGCAGCTGCCCCTCGGTAAACGAGAACCGGGCGTGTCGCGGGCTGAGGTAGCTGTCGCTGTCGAAGAGCGGGCCAGAACCGCGACCGATTACGGTCTCCGGGGCGGTGAGAGGGTGTGTGCCTCCCTCGCTGCCATCGGGGCGGATCAGTGCGAGCTTGCCGACGATCGACTCCTTGGGCTGGGCACCGGCGCGGTCATCGGCCATCCCGAGGGTGCGTACGCCCACCTCCTTGAGCCGCGCGCCGCAGTTGCCGCAGAACACGAACTCCACCGGATTGGGCGACCCACAGCTCTTGCACGGCTCGAGGCCGGGCTTCGATCCCCCGGCGGCCTGCTCGGGCTGCGTCACCGGTAGATCGTCTTTTGCCACCTGGGCCATGCCGGCGGGGGGTGTCAGGCTGGGGCGGCCGCTGGTGCTGCGCGGCGGGATGGGCTCCGGCGCCGGGGGCTCGGGCTCGGGGCTGCTCAGCTGCGCGCCGCAACCGAGGCAGAACTTGTAGCGATCCTGATTCTCCTTGCCGCACTTGCTGCAGATGATCACGGTCGTATCCCCAGTGGATCAATCAGGTGATCTCGACCCGCAACAGCTGCTGGCCGATGAAGAGGTAGTCGCCGTGTGACAGCGCGTGGGGGGCTTCGACGCGGAAGAACGTCCCGTTTTTTGACCCGAGATCGATGAGCTCGAAGCCATCCGGTGTCACGCTGACCCTCGCGTGGTGTCCAGATATGTAGGGATCGTCGGGAAAGTTGATGTCATTGCCCTCGCGCCCCAGCGTGACCGAGTCGGTCGGGGCGCGGTAGATCATCCCGATCTCGCCGCCGCGCAGGATCTGTACCAGCTTGAACCGGCTGGGGCGACGGGGGCTGCTGTAGAAGTAGGTTCCCTCCCGATCCGCGTGCGGTTTGTTCCGTTCGTCCGAGCACGGCTCGAACTGGAGCAGCTGCTCACCCACGAGAAACCGTGACTCCGAGATCAGCGGCATGGGGTGGGTGATGCGGACGAAGACGCCGTTCGCGCTCCCCTCGTCCCGCACCATCAGCTCGTTGTTCTTGTAGAAGAAACAGGCGTGACGCGGCGAGAGCATCGGGTCTTCGGGGAACAGGATCTCGCCTTCCTCGCGGCCAGCGACGTGCTCCGTGGCGTTGAGGTGGTAGGAGATCCCGTCCAGCCCCTCGCCCTTGATCAGGATCAGCTTGGCCCTGTTAGGCGTCTGCATCGCGCCGAAGAAGATGGTCCGGACGCCGCCCTCGGGGGGCGCCGCGGACGGCTGGTCTTCCAGCTTGTGGCCGCAGTTGCCGCAGAAACGAAAGCCCAGGGGGACCGCGGCGTTGCACTTGGGGCACGCCACCATGGACGCCTCCTCGCCCGCAGGCTGGGGATCGCTCGCTGTCGGCCCATGCAAGCTTTCGCCGCAACGTTCACAGACAGCAGCCTTGACGTCGTTCAGCGCATCACAAATGTCACAGACTAGGCCCAGATCCATGGCAGAAACCAATTCGTGGGAGCAGTCTGCCAGGGGCACCGGCGATGTGCAAGTTCAATGTAATTCCGGGGCTTCATCCCCGAGGAACCGCAATTCCAGTGCTTCGGCCGGGCTAGCGCAGGCGGGTGAGGGCGGTGCGGGCCGCCGCCTGGACCATCGGGGAGGAGTCTCGCTGGAGCGGGGCGACCCACAGCCGGGCGCCGGGCACCGCGAGCCGGCCCAGCGCCTCGCAGGCCGCGGCCCGCACGTGGGGCACGTCATCGCCCAGAGCTCGGCGGACGCCTCCAATGGCGGCTGTCCCGCCGGTGCGTCCAAGGGCCTCCACCACCGCCTGCCGGACGAACCCGTTGGGGTCGGTCACCCGGCTGGCGAGCGCGGGGGAGAGGGATGCGTAGGCGAGACGGCTCGCCACACGGGCCGCGCGTTCACGCTGGCGCCAGTGGGGCGCGGAGAGGGAGGCGGTCAGCAGCGTCTCCACGGTCTGGCGCGGGATGCTCCCCTGTCGGTGGGCGACCTCGAGCCCCTTGAGCGCTTCGAGCCGAACACGCCACGACGGGTCCTTCAGCCCTCGCCTGAGCTGCGTCGCGATGTCCGTCGCCTCCAGCTTGGCGTAGACCGAGATCGCGCGCTCGCGAACGAGGGCGTCGCGGTGCCCCACAAGTTGCCGCAGCCGCGGACGAAGGGGCGCGCAGACGGACCGGACAGCTCGATCCAGGCGGTCCCGCGCTGCCGGGGGAAGGACGGCCCGGCCGGCGCTCAACGGGCCCAGCGACAGCCGGGCGGGGTCGGAGTCCAGGTCAGCGAGGACCCGGAGCACGATATCCCGGTGGCGCGAAAGAGCGGCGCGCAGCCCCTCGCTGAGCGCCCGCTGCTGGGTCTCGACGACGCGCGCCAGGTTGCGGCCCAGATCGGCCGCTCGCGGCCGGGGTACCGCCCGCGTCAGGTCGGCGAGGAAGGCCTCCGCGTCCAGCTTGCCGTCCTTCACAACCACGTCCGGAGACCGGGGCGGCCGCGACGCGTCGGCGTCCTGTGCCCCCGATGCGATGCGGGCGATGGACCAGAGCACGACCGAGCGCACCCCCTGTCGCTTGCTCCACAGCGCCTTGACCAGCGCCGGCAGCGGCGCCGGGTCGGCGATGACGCCCAATGCCCAGGCCGCCGTCCGCTGGAGTTGCTCGTCACCGGAGTCGAGCACGGTGGCGAGCGCCTTGACCGACTGCCTGGAGCCCCCTGCTCCGAGCCCCCAGGCGCAGGCCGAGCGCACGCGCTCCTCCCTGGTCCCGTCGAGCATCACCTCCTCGAGCACGGGCCGCATCTCGGCGCTGCCGCGGAGCCCCAGTCCGACGCAGGCCATCATCTGCACCGCGCCGCGCTGGTCGCCGAGGGCGTTGAACAGGGCCCGCGTGCTCTTGCGGGTCCTCGTTCGACTGAGCGACCACGCCGCGGCGTCGCGGATCGGTCCTTCCCGGTCTGACATGAGCTGGAGCAATCCCTCCTCGGCCCGTTCATCTGCGATCCGCCCGACGGCCACCGTGGCCTCGACGCGCCGATTGACCTGTCGGATGAGCTTCGAGTCGCGGAGGCTCGCTCCGTAGCGGTGCGGGTAGTAGCCGCCGGTGCCACGGATGGTGACCACCTGCTCCTCCGGCTGGGTCCTGGCGATGCGGATCAGCGGGACCACGGCATTGGGGTTGCCGAGGTAGCCCAGCATCCGCACCAGCTCGCTCTTTCCGCTCGACGTGGTGGCCAGCTCCTCGAGGAGCGGCGCCAGACCGCGGATGCCGATCCGTTTGAGCTCTGCCCGCGCGGCCGCCTGGGTCCGGGCGTCACCCTGGCGGGCCTGGTCAATGAGCACGGGCACTCGTCGACGGTAGATACTCACGAGGAGCCGACGGTAGACCTCGGCGTTGGTGGACATCACCGAGAGCGGAAGGATCTCCTTCTCCAGCTGTTGGAGGTTGCCGAGGTAGCCGCTCAGGTCGACGCCGTACCTGAACGCCTTGCGCAGCACCTCGGGTGCCTTGGCCTTGCGGAGGACCTGTCGGTAGAGCCGCTCGGCGTCGGCGTACTGACCGCGCTGGGTCAGCAGCCGGGCCAGGGCGAAGTGCACCTGGAAGCGGTTGGGCGCGAGCTTGATCGCCTGCCGGTACGCCTCCATCGCGTGCGCGTAGTCCTCCTTCTTCTCGTAGAGCTCTCCGAGGCGCTGGTACGACCGCGCGTCGCCGGTTCCCATCGCCACCGCCTTGTGGGCGTACTCCAGGGCCTCCTTGTCGCTGTAGAGCTGGAGCAGGAGATCGGCGATCCGCTGGTAGTAGTCCCTGGCCATGGACGGTTGGAGCTTGGCCATCTTCTTCAGCAGCGCCACCGCCGGGGCGAGCTTGCGCTGACGGCGGTAGACAGCCTCGAGGGCGGTCATCGCCTCGAGGTTCTTGTTGTCCAGCTCGAGGATCCGACGGTACACGGCGGCCGCCGCTTCGGCGTCTCCCAGCTTGAGGTGGGCCTCCGCGAGCATGAAGCCGGCGTCGATGTGGGGGCTCGGCCCCTCGAAGTCCATGCGGTAGTGGCGGATCCGGGTCCGCAGCTGGTAGCTGCGGTGGAGGATGTCAATGATGTGGGTCCGGGCCTCGCGGCCGGCGGCGCGCTGGTTGCCCGTCTTGGCCAGCTTGAGCACCTCGTCCCAGACCCGGAGGGCGTCGACCGTCCGGCGCTTGCGCTCGAGGAGCAGGGCCAGCGCGCGCTGGTAGGGCAGGTGTTTCGGCTTGAGCTTGATCGCCTTGCCGAAGAGCTCGATGGCCTCCCGGGTCATGTCGTGCTGGCCGAGGATCTCGGCGAGCTTGGCCAGGGCCGCGTGTCGCTTGGGAACAACCGCGAGCAGCCGCCGCCAGGTCTCGAGCGCCTTGCGCTTGTTGCCCCGCAGGTAGTGCTGCTCGCCCAGGTTGATCAGGTGCGAGGGGTCTTGGGGCTCGATGCGCACCAGCGTCTGGGCGGCGCGGAGCGCGCGGTTGTGCTCGCCCCAGCGAGCGTAGAGGTCGGCGAGGGCGGAGTGCACCGACGCGTCGCCCGGGAAGCGGCTGCCGCACCGGTCGAGGATCTGGAACGCCTCCTTCTGCTTTCCCGCGCGGTAGAGGCGCTTGGCCAGCTCCAGCTGGTAACGCGGCTCGCCCGGCGCGATTCGGGCGAGCTTTCGGTACTCGGCGATGACCTCGTCGTCGCGGCCGGTCCGCTCGAGGAGGGCGATCAGGCGAACTCGCGTGTCCACGGCGTGCGGCGCGGCCTTGAGCGCCGCGGAGTAGGACTTGAGCGCGCGGGTCTCGTCGCCGGTCTCGTCGTACAGCCGCCCGAGGAGGTCGTGCTCGAAGTGACCCCTCCGCTTCCACGTCTTCTCGTAGTGCTCGATCAGCGACTTGAGGTCCTCTCGCTGGCGGTAGATCGAAATGATCCTCTCGGTGAGCTCTCTGCGGAGCCAGTGGCCCTGCGCCGTGAGCTGCATCGCCTTGCGATAGGTGGCGACGGCCTCGTCTTCTTTGCCCTGCCTTTGGAGCAGCGCGCCGATCTCCTTCAGCACGTCAGCCTTCTGCGACGAGTCGCTGGTCCTGGTCAGGATCCCGCGGTACTGGACGATCGCTTCCAGCTCGTGGCCGCTCTTGGCCAGGGCCTGGGCGAGCTCGATACGAACGAGGATGTTGTTGGGCTCGAGCGCCACCAGCTTGTCGAAGTGACGCCGCGCCGCCGCAAGGTCGCCGGTGGTGAGGGCGAGAGTGGCCAGGGCCCGGAGGTAGCGCTTCTTCCCCTTGGTGGAGCTGGCCAACCGCAGCGCTTTTTCGTAGGCCCGCCTGGCGTCGTCTGTCCGCCCGAGCTTGCGGTACAGAGTGGCCAGGGCCGCCGGCACAGCTGGGCTCTTGGGATTGAGCTCGGCGGCCCGCTCGTAGTGCTTCACGGCGCCCTCGTTGTTGCCCCGACGGCGTTCCAGGTGACCGAGGATCACCTGGAAGGCGAAGGAGCGCGGTGCGCCAGCCGCCAGGCTGCGGTACTCGGTGATCAGGGCGGCGAGTGAGCGGTGCTTGCGGTAGAGGGTGACGAGCTTGCCCAGGGCGTAGCCGTCGTTGGGACGGCGATTGAGCATTGCCTTGTAGCGCGCGACGATCCGCGGGTCGAAAGCCGACCGCCGCACCGACCAGTCAGCGAGCGCGCTTCCGGACAGGGCCAGGAGCACAACTAGACAGAAAAACGAACGAAACGACATCACGTCTTAGTATAACCCGGTAGGCGGGCCCGAAAAGCCTGGTGCCTTGCTTGTGGTCCGG
>Ga0316576_10002228_pt1 | contig 10956 bp, 6 predicted proteins | sample S0NA_FD_203075 | JGI IMG/M metagenome (GOLD analysis project Ga0316576, IMG submission 203075) | Rhizosphere microbial communities from salt marsh grasses in Alabama, United States - S0-2_050615r3r5 | ecosystem: Host-associated > Plants > Roots > Rhizosphere | place: USA: Alabama | collected... | reverse complement strand
GTCGGCTTCGTGGGCATGACCCTGTTTTCCAGCCTGCCGGCGGGCAACAACATGGCCTCGTCAGTGTGGGCCACCATCGAGAAGTGGGAGTACGTGGCCCTGCCCATGTTCATTCTCATGGGCGAAATTCTCTACCGGTCAGGCATCTCCGAACGGCTCTTCCGGGCATTGGTGCCCTGGCTCTACCGGCTTCCCGGGGGATTGCTGTTGATGAACATCATCTCCTGCACCTTGTTCGCCGCCGTTTCCGGATCCAGCGCGGCCACGACCGCCACCGTCGGACGCATCACCCTGGCCGAACTGGAAAAACTGGGCTACGACCGCTCCATCGCCCAGGGCTCCCTGGCCGGTGCCGGCACCTTGGGATTTCTCATCCCACCCTCGCTGATCATGATCGTCTACGCCATTTTGGCCGAGGTATCCATCGGCAAGATGTTCATGGCCGGCATCCTACCCGGCATCCTGCTCTCCGGCATCTACTCCTCTTATATCGTCTACCGGGGCATCCGTAATCCCGAGATCGCACCGCGAATGCAGGATCACTATTCCTGGGGAGAACGCATCCGGGCCCTGAAGGACCTGGCGCCCACGTTGATTCTGATCCTCATGGTGCTGGGCAGCATCTACGCCGGCATTGCCACGCCCACCGAGGCGGCGGCCCTGGGGGTGCTGGGGGCCACCATCTTCGCATTCATCAACCGCCAGATGAACCTGAAGATTCTCTTCGAATGCCTGGTGGGGGCCGTGAAAACCAACGCCATGATCATGATGATCGTGGTGGGGGCCGGCTTTCTCTCGCGGGTCATGGGGTTTCTGGGCATCCCGGCGGCCATCACCACAACCATCACCGGCATGGACCTCTCACCCTACACCCTGATGGTGCTGCTGGGACTGGTCTATGTGGTGCTGGGCTGCCTGCTGGACGGGTTCTCCATCGTGGTGATGACCCTGCCCATCGCCCTGCCCATGGTCACGGCGGCCGGATTCGATCCCATCTGGTTCGGCATCTACCTGATTCTCATGGTGGAGGTCAGCCAGATCACGCCGCCCGTGGGGTTCAACCTGTTCGTCATCCAGGGCCTCACCGGCGATCCCATCATGCGCATCGCCCGCCATGCCCTGCCGTTCTTTTTTCTCATGCTGCTGACCACGGCGATCCTTACCCTGTTCCCGGAGATCGCCCTCTATCTCCCCAAACTGATGACGGTGAAATAGGAGAAAAGCATGAACCGCTTCAGACTCGAAGAACTTTCCTGGAAAGATGTGGAAACCTACCTGCAGGCGGACAACCGCGTCATCCTGCCCGTGGGCAGCACCGAGCAGCATGGGGCCTTCGCCCCCCTGGGTACCGACACCTACGTGGCCAAAGCCATTGCCGACGACGCCGGGCAGCAGGCCGGCGTCCTGGTGGCCCCGCCCCTGTGGTTCGGCTGGAGTCCCCACCACCTGGTCAAACCGGGCACCATCTCGGTCCGGGCGGAAATCCTCATCGAAATGCTCAGCGATGTCATCGGTTCGCTGGCCGAACACGGCTTCGCCAATTTTCTAGTCGTCAACGGCCACCGCATCGTCAACATCCCCTGGATGCAGATCGCCGCCGAACGGGTTCAGCGCACCCTGGGGGTGCGGGTGGTGCTCTTCGACCCGGCCTACATGTCCAAGGAAATCGTCGCAAAGCTGGAATTCGGTCCCATCGGCCACGGCGAAGAGATCGAGATCTCCCACATGTGCTACTGCTATCCGGACCTGATCCGCCTGGACGAAGCCCGGGACAACCCCCATACGGAGACGCCCCTGTATCACCTGGATCCGCAGGATCCCAGGGACACCCTGTGCTACGTGCCGGCCACCCGCGGCGGCCTGCAGGCGGTGTTCGAACAAACCGGCGACACCATCACCGGCCGCCCCAGCCGGGCCGCGCCGGAAAAAGGCAGGGCGTACCACGAACACCTGGTCCGGCGGCTGGTCCAGGTGCTGGAGAAATTGAACGTATCAAAGTAACCCCATAAAGAGACCCATCATGCCCGACCTGAAAAAATACCGCTTTTCCATCGACCGCGGCGGCACCTTCACCGACATCTACGCCGAGGTGCCCGGCGAGCCCGGATTCCGGGTGGTCAAACTGCTCTCCGAAGACCCCCAGAATTACGACGACGCCCCGCGCGAGGGCATCCGGCGCATCCTGGCCGCAACCACCGGCCTGAAGATCCCCAAAAACAGCGTGCCGGCGGAGATGATCGAATGGATCCGCATGGGCACCACCGTGGCCACCAACGCCCTGCTGGAACGCAAGGGCGCCCGCTGCGCTTTGCTGGTGACCCGCGGCTTCCGGGATATCCTGCAGATCGGCAACCAGGACCGTCCCGACATCTTCGATCTGGAGATCAAGAAACCCGATCTGCTTTACGAAACCGTGCTGGAAGTGGACGAGCGGGTGCGCATGCTCCGGGAAGGCGAAGAGCGCCCCTCCCAACCGGTGGTAACCGGCATTACCGGCGAAGGCATGGTGGTTCTCGAAGCCCTGGATGTCGAGGCCCTGCGGCCCCGGCTGCAGGAAATTCGGGACCGGGGCATCCGCAGCCTGGCGGTGGTGTTCATGCACGCCTATGCCTGGCCGGAGCACGAACTGGCCGTGGGCCGGCTGGCCCGGGAGATGGGCTTTTCCCAGATATCCCTCTCCTCCCAGGTAATGCCCATGGTCAAACTGGTCGCCCGCGGAGACACCACCATGACCGACGCCTACCTCAATCCCCACATTCAGACCTATCTGAGCAGCTTCCGCCAGGGTTTTGACGGGGGGCTGGCCAAGACTGGACTGCTCTTCATGCAGTCCGACGGCGGCCTGGCCCGGGCCGACGACTTCACCGGCAGCCGCGCCATTCTCTCCGGACCGGCCGGCGGGGTGGTGGGCTACGCCATGACCACCTTCAGCGAGAGCGAACGCCAGCCGGCGATCGGTTTCGACATGGGCGGCACCTCCACCGACGTCTCCCGTTTCGGCGGCGACTACGAACTGGTCTTCGAAACCGAAACTGCCGGGGTGCGCATTCAGGCGCCCCAGTTGCACATCAAAACTGTGGCTGCCGGCGGCGGCAGCCGTCTGTTCTTCGACAACGGGATGTTCCTGGTGGGCCCCGAATCGGCCGGCGCCCACCCCGGCCCGGTGTGCTACCGCAAAAACGGGCACCTGGCCGTCACCGACGCCAATCTGATCCTGGGGCGCATCCAGCCCGACCACTTCCCCAAAATTTTCGGCCCCACCGAAGACCAGCCCCTGGATCTGGAAGCAGCCCGCAGCGCCATGGAGACGCTGACCGGCCGCATCAATGATCACTACCAACAAACCGGTCACGCGCCCATGACCGTGGAACAGGCGGCCCTGGGATTCATCCGGGTGGCCAACGAAACCATGGTGCGGCCCATCCGGGAGATTTCGGTGATGCGCGGCTTCGACATCAAAGAGCATGTGCTGGCCACCTTCGGCGGAGCCGGCGCCCAGCATGCCTGCGCCATCGCCCGGGCCCTGGGCATCAACACAATCTTCGTCCACCGCTTTTCCGGCATTCTCTCGGCCTATGGCATCGGTCTGGCCGATGTAGTGTCCGAGCGCCAACAGCCCTCCGCCGAGGTTTACACCGCGGCCAGTCGCGATCGGCTGCTCGAACAACTCACGCCGCTTCAGCAGGAAGCCGAAAAAGAGTTGTCCGACCAGGGGTTCTCCGCTCAGCAGATCCAGAGCGTCCGCTACCTGAACATGCGCTACCAGGGGACGGACACGGCCCTGATGATTCCGGCGCCCGAGGACGGGGATTTCGAGACCGCCTTCAAGACCACCTACCGCCGGGAGTTCGGTTTCGACCTGAAAGAACGCGACATCCTGGTGGACGATTTGCGGGTCCGCTCCCGCGGGGAAGCCGCCAGCCTGCGCAAGGTTCCCATCGAAAAAGCGGCCGGACCGGCGGCGGCCGTAGATCACAAGCCCTGCTATTTCGAAGAAGGCTGGCAGGAAACCGCCATTTACCGAATGACCGACCTGAAAGCCGGCCACAGCATCGACGGCCCGGCCATCATCATCCAGGACACGGCCACCATCGTGGTGGAGCCGGACTGCCGGGCAACGGTGAACGATTATGGAGATGTCGCAATCCAGGTGGGCGCAACCCGCGGCGGACGGCTGAGCACCCGGGTGGATCCGGTGCAGCTCTCCATCTTCAGCAACCTGTTCATGTCCATTGCCGAACAGATGGGCCGCATGCTGCAAAAAACGGCCATCTCCACCAACATCAAGGAACGCCTGGATTTTTCCTGCGCCCTGTTCGGCCCCGACGGCAGTTTGGTGGCCAACGCCCCCCATCTGCCCGTTCATCTGGGTGCCATGAGCGCCGCCGTGAAAGAACAGATCCGCCGCCGCTCCGGGGATCTGACTCCCGGGGATGTGCTGGTTTCCAACCATCCGGCTGCCGGCGGCAGCCACCTGCCCGACATCACCGTGATCACTCCGGTGTTCCGGGAAGGCGAAATCATCTTCTGGGTGGCCAGCCGGGGCCACCACGCCGACATCGGCGGCATCTCGCCCGGCTCCATGCCCCCCAACTCGCGCACCATCGAGGAGGAGGGCGCCTGCATCACGTCCTTCAAACTCGTGGAAAACGGGCTGTTTCAGGAAGAGGAGATCGCCGACCTGCTGCTGGCGCCGGGCAAGCTCACACCCCAGCCGGGGCGGCCGGCCATTGCCGGCACCCGCCTGCTGGCCGACAACGTTTCCGACCTCAAGGCCCAGGTGGCAGCCAACCAGAAAGGCATCGAACTGGTGCTGGAGATGGTTGCCCACTACGGACTGGAGGTGGTCCAGGCCTACATGGGCCACGTCCAAGATGCTGCGGAGGCGGCCGTACGCAGCCGCCTCACCGAGCTGTCGCTCTCCAAGGGCATGCAGGCCAAAGATACGGTCCGGGCGGTGGACTACATGGACGACGGCAGCCCCATCGTACTTTCGCTGACCATCGACCGGGCCGACGGCAGCGCCGTTTTCGATTTCGCCGGTACGGGACCGGAAATCTGGGGCAACTGCAACGCCCCGGCCGCCGTGACCCGCAGCGCCATCCTCTACAGCCTGCGCTGCCTGATCAAAAAGGACCTGCCCCTCAACGACGGCTGCCTGATCCCCATCACGATCCATATCCCGCCGGGCAGCCTGCTGGATCCTTCCACCGGGGCGGCCGTGGTGGGCGGCAACGTACTCACCTCCCAGCGGGTGGTGGACGTGGTTCTGAAAGCCTTCGGCGTGGCGGCCGCATCCCAGGGCTGCATGAACAACTTCACTTTCGGCAACGAGCGTTTCGGCTACTACGAAACCGTCGGCGGCGGTGCCGGGGCCGGCCCCACCTGGCACGGCCAGAGCGGTGTGCACACCCACATGACCAACACCCGCATCACCGACCCGGAGATCCTGGAGCGGCGCTATCCGCTGTTGCTGCGCGAGTTTTCCATTCGCAAGGGATCTGGCGGGGACGGCGCCCACAGGGGCGGGGACGGCTTGGTGCGCGAGGTGGAGTTTCTCGAACCGCTGAACATGGCCATCCTCTCCGAACGCCGGGTGTTCGCACCCTATGGGTTGGCGGGCGGCGCGCCGGGCGAACGGGGCCAGAACATCTTCATCCACAAGGACGGCCGGCAATTGTACCTGGGCGCCAAAAACGAGATTCTGGCGCAACCCGGGGACCGTTTCCGCATTCTGACGCCGGGCGGTGGTGGGTTTGGGAAAAAGGATTGACCATCGCTATCGGCTTTCCAACGACAGTTGACCTTCATTACCAAAAAATAATGTTGCCGCTACGCTAAGAGCCTATCTTTAAAAACAAATACGATGGCCCGACAACCCGGTCCCCTGCCTTGACAACTCGGGGTTCCCCGCCTATTTTGGCCTTGGTTTGAACGCCGGCAACCCCCGCCGGTGCCCTTTCCGCTCTAAAGCAAACACAATAAGGAGAACATCGTGGAGCTTGAATCCCTCAAAGCCCAGATTGAAGAGAAGCACCTCGTGGTCAATCGCATCCGGGAAGAGATCGCCAAGGTCCTGGTGGGCCAGCGCGAACTGATCGACGGCCTGCTCATGGGCCTGTTCACCCGAGGCCACATTCTCATCGAAGGGGTGCCGGGCCTGGCCAAGACCAGCGCGGTCAAGGCCCTGGCCGATACGGTCAAAGCCGATTTCAAGCGCATCCAGTTCACCCCCGATCTGCTGCCCGCCGACCTGGTGGGCACCGAGATCTACCGCCCCAAGACCGGCGACTTCAGCATCAAGAAAGGGCCGCTGTTCAACAACATCATCCTTGCCGACGAAATCAACCGCGCTCCCTCCAAAGTCCAATCGGCGCTGCTGGAGGCCATGCAGGAGCGCCAGGTGACCATCGGCGAGACCACCTTCCCCCTGGCCGATCCCTTTCTGGTCATGGCCACCCAGAATCCCATCGAGCAGGAGGGCACCTACCCGCTGCCCGAAGCCCAGGTGGACCGCTTCATGCTCAAACTCCTCATCGACTACCCGAAAAAAAACGAAGAGAAGGAGATCATGAAGCGGGTGGGCTTCGATCGGCCGGAAACGGTCCAGGCGGTGCTTGATCCGTCGGAAATCAGCGCCATCGGGGATCTGATCAACCGCGTCTACATGGATGAAAAGCTCAGGGACTATATCGTGGATCTGGTCTTCGCTACCCGTGATCCGGCGGCCTACAGGACCGACGTGGCCGACTATATCCAATTCGGGGCCTCGCCCCGGGCCACGATCTTTCTGAGCCTGACCGCCCGGGCCTTCGCCTTTTTGCAGGGCCGCGCCTACGTCACCCCCCAGGATGTGAAAACCATCGCCCCGGCCGTGCTGCGCCATCGCATTCTGCTGACCTATGAAGCCGAAGCCGAAGATATCGACACCGATCAGATCATCGGACGGATTTTTGATTCGGTGGAAGTGCCGTAGGGTAGGGGTTTAGGTTGAAGGCTGAGGGTTGAAGAAAAGGAGCGGTTTTCCTTCAATTGTCATTTGGATTTTGGCATTACTCATTTAAACGTTATGCTTTCCCCCGAAATCATAAAAAAAATCAAAAAAGTGCACATCAAGACCGGTCGCATGGTCAACACCATCATGGCCGGCCAGTACCGGTCCATTTTCCGGGGGGCGGGCATCGAATTCGAAGAGGTGCGCGAGTACACGCCCGGAGACGATGTCAAGAGCATCGACTGGAAGGTGTCGGCCCGCATGGGCAAGCCCTTCATCAAGCGCTACCGCGAGGAGCGCGAACAGGTGGTCATGCTTCTGGTAGACATGAGCGGCAGCGGCCGTTTCGGCACCACCGGCGGCATCAAGCGCGAAACCATGGCCGAAATCGCCGCCATCCTGGCTTTTAACGCCATCCGCAACAACGACAAGGCCGGCGCCATCCTGTTCACCGACCGGGTGGAGCGCTACATTCCTCCCCAAAAAGGGTCGGCCCATGTGTGGCGGTTGATCCGGGAAATCTTCACCTTCGAACCGGAGCACACCGGAACCGATATCGTCGAAGCCGTCGGGTTCCTGGCGCGGGTATGCCGCAAACGCAGCGTGGCCTTTCTTGTTTCCGATTTCCTGACCGAGGATTTCGGCCGCAGCACCACCCTGCGCATCAAGTCGGCGGGCCGCAAGCACGAGTTGATCAGTGTGCTGGTCACCGATCCCGGGGAATTCGATCTGCCGGAAGCCGGCATCATTGCCCTCAAGGATCTTGAAACCGGGGCTGTCCGCTACCTGGATGCATCAGACCGGGCCACCCGCGATCAGTTTAAAAACAGCCGCCGGGCATTCCACGCAGGCATCCTGCAGGCCCACAAAGCCATGGACATAGACTGCATCGCCATGCCCACGGACGGTGATGCGGCCGATGCCCTGGTGCGGTATTTCAGATATAGGGAGCAGCGGCGACGATGAAGACGACAGCAGTTGTACCGACATCCCCGGATACCCCGGCTCCCATGACCGACATCCACGACATCCTGCCGCCGGTTCCGGCGGGCCTGGATATGCCCTGGCGGTGGATCCTTTTAACCGCTCTGGGCTCCGTCGCATTGGCGGCCCTGGCCTGGTGGCTGTGGAAGCGTCGCAAAAAGGCACAAACCGTTGAAATCATCGTACCCGAACTGCCGCCGGAAATGCTCGCCCGGCAGGCGCTGGACCAAATTGCCGACATCCGCGGAATGGACGGCAAAACCTTCTATTTTCGCCTGTCGGCCATCCTTCGACGGTATGTATGCGGACGCTTCGGCGTGGGGGCCCCGGAAATGACCACCGAGGAGTTTTTGCCCTGCATCGACCAATTGAATACCGAGAGCGATCTGGCCCGAGGGTTGAAGCAGCTTTGCCGGGCCATGGACCCGGTGAAGTTCGGGGGTGTCGCGGCCATGGAAAAGCAGATGGAACAGGATCTGCTTTTTGCCCGGGAATTTGTGCGTAAAACTACGCAACAATTTGATATCAAAAATGAAATTAACAACGAAGAACCAAGTGCGATTGCTATCATGGATGACAAAAACCCTAAAAAACAAATTCCAAATCTCAAATAAATTCCAAATTTCAATTTCTAAACGGCAACCGCGAATATTGAACGACCTGTTTGGAATTTGAATTTTGGCTTTTGTGATTTATTTGTTATTTGGATATTGATTATTGTGATTTAAAGCACTTATGTTTCGATTCGCATCCCCCTATTTCCTGCTCCTTTTGCTGCTGCTGCCGGCGATCGTCTGGGACCGGCTTCGACGGCACGGCGCGCCAACTTTGGCCAGCGGCGCGCTGTTTCCATCGGCAGGCATTGCAGCCTCTTTGGTTTTGCGGTTGCGGCCGCTGGTGCCGGCACTGAAATACGCCGTGTTCATCCTCCTGGTCATCGCTTTGGCCCGCCCCCAGTGGGGCTCCCAACGCACGGAAGTGCTCACCGAAGGCATCAACATCATATTGGCGCTGGACCTGTCCGAAAGCATGGCAGCTTTGGATTTCAAGAAGCAAGGCCGTGTCGTCAATCGGCTGGAGGCGGTCAAAGGCGTGGTACAGGATTTCGTATCCGGTCGTAACGGCGACCGCATCGGCATGGTGGTTTTCGGCACCAACGCCTATACGCAGCTGCCCCTCACCCGGGACTACAACACTATCGTCAGCATGCTGGATCGCCTTAAGATCGGCGCTGCCGGTAAAAGCACAGCCATCGGCGACGCCATCGGCATCTCTTTGAAGCGGTTGGCCGATATCAAAAGTAAATCCAACATCATCATCCTGCTCACCGATGGACAGAGCAATGCCGGCGAACTCTCGCCGGAGGCGGCGACTGAAATCGCCGTGCAAAAAAAGGTGAAAATTTACACCATCGGGGTGGGCACCCGCGGCAAGGCGCCGTTTCTGATCAAGGATCCCATTTTCGGCGAGCGCTACGTCTACCAGCGGGTGAATATCGACGAAGCGACCCTGCGGTCTATTGCCGACAAGACCGGGGGGCGCTATTTCCGAGCCGAGGACCTGAAGGCTTTGCAGGAGATCTATGCCACCATCGACGCCATGGAGACCACGCCGGTAAAAGTCGACATTTTTGCCGATTACCATGAAATCTATCCTTGGCTGCTGATGCCGGCCGTGACATTGCTGCTTCTTTATGTCATTTTACGCAACACGAGGTATCTGGTCGTCCCATGACTTTTTTCAGGACCGAAATGCTTTTCTTCGTCTGGACCGTACCGGCGCTGCTTCTCGTCATCCTCTACGGGATGCGGCGCCGGCGGACAATCCTGCAGCGGTTCGCTGCTGCCCGGAGCCTGGAGGTCATCGCACCTGCTAAAAGTGAGACCCGGCGCTGGATCAAGGCAGGACTGCTCATGGCCACGCTGCTCTTTACGGCCGTGTCCCTGGCCGGTCCCAAATACGGCTACCGCTGGCAGGAAATCAACCGGAAAGGGGTGGATATCATCATTGCCCTGGACTGCTCCCGCTCCATGACGGCTACCGATATCCAGCCCAACCGTTTGGAGCGCGCCAAACGTGCAGTCTTCGACCTGTTGGCCATGCTGCAGGGAGACCGGGTGGGGCTGGTGGCCTTTGCCGGCACCGCCTTCCTGCAATGTCCCCTGACACTGGACTACGGCGCCTTCAATCTGTTTTTGAATGTCCTTTCACCGGACTATCTGCCGGTAGGCGGCACGGATATCACCGGGGCCCTGGAAACGGCGGCCAGCAGCTTCGATCCCAAAAGTGCCACGGAAAAAGCCGTGATCCTGATCACCGATGGCGAAAACACCGGCCGCGGCGATGCCGTAAAAGCGGCTGAATCGTTGAAGACAAAGGAGATTAAGCTGTTCTGTATCGGTGTCGGCAGCGGCGAAGGAGTCCCCATCCCCGAGACGTCCGGCGGTTTCAAAAAGGATCCCAGCGGCCAAATCGTCCTCTCCCGGCTGGATGAAACCACCCTTAAAAAAATGGCCGTGACCACCGGCGGAACCTATGTCCGGTCGGTGGCTGGAGACATGGATCTGGATGCCATCTACCGGGACGAAATCCGCAGGAAAATGGATGCCCGAACCCTCACTTCAGGTCGCAAACAGGTGTGGGAAGACCGCTTTCAGTGGCCCCTGGCGTTGGCCTGGCTCTGCCTGGCGGCCGAACTGCTGGTGCCCGTGACCCGCAAAACCATTGCAGCGGCGTTGCTGCTGGCCTTGATCTTCCAGCCGTTTCATCTGGCCGAGGCCAGCGACACCAGCGACGGCATTGCCGCGTATCAAAATGGGAAATTTGAACAGGCCCTCAAGCACTTTACCGATGCCCAGCTCAACGCTCCGGACGACGCTGAACGGCTTTACAATGTGGCCGAAGCTTACTACAAGACCGGCAACTTTGACGCGGCCGTCGACCACTACCGGCAGGCGCTGAAAACCGCTGACGATCAG
>Ga0316576_10002227_pt1 | contig 10957 bp, 4 predicted proteins | sample S0NA_FD_203075 | JGI IMG/M metagenome (GOLD analysis project Ga0316576, IMG submission 203075) | Rhizosphere microbial communities from salt marsh grasses in Alabama, United States - S0-2_050615r3r5 | ecosystem: Host-associated > Plants > Roots > Rhizosphere | place: USA: Alabama | collected... | reverse complement strand
TTCCGCGAGTTGAACGACGCCGGCTACGCCGTCTACACCGTCCGTGAGGAGATGGACGACGTGTACGGCAAGATCGACTCCCTCGAGAACGAGCTCGCGGACGATGACACCACCGAGGAGCGCCGCGCCGCCATCCGGGACGAGCTCCGCAAGCTCGACCGGGCGATCGGACGCCTGCGTGACGATCTGCGCTGGAAGGAACGTGAGCTCGACCGCGTGACCGCGGCGCTCATTCCGGCCAACCCGAGCCGGTAGTCGACCTCACGTCATGGCCGTCGGGCGCCGGCGCCGGTCTGCTCTGCGCGCGACTCCCCCGCCTGTGGTCCCTCGGGAATGGAACGGACTCGGGGCGCTACTCCGCCAGCACCCGGTGGATGAAGCTGACCGAGATCGAGCCCTCCCCCACCGCCGACGCGACCCGTTTGGTGGATCCGGAGCGCACGTCGCCCGCGGCGAACACACCGGGGATGTTGGTCTCGAGCAGGTAGGGCGGTCGACCGGCCGACCACCTCCAGGCATCGAGCTCATCGGGCTCGAGGTCGCGGCCCGTGCGGACGAAGCCCTTCGAGTCGCGCGCGATGTCCGGCGGCAGCCAGTCGGTGTTGGGGCTCGCGCCGATGAAGATGAACGCATGCCGGATGTCCACGGTCCGCGACTCGGAGGTACGGTTGTCCGTCAGTTCCACCCGCTCCAACGACTCCGCGCCGTGGAGGGCGGTGATCTCCGTGTGCGGGTGGAGCGTGATCTTGGGTGACGCGTCGATCCGGTGGATCAGATACTTCGACATCGAGTGCTCGAGCGAATCCGATCGGATCACGACGTGGACGTGCTTCGCGTGCTGGCTCAGGAACACCGCCGCCTGGCCGGCCGAGTTGCCGCCGCCCACCACCACGACCTCCTGTTGGTTGCACATCCGCGCTTCCAGAAACGTGGCGCCGAAGTAGATCCCGCGTCCCTCGTAGTTCCGCGCATTGTCGAGCGGCAACCGGCGGTACTGGGCGCCAGTCGCGATGACCACGGTCCGGCCGCGGGCGTTCTGGCCTGCTCCGACGTCGAGCGTGTAGGGGCGTTGGCTGACGTCGAGACCGCCGACCTCGCGTGGCGCGGCCACCTCGGCGCCGAACTTGGTGGCCTGCACGTACGCCCGCTGGGCGAGCTCGCGTCCCGAGATACCGGTCGGGAAGCCGAGGTAGTTCTCGATCTTCGAGCTGGTGCTCGCCTGTCCACCGGGGGCCACGGCGTCCACGATCAGCACGTCGAGGCCCTCGGAGGCCGCATATACCGCGGCGGCGAGCCCGGCGGGGCCCGCCCCGACCACGACAACGTCGTAGATCTGTCCTTCGTCAACGCGTGACAGACCGAAGCACTCCGCCATCTCCTCGATGGACGGGTTGTGGAACACCCGCCCGCTGGGATCGACGACGACCGGCGTCTCTTCGACGCCGACGCCGAGCCCCTCGAGCAGCCGGGACACCCGCGCGTCGGTTTCGACGTCGACCCACTCGAAAGGCCGCGAGTTCCGCTCGAGAAACTCACGGATCCGGAACGTGTCGGGCGAAAACCGTGACCCGATGATCGTCAGCGAACCCCGCCCCGTCGCGATCAGCTCCTGCCGGCGGGCGAGGAACGCGGCCAGCAGGATGTCGGACAGCTCCGAGTTCTCGACCACCAGCCGCCGCAACCGCTCGGCCGACACCTCGAGGGTCTCGGTCTCGCCGCGTGCTCTGGCGCCGACGACCGTCGCACTCGTCGACAGCAGATCGATGTCTCCGGTGAACTCGCCCGGTTCGTGGATCACGACCCGGTGCTCGTCGCCGGTCCCGGTGACCTGATACACCTCGACCGCGCCACGCTCCACGACAAACAACGACGTCATCGGCTGACCGATCTGCCACACGTCGTCGCCGTCGTCGAACCGGCGTCGCTCACCGAACTCTGCGATCACGCGAAGCTGGTCGTCGGTCAGGATCGGGAACGCTTCAGGGTTCTTGTCAGGCGAGGTGGTGGCGGGTGTGCCGGGATCCGACGTTGTCACGGTGTCCTCCCCCGGACGGAAGTCCCACCGGACCACCGGTATTCCCCGGTTCGGGAGCTACCGTTCGAGCATCCGGGTCCAGTTCTGGACGAGGCTCATGGGCGCGTTGGTGTCACCCGTCTGCTGGGCGAGGATGAACACGAAGCGCGAGCCGTCGGCGGTCACGTCGTACGGCCGCATCGGTCCGCCTCGGTACTCGACGTCGAACAGCGCACGCGGGATACCGGCCACGAGCGATTCCCCGACCTCCACCTCGACCGAGTACACCTTGCCGTTCCACAGGTAGTAGATCGATCGGCCGTCACGGCTCCACGCTGCCCGGCCGCCCCCGTCGGTTGAGATCTGCCAGCGACCGCCGGCGCCCGTGATCTTCTGGACGTAGACCTCGAACCGGCCGGTCTCGTCGGACTGGTAGACGATCCACTCCGGGGTCGGCCCGAAGCTCGGCAGGACCTCGAGGAACGGCGTCTGGATCAGCGGCTCCACCTCCTGCGACTCGAGGTCGAGCCGCATCACGTCCCACGCCGTGTCCGCGTGCTGCTCCATCACGAGGAGTGCGCGGCCGTCGGGCGACATCGACGTCGGCACCACCTGCCCCGGGCGCTCGACCACCAGCTCCTCCGCGCCGACACCCGACGCCCGCTTCCGCCGGATCGAGGGCCGGTTGTCCTCGACGCATCTGTAGTAGATCCACTCGCCGTCGCGCGACCACACCGGGTCGCCCTCGTTGGCGCCCTCGAACGTCAGACGGCTCGAGGTCCCGCGGACCAGGTCGGTCACCCAGATGTCGGCCGGGCCCTTCTCCACCGCGAGACGCCGGCCGTCGGGGCTCAGCACCGGATCGAAGTACTGCGCCGGTTCGCTGATTCGCGGCCCGGGCGCTCCGTCCGCCTCGACCCACGCGAGCTCGCCGAGTCCACCCATGGCGGTCCCCGTCTGGAAGACCAGCAGGCCGTTCGACGCCTGCGAGAACGCCGCATACTCGTTGGCGGTGTACATGACCGACTCGGCGACCGGCGTCACGCCGGGATCGAGGGCGAGCGTGCGGGGATCGAACCGCTGCGCGAGGACGCTCCCCTGCGACCAGTACAGGATGTGGCCCGAAGGCGCGTACTGGACGAAGGAGTTGGCGTTCACGAGCTCGGTGTCCTCACGCGATTCCAGATCGAGCGCCCGGAGGGTGCTCGCGTCATCGGTGGTCCCCCCCTCGGCGGCCTGCGCCAGGTAGAGCACCGTCCGCCCGCCCGGCAGGTACCAGGGCCAGCGGTGCGAAATCACGTCCGACCCGTCCTCGATCCGGGTCAGCTCCTCGGTCTGACCCCCTGACGCCGGGATCCGCGTGAGACCGCCGCTGGCCGTCGGGGCGTAGGCGATCCATCCGTCGTCGCCCCACGTGCCGCCGCGGGCGCTTGGCGCATCGGCCAACGACCGCGCGCTCCCGCCGGAGACGGAGATCCGCTTGAGCTTGCCGTCGGCGAAGAACCCGAGGTCTTCGCCGTCGGGCGACCAGAACGGGTAGTACCCACCCTCCGTGCCCCGGAGCGGCTGCGCGTCATCCGCTTCGAGCTCGCGCACCCACAGCTGCTGCCGTCCCGCATCGGAATCGGCGACGTACACCAGACGCGACCCGTCCGGCGACAGTGACAGCCCGTCCTCGGGCGTGAAACTGTCCATGTCCGAAGGCAGAATCGAGGTCCGGATCAACGGCTCAGGGGCGTTGGTGGCACGCACCCACAGCACCGCGAACGCCACCGCCGCGAGACCCGCCGCGGCGGCGACCGCCCACGACGCCCACTCACGGTGTCGGCGTCGCGCCGCGACCGGCGCCGGGATCCCCAGCTGCGAGCCGCCCTCCTCGATCCAACGCAGCTGCAGGCTGAGGTCGTGGGCCGTCTGCCAGCGCTCCTCCGGGTCCTTCTTGAGGCACTGCCGGATCAGCCGGTCCAGCGCGGGTGGTGACAGCGGCTGGTGGCTGGTGACCGGCTGCGGCTCGTGCTCCATGATCGAGGCGATCAGGCTCACCCGGCTCTTGCCCGCGAACGCCGTGTGACCGGTCACCATCTCGTACAGGAGTGCCCCGAACGCGAAGATGTCGGTACGCGCGTCGGCCTCGCGGCCCTCGAGCTGCTCGGGCGCCATGTACTGGAAGGTGCCGAGGATCGTCCCCTCCTCGGTCAGGTTCTTGTGCTCGGTGGGCAGGCTCGTGAGGTCCGCGGACGAGTCGCCGGCGACCACGCCGGCCTTGGCGAGGCCGAAGTCGAGCAGCTTGGCGCCGGACGGAGTCAGGATCACGTTGCCTGGCTTGAGGTCGCGGTGCACGATGCCGCTGCGGTGCGCGCGGTCGAGGGCGTCCGCGATCTGGATGCCGTAGCGGATCGCCTCGTCCAGCGGCAGCTGCCCGCGCTCGAGGCGGTCGGACAGGCTCTCACCTTCGAGGTACTCCATCACGAGGAACTCGGTTCCGTCCTCGTTGCCCACGTCGTGGAGCGTGCAGATGTTCGGGTGGCTCAGGCTCGAGATCGCCCGCGCCTCGCGCTCGAACCGCGCGCGGATGTTGTCGTCGGCGGCGAACTCGTCGGGCAGCACCTTGATGGCGACCCGGCGGTCGAGGCGGGTGTCCCGCGCGCGGTACACCTCTCCCATTCCGCCGGCGCCGATCGGCGCCTCGATCTCGTACGGCCCCAGCTTCGCTCCCGCTTCGAATCGCATGATCGGGCGGATTCTATCACCTGAGACGCGATTTCGATCTCGATTCGGAGGATGGCGGGCTCTGTCTGTCCTCTCCCGGGGAGCAGAACCCGACACGATCGACGAGCTCGTGTCCACCACCTCGAGAGAAACATCAGCGGCTGCCGGGGGATCCGCAGCCGATCCGGACCCGGCACACCCCGGAGCCGACGGTCCCGCCCGCGCCCGTCTCCGACCGCGAGCTGGTCGATAGCGACCACCGATGGCCGATTGCAGCCATCACCCCCCGGGCACATCGCCGACGACACGCCGGCTCAGGGGACTCGCGCCCTGGCACGGGTCTGGCAGGAGCCTCCCACAGGCTGCCGCGACGGCCCCGGAACGAGCCGCCACGGTCTTCGGTCGAGAGCTTGTGGGGCGAAAGGAGATGACCATGACACGCACCATCACTCAACCCATCGCCGGAGCCGCGTTGCTCCTGATCGGGCTGCTGACCGCTGCGCCCGTCTACGCTGCCGCCCGACCGGCGGATCGTGACGTCGCGCAGTGGGTCACCACCGCCCTGACCGATGATCCCCGGATCGACGTCGATCGCATCCACGTCACGTGCGAGGACGGCATCGTGACCCTCAGCGGCGAGGTCCCCAGCCTCGCGGCGCACGACTACGCCGACATGGAGGCGAAGAAGATCCGGGGCGTGCTGGGGGTCATCAACCAGATCGTCGTGGGGCCGGCCGACCGCACCGACGCCCAGATCCGCGACGCCGTGGTCCGCAGGCTCGACGCGAGCCCGGTCGTCGGATCCCAGAATGTGTCCGTGGCCGTGGTCGACGGCCTGGTGCTGTTGACCGGCACCGTGAACTCGTGGGCCGAGCACGAGGAGGCCGGGCTGCTCACCCGCGAGGTGGCCGGCGTCAAGGCGATCACCAACGACCTGGCTATCAACCTGTCCGCCGTCCGGAGCGACGCGGAGATCCAGAAGGACGTCGTGAGTTCGCTGTCCCGTGACGTCTACCTCACCGGCCTCCCCGTCTCGGTCGCGGTCCACGGCGGTATCGTCACCCTGTCCGGGACCGTGGGCAACGCCTATGAGCGGGACCGGGCCGACGACGTCGCGCGGTGGGTCCGCGGCGTCGCCGACGTGAACGACCAGCTCGTGGTCGACTGGGTCGAAGACCGTGGCGTTGTCGCGACACCACCGGTGCTCAGCGACGCCGCCCTCAAAAAGGCCGTCCAGCACGAGCTCGAGCAGGACTGGCGGCTCGACCCGTCCTGGATCACCGTCGACGTGCACATGGGAGCCGTCACGCTCCGGGGCACGGTTCCCACCCGCGAGGAACGGAACATCGCCGAGCGCGACGCGCATGACGTCGTCGGGGTGGCGTGGGTCGTCAACCGGCTGTACACCGAGGTGGATGCTCGCGACAACCAGCTCATCCAGGACGACGTGCAGTTCACTCTCGACACCGACTTCGCGACCGCCCATCTCGACCTCGAGGCATCCGTGCACCACGGTGTCGTGACCCTTTCCGGCGAAGCCGAGAACTGGTTCGAACGGTCCCGAGCAGCGCTGCTCGCGTCGGATGTCCCCGGGGTCCGGGAGGTGGTCAACGACATCACCGTCGCACGGTCCTCATGGAAGCGCGACGCCGACCTGACCGAGACCATCGCGAGCCATCTGACCTGGAACTGGACCACCTGGTGGGTTCACGACGACATCGGCGTCACCGTCAAGAACGGCGTCGCGACGTTGAGCGGCGACGTCAACTCGTGGTCACAGCGCGCCGAGGCGGCGGAGGTGGCTCTCGACACCCCCGGGGTGTGGAAGGTCGACAACCGTCTCACCGTCAACGGCTACGACTATCCGTGGAGCGAGTTCTACTACAAGGGGTCGTACGACTATCTCGAGAGCGACGCCATGTAGAGCACGCCCGCGGTTTGGACGACGGTCGTCGCACGACCGTCCATTTCGGGACCGGGCTCGATGCCCGGTCCCGTCGCGTGTGAAGCCGGCGTCGGTCGGTTCGTCGGCCGACTCCGATCGACCGTGACGGGCGCCCGCGTGCGGCCACGGCCGCATCGCACGTCAGCCGGGGTTCGACCCGCGTTGCGACCCGCGTCTGCGCGGGCCTTTCACGACGAAACCAGGTGGTTCCGATGTCGGGAGCGGCGCGTCGTCAGCCACGAGTCGCCGGCGCGCCGACCCGGAGGCCTCCGGGGACCCGCGTCCCCAGACTCCAGCCGACCGCCGGCTATGGCGCGCCCACCGTCATCGTGCCGCCGGTCTGCACCGCGACGCCGTTGCCGAGCGTCACGGACGGCGACATGAGCGTCACGTGGCCGGCGCCGGTGACGGTCGCGGAGGACACGGTGATCGATCCCGGCGCCAGACACCAGAACGGACCGTCCCACATGTGTCCGGAGAGGTCCTCGTGCTCGAGGTCACAGTCGTTCCCCCACACGATCTCGTGCGTGAAGGCGTTGTCGGCCGTGTTCGTGTCGCCGACCGGCAGCGTGATCTCGACGGTGTTCGTGAACCCCTGTAGGTGCTCCTGGGATCCGTCGAGGACCGCGTTGAACACGAGCTCACCGACCTCACCCGGGTGGATCTCGTTGAACGTCCACGTCAGCACGCCACCGACGTGCGTGATGTCTCCGACCAGACGATCCCAGGGGAACCACAACGTCCACCAGCCGCCCCAGGACGCCCCGTCCGGCAACGTGTCGGTCACCACGATGTCGGGGATCGTCGTGTCGCCGACGTTCTCGAACCGGACCGCGTAGTGGGCCTCCTGCTCGCCGACCCAGTGACCCTGCTTGCGGATGCGCAGGTTCGGTCCCACCGGGTTCAGGGTGTCCGTCGTCGCCGACACGTTGTCGTCGTAGGTGTCCTCGCCGGCGATGGGAGCGCACGGATCGGGCGGTGCCGCCGCTCCGCAGATCTCCGCGGTGTTGGTCAGCTCGGATCCGACGATCGCCGTGGGGTCGATCTCCAGCTCGACCTCGACGTGCCCAGCGTAGCCGTTCGGCAGCTCCGGGAACTCCCACACGACAATTCCGGGCGTGACGCTCACCGGCACGAGGTCGAACGTCCCGAGACCTCCAGCGTGCCAGCTGGTCACGAAGCTCATTCCCACCGGCAGGGTGTCCACGATCCGCACGGGTGCGACCGTCTGGTTGCCGCTGTTGCCGTAGTCGATCCCGTACCAGACCCTCCCACCGGGCGCGAGCACGCCGCGAATCCACTGCTTTTGCACCCACACATTGACGTGCGGCGCACCGACAGCGCCGTCCCACGTCGACACGTCGTCCCCGGTCGACTGGTCGTTGGCGGCGGTGATCGACACCTCGTTGGTGAGCGGGTCATCCGGTGACAGCCCGCCGTCCACCACGGTCCGGACCAGGACCTCGCGGCACGCGCCCCCGGGGATCGAGGGCGTCGACAGGGTCATGCCGCTCGCGCCTGACGACACCTCATTCCACCCGGGCTCCGGAGCCCACCACGTATCGAGCGTCAGCCCGGAGCTCATCGAATCGACGAGCGTCACCTCGGTGCTGCCGGTCGGTCCGTTGTTGCACACCATCAGACTGAACAGAGCGGAGCCACCCGCCGCCGGGTCGGGGGTCCACGGGTGCTTGTTGACGTTCAGCTGGACGTCGCTCGGCTGCACCATGCCCTCCCACATGCCCGCCTTCTCATCGGGCGGACCTGTGTCGAAGGACGACGTCCCGATCTCCACCGTGTGGCGGATGACGTCGTCCACCGCACCGGTGACCTCGACGAACACCTGGAACTCGACGTGCTCACCCGGGTTCACCGTCCCGAGGTTCCACTCGATGGGTCCGGTTCCGGTGCCGGTGTGCGAGAACCCCGACGTGTCCGACAGGTAGCTCAGGCCGCCCGGGATCGGAGTCGGGTCGAGCACGAGCTCCATGGTGCTCGTGACCGTGACGTCCTCGGCGGCGGCATCACCCACGTTCTCGAACTCGATTCTCAGCACCAGGTTGCCGCCCGCGCCGGGCGCTCCCTCGGCGTGGGTCCAGATCCTCAGCTGCGGCGCCGGCTCGTGGACGACCTCGATGACCCGGTCGCCATCTTCGGGTTCGAGGTACACGACGCCGATGTCCTGCCCCGGGAGGATGTCCCACTCGCCAGACCAGTCGCACGTGAAGGTGTCGACACCGTCCGGATCCACCGAGTCCTCCTTGACCCCGACCGATCCGAACCCGACGGCCCACGCGCCCCACGGCTCACACTGGACCGTCACCGGCGCGGACAGCAGCCACGACGCGTCGACGGTCCCCGTGACCGTATCCGCCGCCACGTCCACCGTCGCATCGATGTCGCCCGCAGTGAGTGTGTGGGTGTAGCCATGGTCGGGGATCTCGAAGGTCAGGCTGTCGCCCGCCACCAGGTCAGGGAGCTCGGGCGACCAGTGCTCGGGGGCTGTGTTGAAACCGTCCTCGCCCCAGCCCGCCCCCCAGTCGCTTTCGAGCTGCGCCGTGGCCTTGGGGCTGCCAAGGCCGTCTGTCACGGCCACGGTGACCGGGTGGCCGGCCGGGTAGTTGCCGCCGGCCCAGTCATGCGTGGTGTTCACCCGCATCCACGGCCAGATCACGATGTTGGTGATCCGGTCACCGTCCGGCTCGAAGTAGCTCACGGCCACCATGTGACCCCGCTCGAGATCCCAGCCGACGTCGTCGAAGTCGCACGAGAAGGCACCACCGTCCGTGCCGGCCGACGTGTCGATCGGCCCCGGCGCCATCGGCTCCCAGATCTCGCACCGCACGTCGAGGGGCCCGGTGAACCAGCTCGCCTCGAGGGTGCCCGCGACGGTGTTCTCCGCCGCATCCGGCAGGCCCTCGATGAAGCCCACCGGCTCGATGCGGTTCTCCAGGGGGGGCACGTCGACCACCACCGTGTCGCCCGGCACGATCTGCGGACACATCCCGGAAAACCAGTCGTCGCAGCCCACGAAGAACGCCCCTGTGAAATCCGCCGCGACGAGCGCCGCGTCCTTGAGCGCGCCCTCGGCGTTCAGCACCTGGACCAGGACGGTCGCATCGGGATCCGTCTGCCCGGCGACCCAGTTGTGCGCGTAGTTGACGTGGACCTGCAGCGTGGCCGCCGCGGCGACCGCGACGGCGCAGATCCACACGATCCATGCGACCGCCATCCATCGGAGCGCCGACCTCGAAACGACCGGATCACCCGTCGTGCAGGCGGAACGGTCAGAGCGGCGAACGTGCCCACGAAGCGTACGAGTGGTCATGGCCGACGCCTCCCCGGCAACGCCACGCACGGTGCGACCGAGGCGTGTCGATGCCCCGATCGCCTGTGTGCAGCTTGTCTCAGTTGCTTCTCAATGTGATCCCCGACGTCGAGACGCGCAAGTATCCGGGATCGTCCGTCGCAGAGCGCGAGCGGCAGGCCGGGATCCAGACGCCCGCCCCATTGCGGTCCCGCGCCCTGTGGTTCCCCGCGTCGCCAGAGTCGAAGACCCGCGATACAGTTGCACCCGACGTCCGGCGTGGGAGGGCACATGCGGTCACCAGTTGCAGGGTTCGTGTCGGTGCTCCTACTGTCAGGCTGCGGCGGCGGAGCCGAGATCGAGGTCGCCGCCCCGACGTCGGCCCTGCAGGTTGAGAGCGGCTCCGCCGAGCTCGGGCAGAGCCGCCTCTACTACGAGATCTCGGGCGACGGACCGCCGGTGGTGCTGATCCACGGAGGGCTCCTGAACCTGCACATGTGGGACCCGCAGATGGAGGCGTTCAGCGAGCGGTACCGGGTGCTGCGGTACGACGCCAGCAGCCACGGGCAGTCGATCACGCCGCCGGACGCTTACTTCGACCACGAGGACCTCGACCGCCTGCTGACCCACGTCGGTATCGACCGCGCCGTCCTCGTGGGCCTTTCGATGGGCGGCCGCATCGCGATCGACTTCGCACTCGAGCACCCCGATCGCGTCGAGGCGCTGGTGCTCGTGGGTTCCGGCCTCGGCGGCTACCGTTTCGACTCAGCCGAGGTGCAGGCCGCGCGGCCGCAGATGATCGAGGCGTGGGGCGCCGGCGACTGGGACGGCGTCACCGAGGTCTTCCAGCGCCAGTGGACCGACGGACCGCACCGATCACCGGACGAGGTCGACCCGGACGTCCGCGAGACGGTCCGAGCGATGATCCGCTCCACCCTCGAGCGCGCCGCGGACGGCCAGGTGACCGAGGGCCGCACCATGG
>Ga0316576_10002225_pt1 | contig 10959 bp, 10 predicted proteins | sample S0NA_FD_203075 | JGI IMG/M metagenome (GOLD analysis project Ga0316576, IMG submission 203075) | Rhizosphere microbial communities from salt marsh grasses in Alabama, United States - S0-2_050615r3r5 | ecosystem: Host-associated > Plants > Roots > Rhizosphere | place: USA: Alabama | collected... | reverse complement strand
AGGCGGGATTGACCCATGCGCAACCGCAGTGCTTCAAGATCGGCCAGGCCTTCCCGGCATTCGTCGCAGTCAGCCAGGTGTACCTCCACGCGCTGGCGGACCTGTTGCGTCAATTCGCCATCGAGGTAACCCGACAGCAACTCACCGACGTGCATTTCCTGGTTGATCTCCCTACGCGTCATGACGTTCCAGAACCTCCTTTAGTGCCAGCCGGGCGCGGTGAAGTCGCGACATTACGGTTCCCGTTGCGATCCCGAGTACATCTGCGATTTCGGCGTAGGACAGGTCCAGGTAATCCCGCAACACCACGATCTGCCGATGGTCCGGCTCGAGTTGGGCAAGCGAACGCTGCAGGCTCAAGTCGCGTTGCAGCTGCTCCGTTTCCTGCTCCGGCGTGCGCCCGGCGCTGGCCAGTTCGTCCACCAGCTGTTCGTTGGTACGCCGCTGGCGCAGCAGGTCGATGCACCGGTTGCGGACCACCCGCAAAAACCAGGGCTTCAAAGGGCCCTTGCGTCGTTCGTAGGCCCCGGGACGCGACAGGACGCGCTCGAATGCATCGTGTACCGCATCGGCGGCATCGTCAGCATTGCCGAGTATCTGGATGGCAAGCGCGTGGGCGCCGCTACCGAGATTGATCAGTTCCTGTCGCATGTCGAACCTGTTCACCGATTTCATATCCTATACGCGACAGCGTCTGCTTTTATTCCCTCGGGTTGATATGAAGATCGGCCCGACCACCACCGGGCCGCCCTTTCGCCGGGGGTTCGTCGGAGTCGGGACAGCGCAACCTACTGATTTATTGCAGAATAATATCCTGAATCGCCACTTCATTGCTCCCAAAGCCCCTTTTATGCCCGAAAAGCGATCGTTAGGATTCAGGGAGGTGTTGGCGATCGCCTGGAACATACATTACGACGTCAAAATGACTCGCCGGGATCGGTGATTGTTTAACGAACGTGGCGGTCCGACCCCGTTGCGGCGCGCACGTTGCAGCCAGGCGTGCCGCACCCAGCATGTCTGCCCGATGTGGCCCAAGGTTGGCGGCGGTATCATGCTGCCGTTAAGGTACGTCCATCCAGGAACGATACGGGAGCAGTGCATGACATTTGACGGTGTAGAAGTGAGGCCCAGCGGCCAATTGGGAAGGGGTGTTTTTGCGCTCCGTGATTTCAAGCCGGGTGATTTGGTCATCAAAGGTTTTGTCGAGAAGGTCATTGAAAAACGGGGGGAACACACATTCACCATTCACGGTGTCCATGTGGTTTTGGCGGGTCCTGCGTGCCTGGTGAATCACTCTTGTGATCCCAACTGCATGCATGTATTCAATGAGTATGGGGCCTTCGATTTCGTCGCGCGACGGGATATAGCCGCGGGTGAACAAATCACTCACGACACAAGCGCCTACGAATACGAGGTGGAACACTTCTCGCAGAAGTGCCTTTGTGGAAGCGAAAATTGCCGAGGTGAGGTGAGAGGCTGGAAGGACCTGACGAAGGCGCAACGGGAATCAATCAGTGAATACGCGATTCCTTTCCTCAGGCACATTCAGGATGTGGAAGTCCTTGCCGATGACTCGGACATTGAGATTCCTTGAGCCTCTCTGGCTGAACTCAACCGGCCCGGCCCGCGTTTCGCGCTGTCCTTCCCAGTCGGGCACCGCAAGGCTCTCGGGGGATCTCCCCACCCCAACACGAGAAAAGTCGCTGCCTCCAGGCGGGGTGTCCTGCGGATTTATCGGCGGAGTTCCGGATTCTCCAAAGAACAGTAACGGCAAGTTCGGCTCTTCCGCAGGCCCGAGCAGGATCATCGCCCCCCAAACCAACCAGGAAAAGAGAAAACTCGAGGCGAGAAAAACAGGAATCCGGTAGTGCCTGCGAGCGGAAATTGCTGTCGTATTCATGGGCCTTCGCACGATACCGAAACACAGCGGACCGTCAAAGTGAGGCTTGCGGGCATCGTTCCCCGGAGTCAATGGCCCTGTGGCTCCGATGAGCACCAGTGCTCATCGGGCGTGCCGGCCGAACCGAAACGCCGGGGCAGGGTGACGGCACCGATCCTGCCCCTTTACTCAAAAAACGGCCGTCCATCCGCCAGGTCATAGACGGTGACCTGCTCGCCCGTCCGGACCATGCGCCTTCCCAGTTCCGGGAAGTCGGCCACTTCGCAATGACGGTGCTCACCACCCGAAAGGTAGACGAGTTCATCATCAAACGGGTTGCTCATGTTGTGCGCAACGGAGGGCGTGGGGAATGCCACAAAGTCACCGGGCCCCATTTCGTATTCGGCGCCGTCGATCAGCGCCACCCCACGGCCGGAAAGTATGTAGAGCCACTCTTCCTCCCGATAATGAAGATGGTAGGCGAATGACTCCTTCCCCGGAGCGATCCGAACCAGGCTGACGCCGCTTCTGGACAAGCCGGCTTCTCGGCTCATGTGCGTGTACGCCACCTCGGAGAGTTGATTCCAGGGATGGTTGAACGTCGCGGACTTTCGATCGACGTCCTTCGACCGCAACAGGTGGGGGTAGGTTTTGCTCATGTGCTTCTCCGATCGCGCCTTTTGCGCGGCTCCGCCAACCTACCGTGAGGATACCGGAAGCTGCCCCAGGATTTGAGTGGATGCTGGAATGAGCCGGATGCGGGATCTCCTTTGATCAGGTTGGAACCCCGGCCTCAATCGGCCGGGGACACCTGCGGCGCGATGATCCGGCTGAGGCGGTCGGGATTTTTCGTGTCACGGACCAGGCGCGGATAGCGGTTGCCGCCATGGTAGTCGACCGTGTGGGTCTTGAAGAACCCCTTGTCTTCCATCAGCAAGGCAATCTCCTGGTCATCGTTCTTTGCGGCCGTAATGGCATCGGTCAACCATGCCGGCTCGCCAGACTCGAATTTTCGGCCGTTGACGGCGACCAGGGTGACGCCGGGAGATATGCCGGCAGAGAAGGCCGGTCCGTTCCACAGTGTGTCGATGACCCGGCCATTCCTGTCCAGCGTGAGCCCGATGGAGTCCATCAGATCCAGGGTTTTGCGCAATGTGTTACGCGCCTTCTGATAGTCAGACGGCGTGTCCGCGTATTCAAGCCGCCAGCCGCTGCGGGCAATGCCGTCGAGGGGGGCGGCCTCGTCCGTGCGATTCAGCCGTTCTTCAAGAAACCCGGCCCAATCCGCGTCCGCTGTCTGCTGTAGTCCGCGCACAAGGTCGTCGAAGGTATAGGTGCGAACGGCAACCTCGCCGTCGTTATGGCCGAAAAACGCCTTGCAGAAGTCATCCAGTGACTTGGCGCCATTCGTGAGCTCCCGGATCCGGGTGTCGACGTCAAGCCAGATAAGCACGCCTTCCGGGTAGAAGTCGGTTCCGCGGCGCCACGATTTCCACGCATCGGGCGAACCGTACAGCACTTGCGCTGCTGCGGTGGTATCGGCCAGCGGCCGCCAGGAGCGGCCGGGCCTGTGGCTCATGTCAGAAGCGATGTAGGCCAGTGCGTCCCGGTATTGTTCAGCGGTCCACAGGCCGCTGCGGGCAGTCAGGACATTGCCGAGATAGCTGGTCAGTCCCTCGTATACCCACAGCATACGGGTGACCATGGGTTTCTGGTAGTCCGGCGTCGCCAAATCAGCCGGCCTGCGGTACTTGCCGTTCCAGGAGTGCACGAACTCGTGCGGCAGAAGGCCGACATTTGCGAGCTTCGGTTCCGGATCCAGAAAATAGCGTTCGTCCGTTCGATTGTCGCTGGATTCGTGGTGCTCCAGACCGAAGTGCGCCGTCTTATCGCTAAGGGTGAGCAGAAAGTCATAATGTCGATAGTGCCTGGCTCCGAAGAGGTTCTGCGCTTCCAGCACCAATTGCCGGTAGTGCGCGATATCCGCCGGGTCAGCATCCAGTGCGTGAGCATCGTCAGCGGCGACATTCAGCGCATGCCGCAGGCCGTTGGGCGGGGAGATGTCGAAGCGTTCAAAATGGCGCCCGACCAGGACCGGCGCATCCACCAGCGTTTCCAGCGACACCGGTGAAAAGCTGACGGTCCCGTCTTTGTCGGATTTGCCTTCCAGAGCGGTGGCGTACTGCCACCCCTCGGGCAGGGTGATGGCAGGATGAATCAGGATCTGATCCGCTGACGGTCCCGCCGGATAAAGCACAACCTGGTTCCAGCTGAGCACGGCGAGGTTCGGAGTAGTGGCGACTCCGCCGGTGAATTCTCCCTGGCCGACGGGCTCGAGGAAGTCGAGCGACGCCGTAAGCTCGGAGGCACCAGCCGGCACCTGCAGATGAAAGGTATACATATCCACCGTGTCCCGGCTCCACGGCACGGCCTCGCCATTGGCCTCGAAGCGCAATCCGGCGACGTTGACGATCGGCCCCGTCGGTCCATGTTCGCCCGGTATGTACTTGGGATAAAGCAGCGTCAGGCTGCCCGCCTCCACGGGAAAGGTCATTGTCGCATGCAGCAAACCACGATCCGCCTCCGACAGGTCCACCGCGAGCATGATGGAATTGGATGGCGCAGCGAATGCCATGCCCTGTGAGCACATCTGAAAAAGCAGTACGATCAGTAGTCCGGAAAAGCGTTGCAGGTTCATGGCTTCATTCCTGTGCGGGGATTCAAAAGTGTATATCAAAGAAATTTCACAAGCAGGCCGTTGCGGGCCACGGCCACCGCGCTGGCGCCTGGGGCCGATCAGCCAGCCACTTGCGCGGAGTTTATCCCGACCATCGAATGTCGATGATTGATCTGGGTCACAGGCCGTCCTGGTGAGTTCGCTGAATATCATGAGGGGGCGGATTTTCCGAAGTTTGCAGCTGGATGAAAGCCAGAGGTGGCAGTTGAGATGAGCGCGCCAATGCTTGTGGTCGTCATTTGTGCGGTTGCGGTCGCCTCGATTGTCTTTTACAAGACGATCATCACCAGAGAGTGGCGAAATGTCGTGGCGAATGAGGAAGACTGTTGGTATTTCGTCATCTTCTATTTCAACCCGAAGGACAAGCGACTGTTCCTGCCCAAGCGCTCCGGGCTCGGATGGACCGTCAACTTCGCACAGCCTTGGGCAATCGTGATTCTCGTTCTGTTGGTCATCGGCGTCGCGGCGCTGGCCGGGGCCACCCGAGGGGCCTGACGAAGGTTCCGATCGATCCAGTTCGCCCCGCACCCGAGCAGCAGCCTTCCCGATGGCGCTGGGTGGCAGGCATCGTTGGCGGAGCCGTTCTTTGGTCATCGCAGTGGCCGTCTTCCATGCTCCACCGTTGATCCTGCTCGACAGGGACTTGGTGGGATCGACCTACGGGGTCGTGGCGCTGCTGTTCGCACCGCTGGCGTTCGGAGCCATCGCCGCTGGGCTGAGGCTGGCACGGTGTCGCCTGGCGGGCCTTCCACTCCTTCCAACCAGAACATTCCTCGAGGTAACGCCCATCCATTCCTGCCCGTTCCCGGGGCGAAGACAGCAGGCCAGATGCATGACTTATGGCCGAAGAAAGGTGTACAGCGACTCGATATAGTTGGAATGGAAGTGCTGCAGATGCGCACCGAATCCCGGGTTTGCGACCAGTTGCCGCATTCCTGCGATGTGTGGAGCAGCAACTCCGCGCGCCGCCGAGTCTAAAGCCCGGAATGAGAGGAAAATATCGAGACGTTGTATCCATTTCGGGGTTTTGTGCGTCAAACAGGTATTCGTCCACGTTGCGGTAAGAGGAAACACACCGAAAATGAAACGAAAATATCTGATTACGATTGGTGTCATCGCACTCGCTGGCGTGGCTGGCGTTGGCATGTATGTGCAGCGACAGGACACCCCACCGACCGATGTCGAGGCCGGTTCCGCGACCCTGCAACGCATCCAGCAGAAGGTCAATGCCACAGGCAAGATCCAGCCTGAGACCCAGGTCAACATCAGTGCCGACGTGAGCAGCAAGATTCTCGCATTGCACGTTCAGGAAGGTGATTGGGTGAACAAGGGCGACCTGCTGGTCGACCTGGATCGGGAACGTTACGAGGCAGCGGTCGAAAGCGCCGAGGCGAGCGTGCGTTCGGCGCAGGCCAATGCACGCCTGGTCGCCGAAAATCGCAGCAAGTCCGAGAAAGAATACAAGCGCGTCACGCAAATGGTCGAGCGCGGATTGGAGTCACAGGCCAACCTGGACACAGCCGAAGCGGCCTGGCGGGTCGAGGTGGCGCGTTACGAGTCGGCGCAGGACCAGGTCGAGCAGGCCAAGGGGCTGCTGAAGCAGGCGCGTGATCAACTCGCGAAAACGACTCTTTACGCGCCGATGTCCGGGACCATCAGCGATCTGAACAAAGAGGCCGGCGAAATCGCCATAGGCTCGCAGTTCCAGGAAGACGTCATCATGGTCATCGCTGACCTGACTGCGATGGAGGCACGGGTCAACGTGGACGAGAACGACATCGTTGCGATCCAGATCGACCAGAGCGCGGAAATCGAAGTGGATGCATTACCCGGCAGAACCCTGACCGGGACCGTCACAGACATCGCACGGAGCGCCAACGTAGCGGGTGAAGGGACCAGCGACCAGAAGACCGAATTTGAAGTGCGGATCGCCATCAATCCGGACGTCGCGGAACTGCGCCCGGGCATGACGGCCAGCGCAGACATCATCACCGGCACCAAGGAAGAGGCGCTCGGCGTTCCGATCCAGAGCATTGCCCTGCGTTCTGTCGAGCAGCTGAAACAGGAATTCGAGGCTGCCGGGGAAGAGGCCGCAGCGCTCGAACCCGATCGCGATGGATTTGTCGAGGTGGTGTTCGTCATTGACCACGGTAAGGCCCGTGCACAGCAGGTTGAGACCGGTCTGCAAAGTGACGATTACATCGAGATCGTATCGGGCCTGGAGGAAGGCGAGGAGATCGTAACCGGCAGTTACCGCGCCATCTCCAAGGACCTGAAACACGGAGCGGCGGTTGCCGTCAACGCCGGAGAGGACCATCAGTCATGATGCCCGCTGTGGAACCTCGGGCCGGCGCTGAGCCTGAAGTCACGCTCGCGCTGCGGGAGGTCGTCAAGACCTACCGCATGGGCACCCAGGAACTGCAGGCCCTGCGTGGTGTGTCGCTGGATATTCGCGACAACGAATACCTCGCCATCATGGGGCCCTCGGGTTCGGGCAAATCCACCTTGATGAACATCATCGGTTGCCTGGACACCCCAACCTCCGGGTCGTATCGGCTGCAAGGGCAATTGGTCGAGCAAATGGACGAGAACGAATTGGCGGAGGTGCGCAACCGGCGCATCGGATTCGTCTTTCAGACGTTCAACCTGATTGGGCGGGCCAATATCCTGCACAATGTCGAGCTTCCCCTGATCTATGCGGGGGTCGGCAGAGCAGAACGACGCGAAAGGGCCCGGCAGGCTCTGATCCGCGTTGGCCTGGGCGACCGTATGGAGCACAAACCGAATGAGTTGTCAGGCGGTCAGCGCCAGCGGGTCGCCATAGCCCGGGCCCTGGTAACCAAACCGTCGATCATCCTGGCCGACGAACCGACGGGCAACCTGGACACCGCGACGGGCAACGAGATCCTGGCGATGTTCGACAGCCTGCACGACTCCGGGCAGACCCTCGTCCTCGTGACCCACGAGGACCACGTGGCCGAGCATGCGCAACGGACCATTCACCTGCTGGACGGGCAGATCGAGCGCGACGTCCGCGATGGCCGCGCGGCAGTACGGCACTGAGGCGGCGCCGTGCATATCGGCCTGGAGCTGACTGAAGCAGGGCGCATCGCAGTTGCCGCGATCCAGGCCAACCGCGGGCGCAGCGCACTGACGGCGCTCGGGATCATCATTGGCATCATCGCCGTGACGACGACCATGACGGCCGCCAACGGCCTGCAGAATACATTCCGCCAGAGTTTTTCGTCCGTGGGCACCGATGTCATCTATGTCACACAGATGCCCTGGGTCATGATGAACGACTTCTTCCAGTTCCGTAATCGACCCCGACTGGAGATGGCGCATGCCGAGCGCTTGAAGGAGCGCCTCACCGGTCATGCGGTGGTCAATCCCAGCCTCGATCTGAATCGGCCGATCAAATTCCAGTCGGGCACCATGGACGGTGTCAACGTCATCGGCACGACGGATCGCTACACCCTGTTTTCTGATGTTTCTACCGACGTCGGGCGATTCATGTCCCCCTTCGACGTGCGCTTCCACAGGCGGGTCGCGGTCATCGGTTCCGAGGTGGCGGAGCGCTTGTTCGGCAACGTCAACCCGATCAACAAGGAACTGCGCGTGGGGCGCTATGATTTTCGAGTGATTGGCGTCATGCAGAAACAAGGCGGCGGCTTCATGGGCGGCCCGAATTTCGATCGACAGGTTTACCTGCCGATTTCGACCTTTATCAACGCGTTTGGCGACCGCAATAACAATGTCGACATCGCGGTGAAAGCACCCGATACCGAATCGGTCGAGGATCTGGAATACCGGGTCATCGGCGAAATGCGCCGGGTGCGAGGCCTGCGGCCCGGTGAACGGGAAGACTTTTCCATCAACAAACTGGATTCCCTGGTCGGCGCCTACAACAGCACGATGGGCGTCGTGGTGTTGATCGGGCTGGTGATAACGGGAATTTCACTGTTCGTCGGTGGTGTCGGCGTAATGAACATCATGTTTGTCTCCATTACCGAGCGAACCCGCGAAATCGGCATTCGCAAAGCCATCGGCGCTCGGCCACGCAGTATCCTGCTGCAGTTCCTGTTGGAATCATCCCTGATATGCCTGACCGGAGGACTGATCGGGGTTGCCTTGTCCTGGCTTATCGCAATGGCGATCAACGCCACCCTGATGCCCGCCAGCCTGTCGCTGCCGATCATCATCATCGCGCTGCTGGTCTCGTTGGGCACCGGCGTCGCATCCGGCCTGGTCCCCGCCATTAAAGGGGCGCGTCTCGACCCGATCGAGTCGTTGCGCTACGAGTAGAGGGCACCGCCATGCGAACAATGGACACCTTGCTGTTGTCGATGTCGGCCATTCGCAGCCACAAGCTGCGGTCGTCCCTGACGCTGGTGGGGATCGTGTTGGGCGTCGCCTCCATCATCGCGGTGATGACTGGCATTTCGGTCATCCAGACCACCATGGAAAAAGAAATGGCGGTGCTTGGCGCGCAAACGTTCCAGGTGCAGAAATGGCCTGCCGGCGGTTTTGCGAGCGCCGAGCAGCGCCGCAAGGCCATGAAACGACCACCGGTCACCGTCGATGAAGCCAAGACCATCCGCGAAGAGGTCAGCACCGCGGACCTGGTCGGATCCGAGCTGTGGGATTTTGGATTCACGGCGGAGTACCGGGGAGAATCCACCAATCCCAATGTTTCAATCTGCGGTGGCACGCCGGAGTATGCCGAGAACAACACGCACTACGTCGGGCTTGGACGTAACATCTCGCCGCTGGATGTTCGGGCTGCTCGCCGCGTGGTCGTGATCGGCTACGCCATCGCTCAGAAATTGTTTCCCTTTACGGATCCGATTGACAAGGATATCCGCGTCGATGGTCGCGAGTACCGTGTCGTGGGCGTTTTCGACGAGAAGAAATCATCGTTCGGCGCGGGCTTCGACAATTATGTACTGATGCCCATAACGGTCTTTCAGAATGTCTATGGCCTGACGGACCGCCAGGGTTTTCCGCGTTCGGTCAACGTGACAGTGCGTGCCATCTCCCCGGACCGGGTCGACGACGCCATCGAGGAGACCCGCCAGGTCCTGCGCCGCATTCGCCGGGTGCCACCGGGCGAAGAAGACAATTTTGAATTTTTCAGCACCAACAGCCTGATTGAAAATTTCAACAAGACCACGGCAGGCGTGAAGACAGGCGCCTTTGTCATCGGCATCATCGCGCTGCTCGTTGCGGGCATCGGCATCATGAACATCATGTTGGTGTCCGTAACCGAGCGCACCAAGGAAATCGGCATCCGCAAGTCGCTGGGGGCAAAACGCGGCAATATCTTGCTGCAATTCCTGGTTGAGGCCATATTTCTGTGCAATGTCGGCGGGTTGATTGGCATCGCGGTGGGATTGGGGCTCGGCAACGTCATCAGTTTCATCACGTCCTTCGAGGCCTCTGCACCGATGCAGTGGGCCGTCATTGGAATGCTGTTTTGCACCACGATTGGCCTCGTATTCGGCATGGTGCCTGCGCTCAAGGCGGCGCGGCTGCATCCGATCGAGGCGCTCCGCTACGAGTAGCGGAAAGGCGTTCCATAAACTGCTCGCCCGCTCTCGAACCATCTGACGAGCGCGTGGTTTTGCCATGCGATGGGCCGCTGATCAGACTCATCTGGCCGATCGCCGAAAATCCGCTGCTCGCTACGACGAAGCGCCGCCGGAATGGCGGGCCGCCGTTCATCGTGATGCTGGAATCCATCACGACGATTTCGGTCGTCACAGCCTAGCGTTGCTCCCCTGCTATCCTTCTGTTGACGTCGATGAAATCGTGAGCCCCCTCCTCGATACGTTTCCTTTCCGCAGCCGACAAGCAGACCTTTTGCCGCACGATTGACCCGGTTACTCTTTCCATCTTGCAGATTGGAGTATCCGGATTCACAGGAGCTGAAGCCGCCACCGCACTGGAATCCGGCATCTCGGGACCCGGTGTCGTGCACGCTGCGATTCCCAAGAAAATCGCGCCCACTACATACCGCCAATTCATTTCGCTATCCTCGGTAACCTCGGATAAACCATTATTCTACAAGAATCGATGGCAACACCGATACACGTGCCACTCCGCACCACCTCCGCGGCACCTTCAGCAGACAGCCGCGTCACGAATCACGCCGCGCCCTACCTTCGCTCGACGCGGGCGAGTGCAACCGCCCGCAATGCCCGGGGCGCTGCGTATCCTGGATTGTTCCGGTGCGTGGATGCCCGATGCGAACTCTTATTCCGGACCAACCATGACGTTCACCGACATGAACCGTTGATTGATGCTCCCCGAAACGCCGCAGACCGGATGAGTTGCATCTGGC
>Ga0316576_10002224_pt1 | contig 10962 bp, 11 predicted proteins | sample S0NA_FD_203075 | JGI IMG/M metagenome (GOLD analysis project Ga0316576, IMG submission 203075) | Rhizosphere microbial communities from salt marsh grasses in Alabama, United States - S0-2_050615r3r5 | ecosystem: Host-associated > Plants > Roots > Rhizosphere | place: USA: Alabama | collected... | reverse complement strand
ATAATGGAAATGACAAGCATACTAATAGCGTGATAAAAGAATTCAAGGAAATAATGAATATTGATGAAGACCCGGTATTTATCAAAGAAAAAATGTGGCCGAAAGCCATTCCACAATATCATATTGGATATATTGAACACGAAAGATACTTTGAACAGTTTGAGTCGAGCAACCCCGGTATTTTTTTAGGTGGTAATTACCGAGGAGGAATTTCCGTGGGTGATTGTGTAAGAAATTCAGAATTGACGGTTAAAAGGATTTGCGATTGTATAAACCGCAAAACCACAAGTCGATTATAGTCTTTATCAGAACAATATTTCTGTTTCATCTTGCAGGTTACCGAAGCTGTGAACATATCCCATTTAACGGGAATATATTTATGGAAACCGCGATAGAGATGATTTGCAATAAATGCAAGATTCAGGTAAAAATAGAAGTTATTGGAATTAATGACTAAAAAAATGGAGGGTTCCTCTGAATACTTCAAATACATTATGGAAATTTTTTTCATCTGTTAAGCTTTCAGTAGTTCTTCTGTTGTCTCTTGCAGCTACTTCGATTATCGGAACGATCATTCCGCAGAATGAAAGCCCGGTAGCTTATTTTCAGACATACGGTGAGTTTCTTTACAAGTTATTTAAAGTTTTTGACCTGTTTGATATGTATCATTCCTATTGGTTTCAGCTACTGATTGTTTTGCTGACCCTAAACATCGTTGTCTGTTCAATCGATCGGCTTTCCACGACATGGAAGATTGTTTCCATTAAAAAGCCACCTTTTATTCTTTCAAGGTTCAAGAGCAACGCCGAGAATGAATATTTTGTTGACAATCGTTCAGCCGAACAGCTGAAAGATGTATACGAATCCTTTGTATCCAAAGGCTTTGGCTATATCAGGACCGAGCAAACGGAAAACGGGTATAGCATTTTCGCTGAGAAATGGCGATGGACCCGTCTGGGTGTCTATGGTGTGCATCTGAGCATAATTTTGCTCCTAATTGGGGCGCTTATCGGATCCTTATTCGGTTTTGACGGTTATGTAAACATCCCGGAAGGCGAGACCGTAAACAGCATCAGAATCCATAATCCCGAACGGACACAATCTTTAGATTTTGGGATCCGGTGTGATGATTTTAACGTTACTTTTTATGATTCAGGAGCACCTAAAGAGTTTCGTTCTAGTTTAACCATCATTAACGATGGAAAACCGGTATATAAAAAAGATATTGTTGTAAACGATCCCCTTCGATACAAAGGGATAAATATATTTCAATCGAGTTACGGCACTCTTCCTCCAAAAGAGGTTACGCTGAAGTTTACAAGTAAAAAAACTGGGAAAGTGTATCAGAAAAAGGCGTTCGTAGGTCAGCCGGTTGATGTTCCTGAAGACGGGGGGAAGTTTATCCTTAGAGATTATGTCAATTCCTATAAATTTAGAGGCCAACCCATTGGAGAAGCCTTTACCGGGATTCTTACCCACAAAGACGGGTCATCCAATGTAATTGTACTTTCATTGCGTTTTCCGAATTTTAGCAAAATGCAAAAAGGGGATATGATGATTTCAGTGTCAGATTACGCTCAACGTTATTATACCGGCCTTCAGGTTACAAAAGATCCCGGTGTTTGGGTCGTTTATTCTGGATTCATCTTGTTAATCATCGGGTGTTACGTAACTTTCTTCATGTCACATCAACGGCTTTGCATCAATATCGAAAAGAAAAGGAAAAAGTGCAGCGTCATGGTTTCAGGTACTGCTAATAAGAATAAATTTGGCATGCAGAATAAGATAAAAAGGATTTCTGAAAAACTGATCGATTCGGAACACAGCTCATTGACTTAGAATCCTACTAAGAAGCACAAATCTTACTCGACCTTTGTAACTGATATGCTGGCCTTAATATTTGGACGGAAAAAGTTGAAAATGCCTAAAGTGAACTAAAGTGAGCTAAAATTAAGGAATTATTTGGCCTATTATATTTTAATGACAGCGCGTTAGCGCTACCTTAACTTTAGGCACTTTAGATCACTTCAAACTTTAGGCACTTGTGAGAAAAATTAGGAAACATTTGCATTGCTAAAGTTTTTGCCGAATATCTAATTTACTTATTAGTAACTTGCGATAGGGCGCCAATACAAATAGAGAGGAAAAATAATGAACAGTTCACTCTTACTATCAATCACAACATTCATATACGGTTTCGCGGCTATTTTATATATTGCCTATTGGATTTTCAAAAAACCATTGCCGGGTCGGTTGGCAACCTGGACGGCAATTATCGGGGCGGTATGCAATCTTGCAGGCCTCATCATGCGATGGGTGGAATCTTACAGCCTCGGCATTGCCCATGCCCCGCTATCGAACCTGTATGAATCCATGGTCTTTTTTTCATTGACCATAACTATTGTTTATCTGGTTATTGAAAGAAAATACAAAAACCGTGTTATCGGTGCATTTACGACGCCGATTGCTTTTTTGGCAATGGCTTACGCCTCGTTGAACCCAAATATTAGTGATCGCATACAGCCGCTGCTTCCGGCATTGAAAAGCAACTGGCTGATTGCCCATGTTATGACCTGTTTTGTCGGATACTCTGCTTTTGCCATTGCTTTTGGTATCAGCTGTATGTACCTTTTTAAACAAAGAGATGCCGAGGGCAAAAGCAGTTTGCTTGCACACTTCCCGAATGCCAGGGTCTTAGATGAACTGAACCATCAAATGATAATGTTCGGGTTTCTATTTTTAACCATCGGCATCATAACCGGTTCGGTCTGGGCTAATTCAGCCTGGGGCCGTTATTGGGGCTGGGATCCCAAAGAAACCTGGTCTTTGATTACGTGGTTCATTTATGCGACCGTGCTGCATGCCAGGATGATGAGAGGCTGGAGCGGCAAACGGATTGCCTATCTCTCCATTCTTGGATTTGTTGCGGTGCTCTTTACATATTTCGGGGTCAATTATTTGCCGGGTCTGCATAGCTATGGATCGGTATAATACCTGAATCTTACACAGACAATTTTGAAACATTAAGTAAAATCCTATAATAACAAATGGTTACGATTAATTCAAAGACTGCTTCTTTTAACCTGTTTAGTGGTTTAGGAATTCTTCAATTATTACTTCAAAATTATCTGCCCTTTAGGCGAACCGGAGGATTTCATCTGCTGCGTTATTAAGGGTTCGCAATCCCGCCAAGGCGGGATGGCTTCACCCTTAAGTGCCTTGCATATGACATCCTCCGATTCGTGCAAAATTCAGGTAATAGATGGTGTGACAGTCCAGGAACAAATCCTTTTTTTCATATGTAAAGGCGGTCAATCCATTTAATGGGTTGGCCGCTTTTCTTTTGATATTGTCATTCGCCCTTATTTTTAATGAACTTATTAAAAATTATCTCCCAATAGAATAGGTATTTAGACTACTCATTTAGTACCTATCAATTCAGCCTTGACCTTTCTTTTGAAACCCAATAAAATTATATGCTGGAAAAAATCCAGCTACCTCAACTGGTGTTTTACTTAAAATGTATGGATCATCGTCCGATCGGTTGATGCGCCTGAAAGCTTGGATACTTTGTTATGGTTGAAATAATAAGAAAAATGTTTGAAGGCAAACCAGAAAAATCGACAATTGCAATAAAAGGACGTTGTTCGGACTGCGGGTGCAAGACAACAATCGAGGTAACAGCTACATCAGTAGGATTTGGACTCATGGGTGGCGTTTTATTTAAGGGTTCACCTGACGAGTATTGTATGAGATGCCAAGCGTGTCACTCAAAAACCGATAGATAGAACATAATAACGACAGGGGGTTCAGATCCTCTGATGAATAGAATTAGGCTTTGCTTAGATATATGCTGTAGTTAGGGCTTTTTAAAAGTATTATTTGCAAAAGAGCAACATAGACTTTCAAAGACAAATTTATTCGGTCGGCGCCGATGAAATGGTTTTCAAATTACATAGGACAAGCTTGAGCGAATAAAAATTTACCATCGTTTCGCCATACAAAACCGATTTAAGGTCGGAGAAGATGTAATGATCATTAAAAATGAAATATTTGAACTTGAGATATCTGAGGGAATCGGAGTCTATTTTGGATCGAAAGCATCCGGGCAACATTTCAAAAAATGGGAAGACTTCAAGGAGGAAGAAAAAAGACAGATAGAAACGATTCAACAAACAGTAGAGAATCTATTGAAAACGTCGGAAAAAACATTTCTGACAGACTCGAACAAATGGGATAAAGAGGGCATGTAAATTCATATACATCCAATCCCAAAAAGGCAGGGCTTTGTAAAAAAGTTCTGCCTTTTGTTTTACTGCTTCCTCAAGAAGGCATCCAGAGCTTCAATGATGACGCTGGCAATTGTTGTGTTATTCCTCGAAGCATAGGATTCCACTCTTTCCGCAAGCATACAGGGGATATGAATGTTGAATTCTTTGGTTATATCTTTACATTGGTCTTTAAAATTTTCGCTGTCCATTGATTTTCCTTGTGAGGTAGAATTTAAAATATCAGCTTATCTAAATCAAAACATATCACAAAGAAAATCCAAAATAAATCAAACTTCAAACTTTTGGAGTTCAGCTTGTACGGGGTGGGTGTTGATAACAATACGTCATCGAAATTACGATCCAGGACTTTAAGCGAACATTACAGGAAAATTCGACATTAATTGTCATCAAGTTGCATAAATATGTAGAACTCGTTACAAAAATTATGAAATAATTTTCACAATTTTTGTTGATCCTTACGTAGTCGATTCCATAACTCTTTGATATAAAAACAATTTAAAAAAATATTATCTTTTTGCACGGTTTTTGCAGCAAAATGGATAAAGACAAAAGCAAGGAATGCAAGTTCCTCAGGTGGCGATCTTTTATTGGAAAGGAATTATTTTTAAAAACATGGAGGTGATGAGCAATTATGTTTAAAATTTTACTGATCATTTCGGTGATAGTTTCTATATGTTGCCTGGGTGTTGTCATAGCGTGTTTGTTTGCTGCGTCAAAAGAAAATAGCCTTCCTGATATTGAAGATGTTGAGATCGTTGAACTGTTCACATCGAAAATACAGAACGCATAGTGAATAACATTCTAATTGAAAAGCGTCTTTGGCAATTGAGATAGATTCTTTAAAAAACAGCCCGTCCCTTTATTTCTGTTCAGTTATCGTGATCTTCATTCCAGGTTTAAGTTGTACATATTTTCCATCTTGAGTCATCATTCCGATTTCATGGTGACCGCAGCATTCGCAGGTACGTGCGGTTACGACTCCTTCCATTGATTCCTTGTTTCTGTCATCATCATTCATTGAAAGTTGCTCCTTTTTCCAAAAAAAAATATGGGTAAATTGTTATAGCCCAACTTGAAAAGATATTACATTATCTTTAATGATTTGACGATATGTACTATAAGGTGTATCTCATAGCTATTAGTCAAATTCTCAAACCGACAATAAACTCATTTTTCTGTTTCATCTATTGAAAAGCGATGGCTGAATCGAATAGTAAATCAGCGGTCTCCGGTAGTAAGGTAACACTTGTCGGAGTCCTGGTGAACACCATTTTAATTGTGCTTAAGCTGGTTACCGGGATATTCGGTAACAGCCAGGCCCTGATTGCAGATGCGGTCCACTCCTTTTCAGATTTTTTCACGGATGTCGTGGTTCTGGTCGGCATCAAAATCAGCAATAAGCCTCCAGATAAGACACACCATTTTGGCCATGCCCGCATTGAAACATTGGCCTCCACCATTGTCGGGATGGCGCTTGTCGGGACAGCCCTGTACATCGGCGTTGAAGCTTGTTTAACGATTTATCGTCATACTGAATACCACCCAACTGCTCTGGCATTGTTCGGGGCCTGCGTATCGATTGTGTTAAAAGAGATACTGTATCATTATACCATTCGGACCGGACGACGAATCAAAAGCCAATTGATTGTGGCCAATGCATGGCATCACCGTTCTGACGCCCTTTCTTCCGTGGCGGTGTTCATCGGCGTTGCAGGGACCCAAATAAATCCTTCATGGCACATTCTCGACAGCTTTGCTGCTCTTCTAGTATCCTTTTTTATTGTAAAAGTCGGTCTGGAGATTTTGAGAGATGCATTTCTTGAATTCACCGACACGGCTCCAAAACCGGAAGTTATTGGAAAAATACAGAAATGTGCTTTATCTGTCAACGGTGTTCTTGATACACACGATTTAAGGGTTCGCACTTCCGGAGGTCTTTACCAAATGGAAATACACGTTGTCGTGGATGGACAGCTGACGGTTTTAGAAGGGCACAAGATCGCAAAAGCGGTGGAAGGATGTCTAATTGAGGACGTTGGGAATTTCGGCAGTATTACCATACACGTGGATCCGGAAAGTGAACGGGATTTGGATAGAAGTTCAAAAAGTTCCTAAAGTTGAAAGTGAACTAAAGTGAGCTAAGGTTAATTGAAAAGCCAAAGGCGTAAGGCTTAAGCCTTGATTCTTTATCGCTCGTAACTTATTTTTCTGTACATTTAACTTTAGCTCACTCTAGTTCATTTTAGACACTTGTAACTTTTATCGTTTCAGGCTTGCTATGACAATTGTGCCAAGGATGATACAACCGCCTATAATAATACGTAACGACGGGATTTCACCGAGCAAAACAACCGCAAAAATGATTCCGTAAACCGGTTCCAAACATGCGGTAATGCTTGCCAGTTGTGTTTTGATGTGGACAAGACTTTTGATAAAAAGTACATGGGCTAAAGCGGTACAAAATATACCCAGCACCGCCAGCAGAAGAAAGTCTGTTGGTTGAAGAGATAAATCTTTAAAAAATAAGAACGGAAACAATATCAGGGTTGCCATCCAGTTTTGATAACAGACAATCACCATGGGAGGGTATGTGCTGACATATTTTCGATTTAATATGGATAAAACGGCGAAGGTAAAACCCGATATTGTTCCCCAAAATGCGCCTTGGGTGATATTGTTCTGAAAGTCTATCGACGGAATCACCAGGATCAATCCAATAACCACGAACCCTGCCGTTAATATATCGAAACGGCGTAATTTTTCCTTAAAAAAATACGGCTCTATAAAGGTAACGAAAACCGGGAATGTGGAAAATGTGAGCAGGCCCACTGCAACCGTCGAGATCTGTATGGCGTGAAAAAAAGTAATCCAGTGGATCGCCAATATGATGCCGAGCAAAATAAGAACTGTAAAATCCCGGAATGATTTTGTGCGAATTTGTGTTTTTGAGTAAAAAAGAATAATACTGAGTGTCAGCGCTGCAAAAAAGGTTCGGCCAAATACGATCACGAAAGGCGGCAGCGATAGAAATTTTCCGAACAGGCCGGCAAGCCCAAAAAGCAATACGGCAATGTGAATATCCAACAAACCATGATCTTTTTTGGCCATTTTAACGACTTTCTCCGAAGATTGTATAACGTAAATTCCTTGATCGGGTATGCATCAGGTATAACTAAATTTTTTATGAATTACAAGGAGACAACATGAAACCAAACCGACTTCTTTACCTTTCTCAGGATGACGTTAAGGCTGTTGGATTGAAAATGGCCGAAATCATAGACGCGTTGGACGTGGCCTTCCGGGAAAAGGGAAAAGGATTGACAGAGATGCCCCCCAAACCGGGAATTCATCCTGGCGGTGATGATAACTTTATCCACGCCATGCCGGCCTACATTCCGGCCATGAAGGCCGCCGGTGTTAAATGGGTCAGTGGTTTTCCGGAGAACCACAAGATGGGATTGCCTTATATAACAGGGTTGCTTATTCTCAATGATCCAGAAACCGGTCTTCCGATATCAGTGATGGATTGTGTGTGGATTACCGCCATGAGAACCGGAGCTGCCACTGCGCTGTCTGCACGCTATTTGGCCAGGCCGGAATCATCCACTGTGGGTATTTTAGGGTGTGGGGTTCAGGGTCGAACCAACGTGGAGGCGCTGAAAACACTCTTCCCGCTCAAGCGGGTTATGGCATATGATGTGAACCCTGAGGCAGTTTCTGAATATGTTGACGAAATAGGCGCCCGGTTTGATTTGGAGGTTATCGCGGTGGACACGCCACGCAAAGCGGTGACCGGTTGTGACATTGTGGTTACTGCCGGTCCGATTCTGAAAGCACCGCATGCCACGATCAAAGCAGGTTGGATGGATGAAGGCGCCTTTGCTTCACTGGTCGATTTTGACGCTTACTGGCATCCTGATGCCATGGCCGAGTCGGATAAGTTTTGCACGGATGATACACAGCAGCTTCTTCACTATCAGCAGAACGGTTATTTCCAGAATATTCCTAAGTTGCATGCCGATCTGGGAGAACTTGCGACCGGTCAAAAACCAGGGAGAGAGACCGATGCCGAACGAACCATAACCGCCAACTTAGGGCTGGCAATCGATGATATGGCCGTGGCGCCCGACATTTTTCAAAAGGCCGTGGATAAAGGTATTGGTACCTGGCTTGCGCTGTAAGTAAAATAGGGGTATTAAATTTAAAATATGCCGGTCTCCTCTGTTTTTATTGGTATCGCTTAGAATTAAAGATATGAAACTTGTGTTGACTTCGCATCGTTCATCTAATAGAAATTTGAAGTTAATAACTGTGTTTATAGTCATAAAAAAGCTTGCCCTCTGGCCTTGGATTCTTTGCTGTTTAAAAAGTGCTACCTCAATTGGGCGAAAGTTGAGGATGCGACAGATCTGCGGCATCAAGGGCGAAGCCGTAGTCAACTACTGCGAGCCCTTGATAACAAGGGAGATGGTGTATCATCAGCTTTCCCGGAGGGTAAACAAAATGGAGATAACTTGCTGATAACCATTATTCACCAATAACCACATTATACGAAAAAGTTAAAACTGCAAAAAATATGTATAATGTTATTATCTTGAATACCCTTCTCCATTTTGTTTACGATCAATTGAGGGACTAATTGTTTGCTCCTATGGTTGAACTGGTTTTAAAAAATGTATCGAAGAGATTCGGTGGACTTCTGGCTGTAGACAAACTGAATCTTGAGGTTCCAAAAGGAAAAATCCTGAGTTTGATCGGTCCCAACGGCGCAGGCAAAACAACGGTTTTCAACATGATTACCGGTGTCTATCCCCCCACAAAGGGAACCATTGCCTATCAAGGTAAAAAACTCAATAATTTGACCAGTCATCGCATTGTCAGCAAGGGTATAGCCCGGACATTTCAGAATATTCGGCTTTTTAAATCAATGACGGTACTTGAAAATGTCCAGGTTGGAATGCATTGCAGAACCAGAAGCGGTGCGTTTCGGGCACTCTTCAAATCCCCCTTTGCCATCCGTGAAGAAAGAGAAATAGTTGAAAAAGCATTCGAGATTCTGGAATTTTTAGGCTTGGCCGATCATAGCAACGAATATGCTTCAAACCTGGCATACGGTGATCAGCGTCGTCTGGAAATTGCCAGGGCTGTGGCAAGTCGGCCCAAAACCTTGCTGCTCGACGAACCTGCAGCTGGAATGAATCCGAGTGAAACCGCTGAACTTATGGAATTAATACTAAAATTGCGGGATACGGGACTCACCATTTTTTTGGTGGAGCATGACATGCGACTGGTTATGGGGATTTCAGAAATGGTGATTGTTCTGGATCACGGCCAAAAAATTGCAGAAGGAGAACCTAAAGAGATCCAAGAAAACGAGAAGGTGATTGAGGCTTATTTGGGAACCAAAGCTAAAACAAAAGCATAAATTTTGAGTCAGGGTACACCTTTAGTCGAAATTTAACACGACGGATATTCATTGATTAAAGCACGCTTTTGTGGGGATTTCATTTTATTAACAACCAATTGAAGGAGGTAGGGTATGAAAAGATTTGGTATTTTAGTGTTGTGTTTAATGGTGGTAATGGGATTTCATAGCATGGCTGTAGCAAAGACCCTGAAAATCGGTACGTTGAGCCCGTTGACCGGGCCATATGCTCAGGATGGTACGGATATCCTGCAAGGTGCCAAGACAGCTGTATCGGTATTTGAGAAGGCCGGCGGAATACCCGGGTACGATAAAATAGAGGTCATTCCTGGTGACAGCGCCTGTGACGGCGGTAAGGCGACCATGGCAGCCAACAAGCTGATCAACAGCGGTGTGAGCGGAGTGGTTGGTGCTTATTGCTCATCGGCCACGATTCCAGCCTCGGTTCCGCTGAACCAGGCCAATATTGTGCAGATTACCCCGGCGTCCACGCATACCGATGTCACCGGACGCGGATTCAAGCAAATCTTCCGAATGCCGCCCCGTGATGACGTTCAAGCCTGGTCCACGGTAAAATTCCTTGAAGATGGTCTAAAAATAAAGACCCTCGCCTTGATCGACGACCGCCAGACCTACACCGTCGGTCTTACCGAGAACATCACCAAATTTGCCAAAGAAAATAACAAAATCAAAATTGTTGCTTTGGAGCACATCACACCCGGTGACAAGGACTTTACTGCCGTGCTGACTAAATTAAAAAAATTAAACCCAGATGTTATCTATATGGGGGTTTACCAACCTGAAGGTTCACTGATGGTGCGGCAGGCCAAGGCCTTGGGAATAAAGTCCAAACTGATATCAGAAGATGCGGTTTATCACCCCAAGTTCCTCGAAGTAGGAGGCAAAGCTGCCGAAGGAACGTTTCTCACTTTTGCCAAGGCGCCGGACACACCGGAACGAAGAGACTTTGAGAAAACATATATGAAGATGTGGAATGTTAAAACCATTGGTTCCTATGGCTACTATGCATACGATGCGGCCATGATTCTTTTGGAAGCCATAAAAAAGGCCGGAACCACAGATACGAATAAGGTTGTCGACACGCTTCGAAATACGACCTGGAACGGCGTAACCGGAGAAATAAAGTTTGATTACAAAGGCGACCGTAAACTGGCCCATATTATCTGGATCGTCAAAGACGGCAAATTTGTACCGTATTGGGATCCGCTGACAGAAAAATACTTC
>Ga0316576_10002223_pt1 | contig 10964 bp, 9 predicted proteins | sample S0NA_FD_203075 | JGI IMG/M metagenome (GOLD analysis project Ga0316576, IMG submission 203075) | Rhizosphere microbial communities from salt marsh grasses in Alabama, United States - S0-2_050615r3r5 | ecosystem: Host-associated > Plants > Roots > Rhizosphere | place: USA: Alabama | collected... | reverse complement strand
ACCTCGAACAGGAAGTCCACAATGCGATCCACGGGCGCCTCCTTTGGGGGGGAGAGTGTAGCGCGGACCGTCCCTGTGACAGCGCTGGACCCTCGAGGGACTCGATTGCTGTCGCCACCGCAGACTTCGCGACCGATCGTGGTTACGGCTCGTTGTGGCTGCGGGCGTCCCGCCAGCAATGGGTCGTTGATGGTCTACCGGGCCTCACCGGCATGTGGATCCGGAACCGGATCCGGGCCCGGAGCCGCAGCCGGACCCGCATCCGAAGCCGGAGCAGGACCCGGAGCCGTATCCGGATCCGGTGCCGGGTCCGGCCGCGTCTTCGGTTTGTGGTGCAGCTGTGGTTCTTAGAGACGGCCGTGGCGGCGGGCGGGACGCCCGCCCCACAATGAGCGGTCCGGTGGGGTCGAGCCGTGCCGAATTCATGGTAGGGGATGGTGGAGTCGCAAGCCCGGGCTATTCATGAGGCTTCGTCGCGAGGGCGACGAGGCGCCGATGCTAGCCGGGTTTTCTCAGCTTGGGGCGCGGGGGCGTCCTTGGCAGGTCGTGGAGCACCCCGAGGTGAGAAGACGCGGCTAGGAGCTTGTAGCGCAAAGATCAGCGGCGTCTTTCGGTTTCCGTGAAGGCCCTTTTCGTTACATTTTCGGCCCGTACTCTGAGTACTGCTCCGAAATTGCGCCTCAAATGGCACTTCACGGCTCTCCGAAATCCATCCGCCACCTTCACGCTACAAGCTCCTAGGGCGGATGCATCGTCGGCCGCAGCAGAAAGCTCGTGAATAGTCCGGGCTCGGTCATGGCACGGACGTCGTCGAGGAGGCGGAGGGCGCGAGCGGCTGAGACGTGGTCGATGACGCCGGCAGTAAGCAGAACCCGGAGGTGGGTGTCGGTTTCCTTCGCACAGCCGTGGGCGATGCGGAGGTGGTGCATCCGGTCCTTTCCGGCCCGCCCGTGCCCCTCGGCAAGGGAGGGAGGATGGGTGGGCGCCCTTGACACGGGCCGTCCCAGCGGCTACGCGTGGTCTCAGAACAACCCGGAGGCGACCATGCCGGCTCCGGCTCCGGTTGCTCGCGCGCGATGCGCGCGGCGACCCGACGTTCACGATCGGGGTGGCCGTAAGCCAGCCCACCCCCTCTCCGGCCCGCCGGATAGGTCGCCAAGACGTGAAACGCTGTGCCCGGGTCTCCGACCCCCTTGGCAACGGCCACCGCCGATCCCGAGGTCGGGGTCCGGGAACGGGAGCGGGATCGGTCGGGGGCGTAAGCGGGTGAGATTGACACTTTCGGTGATGGGAGCGGCTGTTCGCTGCCGCTGCCGCTGCCGCTGCCGCTGCCGCTACTGCCATCGGGCACGGGCACGGGCACGGGCACGGGAACGGGAGGGGGAGCGGGAGGGGATCAGGGTGCACTGCAAGCGTGGAATGAGTTCGAGATTCAGGTCGTTGGTGCATTCGAAACCGATCCTGGAGGACTCCCGAAATGGCCATCGACCTCGACTCCCTCGATTCTGACGTCCGCGACGAGATTGAGCGTTTGCGCAGCGTCAACGCGTCCATGGGCGCCTATCTGAAGATCGTCGAAGGCGCGCTCCTCGCGGCCTGGACCGCCGGTGAGGCTCCACGCGCGGAGCTGCTCGCCAGGTCTCCGGACTCGCTGAGCGAGGACGAAGAGCGGCTTCGGACTGCGTGGGAGCTGGTCGGCGAGATCGTGCTCCGGGTTCCCGACGAGCGTTGATCGCGGCCACCGATTCGGAGCGGGGAGTCGAGCCCGCTCAGGACACGACGGGCAACCCGGAGTCCTTCGGAGCGTGCCGTTCGGTGTTGCCCGTGATCTGAGTGTCATCGACGGTGCCGAGCATCCCGTTCTCGAGGCACTCGATGAGGGTGACGTCGGCGATCCGGTTGGCGAGATCCACGTTCGAGTCGGTCTCGGCATAGACACGGATGTAGTTGTCGGTAAGACCGCTCCAGCGGCGACGCGAGCCGTCGGCCTCGAAGGTCTCCCACAGCACCGACATGCAGCGACCGAGGTGTGCGAGGCGGTGAAGCCTGGCGAGGCGATCGCCGAGGGCCTGCATGCGTCTGCTGCGCTCCGCGGCGATCGGACCCGGGATCTGGTGAGGCATGGATGCAGCCGGGGTTCCCGGCCGCCGCGAGTACTTGAACACGTGGAGGCGGGAGAACGAGAGCTCCTCGACCGTCGCCAGGGACGCCGCGAACTCGGCGGCGGTCTCACCGGGAAAGGCCACCATCACATCGGTGGAGACCGAAAGATCCGGGATGGCGCAACGAGCAGCCGCAACGAGCGACCGGAAGGCGGCGACCGTGGTCCGCCGGGCCATTCGATCGAGGGTCGCGTCGCATCCGCTCTGGAGGGGCAGGTGAAGGTGGGGCAGTACTCTGCGATCCTTGAACAGGGTGAAGAAGGCATCGTCGAGGTCCCAGGGCTCGAGGGACGAAAGGCGCAGGCGCTCCAGGCTTGTCTCCGCGAGGATCGACCTGATGAGTCTCTCGAGGTCGTTCCCGCGACCGAGGTCGTTGCCGTAGGAACCGAGGTGAACGCCAGTCAACACGACCTCTCGGTAGCCGATGCGGATCAGATCGCGGACCTCGTCAATGACCTCAGGCGCCGGCCGACTCCGACCGCGACCGCGGGCGGTGGTGACGATACAGTATGCGCAACGGTAGTCGCAGCCGTCCTGCACCTTGAGAAACGCTCGGGTTCGGCCGCTGCACTCTGAGCCTTGAGGGCTGTCGCCAAGGCCGGCGGAGCCGAGGGGCGGCAGCATCCCGTGTGACACGAGCCGGTCGAGAAGGTTGTCCTTGTCGTCGTTGCCGACAACAAGGTCGGCGCCGAGGTTGGCGGCTGAACCGGGCTCGAGCTCGGCAAAGCACCCCGTCACCACGATCCGGGCGTTCGGGTTGAGGCGCCGGATCCGGCGGATCAGGTGGCGTGACTTCCGAACGGCCTCGCCGGTCACCGCACAGGTGTTGAGGACGACCAGGTCGGCCTTGCCGTTGGCCTCGACGACGTGGTGACCGTAACGAGACAGCCGTCGTGCCGCGGCCTCGATCTCGCCGATGTTGAGGCGGCAGCCGACGGAGTCGAGACGGATACGCATATCAGAGAATGCTCAATGATGAATGATACGTGCCCACGACCTCCCACCCGTCGTGGTGGTGGGGTGAGGGCGAAGAACCGTAATGAACAACTGCGAACTAAGAACTGAGAATCAAGAGATCTAGCCGCCCTGGAGGAGTTTCTTGATCTTGTCGCGGATCTTTTTCTTCTCGATTTCGAGATAGGTGGTGTAGCTGATCACCTCGCCGTCCTTGACGATGAACATCACGGGGTTGTGACGAACATCTCCATAGTCGTCGAACTGGATCGGTCCGGTGACGCCGGGAAACTCCTTGATCTCGAACTGAAGAGCCTTTCGGATTCCGGTGGCATCCCACGAGCGGGAGATCGCCGGCAGTGCCAGTGCCACCCTCATGGCATCGTAGGCATGGGCCGCATAGATGTCCGGATCGTGTCCGAACCGGGCACGATGGGCCTCGACAAAGGCCTTGACGATGGGAAGCTCCGATTGGATCTCGAACGCCGGTTGTGGGAAGAAGACGCCATCGACGAGCTCCGGATGGCGCTCGATCACCTCGCCTGAGTAGAACGCGGAGGTGACGCAGACGGTCCCGTTGAAGCCCTTTTTCTTGATGTGCCGGAGCACTTCGAGGGTGCGATTGGCGTAGGCGATGATGTAGACCGACTCCGGCTGGTGAGCGGCGATGAGGTCGGCGCAATCCTGCTCCCAGTTGGGGCTTCCGACGAGCACCCGACCGACGACCGTTCCCCCCATGGCACCTTCGTAGACTTGACGGAAGGGCGGCTCGATGCCGCGGGCCTGCTCAGAGTCCTCCGTGAAGATGAGCACCGTCGACTTGCCCTGGTCCTCGAACAGGAAACGTCCCGCCCGCTGACCCTCGAGCTCGTCCGAGGCGAACAACCGAAAGAAGCGTCGAGAGTCCTTGGTCAATGATGGCGCCGACGCAGACGGGCTGAGAACGATGACGTCCACGTCGTCAAGAACCGGGAGGAACGCCTTGGCCTCATCGCTTGTGGTGCCCGCGATGATCAGGTCGGCACCGGCGCCGGCGAGACGGCGGACCTCGGAGACTGCCCTGTCCGGATCCGTGCCTGAGTCGCCCCACACGACCTCGAAGTTGACCGGGGTCGTGCCGGCGTCATCGGCCTCTTCCAGGGCAAGCTCGATCGCGTCCTTCATGGATTCGCCGTAGGTCGAGGCATCGCCTGTCATGGGGAGCAGGACGCCGACCACGGGCTTCGATCCGCAGCTACAAAGCAGGGCCGACGCGGCGACGGCGACGATTGACCTGGACACGACATGACGGGTGTGCACGATGGCACCTCCTACTTCGCGCCTCCGGCGCGGCAGTCATCATACCGAAGAATCCCGATGGTTTTGGAATTTTCTCACAACCGGAGGGTCTTCGGGGAGGCACGTTATACTAGTTGCACAACGATCGCAGCCGGTTCGGATGAAACGCACAGTCCTGGAAACGGAGGTAGAGCGATGCTCGAGCTCGGCAAAGGTACGGAAATCCTCGCCCACATCGGCGGCGTGACGACGGCGGACGAAGCGTGGCAACTCTTCCGAAGGTCCATGGACGACGGCGAGCTCTCCAAGCTCGAGAGGATCAGCAGTGAAGGCGCTCTGATCAAGATCGCCAACTCCATCGCGCTCTGCCGGCCGAGTCACGTGATGATCAACAGCGGCGACGACGCCGATCTGGCGGCGATCAGGGCTCTGTCGGTCGACAAGGGCGAGGAATCGCCCCTGGCAATGCCGAACCACACGATCCACTACGACCTGCCGCAGGAGCAGGCGCGGATCGTCGATCGGACCTTCTACATCGTCAACCCGGATGAACGAATCAGCGTGCTCGCCAAGAAGATCGCGCGCGACGAAGCCCTCGGCTACATCAGCGACAAGATGGTCGGGATCATGGAGGGCAAGACCATGCTGGTGGGCTTCTTCAATCGCGGGCCTGCCGGAGCACCGGCCACCATTCCGGCGCTCGAGATCACGAGCTCCGCCTATGTGATGCACAGCGCCGACATGTTGTACCGTAACTCCTTCCGTACCTTTGATCGACAGGCCGAGGAGACCGGATTCTTTTTCACGAACCTGCACTCCGAGGGACCGTGGCGCGTTGAGGACCTTCCGAACGCGCGCGTCTTCATGGACCGGTCCTGGTTGACGACCTACGCCATGTTCTGCACCTATGCCGGCAACACCCTGCTCCTGAAAAAGGGCAATCACCGGTTCGCGGTCGATCTCGCCACCTACTTCCGGGTCGGCGAGCAGCTCTCGGAGCACATGTTCGTAACTGGTTTCGACGGGCCCGGCGGTCGGGCGACGTACTTCTGCGGTGCTGCCCCGAGCGGTTGCGGCAAGACCACAACCGCCATGGCCGGCGACCGTTTCGTTGGCGACGATCTGGCCCAGATGTGGGTGGCGAGGGACGGCACGCTGCGGGCGATCAATCCCGAGAAGGGGATCTTCGGGATCGTCCAGGACGTGAACTGGGATGGTGATCCTCACCTCATGAAGGCTCTTCGGGAGCCTGGCGAGGAGGTGATCTGGACGAATGTTCTGGTGGACGAGGAGCTGGTGCCTCATTGGGTCGGCAGCGGTGAGGAACCTCCCACGAAGGGCCGCAACTACCAGGGTGATTGGTGGGCCGGCAAGACCGACGACGAAGGCAAGCCGATTCCCGTGTCCCACGGCAACGCCCGAATCACGGTTCGGAACGAGTCCATCGGGAACTACGACGAGGAGGCCGCCGAGGCGGCCGACGGCGTCCAGGTCAAGGTCATTACCTACAGCGGCCGAGATGCCGACACCATGCCGCCCATCTGGGTTGCGAAGAACCCGAACCACGGTGTCGTCATCGGGGCTTCCATCGTGTCGGCTGCCACCGCGACGGAGGTGGGGGTGACCGGCGTACGGCGACAGCCATGGGCGAATGCGCCGTTCATCCCGGGCGCGTTGGCCGATTACATGGCGGCCCAGTTCAGGCTCTTCAACTCGCCGGAGCTCAGCGATCCGCCGATCCTCGCGGGGCTCAACTACTTCCTGACCCACGAGGCACGCGGCGGGGGCGGTACGGGGTTACTCGGTGAGAAGCGTGACGTCAAGGTCTGGCTCAACTGGCTGGAACGTCGCAGTCATGGCGAGCTCGATGCCATCGAGACGCCGATCGGGTTCATCCCGAGATACGAGGACCTCCAGGAGCTCTTCCGGAGCAAGATCGACAAGGAGTATCCGCGCGACCTGTACGACAAGCAGTTCTCGCTCTATGTCGACAACATCCTGGACCGAATCGCCCTCCAAGAGGAGGCCTACGCCGGCGAGGAGGACCTTCCTAAAACGCTGTTCGAGGTCTACGCCGAGCAGCGTGAAGGGCTGCGGGCGCTCAGGGACCGCTTCGGTCCGGTCGTAGCCCCCGCCCAGCTCGAGGGCTGACGTTTCAGGTCAAGGCGCGGCGGCAGCGTCTTGTGCGGCATTGTCAGCAGCCGGCGTGGAAGCGGATTCGGTTCCCGGTTTCATTCGGCAGCCGTCGGGTCTGCTCGACGGGGCTGGCAACTGCCGCCGGGCCAGCGGAACCACGTCCGTCAGTGTTTCCTGAAGACCTGGGTCAGTTGCTCCCGGGTGTGTGAGGAAGCCACCTTCTGCATCTGCTGGATGGCGGTCGGACGCTCGTGACCGGAAGTGGTCGTGAGCCGGAGCTCCCGTTCCCGGTCGATCGCGGTTGCCCATCGGTCGATGCCCTTGAGGACGTCGTGGCGGCAGATGAATCCGGTTAGGCGGTCATCCTCGGTCACAGGCAGGCTCGAGAAGTTGGTCTCGAGAAACGCGCGCGTGGCCGCAAGCAGGTCCATGTCGGGCGTGATCCTGACCTCCAAGGGAGACATGTGGTCGCCCACGGTCCCGCCCGAGATTCCCTCGTAGGTCCATTGCGAGACGGTCCGCAGGCAGTCCTTCTCGCTCAGTACGCCCACGACCCGGTGATCGTCGTCGACAACCGGCAACGCGGAGAAGGGAGATCGCGCAAGGTCGTGCATGGCACGGTCCATGGGTTCTCGGAGGCCGAAAGACCGGGTCGATCGTCCCATGACGTCACGTACGGTTGGTGTCTTGGCCATCGATCCTCCCACGCGACCGCCCGTTCGTTCGCGGTCTTCAAGTTGAATGTTCGAGCCCCTCGAGTCCAACGAATCCTTTAACGATCGGAGATTCCGGTTTATTCTGTGTGCGCTCGCAGAGCGAGGGAGAACAGACCGAGAATCAGATTCGGCCCCGTCCGAACCCGTGGTGCCCGGGGGGGTGAAGGGAGCGAGATGGCTGTTCACACGATCAAGAAGGGGCTCGATCTTCCGATTGCAGGAGCACCCGCCCAGGAAATCGAGGCTGCGCCGCCGGTGACGCAGGTGGCGCTCATGGCCCATGACTACCAGTTCATGAAACCGCGGATGCACATCGCGGTCGGTGATGGGGTCCGACGCGGTCAGCTGGTGTTCGAAGATCGAAAGACCGAGGGTGTGCGCTTCACCTCGCCCGCCTCGGGCCGGGTGGTCGCGATCAACCGGGGCGAACGACGCGCCTTCCAGTCTCTCGTCGTCGAGCTCAGCCCGGGCGAACAGGAAGGTCGGCTCGCCGACGAGGAGCATCAGCCCTTCGAGAGCTTCACCGGCGACGAGGTTGACAGGCTCGACGGCGAGCAGGTACGACGTCTTCTTGTCGAGTCCGGTCAGTGGACCGCGCTGCGGACCCGACCGTTTTCGAAGATCCCCGGGCCGGGCGAACCCTGTCGGTCCATCTTCGTCACCGCGATCGACACCAACCCGTTGGCTGCCGATCCCGAGGTTGTCCTACACGATCGTCGCGACGACTTCAATCGCGGCCTCGAGGTGCTCACGAAGCTGACCGACGGTCCGGTCTTCCTGTGCTGCCGACCGGGCTCGAGCTTTGACGGGGGAGGGGTGACCCGGGTTCGGGTCGAGCACTTTCAGGGCAAGCATCCGGCTGGACTCGTCGGGACCCACATTCACATCCTCGACCCGGTTCATCGTGACGGACCGGTTTGGTATGTGGGATATCAGGACGTGGCGGCCATCGGTTCGCTCTTCGCGACCGGTCGAATCGACGTTCGTCGAGTGGTCGCGCTGGCCGGACCCGTGGTCCAGCGACCTCGGCTGCTGGCCACCAGGATCGGCGCCGAGCTCGGCGCCCTCGTCGAAGGCGAACTCGCTGCCGGGTCCAATCGAGTGGTCTCCGGTTCGGTGTTGCACGGGTTTGCGGCGCAGGGCGAGGTCTTCGGCTTCCTCGGCCGTTTCGCCAACCAGATCTCGTGCCTCGCCGAAGACGACCGGCGGCGGTTCCTCGGGTGGTTGTGGCCCGGTTTCGACCGCTTCTCGGTGACTCGCGCCTTCGCGTCGGCGCTGCGCGGCTCGACAGCTCGCTACGACTTCACCACGACAACTCACGGTGCTCACCGAGCCATGGTTCCCATCGGGCTTTTCGAACGAGTGATGCCGCTCGACATCATGCCGACGTTCCTGCTGCGCGCGCTGATGATGGATGATCTCGAACGCGCGGAAGCGTTGGGTTGCCTTGAGCTCGACGAGGAGGATCTGGCATTGTGCTCCTTCGTCAGTCCTGGCAAGGAAGACTTCGGGCCCGCTCTGCGGCGGAATCTGCTCGAGATCTGGAAGGAGGGCTGATGCGACTCGTGCGCACACTCCTCGACAAGGTCGAACCGTACTTCGATCGGGGAGGCAGGCTGTCGTTCCTGTTCCCCATGTACGAGGCCGCTGACACCCTTTTCTTCACGCCCGGCAAGGTCAACCGCGGCACGGTCCACGTGCGGGACGGTCTCGACCTCAAGCGGATGATGATCACGGTCGTGATCGCGCTCATGCCGGTGGTGTTCATGGCCATGTACAACACCGGCCTGCAGGCCCACCGAGCCATCGCGGCCGGCGCGTCGCCCCTCGACACCTGGCAGACCCGGCTCTTCCAGGCGATGGGCTTCGGCTTCACCACCGACCTCGCCGCCTGCTTCGTCCACGGCGCGCTCTACTTCATCCCGATCTTCGTGGTCGGCTTCGCTGTCGGGATCGGCGTCGAGCTGATCTTCGCCGCGGTTCGCGGCCACGAGGTCAACGAAGGCTTCTTCGTCACCGGCTTCCTGCTGCCCCTGACGCTGCCGCCGACCATCCCGTTGTGGCAGGTCGCCACCGGAGTCGCCTTCGGGGTGATCGTCGGCAAGGAGGTGTTCGGCGGCACCGGGATGAACTTCCTCAACCCCGCTCTGGTCGCCCGTGCCTTCTTGTTCTTCGCCTACCCGGCGCAGATCTCGGGTGATGCGCCGTGGATCGCGGCCGACTTCATGAGGGTTGACGGCTTTACCGGTGCGACCTGGCTCGCCCGGGCAGTCAATCAGGGCACAGACGTCCTCGGCGCCATCGGCTCGGAAGGGTGGTGGCAGGCCTTCGTCGGCCTGATTCCCGGCTCCATGGGCGAGACCTCGGCGATGCTGTGCTTCGTCGGCGCGGTGCTGCTGATCGCCACCGGTATGGGCTCGTGGCGGGTCATGGGGGGGGTCGTCCTGGGGACCGCCGGCATGGCCTCGCTCCTCAACGTCATCGGGTCGGACACCAACCCGGCCTTCGCGATCCCCTTCGGCTGGCATGTCGTTCTCGGCGGTTGGGCGTTTGGAACGGTGTTCATGGCCACAGATCCCGTGTCATCGGCCTTCACCAACGCCGGCCGGTGGCTCTACGGCATCGGCATCGGGCTGATGGTGGTGCTGGTCCGCGTGGTCAACCCCGCCTACCCGGAGGGCATGATGCTGGCGATTCTTTTCATGAACATGTTCGCCCCGTTCATCGACCACTTCTTCGTCCAGGCGAACATCAAACGGAGGCTGGCGAGACATGCGGCAGTACAGTAACGCCTACATCATCGGCTTCGCCGCAGCGGTCTGCCTGGTGTGCTCTATCGTGGTGTCGAGCGCGACAGTCGCGCTGCGGCCGGCGCAGGCCCGAAACAAGGAGATCGACCGGCAGAAGCAGGTGTTGGCCGTCGCCGGCCTCATCGGGCCCGGAGAGTCCCTTGACTCGGCCGAGGTCCATAAGCGCTTCAACGACAGCATCGTCAGCCGCGCGGTCGACCTCGCCACCGGGGACTACGACGAGTCGGTGAACCTGGCGTCCTTCGACCAGCGCAAGGCCACGAAGGACCCGAAGATGAGCCGGCGCGCCGAGCCGAACAACGCCGGTGTGCAACGGGTGCCCAACATCGCGGTGGTGTACCAGAGGGTCGAGGACGGCAAGGTCAGGATGCTCATCCTGCCCATCGAAGGCAAGGGCCTGTGGTCGACCTTGTACGGCTTCATCGCTCTCGCCCCCGATGCCACGACCATCGAGGGTATTACCTTCTACCAGCACGGCGAGACCCCAGGCCTCGGTGGCGAGATCGACAACCCGTCATGGAAGGCACTGTGGCCCGGCCGGGAGGCCTTCGATGGGTCCGGCAACGTAGCGATCCATGTCATCAAGGGGCATGCCGGTCCGCCGTCCCAGGACCCGTACGAGGTCGATGGGCTGTCGGGCGCCACCCTGACCTCCCGCGGGGTCTCCAACCTGGTGCGCTTCTGGCTGTCGGAGGGCGGCTTCGGACCGTACCTCGACCGCTTCCGCGAGGGCGAGAAGGGGGCGTGATGAAGCTCAATCTGAAGCAAAAGAAAGCGCTCTTCGGCCCGATGGTGACCGACAACCCGATCGCGAACCAGGTGCTCGGGATCTGCTCGGCTCTCGCTGTCACCACCAAGCTCGAGACCTCGGTCGTGATGTCGCTCGCAGTGACGGCCGTCCTGACGCT
>Ga0316576_10002222_pt1 | contig 10969 bp, 7 predicted proteins | sample S0NA_FD_203075 | JGI IMG/M metagenome (GOLD analysis project Ga0316576, IMG submission 203075) | Rhizosphere microbial communities from salt marsh grasses in Alabama, United States - S0-2_050615r3r5 | ecosystem: Host-associated > Plants > Roots > Rhizosphere | place: USA: Alabama | collected... | reverse complement strand
CCCGTTCTGCGATGGAGACCAGCAGCTTGTCACCGACGAGATGGCCCAGGCTGTCGTTGACGTTCTTGAACCGGTCGATGTCGAAGAATAGGACGGCGAAGGGTTTGTCCTGCATGCGGGACGCCCGGGCGAAGGCGTGACGGAGCCGGTCGAGCAGAACCGTTCGGCTGGCAAGACGGGTCAGTGGATCGACCAGGAGGTTGCTGCGGGGCTCCTCGTAGGACCGGCCGTCGGTGGTGAGCTCGCTGTGGCGACAAACCAGCCGTTCGACCTCGCCGCTGCCGTCGCGGACGGTTTCGCCGCGCATCAGCATCGGTCGACGGCCTCCGTCGTCGCAGATCAGTCGATAACGTTCCTCGAGGGATTGCAGCTCGCCACGGGACACGGATTCGATGAGCTGTCGGATGCGGTCGCGATCCTGCTCGTCGACCAGCTCGAGCCAGGCGTCCACGGTCGGGTGGCGGTCGACCTCGAAGCCGACGAGGCCCTCCCACTCGGGGGACAGGGTCACCACGCCGTGCCGCAGGTCGGCATCCCACAGGCCGTCATCGGTACCACCACAGGAAATGAGGAGCCGCTCGTGGCTCAGGTTGAGCTCGGCGTACGCCTGCTCGAGCCGCTGGAACTCGGCTGCGATCTGCTCGCTGACCCGGATTCGCATCTCGACCGCGGTCGTCTCGAGCGGCTCGGTCAGCACGTCGGCGACGCCGGCGTCGAGTATGGTCGAGACCTCGGGCCCGCTGTCTGCATCAACGATCGCAAGCACCTGACAGTGGCTGGTGTGGCTCCCGTCGCCTCGGATTCTCCGCAGGAGGTCATTGGCCGTATTGTCCGGCAAACGCCAATCCACCACCGCGAGATGAGGGTTCAGCTCCTCGATGTCGATTGTCGCCATCCCCTCGAGGTCGCAGGAGTTGACCAGATGCCGACGGACCCGGAGCATGGACTCCAACAAGGTTCGGACACTGTCGTTCTCGGACACAATCAGGCACGTGAGCACCGGATACGAGCCGTCGGAACGGCGCAGTCGGGCTGTGGTGTCCGGTGCGTCGTCAGCGTGCCGGTCCGCTGTGTTCGGCGCAGAGACAGTTCCGGAATCAGAGACGTCGGACGAGTCCATTGCACTCCCAAATGACGATTATAGGGTTGTCTCGATGTTTTACGCCATGCCCGAATGCAGGCGTCCTGTCAACAAGACATCAACGAAACTCAGGTTCGATTGTTTGGACGCAAGAGCAGGTCAGCGTGTCGGCAGAGGGGTGCCGGGCTCGGCGACCGACTGCGACCGAAGCACCCCCCCCTCAGGAGGAGCGCCGACCGGGGAGTGGTCGGGGTCGCAGAGGTAGGCAACATGGCTGGGCTGGGTCGCGAACTCTCGAAGGCCGGCGTCCACCAAGCCTTGAATCAGCTCGATCTGGTCCCGGTGAACGAAGATGACTCGCGGTCGGGCGCACCGTCCGAATGCGGTGAGGGTCGCCGGGAACGGACGGAGAGGACCGTCCTCGCTCATCCAGCGATCCTTGGTGTGCAGGATGTAGTTGCTGCGCAGCTCGTTGCCGATCGATGTCAGGATGGGAACGGTTCGCCGCAGGTAGAAGGACAGGGACGGGCGCCAGGTCGTGAGGCCGAGAACCTCGGTGTCCGGTGGAAGCTCGCTGTGGATCCGGGCCACCAGGTCGTGCTGCGATCGCCACTCTGCGATCGTCGAGATCGGGAGGTGGAGTACGATCGGGACCGCCACGGCAGGCAGGCTCAGCGCGGCGATGATTCCCGGCCCATGATGGCGTCGGGCCGCGACCAGAATCCAGACGAGGGCGACAAGACAGACCGACGCCATCACCGATGCGGGGGTCGGCAGCGTCATCAACAGTGTGGGGGGTAATCCACGGCCGTCGAACGCGCCCGCCGCAGCTGCCGCGAAGGCCGCCCCGAGCAGGCCCAATCCGGCCACAATTACGCCGATTACCGGTCGGGAGGGTCGCTCGCCCGTGCGCCAGCGGGACGCCGCCAGAAGGGCGACTGCCGGCATCAGAGGCAGGATGTACTGGGGCATTTTCGATCTCGAAAGCGAGAACAGCATCAGCGGCAGCAGCAACCACAGCCAGAGGAGGACCCGATGCGGGTCGCCGCCGGCGTCGAGGCGCCTCCGGCCGAACGCGAACGGCCACCAGGGGAAGAACCCCCCGACAGCGACGGCGCCGTAGAACCACCACGGTTGGCTTCGCCTCAGCTCGTCGCTCGCCACACGCTGCCACGTCTCGGTCACCGCCACGTACTGCAGGTAGCCGGGCAATCGGGCCTCCATAAAGGACACCCAGGGGGCGACGACGACGATCATGGCCAGTGGCCCGATGGGATTCCAGACCGCCCACGATCCCCGCCGCCAGGCCGCGTACGGAGCTGCGACCAGCAACGGCAGGGCGAGCGCAACCGGGCCCTTGGTCAGCACCCCGAGGCCGATGGCGACCCAGGCCGCAACCGTCCAGATCCGTTCCGGACGTCGAGCCAGTCGAGCTTCGACGGCGGTGTGGAAGGCGAGAATGGCGGAGGTGACGAGGAGGGCGACCAGGCTGTCGAGGATGGCGATCCGTGCGAAGGCCAGGGGCAACGGTGCGGTTGCCGCGGCGATGCCGGCGAGCCAGCCCGCTTCGGTCCCGAACCAGCGCCCGCCGCACCACCCGACCAGCAAGGCGGTTGCGAGGGCGCACAGCCAGGACACGGAACGAGCGGCAAGCTCGGTCGGGCCGAGGATCTCCATGACCACGGCGGTGGCGGCGAACCAGAGCACCGGCTTGTCCACATAGGGCAGGCCGTCGAGGTGCGGGACCACATAGTCGTTGGTGGCGGCCATCTCACGCGCCACCTCGCCGTTGCGGCCCTCGTCCTGGTCCACGAGAGGGTACGAGCCGAGGCCCCAGGAGAGCCCGACGACCGCGACCAGGGCCCAACCCACGAGCAGGGGCGGATGACGGCGCCCGTTCATCCGGTGGAGTCCTGCCGCGGATCGGATTCGGCGACTGGGACCGGCGATCCGTCTCCGTAGGTCCGATCGCACCACATGTCGAGGGCGAGTAGCGAGAACAGCGGCTTACGATGATCGGCCGTGCGGCTCATGTGCTCGTCGATGAGCCGGGCCGTGCCGTCGGGATCGAGCAGGCCGCGACACTCGACCCGATCACGGGCGAAACGCCGGCGGAGGTCGTCGCCGAGGCCGTGAAGCAGCCACCGGGAGAACGGGATGTTAAAGCCGCGTTTTCGACGTTTGAGAACTTCGGGCGGCAGCCGCTTCCCGACCGCGCGGCGGAGGATGGCCTTGGTCGTGATTCCTCGCAGCTTGAGCCGCGACGGGATGCCGGCGACGAACTCGGCGAGATCATGATCGAGAAAGGGCGCTCGAGCTTCCAGGGATGCGAGCATGGTGGCTCGGTCGACCTTGGTCAGTAGATCGTCCTGCAGATACATGCTGAAGTCCGAGTAGAGGAGGGTCGCGAGCGCATCGGGCAGCGCCTTGCCGGCCACCGTGGCCCGAGCCGATGCAAACGGGTCGTCGTCGGCGAGCGCCCTTCTCAGGCGTGCCGAGAGAACCTCGATGTGCCGTTCCGGCCGGAGGCTCCCGAACCAGGTGTGGTGCCGCTCGACGAGATCGCGCTCGGCCGCCGCTGCGAAGCGGCTCAGAAGATAGTCGAGACCGACGTTTCCCATCGACACCGGCAGCAGCCTGCGAACACCGGCGACCAGACCTCGACGGAGCCCGCCCGGCAGCCGGCGGTACCAACCAGCAACCCGGTTGCCGATGTAGGTTGGGTAACCGGCGAACAGCTCATCGGCGCCCTCGCCGGAGAGCACAACCTTGACCTTCTTCACGGCGAACCGCGAGAGCAAGTGTGTTGGGATGATGGACGCATCTCCCAGTGGCTCGTCAAAGCCCTCGCCGACGCGGCGGAGGCCGTCGGCGAGGTCGCTCTCGGCAAGCACGAGCTCGTTGAAGTCTGCATCGAAGAAGCGTGCCGTGTCGCGGGCGAATCGAGACTCGTCGAAGGTAAGGTCCGTGTGGCCGAGAGAGAAGGTATGGACCCCGGACCCGATCTGATCGGCAAGGTGCGCGAGCACCGCGGACGAGTCGATGCCACCTGACAGAAAGACGCCGACCGGCACGTCGGCGCGCCGGCGTCGCCGGACCGCATTCGCCAATCGGGAGTCGAGCTCGTCCGCGATGTCGGCCGGTGTCATGGCGGCAATGTCCGGTTGCTCGAAGTAGTCAGCCAAATCCCAGTACCGGCGCACCGCGAGAGCGCCGTCCCGGACCGTCAACAGGTGGCCGGCCGGAAGCTTGCGGATGCCGGCGATCGGGGTCAGGGGCGCCGGGAAGTAGTCGTGAAGCAGATAGCGCCGCAACGCCGTTGGATCGACAGAGCGCGGCGCCTTCGGGTGAGCGAGGATGGCTCGCAGCTCGGAGCTGAATACCAGCTCGCCGTCGTGCCACCAGTAGAAGAGGGGCTTCTCACCGGCCCGATCCCGCCCGAGGATCAGGGTCTGGCGGGGCTCGTCCCAGATGGCGAACGCGAACATGCCGTTGAGGTGTTTGACGAGGTCGAGGCTGTGCTCCTCATAAAGGTGGGGAATCACCTCGGTGTCGACGCGCGTCCGCAGGGTGTGGCCCTGCGCCTCGAGCGCAGCGACGAGGTCGTCGGAGTTGTAGATCTCGGCATTGGCCATGGACCAGACCGAGTGGTCTTCGTTGGCGAACGGGGGCGAGTCTGCCTCGACGTCGATTATGGCGAGACGCCGGAAGCCGAACTCGCACCCCGAACGGGACGCGAAGCCCTCCCCGTCGGGGCCGCGGTGGACCAGGGTCGCAGCCATCCGGCGGACGACGGAACGTCGCTCTTGCTCGTCACCGTTGGGGGAGAGGATCCCCACCAGCCCGCACATGCGTCCTCCGGCTGCGTAGAGTACCTCATCGTCCGCGTCCGTGCCCTCTCCCTCCCCCTTTCCCGTACCCCTACCCGTACCCCCGTGACCGTGCCCCGAGCCCGAACCCGGTCCCGGAGTCGGGAGCGGGAGCGATTCGGGCACGGACGCGGACGCGGGTTTTCGGGCTCAGCCCTTCGCCTTGACCTCGAGCTTTGTGGAATGCGTGCTCATCTTCACGGGTGCAGCCTCCTCCGCCGGAACCCCCATGTACGCGGCCACCGACGACACAAGCCTCGAGTACCAGACGGTGGCCGTCACCGTAACTGTTCCGGCGGGGAGGTCGTTGGGCAGCTTCCATGTGAAGGTCTCGTTCCTGGCCTGCAGTGGCGCTAGGCGGTAGTCGGGACCGAAGCCTGCGGTGTTCCACTGGGCGACGGTCATCCGACCCTGCTCGTCCAGGTAAGGGAGACGGAAGATCCGGTCGCCTGCTGGTACGTCGCCGTCACGAGGCAATCCTTCGAAGCCGTCGATTCCCTTGATGTCCCCGATGTCCTGGTAGGCCAGGGCATCAGCCGATGCGATCGTAAGGGCCTCGCCGTCGAATCCCTTGGGGTCCACACGGAGGTGGTGCGTGCGGCCGGCGGCGTCCGTGGCCTCGACGTGGAGCCACACCACGCGTTCCTCGGCCGAACCGGTCGGGATCATGTGGGCGGCCTTGGCATTGACAACGGTAGCGGTGAAGACGACGGCGTTTCCGGGTGTCGCCTCGAGCTCGGCAGGGTGGATCCGGACCTCGACCGCGCCCATCAGCTTGCCGGTGTCGTGGGCGCCGTGGAACAGGTGCCAGCGGACGTCCGGGTGGTCGACGCCACCGGTCTCGGGCGCCGGGTTGCCGGCGGCCGGAGGCATGTGGCAGTCCTGGCAGACGATGCCGCCCTTGCCCTGCGGACTGTCCTGCCACTCCAGGTGGGTGGCCTTGACCCACATACCCCAGGGGTCTTTCTCGTTGTGACAGGTCCCGCAGAACTCGGCGGTCCCAAGGTACGGGTTGACGGTGATCTCGTGCCCCGGGCTCTCGACCCCCTGACGGGTTCCCTGGACCGCGTCTCCCGGATTGACGATGAAGTTGAAGTTGAACGGCACCTCGCCCTCGTGGCCGGTGACGGCGTGGCACAAGGCACAGCTGACGCCCTCGTTGGCGCGGGACCCCTCAGCCGGTTGCTTCGGCGGGATGTCGCCAGCCAGGAATGCCAGCGGGGCGTGGCAGCCGTTGCAGCCGGCTTTGACGCCGGCGACCTTCTCCACCTTGTCGGCGTGGGGGAGGGCGAGCTCGAAGTACTCGATCTCGTCCCAATCGTGGACGAACGACTGCGACATCATGGCTTGGTGGTGCTGCCGGGTGATGTCGACGTGACAGTCGGCACAAACTTGGTCGGTTTGGAAGTTGTCATAGGGCTGGGTGCCGAGAGCGGCGTCCCCGGCCGTCGATTCGGCCCGGGCGACCATCGCGACCACGGCGATGAGTCCGATCGGAACCAGCCACCAGAGCTTTCTCATGATCCTGCCTCCTTCACCACGCGACCGAGGTGGTTTGCGATCGATTCCTGTTCCGAAGATTGAACCACGCCGATCGGGATGTCAATTTGAAGATCTGCTGAAACGTGCAATCTCAAGACCGAAGATCACACCCGAACCTCTCGTGGTCGGACTCGGCGAGCATCTCGAGTACAGGTACAATGACGCCGTAGATACCATCTGCGATCGGAGGCTTCGCGGTCATGAAGTTCGCGGCGATCGGGTGCGGCGTGCTGCTGGTCATCATCGGTATCCTGGCATTGGTCGGGGTCGGGGGTTACAACAAGCTCGTGGGTCTCGAAGAAGGTGTCGACTCGGCGTGGGCACAGGTGGAGAACGTCTATCAACGTCGAGCTGACCTCATCCCGAACCTGGTGGCCACGGTCAAGGGCGCCGCCGACTTCGAGCAGGACACGCTGACGGCGGTGGTCGAGGCGCGCGCCAAGGTCGGTCAGGTCAACTTCGAGCAGGCGCCGAACGCGGCCCAGCTGCAGCAGTTCCAGGCTGCCCAGGACGGGCTGTCGAGCGCTCTGTCGCGGCTGCTCGTGGTGGTCGAGCGCTACCCCGAGCTCAAGGCTGTGCAGGCCTTCCGAGATCTCCAGGTGCAGCTCGAGGGCACCGAGAACCGGATCGCCGTCGAGCGCAACCGTTTCAACGAGGTGGCGCGCGAGTTCAACACCGCCCGGCGCTCTTTCCCGACGGTCCTCATCGCCAACCTTTTCGGCTTCGAGCCCAAGGCCTACTTCGAGGCCACCGCCGGGGCCGAGGCGCCGCCCAAGGTGGAGTTCTGACGAGCGGTGGACACCGCGACCCTGTTTTCCGACGACGAGCTGCGGGCGATCGAGCAGGCCGCGGCGGGCGCCGAGCGGCGGACCTCGGGTGAAATCGTCCCCTACGTGGTCGGGGCCTGCGACGAGTATCGCGAGACGACCTGGAAGGCGGCCGTGCTCGGCGCTGTCCTCGGAGGGGCCGTCGGCGTCGCGGTCCACTTCCTCGGCGGCTTCTGGGGCGGCTCGCCGTGGCTGTGGTTCGTGCTTCCGGCGACGTTGACGGCGGGCGTCGCGGCAGCCGCTTCGCGGTCTCTCTCGCTCGTCCGGCGCCTGCTGGTGCCGGACGCGATCCTCGACCTGCGGGCGAGGCGCCGAGCCGCGCTCGCTTTCCTGGACGAGGAGGTGTTCGCGACCCGCGACCGGACCGGGATCCTGATCTTCGTGGCCCTCTTCGAACGCCGGGTGGTCGTGCTCGGCGATGCCGGCATCAACCGGGCGGTGCCCGACGGTGCGTGGCAGGGCATCGTGACGGGCATCGTCCGGGGCATTCGCGACGGTCGCACCGCGGCGTCGATGGTCGCCGCCATCCAGGAGTGCGGCCGGCTGCTCGAGGCCCACCGGGTCGAGATCCGCCCGGACGACACCGACGAGCTCGACAACCGGCTCAGGCTGCGGGACCGATGACCCGGCGCGGCGGCATCGTCTGGCTCCTGGCCCTGGTCGCGGCACTCCCCGCCGTCGCCCTCGATGTCCCGCCGCTGGAGCATCGGGTCATCGACCTCGCCGGCCTCTTCTCATCCCCGGCGGCTTCCACCATGGAGGAGGAGCTGCAGCGGCTCGAGGCGGAGACCGGCGCTCAGGTGGCGGTGCTGACGGTGCCGAGCCTGGAGGGCCAGCCTCTGGAGGACTACTCGATGCGGGTCGTCGAGGCCTGGCAGCTCGGGCGACGGGACCGCGACAACGGTGTCCTCGTGCTCATCGCCCGCGACGACCGCAAGATCCGAATCGAGGTCGGCTACGGTCTCGAGGGCGTGCTGCCGGACGCCCTGTGCGGCCGGATCATCGACAACGCCATGAAGCCGGCATTTCGCCAGGGCGACTTCGCGGGGGGCACCCGGCAGGCGATCGACGTCATCTCCGCCGCGGTCCGCGGCGACGAGAGCGCGGCGGCTGCGGTCGCGACCGCCGCGGCGCCCAAGCCCGAGCTCGGCGCGATGATCGCCATGGCGGCCGTGTTCCTCGCCGTCATCGGGACCTTCGCGGTGTCGGCTCTGTTCATGAAGGGTGGGGCCGGGTGGTTCCTGTACCTCTTCCTGGTGCCCTTCTTCTTCGCGTTCCCGGGCGCGATCCTGGGCTCGCCCTGGGGTGGCATCCTGGTGCTGGCCTGGCTGATCGGTTTTCCGATCCTGCGCGCCATGATCTGGCACACCGGCGCCGGCAAGACCTTCCGCACCTCGCACCCGACCTGGGTGAGCACAACCACCAGGGCCGGCTCCTGGGGCGGCGGCGGATTCGGCGGTGGCGGATTCGGTGGCTTCTCCGGGGGTGGCGGCAGCTTCGGCGGTGGCGGCGCGTCCGGCGGGTGGTAGTCGCGGCGTCGGTGGCCGATGACATGGAGGGCGGATCGCTGGCTGTGATGACTCGGTACGATGCCGATCTCGCCCACCGGTGCAGGTGCGCGAGGTCCTCGATGGCGCTGACGATCCTGGTGGCCGCAGCTTGGCTGCTCGGCTGCGGCGCAGATTCGTCGCCGCAGGGGCAGAGCAGGGCCCCCGACGTGGTTCTGGTCACCGTCGACGCGCTTCGCGCCGACGTTCTCTCGCTCTCAGGTTGGCCCGATGCGACCTCCCCAGAGCTCGACGCGATGGCCGCCGACAGTGTCGTGTTCGATCTCGCCGTGACCTCGTTCCCCGGAACGCCACCGGCCATGACCTCCCTCATGACCGGTCTGTTTCCCTGGGTGGGTGCTCCGACCGCGCCGACGAAGAGGACCGACCACGGCTTCTCCGATTTCCACCCTGCGCCTGGACGTTTCGGCGTGCCGGCGGAGCTCGACACCCTCGCCGAGATTCTGGCGCGGAACGGGTACGGGGCGATCGGGTTCAACACCAACCCCTATCTGAACTCGCCGAGCGGATTCCACCAGGGCTTCACCGAGTATGTCGAGTTTGAACCGGATCCGGAGCCGACATCGGAGATCGAGTATCACGCGCTGGTCGGTAAGTATGCACCGGCGTCGTTCGTCGTCGAAACAATTCTCGACCGGCTCGAGGAACCGCTCCCGCGGCCGTTCTTTCTCTGGCTGCACCTCATGGACCCTCACAGCCCGTACCTACCCCCGCCACAGCTCGCACGGGCGTTTCCGAGGACCTTTTCCGATCGAACGGATCTCGAGATCAACGAGGCTGTCTACCACGAGATCTACCGTCAGTGGGGCGCCACCGAAGCCGCCGACACCTACCCGTCGTACAAGGATCTCGGGCTCACCCGGGCGACGTTGCGAGAGCATCTCCTGGGCCTGTACGAGGCGGAGGTGCGGTATGCCGACTACGAGCTCGGCCGGTTGTTCAGACGGCTTCAGGAGCTGGGGCGATGGCAGACGAGCGTCGTGATCGTCACCGCGGATCACGGCGAGGAGCTGCTCGATCACGGGCTCGTGTCCCACCACACATTGAACGGGTTGAAGGACGAGCTGATCCGGATTCCGCTCATCGTCAAGCTGCCGGAGTCGGAGGCCGCCGGAACCCGGGTTGACGAATTGGTCCGAATGGTCGACATCACGCCGACGGTGCTCGACGTGGTCGGGCTCGGCGAGCTGGCGTCCGGGATGGATGGGAAAAGCCTCCGTCCGTACCTTGAAGGAGCTGGAGACGAGCCCAGAGTAGCTCCGATCGTCACGGTCGGCTACGGCATGATTCGCACCGCCCGCTGGAAGTACCTGCACGACTGGAACGATACGACCGGAGCGCGGGGGCGGCTGTTCGATCTCGCCGCCGATCCGACCGAGGAACGTGACGTCGCGGCGGCTCGGCCGGTCGTGGCCGACGAGCTGCGCGCCCGGTTGGATCGTGTGATCGACCATCTCCGTGCGCGGAGCGATGGCGTCGCAACCCAATCGGTGAGCTCCGTTGACGAGCTCCGCCTCGATGCTTCGACCCGGGAGCAGCTCGAGGGTCTCGGCTACCTCACCGGCGATAACTGACCAGGGCTAAGAGCTTGTAGCGTGAAGGTGGCGGATGGATTTCGGAGAGCCGTGAAGTGCCATTTGAGGCGCAATTTCGGAGCAATACTCAGAGTACGGGCCGAAAATGCAACGAACAAGGGCCTTCACGGAACCCGAAAGACGCCGCTGATCTTTGCGCTACAAGCTCCTAGAGCCGCCGGCGAGTGAGCGTCTCGAGCCCCCCGGCCAGCACGAGCTCCTGGGCCGCGGGTCCAACCGGCGACAGCGTGTACTCGCGGTCCCGCCACACCGCCGTCGCCCGCCTGAAGTCCAGCGACAGCCTACCAGCAGGGATGGTCCGGTTGCCTGCCTCGGATTCGGCCAGAAATGCGGCGCGGATCGCGGTCGCGAGCGCCGGCGACTCGAGGCAGATGAAGGCGTTGTTGAAGGCGTTTCTGAGGTACGTCTGGGAGAAGCTGGCGGCGATCACCGCGCGGATCCCACGATACTTGAGAGAGGTGGCCGCCTGCTCGCGCGACGAGCCGGT
>Ga0316576_10002221_pt1 | contig 10971 bp, 8 predicted proteins | sample S0NA_FD_203075 | JGI IMG/M metagenome (GOLD analysis project Ga0316576, IMG submission 203075) | Rhizosphere microbial communities from salt marsh grasses in Alabama, United States - S0-2_050615r3r5 | ecosystem: Host-associated > Plants > Roots > Rhizosphere | place: USA: Alabama | collected... | reverse complement strand
CCCTGTTTTATTGATTAAATATTTTAAAACAATAATCATTTTAACCTGGCGGAGAACAGGGGGAGCCCGGCCGTTGGTGAGACCCCGAGCTCCTGGAGCACCGGCCAGGACCACGACTGCCGCAGCTCATCGGGCAGGCAGCCGAAGCGGGCGACGTAGGCGCGCAGAAACCGCTCGGTCCCGGCGTTAACATACCCGCCGCCCTGGACCGGCCCGAGATCGGCCTCGAACGGGGCGACGATCGCGCGGAACCGCGCGTCGCGCTCGACCTTGGCCACGATGGAGGCCGCGGCGACGGCCACGCAGGTCGCGTCGGCCCGGTCCCGGGCCTCGAGCCGGGGACAGACCCGGGTGAGCGGGCCGAACAGCCGCGAGCCGTCGGCCACGACACGATCGGCCCGGGGGCCCGACTCGATGGCCGCGATGGCGAGCTCCTGCTCGAGTCGGTTGAGCTCGCCGTGGGTCACTCGCCGATCCACCTCCGCGGCCTCCGCGATCAGGGTGACCACGTGGCCCGCGTGATCGCGGATCTGTCGAGCGAGGCCGGCGCGGCGCTCCTGTGCGCGGGCGTTGCTGCCAAAGGCCTTGGAGTCCTGAACACCGAGCTCACGCAGCGCCTTCTCCGCCCGGGGGGCGAGCCAGACCCCGCAGAGCACCAGCGGCCCGATGACTGGCCCTCGGCCTGCCTCGTCGATCCCCAGAATCACGACGGGTCCGCGGGGTCTGTCCCCGCGCTCTGCAGGGCGCGCTTGAGCATCGAGATCGGATTGAGGACGCGCCGGTCCTGCTCGAGCCGCGTCAAGTCCACATCGATCCGCAGCCGGGTCAGCTGCCGCTCGAGGCTGTCCAGGGTCTCCCGGTGCCACACCGCCAGGGGGCGCAGCAGCTCCTGCTCCACGTCCACGCTGTCCGCGAAGAGCGCGCGCTGGATCGCGGTGTGCTCCAGCTCGAGGTGGGGCAAGCGCTGCTCGAAGAACGCGTCCACCCGTCCGCCCTGGAGGTAGCCGCGCACGAAGGCCTGGTACCTGCCGTAGACCTGCTGTCCCATCACCCCCAGACGCGCGTCAACCGTGCCCGCCACCGCCTCCACGCGCACGCCGAGGGGGGACATCGCGGGCCCGGCGAACAGCGGCTGGAGCTGGGCGAGCTCGTTCGACAGCGCCTGCATCCGCTGGCCGATCCGCTTCGCCGAGGCCTCGCCCACGCGCACCAGCCCCTCCATCAAGAGCCCCTGCAGGTAGTCCCGGTCCGCCGCCGTGGCGCGGTGCTCGCCAAAGGCCCAGCGGCGCGGCCGAACGAAGTCGAGCACCTCGCTCGCCCCGTCACGATACAGCGACTGGAGCGCGTCGTGCACCTGTGCCTGCTCCCGCTCGAGCCAGGCCTGGTCTGCCCGACGGTGTCGCAGATCCGTGCAGGCCCCGTCGATTCGCTCCACCGCCCGGTCCGCGGCCTCGAGCACCGCGCCGGTCCGGTCGGTCACCGCGCGCAAGACGTCGTCGAGGCGGCGCTCGCACACCTCACGCTTGATCCGGCGGCTGCGGGCGAAGATCCGCTGCTCGAGAAACTGCCGCAGGTCCGGAAACCGGCTCGCCGCGAGCTGCTCCGCGGGCTCTCCCTCGGGGACGGACCCCCGCATCGCCTCCAGGGCTGGCCGCGCGGCGACCGGGACCACCGCCTCCACGAGCTCGGCGAACTCGCGCTGCAGGTGCCCGAGCACCTGCTCCAGCTCTGCCTCGTCCAGCCGGTCGACCTTGTTCAGCACGCCCACCGTCTTCAGGCGGTGCTCGTGCAGGAGCTCGAGCGCCTGCTGCTCGGTCTGCTTTCCGGCCTGTCCGGCGGAGAAGAGCCAGATCACCGCGTCGGCCTGGGTCATGTGCTCACGCGCGGTCGCCTCGTGCTCGTCGACCATGGAGTTGAGGCCCGGCGTGTCCACGATGTTGACCCGCAGCAGCTCCTCGGAGGGATAGAGCAGCTCCACGAAGCGGATCGCCCGGGCCTCGGCCCGCCCGAGCTCGCGGAGGTAGCGGCCGATCTCCTCCCACTCCATCCGCTCCTCCCGGTCATCGCGCCAGACGACCCGGGCGCCGCGTTGCTCGCCGTACTTGAGGATGTTGATCGTCGCCGTCGTCGGCGTGACCCCCATCGGTGCCACCTCCTCGCCGATCAGCGCGTTGACGAAGGTGGACTTTCCGCTGTTGAACTCGCCCATCACCACGACGAGGAGCGGTCGGTCGAAGATCTCCTGGATGTGGGCCACATCCGTGGCGAGGACGCCGAGCTCCGGCTGGGCGCTCAGCAGCTGCCGCACGCGCCGCAGGATGGTGTAGAAGGTCGCCGGGCCCTGCAGCGGTCCGCCGGCGAGCTGGTCGTACACCTCGTCGAGCAGCGCTCGCGCCCGGTCTCCCTTCCCGGGGCCCAGCCGGATGGCCGCGCGCAGAGCGGCGGCGGCCAGATCGGGCTCGCCCTTCGCGAGGTAGACCTGACCCTCGGCGAGCCGTCCCTCGTAGGTTTCGGTCTCCGCCAAAGCGCGTCGGACGAGCTGCGTCGCCTGGTCCGGGGCGACGACGCGGCGCGCCACGGCGAGCCCGGCCAGCCCGAGGGGGTCGTCGGCGTGCTGCTCCAGCAGGACGGAGGCGTCCGCCTCGAGCGCCCCGGGGTCTGTCCCCAGCTCCAGGCGCAGGGAGACGAGCTGGCGTCGGGGGTCTGTCCCCACCTCAGGTGCCGAGATTCCAAGAGAAAGTGCGGCCTCGAGGTGACGAATGGCCGTCGGGAGGTCGTTGATCGTGATGTGCACCTGGGCCAGGAGCCGGTGCGCCTCGGACGAGGTCGGGGCGCTCTCCAGCGCCCGGAGGAGCTCCTGGTGCGCGGCCTGAGCCTGGCCCAGGTCCAGCAGGCCGCGGGCGAGCAGACACCGGGCGTCCACGTCTCCGGGCGTGTCCTGGAGCAAGCGCAGGGCGGCCCGGTGGGCCTCCTCGGGCTCTCCCAGCTCCAGAAGAACCCGGGCCAGCCCGAGGAGCACAGCGCGGTCCGGAGGGACCGCGGCAGCCGCCCGCGAGAGGCTCTCCCGAGCCAGGGCGAGGTGTCTGTCCCCGAGCTGCGCCAGACCCAACAGCCCGACAAGACGAAGGTCTCGCCCCTGGGACACGGCCACGGCCTTGCGCAGCTCGCGGATCGCGCGGTGGACCTGTCCCCACTCGAGGTAGATCTCTCCCAGGCCGCCGTAGGCCCGGTCGAGGAGCTGCTCGTCTGCACGGCAGGTCAGCGCCTGCTTGTAGCTCTTGATCGCCGCGTCCCGCTCGCCCGCGGCGCGCTGGGCCTCGGCCAGCGCGAGGAACAGCGAGAAGTCGTCCCCCTCCAGGTCCAGGGCGCGACGCAGGCTCGTCACCGCCTCGGCCGGCCGGTCCTGACGCAGCCGGGTCAGCCCAAGCAGGTGCCAGCCTCTTGGGTGGTCCGGCGCCGTGCGGGTCGCGCGCTCCAGGTGTTGCTCGGCCTTGTCGAGCTCGCCGCTCTCCAGGGCGGCCTTGCCCCGGACCAGGTCCTCGCGCACCGCGTCCGGGACCGCGATGTCGTCCACCAGCCGACTCAGCTTTTGGCCCAGACGATCCCAAAAGGACATGGTCAAGTACCTGGAATCAGGCGTGTTGTCCGGGGTCTGTCCCCGCCTCCCAGAGCGAGGCGCGGATCCGCTCGAGCTCCTGCTCGATGGCGACGAGCTGTGTCTGCTGGTCGGTGAGCAGCCCGTCCATCGAGCCCGCGTCGTCCTCGCGCTCGTGTCGCTCGGCGAGCGCTTGGTCCAGAAGCTCCGAGATGCCCCGGTGCAGCGACTCCCCGGCGTTGGTGACGAAGTCCTCGAGCTTGTCGGCGAACTCGTCGACGATGGCCTCGAAGCGGGGCTTGATCGCGTCGGCGGCCTTGCGCACGACCTCGGGCGCGCGCTCCCGCGCCTGAGCCTTGATCTTCGCCCCCACCTTCTCGCGCAGCACAACCGCGAGCAGCGGCGCCGCCAGCGTCAGCAGCCCGCCGACGAAGGTGTTGACGAAGAGGAACACCGTGGTGCCCAGCGCGCCGAGGGCGAAGACGCCGACGTCATAGCGCAGGGTGTCCACCTCCAGCTCGACTCGCGTCTCGGCGGGCCCGAAACCCGCGGCCACGGCGTCCAGCACGCGGTGCACGTTCTGGTTCGTGATCTGGATGATCTCCTCGGCGAGGTCCTCGAGCAGCCCGGCGGCCTTGTCTCCCTCGAGCTCGGCCCACTCCTTGAACTTGTCCTGGATGAAGAACTGCAGGTAGCGCTTGACGTCGGCGGCGTCGGCCCGCTCGATCTGCCGGGGCAGCGCCTCGCAGAAGGCGTCGGAGAACAGGCGCAGGTCGTGGCGGACGGTGGCCTTGATCGCCTCGGCCTCGTTGCGGATGCGCTGCAGGTTCTCGCGCAGGTTCTGCTGCGAGCCGTCGAGCCGCTGGCGCACCTCGGCGATGCGCTCGGTGAGCTCGTCGAGATCCATCTGCATGCTGGCCAGCTTGATGCCGATGTTCGAGCGGATGTAGGAGACGGTGCGCACGCCGTCGGCGACGGCGTTGTCCAGCAGCACCCGCGCCCGCTGCTCCTCGAGGTAGCTGCGCAGAAACTCGAGGAACGGGGCCATGCCGCTCCGCTCCTTCTCTCCCGCCAGCTGCAGCCGCGGGCTGATCGCGAAGAGCACGGGGTCCTCGACCAGCTCGGACAGGTGCTCGAGGGCGAAGGCCCGCGCCTCCTCGAGCTCGCCCGCGTCGAGCAGGTCGGCCTTGCCGAGGACGAAGACCAGCTTGTCCCGGCTGCGGCGCAGCAGGCGCTGCTGGATGAAGGCGCGCTCGCTGCGCTTGAGCACCTGCGTGCTGTCGAGCAGGAAGATCACCGCGTCGGCGCGCGGGATGTAGCTGTAGGTGATGTCGGCGCGCGCCTCGTTGATGTCGTTGACCCCGGGCGTGTCGACCAGGGTGACCTTGTTGCGCAGCACCTCGGCGGGGTAGGCGAGCTCGACGAAGCGGATCCCCGCGGACTGGCCGCCGTCCAGGGTGACGTAGTCGGCGAGCTGGGCCGGGTCGACCTCCTTGGTGCCACCGTCACGCAGCACCGCCCGGGCCCGCGGCGTCTCACCCCAGACGATGTGGTTGATCGTCGCGGTGGTCGGCGTGATGCCGACGGGGAGCAGCGCCTTGCCCAGCAGCGCGTTGACGAAGGTCGTCTTGCCGTGGTTGAACTCGCCGAGCACGACCAGGTTGAAGCGATCCTCGGCGAGCTTGGGCAGCCGTACGCCCTCGATGTCGGCCTGCAGCGAGCGCATGCCGAGCGAGCCGGCGAGCGCGGCCAGGCGGCTCAGCGTGGCGGTCACCTGCTCCTTGTGCTGGCGGTAACCCTCCATCATCGGACTCGGGTTGGTCATGATCGCTCCTCCTCCTCGCTCGCGGGGGCGGTCGGCTCGGCGGGGGCGGTCGGCGGCCTGTCCTGCTTGCTGCGCCGGAAGATCGAGACCAGCCGCTTGACCCGCGCATCGCACCAGGCCAGGCTCTTGCCCTCCTCGCCCTCAGGCTCGAGGCCGGAGGCCTTGAGGAAGTAGTGCGTCTGGGCGAACAGGCGCAGGGCCTCGACCCGCTTGGGCAGCCAGGGGTGGCTGTGGAACAGCTCCATCAGCCGCCCCGCCCCCTCCTGGCTCTCGGCGAGCTGCTTGAGGTACTCGTCGATGTCGATGCGCTCGGCCAGCTTGCTCGAGCCCAGGGCGAGCTTGGCCAGCGCGGCCAGCGCCGGGTTCAGGTCGCCGCTGCAGATCAACCCCGCGCGGTCGCAGGTGATCTCGGCGCGCCGGGTCCAGGACTGCAGCGCGAGCAGGGCCGGGGTGACGATCCAGCGCAGAAAGACGTTGGCCGAGTAGGTCAGGTAGTAGAGCGCGGTCATGTAGACCACGTGGTTGTTCTGGATGTGGCCGCACTCGTGGCCGATGACGAAGCGCAGCTCCTCGGTGGTCAAGTGGTCGACCAGCACGCCGTTGAGCACGATGTAAGAGTCGTCGTTGGTGCCGAAGGTGTGCGCGTTGAGCACGCCGACGTCGGGGTAGACGTAGATCGTCGGCGCGGCGATGTGCAGCCGCCCGGCGCACTCGGCGGCCAGCCGGTGCAGCTCGGGGAACTGCTTCTCGGTCACCTTGACCGAGGTGCCGAGGATCTCGCTCTTGGCCACGTTCTTCCACAGCCGCACCGTGGCCTCAACCGCCAGGGTCACGGGCGTCACGCGGTCGAGGGCGCGGAGCACGCGCTGGTCACCGGGGTAGGCGTAGGCCGCGCCGCTGCGCGCCATCGCCTGCTCCGACCCGCGGCGCTCCTTGATGTAGCGCTGGAAGTCAAAGCTGATCTCGGGCATGGAGGCCTCCACAGTCGGGGGGGAAGATAGCACAGGGCCGATGCCGCGCGCAGCACGGCGTGCGCGGCTGGCGAATGACACGCGCTGTCCCGTGGGGTAGGATGAGCACCCCCAACGAGCAGGAGGACTGGCCCACGATGCGCGTGATCCTGGCCGGCTACAACGTGGACATCGAGGTGCTGGAGCGGGCGCGACAGGCGCTGGGCGCCGACGCGGCGCAGCTGACGCCGGAGACCCTCTCGGCGGCCTACGCCCGGATCAGCCGCAACCCGGCGCCGGTGGACGAGCTGAGGCGCCAGGCGCGGCAGGAGGTCGCCCGCGCCCGGGAATCGAACGAGCAGATCATCTTCGGGCTGGGCCACGCCTCGGTGGCCGAGCACGCGGTGTTCAACTTCGATCTGATCGGCATCTCGCGCCTGGCCATCGAGGCGGTCGAGCACTGCCGGCTCTGCTCCTACACCGAGAAGTCCCAGCGCTACATCCGGCTGCGCGACGACCACGTGGTGCCGGAGGAGATCGTCGAGTGCGGGCTGCGCAACCAGTTCGAGGAGGTGATCGGGCTGCAGAACCGGACCTACCACCTGCTCTACGAGAAGCTGCGCGAGCACGTCTTTGACAGCAACCCGGACCTCGCCGCGGACAGGTCGAACCGCAGGCTCCTCGAGGGCTGGGCCAAGGAGGACGCGCGCTACGTCACCGCCCTGGCCACCGAGGGGCAGCTGGGCATGACCCTCAACGCCCGCAACCTGGAGCGGATGATCCGCCGCCTGGCGGGACACCCCCTCGCCGAGGCCCGCGCGCTCGCGGCCGCCCTGCGGGCGCCCGCCGCCGAGATCGCGCCCTCCCTGGTGCGCTACACCGAGCCCGGCGCGGCGGAGCAGGAGGCCGAGCGGCAGCTCGGCGAGCTGAGCCGCCAGATCGTGGGCCAGCAGGCCGAGCAGACCCTGCCCGGAGCCACGGGGGCGGTCCACCTGGTGGCCCACACCCCCGAGCCGGATCTGCGCGTCGTCGCCGCGCTGCTCCACGGCGCGACCAGCGCGCCCTGGAACGTGTGTCACGCCAGGGCCAAGGCCATCGACGACGGCCGGCGGGGCGAGGTGGTGCGCGCCGCGCTCTGTGGACTGGCCGCGCACGACCCGGCGCCGCGGGCCCTGGAGCACGCGAGCTTCGAGCTCGACGTCGTGCTCTCGGCGGCGAGCTTCGGCCAGCTCAAGCGGCACCGCATGGCCTCGCTGCTGGTCCAGCCCTACGACCCCGCGCTGGGCTACACCGTGCCCCCCGGCGTCGAGCGCGTGGGGATGAGTCAGCCGTTCCAGCAGGTGATGGCCGAGAGCATGCGCCTTTACGAGAAGGTGCTCCCGCATCACCCCGAGGCCGCGGCCTACATTCTGACCCAGGCCCACCGACGACGCGTGCTGCTCAGGATGAACGCCCGGGAGCTGTACCACTTCAGTCGGCTGCGCCAGGACGGGCACGCCCAGTGGGACATCCGGGCCCTCGCCGACCGGATGGTCTACCTCTGCCAGCAGGTGGCCCCGCTCTCCCTCGCGCTCTGCGCGGGAAAGGACCGCTTCGTACAGCGACGGGCAGAGCTGTACGGAAGCTGACCTGTTTTCCCGCCGCGGGCCGGGAGCGGGCCCGTTTGTTGCGGGTGCTATGATCCCTGCATACGATCCGCGTCACGACCCGAGAGGAGGCGCGATGCTCAGGTGGGTGATACTGCTGGCCCTGACCTCCGGGGGTTGCTCATGGATCCTGCCGCTCAACGACCGGAGCGAGGATGGGGGCTCCGCCGTCGAGGCCAGGGCAGGGCAGGAGGGCGGCGTCACGCCGGACCTGACCCCCACGACCGACGACGCGACCGGCGATGCACGGTCCGGCGAGGCAACGGTCGGCCCCGGCGACGCCACCCCCGACGCGCCCGTGGACTGCCTCGAGGCCCTGGGATGCACGAGCGGCTGGTGCAAGCTGCCCACGGCGACGACCGCCGCGCTCCACGACCTGTGGGGCAGCGGCGTGAACGACCTCTGGGCCGTCGGCGAGGTGGGCACGGTGCTCCGCTTCGTGCGCGACAAGTGCAAGTGGTCGCCCGACACGACGGTGCCCACGACCGAGACTCTCCTCGCGGTGGCCGGCGACGGGACGACGGTGTTCGTCGGCGGCAACGGGGGGACGCTGCTCGAGTGGACCAAGGCCGGGGGCTGGGTCCAAGCCAACATAGACAACACCGTCCCCACGACCACCGACCCGGTGCAGGCGCTCGCCGTCGCGGACGTCGGGAGCACGAAGGTGGCCTTCGCCGCGGGCGGCAGCGAGCTCGATCCGACGGGCGGGTTCATCTGGAAGCGCACGAGCGGGGTCTGGACCGGCTTGAGCTCGTCGACGGCCCGCATCTACGCGCTCTCGGCGGGCGCGGGCGCGGTCTACGCCGGCGGGGTGGGCTCGCTGCAGGTGCTCGACCTGAGCAATGAGATCAACGGTTTTCAGGTCGTCTCCCCCTGCGGCGCCGGCGCGCAGCAGCAGATCAACGGAATTTGGTCCACGGGCGTGATGACCAGCGCTACGACCCATGCCCTCGTGGCGGTGGGTTTCGACCACCAGATAAGCGGCCGCTTCATGATGTATCAGGCGTTTGGTAGCAGCTGCGTGAGCCTTCCCGAATCCGGCACGGGGGCCTGGAACGACGTCGCCGGTTTGAGCCTCAGCGACTATTGGCTGGTCGGCGCGCAGGCGGCGGTGAAGCAGAAGGCGGGCTCTGCCCTCAGCGCGCACACGCTGCCAAGCACTGTTGACTTCCACGCGGTGTGGGTCAACCCGACCGCAACGCCGAAGCTCGTCGTCGTGGCGGGGGACAACGGCGAGGTCTGGGCCCGGACCTACTGACGGACGGCTATCGACGCTGGCGCTGCTCCAGCACCTGACGGATCTTGGTCTCCAGGTCGGAGAACTCGAAGGGCTTGTCCACGTAGGCGTCGGCGCCGTAGAGCGGCGAGGTCATCTCGTTGATCTTCTCGCCGATGGCGGTGAGCATGATGATGCCGATCTCCTTGAAGCGCGCGTCGTGGCGCAGCTCCTTGGCCACCTCCCAGCCGTTCTTGCCCGGCATCATCACGTCGAGGATCACCAGGTCGGGGTAGTGCTCGCGGACCCGGGCCAGGGTCTGCTCGCCGTCCACCGCCTCGACCACGGTGTAGCCAGCCCGGTTGAGCCGGATGCTGAGCAGAGACAGGATCTCTGGATCGTCATCGGCGACGAGCACCACCGCCTTGGTTTCTTTTTCCTCTGCCATCGTCGTCTCCGGAAGCAGACGAATCAGGCTACGTTGGGAGCGTTTGCGGTGTCAAGCGCCTTGGGGTAGCGTGCTCGGTCAGGCCATCCAAGTGTTTAGATGAAGAAGCTGCTCAAGAAGCTCATGCTCGGCCTGGTCCTCGGGGCGGGGGTCTACGCCGCCCTGGCGATCTACCTCGGCGTCCGCGAGCTGGGCCAGCAGCTCGCGGCGTTCCGTTACTGGCTGTTCCTGCCCGTGCTCGGCCTGACCTTCACCAACTACCTGCTGCGTTACCTGAAGTGGACGCTCTACCTGCGCGTGCTGGGCATCCAGGTGCCCGCCGGCCTGAACCTGACGATCTTCCTCGGCGGGCTGAGCATGACGGTCACGCCGGGCAAGATCGGCGAGCTGCTCAAGGCCTACCTGCTCAGGGAGTCGCGGGGCGTGCCGATGGCGCGCACCGCGCCCGTGGTCGTCGCCGAGCGGGTCACCGATCTGATCGCCCTGGTGCTGCTGATGGCCACCGGATTCTTCACCTTCCGCCGCTACGAGTCGGTGCTCTACATCGTCGGCGGGCTGCTGCTCGCCTTCCTGATCGTGGTCAGCTCCCGCCGCCTGTCCCTGGCGATCCTGCGCCTGCTCTGCCGCCTGCCCGGGCTCTCGCGCGTGGCCCACAAGCTGGAGGAGTTCTACGAGAGCACGCACACCCTGTTTCGCCCCGGCCCCCTGGGGGCGGCGACGGCGCTCTCGGTGGCGGCCTGGTTCTGCGAGTGCCTGGGCTTCTTCATCGTGCTCGGCGGCTTCCCGGGCAGCGGCGCCGTGCCGCTGCTCCTCGCGGTTTTCATCTACAGCGCGACGACGCTGGGCGGCGTGGTCACGCCGGGTGGGCTCGGCGTCACCGACGGCGGGATGACCGCGCTGCTGAGCTACACCGCGGGGCGCAGCGCCGCCGCGGCGGGCGCGGCGACGCTGGTGATCCGGCTCTGCACGCTCTGGTTCGCCGTGCTCGTCGGCGTGCTGGCCCTGCTGATCTTCCGCCGGCGCGTGGGCCTCGGCGAAGAGCTGCCCCCCGAGCTCAAGCCCTGAGGCCCCCGGCCGAGCCGGGCGCAGGGCCGGATGCGCAGTGGGGCAGTGACTGCGTGCACCAACAGATCCTGGCGCCGAGGACCTGTCTGAGCGACGACCGGAGCCCACACGCCTCTCGCCGAACACGCCGCTCAGCGCGCGAGGCAGGTCATCGCCTTGATCAGCAGGAAGGCGAGCCCCATCATCCCGATCACCAGGAGCCAGAGGCGCAGGGTCGGCGACATCC
>Ga0316576_10002220_pt1 | contig 10971 bp, 7 predicted proteins | sample S0NA_FD_203075 | JGI IMG/M metagenome (GOLD analysis project Ga0316576, IMG submission 203075) | Rhizosphere microbial communities from salt marsh grasses in Alabama, United States - S0-2_050615r3r5 | ecosystem: Host-associated > Plants > Roots > Rhizosphere | place: USA: Alabama | collected... | reverse complement strand
CAGCGGACCACCCAGCACGCCGAGATAGAAGCCGGGATAGGGCAAGCCGTGGAAGCATCGCGGCACCGTCGGCCGGCCATGCGCCCGGCTGGTCAGGAGCCGGTAGATCACATCGCCGGCTGGCGTCTCGGCAAGGACCAGCAGGTATTTCCGTTGCCAGTTGCCTTGGCGGTCCCTATAGAAGCGCTCGTGCCGGCAAATGTCCCCCGGCATCAACCCAGCGGGCAGCTCACAAGGCATCGCCGCGCTGCGATCGCTGCGCCTCTCGAATGGCTTCCCGCTCGTCCGCTATCCCGAGAATCGCCTCCCGCGATGGATCATCCTCCGGAAGGGACAGCTCGTACGGGATCGCGCCGAAGTTGCCAAGCCCGTCTCGCCACACCTTGGCCCAGGCCCCGTTCTCGGCATGGGTAACGTCGATCATCGCCGGGGACAAGGTGTCGCGGTACCGCGCCGCGAGCTGGTCCATGATGCGCAGCTCGCGCTTGGTGAAATGGGTGTCGTCGAACTCCGCCATGGGCACCACGGTCTGCCGCACGTAGTCGAAGACCCGCTTGGGCTGGATGTCGATCACTGCGGCCCAGTCGGGCTCGGGCTGATCCCATTCCTCCATCACGTCGAGCGGCACAGGGCCGAACTTCCAGGCTTGGTAGTCGAGCCCCGTGACACTGCGCCCGGTCTGGCGGAAATGCTCGAAGTCGAGCAGATAGAGTAGCTTGAACAGCTTGATCTTACCCAGGTACCTCGTCTCATGGGCAAAGTACAGGATGGCGTTGATCAGCTTTTCGCGTTCGTGGTCAATCAGCATGGCCGCACGTGGCGTGAACGGCGCCCGCTCGAAGGGCGCGGGAGAGGGGCGATGTGCCGAGAGTCTAGCGAAACTCCTTGCCTATTTCACGGATTCCACCCATCGACAGGTATCTCGAGCGCTCTGGTCTTGCCGTCCCGGACAGACACAGGACCTGCCGGCGCACCGGACCCTCAGGCCATGGCGCCGTACCGGCGAAGAGCTACGGTTGTGGTCGCGACAGCGCGGCGCGCATTGACCGCGCATTTTTCGGCCGGAAATGCACGCAAGAATGCGCGTGCGCGTTCTCACGCCCATTCACCAAGCGATGGATAGCCCAAGACAGATGCACCGTCCAGGCTTCTCGGCCATACTGAGCCGAAAAAGATCACGCATCCGAGCACAACCGATGATCACACAAGTCCCTCTTGGAGAGGCTCAACACCGCCTCCCGGAACTGGTGCGGCGCCTAGCGCCTGGCGATGAAATCGTCATTACCGATCACGACGAGCCCGTTGCGCGCCTGATCGGGCAGGCCAAGACGAACGCACGCCGCTCGCGTGTTCCCGGTAGTGCCAAGGGACGACTCGTCGTTGTGCAGGAAGACGAAGACCATCTGGACGACTTCGCGGACTACATGCCGTGAGGGCACTGCTCGATACCCATGCCCTGCTGTGGTTCCTGCTCGATGACCCCAAGCTCCCCCAGCCGGCGAGGGAATTCATCGCGGACGGCACAAACGCAATCGCGGTGAGTCCAGCGTCTTACTGGGAGATCGCAATCAAAATCAGCCTGGGCAAATACCGCCTGCCGGAACCCTATGGCCCCTTCATGGAGCGGGAACTGGAGCGGAACATGCTCAGCATCCTGCCGATCCTCCCGCGCCACACCAGCGTACTCACCGATCTGCCGTTCCACCACCGCGACCCCTTCGATCGGTTACTGATCGCCCAATGCCTGGCGGACGGACTGCCGATTGTCAGCGGCGACGAAGTCATGGACGACTACGGCGTGGATCGAATCTGGAGGGATTCGCCGTCCGACGACGCACCGTTGAGTCGCCATCCGTGACCACCCGCCTGATCGAGACCTGGCTGCCCATCGCCGCCCTCGGCGAGGAGAGCGTGCGCGAGCGCCGCTCCATGACCGCCTTGCCGCCGACCTACTACCTGCATGTGTGGTGGGCGCGGCGGCCGCTGGTCGCCTCGCGCGCCGCGATCCTGGCCTCCCTGCTGCCGGCGGATGCCGACCGCGAGCGGTTCATGCATGTGCTGGGGATTCATGGGGACCCGGTGAAGACCAAGCGCCTCCTCCTGGCTGCGAACAGGTCGGGCGAACATCTGGGCGCTGACCCCTACGGTTACCCGCGAGCGTTCCAGTATCTGCCGACGCGCGGCGACCTCGACTGGCTGACGTACGAATCGCATCGGCTTGCGCCAGATCCACCGCTCGTTCTGGACCCCACCGCAGGCGGTGGCAGTATCCCCTTTGAAGCCGGCCGGCTCGGTCTGGCCACGTATGCAAACGACCTGAATCCGGTGGCGGCGCTTATTCTCAAGGCAACGCTTGATGCACCCGCGCAGTTCGGGACCGATGTCCTGCGCGAGTTCGAGCGCCTCGGCCGCGAGTTCGTCAGACGTGCCGAGCCCAAATACGTGGGTATCTTCCCCCCCGAACCGGAGGGCACGACCATCTCCGGTTACCTCTGGGCGCGCACTATCACCTGCCCCTACTGCGACGGCCTGATCCCCCTCTCCCCCAACTGGCGCCTGGCCCCGGACGGGACCGGGGTGCGCCTCAAACCTCGGGTTGGCCAAGGCCCGAACACGGAGGGCCGGGTCTGCGACTTCGAGATCGTCAGCCGCGCGGCCCAGCAGTCCAAGGGCACCGTCAAAGGCGGCGACGCCGAATGCCCCTATCCGGACTGCGAGCGCACCGTGGACGGCGACGAGGTCAAGCGCCAGGCCCAGGCCGGCCAGATGGGCGAACAGCTCTACACCGTCGTCTACAAGCGGCGCGAGGAGACGACCACCAAGACCGGCCGGAAGCGCGAGAAATGGGTCCGCGGCTACAGGGCGCCCCGCCCTGAGGACGATGTGTCGGGGCTGGTCGCCGAGCGGCTCGCCGAGAAGCTGCCGGAGTGGGAGGCGATGGACCTGATCCCTTCCGAGGAGATCAGGTCCGGGAACAAAACCGACGAGCCCCGAAGGTACGGAATGACTGGGTGGCGGGACCTCTTCTCGCCTCGCCAGCTCTACTGCCACGGTACCAGCGTCGAGGTCTTCCGCGAGCTGCTGTACGCCGAGCAGGCCAAGGCCGCGCTGACGGAGACGACCAAGGCCGCCTTCGGCTATCTGGCACTATCGTTGGATAAACTCCTCGACTACGGCGCCAGGCTAACTTTCTGGGACAAAGCGACGGAGAGGGTCCGGCATGTCTTCAGTAGACATGATTTTGCTCAACCCTGGGCCTATGCCGAAATGGCCCCCCTCATCGTCGGCCTCGGCTACGACTGGGCCATCGAGCAGACGGCCAAGTGCATCGGTGAGTTGGTGGACCTGGTGCGCCCCGACATCGACGTGAAGGCCGCCAAAAAGAAGGGCGGCCACCCGGACCTGTTCGCCGCGCCGGCCTTCACGCCCCCGCCGGTCACCATCACCTGCAAGTCCGGCGACAACCTCGACCACCTGGAGAATGCCAGCGTCGATCTGGTGGTGATGGATCCGCCGTACTACGACAACGTGATGTACGCGGAGCTGTCGGATTTCTTCTACGTTTGGCTCAAGCGCACCGCGGGCTACGTCTACCCGGAGCTGTTCCGCCGCCCGTTGACGGACAAGGAGAACGAAGCGGTCGCCAACCCTTCCAAGTTCCGCGGCGAGAAGGGCGCCCGGGAGCTGGCCAACCAGGACTACAAGGACCGCATGGCCGCGATCTTCGCCGAGTGCCGGCGGGTCCTGAAGCCCGACGGGGTCATGACCCTGATGTTCACCCACAAGGCCACCGGCGCCTGGGATGCCCTCACCAAGGGGCTGATCGAGGCCCGCTTCGTCATCACCGCTTCATGGCCGGTCAACACCGAGGCCGAGGGCTCGCTGCACATCAAGGACAAGTCCGCCGCCAACAGCACCGTCTTCCTGGTCTGCCGACCGCGCACCGACCATGCGGAGACGGACGAGGCGGTCTACTGGGAAGACCTGGAGCCCCGCGTCCAGGCCGCCGTGCGCCGCCGCATCAAGGACTTCCAGGACGGCGGCATCCGCGGCGTGGACCTTTATCTCTCCTGCTTCGGCCCGGCCCTGGAGGAGTTCTCCCGCCATTGGCCGGTCTAGCGCGGCACGCCCCGCCCCATGCCCGAGGTTCGCCGCCGCCAGCGCCAGGCCGAGCTGTTCGAGGCGGAATGGGACCCCTACGCCGCCACGCCGGAAGATGCGTTGGACGCCGCCCGCCGCGAGGTGAAGCGCTGGCGCATGGAGCAGCTCACCCACTTGCAACGCCAGGTCGAGCTGGACCCGCGCACCGAGTGGTTCGTGCTCGCGTGGGATGCCTTCCAGGCCCCCCAGTTCCCCTACGACGAGGCCCTGCGCCTCGCCCGCGTCGTCGGCGTGGACATGGAGCGCGAGATCATCGGCCACCTCGCCGAGAAGAAGGCCAGCAACGTCATCCTCTGGGACAGCGGCACGCGCGCCGCCAAGGGCGCTCTGGGACCATCAGACGGCTCCCGCGGCTGGATCGACGCCATCCACCACGCCGCCCACGCCGCCCGCACCCGCACCCTGCAAGCCGCCGCCGAGCTGCTCGAACGCTCCGGCGCCACTCAGGAACCCGTCTTCCTCTCCGCCCTGGAGGCCGTGCTGGAGGTCCTACCCCCCTCCCGCGCCTTCACCGGCTTCGACCCAGCCGATGCCATCCTCCCCTCCGCCACCGACTTCGAGGTCCTGGAAAACCTCCGCCGCCTGGCTTTCGCTGACCGGGTGGATGTGCCAACGCAACTCGAACTCTGGAAAGAGGAAACGACATGAGTTCCCTGACGACCTTCGACTCAACCAAGGAATTCCTCTCTGACCTTCTCAAGCAGTTAGGCGATGGCAAGACCCAGCTTCCAGACTTTCAGCGCGGCTGGGTGTGGGACGATGACCATATCCGCTCGGTGCTCGCTAGCGTCGCCCGCTCCTTTCCGATCGGTGCGGTGATGATGCTCAAGACGGGGGGAGACGTGCGCTTTCAGCCTCGTCCCGTCCAGGGCGTGGAGTTCCCCCCCAGTGACCGACCCGAGCCTGAGCGTTTGGTCCTGGACGGCCAGCAACGCCTGACCTCCCTCTACCAGGCGCTGATGTTGGGGAAGGTCGTGGAGACCACCAATGCGAAGAAGCAAAAGATCAAGCGTTGGTACTACATCGACATGGAAAAGGCGCTGCGGCAGCCGGAAGACTTGGAGGATGCCATCGTCGGTCTGCCTGAGAGCCGCCAGCTTCTGAACTTTCGCGGCGAGGTGATTGCCGACTATTCGACGCCGGAGCGAGAGTACGAGGCCAGCCTCTTCCCGATTCTGTCCGTTTTCGAAGACGACGACTGGCGCATGGCCTACTCGGAGTTCTGGGACTTCGACAAGGAGCGGATGAGGTTCTACAACGAGTTCAGCAAGCGGGTGCTGAACGCCTTCAAGCAGTATCAGGTCCCCTTGATCGCACTGCACCAGGACACCTCGAAAGAAGCGGTCTGCCAGGTCTTCGAGAAGGTCAACACGGGCGGCGTATCCCTCACCGCCTTCGAGCTACTCACCGCCACCTACGCGGCGGACAACTTCAATCTGCGGGATGACTGGTTCGGCAACAAAGAACGCGACGTTCCAGGCCGGGAACCGCGGCTGCACAAGATGCGGGTGCTTCAGCGGTTGGCGAACACGGATTTTCTCCAGGTCGTCGCACTGCTGCATACGACGGCCCGGCGCGAGGCGGACTTGGCCGCCGGCGTGAAGCCGGAAGACGCGACGGCGGTGAGCTGTAAGCGGGTAACCATCCTCAACCTGCCGCTCGATGCATACCGCCACTGCGCGGACCCGGCCGTAGAGGGATTCGAGCGCGCCGCTCGGTTCCTGTTCCAGCAGAAGATCTTTTCTCCTTGGGACCTCCCCTACCAGACCCAGGCTGTTCCCCTGGCAGCCATCCTCATCAAGCTCGGGAAGCGGTGGGAGGATGACGGCATCCGGCGCAAGGTCGCCCAATGGTTCTGGTGCGGCGTCTTCGGAGAGCTGTACGGAGGTGGTATCGAATCACGTTTCGCCCGGGACGTGCCTGAGGTGCTTGCGTGGATCGATGGGGGCAAGGAGCCGCAGACCGTCATTGATGCGAACTTCACCAGAACGCGTCTGTTGACCCTCAGAACGCGGAACAGCGCGGCCTACAAGGGCCTGCATGCTTTGCTCATGCGCGATGGGGGCCAGGACTTTCGAACGGGCGTCACGATCGACGAGGCGACCTACTGGGACGAGAGCGTGGACATCCACCACATCTTCCCGCGGGCCTGGTGCGACAAGAACGGGATACCTCCCCAGCGCTACAACTCCATCGTCAACAAGGCGGCGATCTCGGCCCGCACGAATCGGATCATTGGCGGTCAGGCGCCGAGCGTCTACCTGCAACGAGTCCAAGAACAGGCCGGGATCGACGCGCACCGCATGAACGCGATCCTTGCCAGCCATGTGATCGACCCCGACCATCTTCGGGACGACAACTTCGAGAGCTTCTTTGCCGCCCGCGAAGGCGCACTGGTCCAGCGCATTGCGGCCGCGATCGGTAAACCGGTTCCGGACCAGGCCGCCGAGCAGGAGCCCGTCGGCGACCAAAACGGCACGAACGACGAAAAAGAGGCCGACGCATGAAGCTGCTCGCGGCCAGGGATTGGCTGATCAAGTACACGCCCGAGCAGGGAGACCTGGTCAACCGCTTCTACGTTCCCGCCCTCGAATGCGCGCTCCGCTACGACCGCTCCACGGGATTCTTCTCCGCTTATGCGCTTGCGCTGGCAGCCCGAGGGATCGAGGGCCTGGTGCGCAATCGGGGGCGGATGCGGCTGATTGTCGGTTGCACACTGACCGATCAGGATCTCGCAGCCATCCAGAAGGGGGAGGATCTCCGCGAGACCGTGGAGGCCGTCCTGCTGGCAACGCCGCTACAGACGCCGGACGGGGCGACCGTGGACGCACTGGAGCTGCTCGCCTGGATGGTCGCCAAGCAGTTCCTGGACGTAAAGGTGGCCGTGCCCTGCGACGGCAAGCGACGGCCCATCGCGGGAGAGGGACTCTTCCACGAGAAGGCCGGCATCATCGAGGACGCCGAGGGCAACCGGCTCGCCTTCAGCGGGAGCATCAACGAGACCGCGTTCGGCTGGAAGCACAACTGGGAGAGCTTCCACGTCTACACCACCTGGACCGGCGGCACGCCGCACGTGGAGGCCGAGGAGGAGAGCTTCCAGCGCCTTTGGGCGGACAAGGCCGCTAGCGCCATCGTGATGGACGTGCCGGCCGCGGTGCGGCAACAGCTGCTGAAATTCCTGCCGAAGGACGACCTGCCTGGCCGGCTGAAGAAGGTTAAGCACGACACCAAGCACCCGCCCGAGCCCCCAGAGGAGGGAAGGAAGCCCGAATCGCCCCCCGAGCCTGCTCTCGACCGGCGGCGCCTGGTCTGGGGCTTCATCCGGCACGCTCCGAGCTGGCCGAACGGCGGGGAGCGGATCGGCGAGGCGACCAGTGCGGTGACGCCCTGGCCCCACCAGGTCCGCGCCTTCCAGCGCCTCTACGGGCAGTGGCCCCCACGCCTGCTGATCGCGGACGAGGTGGGCCTTGGCAAGACCATCCAGGCCGGCATGCTGCTGCGCCAAGCCTGGTTGTCGGACCGAGCCAAACGCATCCTGGTCCTCGCGCCCAAGGCGGTGCTCAGTCAGTGGCAGATCGAGCTGCGCGAGAAGTTCAACCTCAACTGGCCCATCTACGATGGCCAGCGCCTGAGCTGGTATCCGTCCCCCGGATTCCAGGGCGCCGTTCATCGCGCGGTCGGCCCGAACGAGTGGCACAGGGAGCCCTGCGTGCTCGCCTCCAGCCACCTCATGCGCCGCAGCGCTCGGGCGCAGGTGCTCGTGAACGAGGCGGAGCCCTGGGACCTGCTGGTGCTGGACGAGGCACACCACGCCCGCCGCGCCGGCGGCGGCCTGGGCACGGACCAGCGGCCTAACCAGCTCCTGCGTCTGATGCAGGCCCTGCGCGGCCGCGTCCAGGGTTTGGTGCTACTGACCGCCACGCCCATGCAGGTGAGTCCCGTGGAGGTCTGGGACCTGATGGCCCTGCTGGGCCTGCCGCCGGAGTGGCACACGCAGGCGTTCCTGGACTTCTTCGACCACGCCGCCAGGCCGAGCCCGTCCCACGCGCAGATGCAGCGCATGGCCGAGCTGTTCCGGGCCGCCGAAAATGCGCACGGCGCCTTGTCCGACGATGAGGCGGCCCGGCTGCTGCCGGGCATGAGCAGGCTCAAGGTCCGCAAGATCCTCCGCGCGCTCCGCGACCAGGCGTCGATTCCGCTGAAGCAGCTCGAAACCGCCGAGCGTCAGGCCGCCATCCGGCTGATGAAGGCCAACACGCCCCTGCGCCGCCTCATCTCGCGCCACACCCGCGAGCTGCTGCGCCGGTATCACAAGGCCGGCAAGCTCAAGACGCCGATTGCGGACCGGGACGTGGAGGACCGCTTCGTGGAGATGACCGACGCCGAGCGCCGCGTCTATGAGCAGGTGGAGGACTACATCTCCAGCACCTATAACAACACCGCCGCCGAGGAGCGCACCGCGGTCGGCTTCGTCATGACCATCTATCGGCGCCGGCTGGCCAGCAGCTTTTTCGCCCTGGCCAGGACATTGGCGGGTCGTCTCGCGGCGGTCGGCGGGCAGGTGAGCCCCAACGGAGACTCGGGCCAACGCCCCGACGAGGATCTGCCGGACGACGACTTGGCGGAAGAGCCAATGGACCTGGACGAGGCCGCCGAGCTGGAGCGCCGCGCCTTGGTGGCGGAGGAGATGCTGGACATCAACGGCCTGCTGAGCGCCGTGAAGCGGTTGCCGCCGGACAGCAAGTCGGGCGTGCTGCTGGAGGAGCTGCGTGGCCTGCGGGAGCAGGGCTACCGCCAGGCGATGGTGTTCACCCAATACACCGACACCATGGACTTCCTGCGCACGCGCGTCGCCCAGGAGTCTGGTTCGGGCGTGATCTGCTTCTCGGGGCGCGGCGGCGAGATCCTGTCCACCTCGGGAACCTGGGAGACGATCTCCCGCGACGCGACCAAGCAGCGCTTCCGCGAAGGACGCGCGGAGATCATGGTCTGCACCGACGCCGCCGCCGAGGGCCTGAACTTCCAGTTCTGCGGCGCCCTGGTGAACTACGACATGCCCTGGAACCCGATGCGGGTCGAGCAGCGCATCGGGCGCATCGACCGGCTGGGGCAGGAGCACCCGCACATCCGCATCATCAACCTGCACTACGCGGACACCGTGGAGGCCGATGTCTACCAGGCGCTCCGCGACCGCATCGACCTGTTCCAGACCTTCGTCGGCCGGCTCCAGCCCATCCTCGCGCGTCTGCCGCGGGTTATCACGGACGTGGCCTTGGGTCGTGCTCAGGACCGTGACATTGCCAGGGCCAACCTGGTGACGGACATCCGGTCGGAGGTGGACGCCGCCGAGCAGGGGGGCTTCGATCTGGACGAGGTAGCGGCAGCAGAGCTGGAAGAGCCGGCCCGCCCTGCGGCCCTGTACGACCTCAGCGATCTGGGAGCGATCCTGCACGACCCCGCCCTGTTGCCACCGGGCATCGAGGCGACGCCGGTCGGCAGCAAGGATTTCTCTTACCTGGCGCCCGGCATGTCAGCGCCCGTGCGCGTCACAACCGACCCCGACTTCTACGACCAGCACTCCGACAGCACCGAGCTTTGGTCACCTGGCAGCCCGCTCTTCCCGGTGCTAGAGGCGGTAGCGAATGTAGTTGAGCTGGAAGGATTGGACTGGGAAAAACTAATCCTCAGCAATGCCTCGCTCCAGGCCAACGAGTCATGATCACAGCTGTCGGAAGCTCAGAACTGATCGTTGCCGTTGTCGTAACAGATCGCGTGCTAGGAGTCGCAATGTGAACAGCACCAGCTAAATGCCGTCCTGTGTGTTAACCCGATACGAACCGCCTCCCGAGATTCTGAATTATTGCCAGAACGATGTGATACGCCACTTCATTACGGAGTGACGTTCCGAATAAGCCAACTAAAATTTAGCCGAAAGTTCCCCCAGGGTTCCCCGAGATCTTTTGGGGGCTAGCGATTTATCCAAGTATTTGTTTTTGGTGGGCCGTCTAGGATTCGAACCTAGGACCAAGGGATTATGAGTCCCCTGCTCTAACCGCTGAGCTAACGGCCCGTCACTTGGGGAATCGCCGGCGAGTGCCCGCCGTGCCCGCGCATTTTAGCGCGGGGCGGGCAGATGGGGAGATCAGTCCGAATCGAGGAAGCTGCGCAGCTTTTCCGAGCGGGTCGGGTGGCGCAGCTTGCGCAGGGCCTTGGCCTCGATTTGGCGGATGCGCTCGCGGGTGACGTCGAACTGCTTGCCGACCTCTTCCAGGGTGTGGTCGGTGTTCATGTCGATGCCGAAGCGCATCCGCAGGACCTTGGCCTCCCGCGAGGTGAGGCTGGCGAGCATATTCTGGGTGGCCTCGCGCAGGCCGGCCGCAGTTGCGGAGTCGACCGGCGAGATGACGCCGGAGTCTTCGATGAAGTCGCCGAGATGGGAGTCCTCGTCGTCGCCGATGGGCGTCTCCATGGAGATCGGCTCCTTGGCGATCTTCAGGACCTTGCGCACCTTCTCTTCCGGCATCTCCATACGCTCGGCCAGTTCCTCAGGAGTCGCCTCGCGGCCCATCTCCTGGATCATCTGGCGCGAGATGCGATTGAGCTTGTTGATGGTCTCGATCATGTGCACCGGGATACGGATGGTGCGTGCCTGGTCGGCGATGGAGCGCGTAATGGCCTGGCGGATCCACCAGGTGGCGTAGGTCGAGAACTTGTAGCCGCGGCGGTACTCGAACTTGTCCACCGCCTTCATCAGGCCGATGTTGCCCTCCTGGATCAGGTCGAGGAATTGCAGGCCGCGGTTGGTGTACT
>Ga0316576_10002219_pt1 | contig 10974 bp, 12 predicted proteins | sample S0NA_FD_203075 | JGI IMG/M metagenome (GOLD analysis project Ga0316576, IMG submission 203075) | Rhizosphere microbial communities from salt marsh grasses in Alabama, United States - S0-2_050615r3r5 | ecosystem: Host-associated > Plants > Roots > Rhizosphere | place: USA: Alabama | collected... | reverse complement strand
GTAGATCAGGTCGTCCACCCGGCAGTAGGCTCTCGCCATCTCGGGCGCGCCGTACTCGGCCAGCACGTCCATGTAGAAGCAGCGGGAGATGTCGAAGCGGATTTCGTCCCGGCTGACCTCCAGCCACTCGATGTCCCAACCCTCGGGCGGGTAGTCGCGTTCGGTCATCCTCTTGACCGTGGCCCGTATGAGCCAGTAAAAGATGGGCAGCCGTCCTACCATTTCCATCGATGTGCGGCGCGACAGCCCCCACGCCTCCATCATTGCCTCAAAGAGGGGCAAGGCCCTCTCCTGGGTATCTGGATCGGCCAGCAGGGCCCTGTACAGCGCGATGCCTGGCAGGAGGCTCTCCTCCAGGTGCCGGCGCAGCGCGCGATTGTCGTGTCGGGTTCTTTCGGCATAGAGGTCGTCGTACCGCGCCCCGGCTGCCTGCACGATCTCGGCGGCCTTGGCCCCGCCCAGATCGTCCGCCAGGGCGCGCTCGAACAGCTCCGCGTGCGGCAGTTCGACAGTGGTTTGAGTCATCGTGTCCTCTTGCATCCATGGCCGTCCTGGATCCTCGTGCCAGAAGTCTAGGCGCCATCATCAGCCTAGGGCTTCTGCGCGGCGACGGCCAGCCACACCGGCAGCCCCGCCCGCGGGTTGGTTCGCCAGTCGAGCAGGCTGGCGTCGTCTCCCGGCAAGTGGGAATGGTCCTGCCAGAAGCGCGAATCACGGGCCGGGCTCTCGGCCAGTTTGCGCAACGCTAACCCAGACTGCAGCAACGCGTTCAGCAGGTCGCCCAGCGTCCAATGAAACTCATAGACGGGCCCTGTGGTCTCGTCGGACGCGAACGGGCCTGTCTCGAAATAGGGCTGTTCCATCTCGATCGGCGACCGCTGGTCCTTCCAGGGCCGGAGGAACGGGTGCACGTCGTAGAAGACATAGTGCCCGCCTTCCTTGAGCACGCGATGGACCGCCGCGAACAGGCGCTCCGGCTGGGCGATCCACACGAACAGCCCGTTGGTGGAGCAGGCCAGATCGAAGCTGTCGCCGGGCAGCGGGCCGAGGTCCGCTGCGTCGCAGCGGATATAGTCGATCGCCAGCCCCAGCTCGCGGGCCCGCTTCTCGGCGACCGCCAGTTGCTCCTCCGAGATGTCGGTGGAGGTCACCGCGGCGCCCATGCCCGCCAGCGCAAAGGTTGCATAGTTGTCGCCGCTGCCGATGACGCAGGCGCGTTTTCCGCGCAGGTCGCCGGAGAACGCGCGGATCATATCCAGCGCGGCGCCGTCGAATGCCTGGTCCGGCTCCTGTGGGCAGCGGCGCCAGAGTTGGTCCTGGTCGCGCAGGTCCTGCCAGTCCCGGGCCAGGCCATCCCAATAGCGACGGTTTGCTTGGTGGATGTCGGTCATGCGGTGTGCCTCAGACAAACCAGAACCGCTCGCCCCGGTTGAATCGGGCCGTATGGTCCCGGACAATCTCGGGCACCTTCCTCGCCAGCAGCTCCTGGGCGTTGGGATTGGCCACCCAATAGGAGAAGGTGCCGACCATGCTGCCCACCCACAGCCCTTCGATCCACTGCTCGCAGTTCGCGGGCAAGGGGCGCAGGCGCCGGTAGCTGTCCAGGCAGGCGGCGTGCAGTTCCGGCTTCATGTCGCACAGGCAGATGCCCAGGTCGAACAGGTAGTTGCCAAAGGCGCAGAACGAAAAGTCAATGAGCCGCACCTCGCCGTTGTGGTAGAGCATGTTGCCCTTGTGCGTGTCGGCGTGCATGATGCCGTTCGTCTGCCGGCTGCCCTCTTCCGACCGCAGCATGCCGGTCAGCAGCTCGATCGACCGCGCCAGCTCGTCATAGTCGGCGGCGGTGATGCGCCCGTCGTCCCGTGCCAGCCGGACCGTCGCCAGCGCGTCCTCAAAGTAGGCGACGTCGCGGCGGGGCCGGGTAAAGCCCGGCGGCATCTCCCACCGGCTGGCGTGGTTGTGCAGCGTCGCCAGGATGCGGCCGATCTGGCGGGCGGTAGCCTCCGACTCCAGGTCGCGGTGGTAGGGCTGGCCCTCCACCCAGCGCATCAGCGTGCAGTTGACCGGCGGCGCGCCGTCCTCCGCCGGAAGCTGGGTGACCAGCGCGCCATCGCGGTTCCGCACCGGCGCTTGCAGGACCAGGTCGGTGTCGCGGCTCAGCGCCTCCAGCCACAGTAGCTCCGAGCGGACCATGTCAAGGTCGGCGCCCTGGGCGCCCATCGCCGCGCTGACCGGCAGGTGGATGCGCAGCAGGTAGGTTCCGGCGCCGGGTCCCTCCACCTTGAAGGTGGCGTTGTCGCTGTGCCGGATGAAGGTGCGGGTGTGGCTCGCCAGTTCGTAGGCTGCCAGGGCTTGTCCGGCGAGTTGGTCAAAACGTGCCTGTGTTTCGTCCATGTGTGGTCCTCTTGGGTAGCAGCTGCTGCGCCGGTCCGCGCCAGCCTCTGCATTGTATCATAGTTGGCTATACCGGGCAATCCCCGGCTTGGGGGGAAGGGGCAACCGCATTTGTCATTCCGAGCGCCCGCAGGGCGCGAGGAATCTCCTGTGCGCGCAAAGCGCCGAATTTCTCGTCACTCGCAGGCAGCGCTCGTTCCTCGAAATGACATGGCCCTGGCTGACGCGCCGCGACCTAAACCTCCCGGCTCAGAGAGCTGTTACCTGCTGGCCCTACATCGAGTTGAGGACTGGCACGATGATCATCAAGTCGTAGCCGGCGTGAAACAGCACAGGGCCTAGCAGGCTGTCGTCCTTGAGCATGGCGTACGCGCCCACCAGGCCGAGGATAAAGACCACCACGCCATACACGACGCCCCCGCCCGGAAACTCGTAGGTGGCGTTGACGTGCGAGGCGCCAAAGGGCACGGCGGTCACTAGGATGGCGGAGAGCCGGCCGATGACTCCCGCGTATCTCTTGAGAAAGATGGCCCGGAACCAGAGCTCCTCCATGATCGAGTTGGCAAAGATGAACAGCAGGATGAGCCCCACGGAGCGGGTGTTCAGCGCCGGGAAGCCGGTGGCGCCCATCTGGACCAAGTACGCGGCGACTGCCCACAGCACGAACGAGACTCCGCCAAAGATCAGGCCCGCTTTCAGGTTGCCCCGGCTGATGAATATCGACTTGAGATCGTCACCCACCAGGAGCGTCAGCGCCAGGATGACCGGGACCACGTGCAGGAACTGGGACAGCTTGTCCAGGGCCAGCTCTTGCAGGTCGTCAGCAGGCGTGGCGTGGATGTTGAGGATGCCCGTGCTCAGGAAAAGCAGCGCCGCCGAGGCGATGAACAGGGCGTAGGCGGGCGGCGCGTAGCGGGCCAGCGTGCGGCTTTTCCGCAGGGCCAGGAAGGCCACCAGAAACACAGCCGTCAGGGCGACATAATACTGTTGGTTTCTGTTCGTGGCAAAGATGCGATAGTGCGGGCTGCCCAACACAAAGACTGCCAGTCCGCAGAGCAGGAGACCGATAGCGACGACGAGTTTCTTCATGGGCCGCGTTCCCTTCGCCTGGATCGTGATGCATCAACGACGGGCCCCGCAACCTCTAGGCCCGTAGCACCGAGTATAGCATAGGCGTTGGGGGCTTGCATCGGCCAACTGGGGGACTTTTATGTTAGCCACGTGGCTAGTTCTGGAATAAGTCTAGCCGTCCGCAGGCGGCTGCAGGGGGGAGGGCTGCTTGCCAGCATCGCTGGCGGACTGCGTGTGGGCGCTATGTTTGCGCTGGCGCAGCTGGAGCGCATCGCGGATCAGGCCTAGGCCGCCGATCACTGCCCAGGCCACAGCCATGAGAACCACAATCCTGGGCACCTTGCCCGGCACCAATAGCACCAGCAGGCCAAGTACCACCTGCACCAGCCCCAGAAGGAAGCTGCCCCGCGACCAGCGGGGACCGTGCTCGCGGCGTACGCGGTAGCCGCCCGCCATGTGCAGCAGGCCGGTCAGGACGGCGACCACCCCGAACAGGTTCACGAGCAGGGTCGTGTCTATCCACGCCGCGTATAGCGTGTGCAGGACGATGGCAAGCCCGCCGATCACGCCCACGCATCCCGCCAGCAGCCACAGCCGGGTGAACCGCGCGCCGCGGATGCCCCACACGATGCTCAACAAGCCGCTCGCCAGCCAGTACATGCCCATGTATTGGGCCAGCAGCGGCCTGCCCATTCTAGGCGCGAAGAGCAGCGCCATGCCCAGCGCCAGGGCCACCAGCCCTCGGACAAGCGAGAGCCACCACAATTTGGCCAACGCTGCGGCTCCATCGGGTTGGTCTGTGCTCACCTGGTTCGGTTCGGCTGCCATGATCTCTCCTCTGGTGGTGTCGGCCTGCAGACTAGAACGGCGCTAGGCGGAAGTTCTCTACGACGGCTTGAAGGTCGCAACGACGAACGTTCCCATCAGGATAAGGGTCGCCGTGATGATCAAGAGCAGGGTGCGGGCCACGGTCCGGGCGAATGGGGAATGAACATAATCGTCGAGGACGACGCGCATGCCGTTGGCGCCGTGCAGCCAGCCGAGAATGAGCAGGACCAGGTCGAACAGGCGCCAGCCCAGGAACTGCCAGCGGTAGGCAATCAGCTGGAAGCTGACGGCATCCATGCCCAGGGCGACGTGCATATAGAGCAGGTGAAACAGGGCCATCACCAGCAGCACCATGGCTGAGATGCGGGTGAACAGCCAGGCCGTTTGCTCCCAGTTGCCGGTGCGGCGGAGACGGGATAGGGATTGTGCTTGCATAGGGCGTTCTCCTCTCTAGAACATCCGCGCCAGCATCAGGGCAGCCGATGGCACAAAGATCAACGCGACGATTACCAGCTGCACGCGCCATAGGGGTACCTGGTACTTGCCGGCGCCGGGCCAAAAGTCGACGATCATCACCCGGACGCCGTTCAGCGCGTGGTACAGCAGTCCAAAGTAGAGCCCAAAGATGCTCAGCAGCTTGAACGGCACGCTGTGGTACAGGGCCGCCAGCGAGTTGAATACGTGCGAGGGAAAGAGCATCAGAAAGACGTTGGTGATGTGCATCGCCAGAAATAGGAAAACCCCGACCCCCGTGATCCGGTGGAGCATCCAGGCGATCTGTCCCTCGCGACCGCGGTAGGTAACTGCTCGAAAGATGCCGGTAATGGCAGCCATAAACCGATCCTCCTAGTAGGTCTGATCCGGCGTGCTCACGGCAGCGCCATCAGCCAGTCGTACAGCTGCTGGATATCTGCGTCGCTGACCCGACTCGCGTCGTAGGAGGGCATGCCTTCCTCCCCTTCGCGCACCACCCGCTGGAACTCGTCGAAGGAAAAGTCCTCGCCGATCAAAGCCGGGCCACTGGCGCCCTCGGCGTAGGTGCCGTGGCAGGCGCCGCATAGCGCGTCGACCCAGGCGGCTGGCAGCGCGGGCGCGAACCCGGCTCCAACCTCTCCCTGTCCCAATCTTTGTAGCTGGAGCCAGTCGTAGAGCGCCTGCACGTACAGGTCACTCATCTGCGTCTCGGGGAAGGCGGGCATGCCCATGGCGCCCCGGCGCACAACAGCCAGAAAGTCGGCGAACGGCCGCGTGGTGCCCGCCAGGCTCGGGCCGGCCCCGCCCTGGGCGCTGGCGCCGTGGCATGCGGCACAGGCCGACTGCGCCCACGTGACTTCCACTGGGCCTGACGTTGGCCTCAGACCAGACGTTGGACTCGGGACCGCGGTGGGGGTGGGCAGCGGCACCGGGTTCAGGAACCAGGCGTGGAGGTCGCGCAGGTCGTCGTCGCTGATCTGGCTCGCTGGGTACTGGGGCATGCCGGGCGTGCCCCGGCGCATAATGTCCGTCATGTCGTGGACCGTAAGCGGCGTGTCGATCAGGGCCGGGCCGGCGGTGCTGCCCTCAGCATCGAGCCCGTGGCAGCCCACGCAGGCCGAGTTTGCCCATAGGCTGGCCCCTCGGGCGGCGTCACCCGGCGCCTGCTCGCTCGCGGACGCACCGCACGCGCCCAGCAGCAGGAGCGCCAGCCCCAGGCCGATCAGCCGTCTCATGGTGCACCCTCCGGTTGAGGCCAGCTGTAGACCGAGACGTGCCCGGTGCTGCGCGCCGTGAATTCGTCTTTACGCCAGTTCGCCCAGCGGTGGCGCAGCTCCAGCCCAGCCAGTTGGGCCATCAGATCCAGCTCGCTGGGCCAGGCGTAGCGGATCTTGACCGGGAAGAGGCGCACGCCCTCCTCGGTCAGCAGCACCGTCTGGCTGGTGATCACCTGCGTTGCCAGGTCGATCTGGGCCGCCTCCAGGCGCAGCGCGTCGGCGCCTACGTCCGACGCCCGCACGCCCTGCCGGGCGCTCAGCCGGGCCGGATCAGGCACAAAGGCCTCGATCACAAAGCTGCCCTGCGGGCTGAGGTGCTGCGCCACGTTGCGGAAGCAGCGCACCTGGTCTTCCTGCGTCAGCAGGCAAAAGAAGGTGGTGAACAGCACGTAGATCAGGTCGTACTGGCCCTCCACGGCGATGTCGGCCATGTCGCCGATGATTACCAGGATTTCGCCGCCGCCGGGCTTGGCGCGCATCCGGGCGACCATGGCCTCGGAGGCGTCTATCCCCTCGACGGCGATGCCCGCCTGCCGCAACGGGATCGCCACGCGCCCGGTGCCGATGCCCAGCTCAAGGGCGCGCGCGCCAGATCGGGCGTGGGCCAGCTCGACGAGAACCGGCACGGTTGCCGGGTCGACGACATCGTACCAGTCGTCATAGACGCCGGCGATCCGCTGTCCGTAGGTTTCTGGTTGGTAGGTGCTCATGGGTTCATTCCTTCGTACGATCAAGGCTTCCGATGCTTTGTCCCTGAACGTAGGCTGCACTCAAGAGGCAGCTGTTCCCATTCCAGCGAGTCGGCTTGTTGGACAAATATCGGAAGCCTCGCTTGCTGGAGCCATCTCAGGCAGTTGTTGTGGCTGTGTCCCCCTCCACTGCCGCCTTGGCGCGCTTGCCCAGCTCGCCCGCCAGCGGCATCAGCACCACCAGGCCAATGATGGCGATGACCATCAGGTAGGTGATGACGTCGCTGTCAAAGTTCTGCGCGCCCACCACCAGCGCCGCCGAGATGTTGCGCTGCGCCGTGCCCAGGCCCATCACGCTGCGGATGCCGCCATCGGTGCTGCCCAGCATGCCCATCAAGAAGCCGACCGCCACCGCGAGCACGATAAAGATGATGCCCGCCAGGATACCCAGCGAGCCGACCAGGTCGATCATCGACTTGAAGTTCAGCACCAGGCCTAGCACCGTCAGCACCAGCAGGGAGATGTTGGACGCCTGGCCGAAGGTGGGCTGGATCCGGGCGGCCATGTCTTCGTAGCGGGCCTTGATGAACAGGCCGACCGCCAGCGGGATCAGCATCATCACGATGAGCGATTGGGCAATGTCCCAGGGGTTCACCTCGACGCCGCTGAGCAGCAGCGGCAGCACCAGCGGCAGGTAGATGATGGTGACCACCATCAGCAGCACCATGAGGCCCACTGAGAAGGCGGTGTTGCCCTTGGCCGCCTGGGCCAGCTTGGGCAGAAAGGGAGCGCCTGCCGACGTCGCCAGCAAGATGAGGCCGATCTGTACCGGCTGGTCCAGGTCGATGACCAGCGTGATGAGGAATGCCAGCAGCGGCACCAGCACAAAGTTGGCGACCAGCGCCAACAGGACCAGCTTGACGTTCTTGAGCGGGGCGATGATCTGTGGGATCTTTAGGCTCAAGCCCATGCTGGCCATGCTGCCGATCACGAATACAAGCACCGATAGTTGCGCCAATGTTGCCAGGATTTCTGTCATGTGCCTCTCTCCTTTTTCTTGTGAATATCGATCTAGTACTTTTGATTTCTACGTTTTTCGCGCCAATGCCGCACGAACCTCAATCCACGCGCACGACCGACGGTGGCGTCCAGGTGCCATCCAGGGCTTCTTTTCGGGCCAGTAGATGCGCAGCGCCAGGGCGAAGCCAGGTACGCTGTCGGTCATTGCACCGGCACGATTTTGGGAAAGGTCCAAGATCCATCAAGTATCTCTTCGCCCGGTTCGTACATGCGGATGGCATAGTTCCAGCCTTTGGCTATGGGCAGATAGTTGATCTGGTCCGGGTCGCCGCCGAAATGAATGGTGATGGAACCATCCGCATTGGGTTTAGCGCTGACATTGTTATAGCTGTAGATGCCCAGATCGTTCTCCGGAATAAAGCCGTTGGCATCGTATACAATCACGGACCAGAAGGCGCGCACCGGCGCATCCTTTACGGTCAGCACATAGGGGGTGCCGTCGTTATTCTCCACAGAGCCGAGTTCTGCAATGGTTTGCTTGTTGGGCAACCCACCCCAACCGGCCGCCGTAAAAATCAAATGTCTGATGGGATCGACCTCTTCTTCGGTGCCGAAGGCGCCCACATTGCTTACGCCTAGTTTGGCAAGTGTATTCAGGGCATCTCGCGCCGTCATCATCTGCTCGATGTTCCAATCTGGAATGTCAAGCTCACCCGATCCGCCACCTTCAATCTTGAGGGCGTCCTGCAAGGCGTTGGTGGCCTTGAGATCGTCCGGGTCATTGGCGTCAAAGAACGTGCGCACGATCAGATAGGCGTACCGGCTGCCGACTTGCTCCTGGGTGAGTTCGTAGCGGCCGGGCTCAGTCTTTGCAAAGCTGTAGTGATCCTGGCTGATAACGTGCAGACTTTGATAACGTCCGCCGGTCTCCGGCATGATCACAGTTGTGGGCTCGCTCAGGTCCAACACTGCTGAGGAATAGAGCGTATCGCGGTTCATGCGGATCACTTTTTGTTGATCGATGGGCGTTGGGGCTCGGAAATGAAGCCAGGTACCCAGTCCCACCATGTCATAGACTTTCTTGATGGCCACATCGGACTCGGCGCGGGCAAAGTTAGCAACGTTTACATCTTTCATCTTGGATCTCCTTTATCTTGATTTATTTGTGTTCCTTATCGGCTACCCTTTGCGCACCGGTCATGCGGCACGGCCGGTCCGAAACGCCTCCAACTGCCGGGAATGCTCCTCTTCGTCGCTGGTCTCGGCCCGCAGCAGGGTCTGGATCGGCTTGCGCTTGATGTACTCGTCGGCGGGGACCCTCTCCAGATACTCGATCAGCGCCCGGTGCGACCGCTCGACCTCGGCGACCAGCTCCGCCAGGTCCTCGCGCCGGTACTGCGCCACCAGTTGCGCGTTGTAGCGCCGCCAGTCGCGGTCGTAATGCGCCCAGAAGCCCGGTTTCCGGCCCGCCAGGATCTCGCCGACGGCTTCCCGGTTGGTATGGTCCCAGCCTTGCAGGTGGGCCAGCAGGTCCTTGACGCCCCACTCTCCCAAAAAGACCTCGTCCTGCTGCTCTGGAGAGAACAGGCGCACTTGGTCCAGGATTTTCCCACGGGCCTGCACCAGTCCGGCGATGAGGCCGTCCTTTATCGCCTGGGCCGCCCCGGCCACGTAGGCACAGGCCAGCCGCGCATAGCGGCTCCAGGCTGGGGCATGCTGCGCCGGAATCTGGACCCACTCTTTCATCGGCTTGGCCCCGCGCGGGTCGAACAAGCGCGTGCCTTCCAGTCTCAGCGCTTCGGCGTGCGCCTCCCCGCTGAGCTTGCAGGCCAGGTCGCCGCGCCACAGGGCGGCGAACACCTTGCCGCCCACCTTGAGACACGGCATGCCGAACCATTTGCCAGTCGCGACGTCCCACTCCGCGCCCAGTTCGGCAGCGAGTTCGTCCAGCGGCTCCGTCTCGCTCGTCTGCGACATCCTACGCCGCCGCGGGTGTCTCGAACAGGGCCACCGCCTGCGCCAGCTTGGCCATGATGTCCACGTCGAAGGGGCAGCGCGCCAGGCAAATGCCGCACTCGGTGCAGGCCGAGGCCTTGACCGGGAACCCGGCATACCACTCGCGGAACTGGGCTACGTCGCCACCCAGCGCGTGATCCACGTGCCAGATCACCCAGCCGATCTCGATCTCTTCGGGGCAGGGCAGGCAGTGGTGACAGTAGACGCACTGTCCCGCCAGAATCTCGCGCAGGTTGCCCAGCACGGCGCGATAGTCGCGCTCCGCCTCGGGCGCGGACGCGGCATGCAGGGTGGCCTGCCACTCCGCCAGGGTCTTTGGCCCGGGCACCGCTACGCTGACCGGCAGCGAGAAGACGTATTGCAGGCACTGCGCCGGGGTGATGCCGGTCGGCTTGCCGTTGGCCCAGAAGAGGGTGCCGCCGTGATAGGCCTTCATCGCCACCAGGCCGACGCCGCGGTCTGCGCAGGCCTGGATGAGCGCCTGCGTTGGCTCGTCGTCGTGGCCCAGCATGTTGATAGGGAACATCAGTAGGTCGAGCAGGCCGCTGCGAACCGCCTCCAGGGCGACGGCCGGATCGTGGGCGCTGCCACCGATGAGGCCGACGCGCCCCTGAGCCTGGTAGCGGCGCAGAACCTCCAGCGAGGCCTCGCGCCAGGCGTCGCTCGTCCGCTTGCCGTCGTCGATCATGGTCATCACTGCCACCTCGACGCGGTCGTTGCCCACGCTCGCCAGCATGTTGTCGAAGGTGCTCTGGCAGTAGTCGAGGTCGTAGCGCGGGCCGCTGCCCCAATGCCCTGCCAGCACCAGATGGTCCCGGTAGGCGCGGTACACCGGGCCAAACGCTTCCCAGTAGTCGGGCTCGACGTAGAGCAGGTCGACATAATCGCAACCTGCCTCGACGGCAGCGCGCAGCACCGCGCCCATCGTCTCCTTCGAGCGCTCCAGGTGCTCGGTACCTAGCCCGACGACGCTGACCTCCGGCCCGTTCTTGCCCAGCCTGCGACGATCCATGGCTGCTGACCTCCTATACTGTGGTGTCCCCTCAGCAGACGGCTGGGGCTATGGACAGATGACCTCATCGATATACTCGACGCGCGACAAGCTGACCGGAATGAGGCGGACCACCTCCGTACAAGGGTCGTAGAGGACGTACAGGTCGGCGTTGCCGCCCAGATATAGCGCCCCCAGCGGTTCGTGCTGCCCC
>Ga0316576_10002218_pt1 | contig 10975 bp, 13 predicted proteins | sample S0NA_FD_203075 | JGI IMG/M metagenome (GOLD analysis project Ga0316576, IMG submission 203075) | Rhizosphere microbial communities from salt marsh grasses in Alabama, United States - S0-2_050615r3r5 | ecosystem: Host-associated > Plants > Roots > Rhizosphere | place: USA: Alabama | collected... | reverse complement strand
ATCGAAGCACTCGAATTTTCCCCGGCGCCCCTTTGTGAGTAGTTATCGGCAAAAAACAGTAGATTCTTGAGTCCTGCGTTACTGTTGAAAAGCGGGGGTGCGGGAAAATGCGTCCCCCACCCTGCAAGGCCCCGTTGCCGCTCCATCGGAAAAAAGACCTTTCCAAGTCCTGCTCCCGACGGGGTATGTTCCGCGGGCACACTTTACTCGTTTTTCATTGCCAGTTTCGTTTCTCCTGATCTTCCTGCGAGCAAGGTCATGGGGTCACGGGCGATTCCGTTCTGCGTAATCTCAAAATGGAGGTGCGGACCCGTGCTTCTTCCGGTCGATCCCACCTCGCCAATGACCGTTCCCGCCTGCACCGGAGCACCGACTGGAGCAAGGAGTCTGCTGGCGTGTCCATACAGGGTGCTCAGGCCCTGCCCGTGGTTCACGATGATTATGTTCCCATAGCCCTGTTTTATCCCGCTGAACGATACCTTCCCCGGCAAAACCGCTCTGATGGGAGTGCCCTTCGGTGCAGCGATATCAAGCCCTTCATGAAACTGTTTTTTTCCGGTTATCGGGTCATTGCGCCATCCGAATCCAGATGACACGTTTCCCTTTACCGGCCACGACAGCGTCTCTTTTGAGGCCGCAGCATCGGCGCCGGCGCCCCCCGTTCCCTTCAACTGCTCATAGAGGAGCCGCGCCAGGCTGTTGGGGCCGAAATCGGATGCATTCTTTGCTATCTCCATGTCAAAGAGTGATTGATAAATCTCTTCCCCTCGGCCCCCGTCCAGAAGTCCACCTTTTTCCACGGTTTTCCGCATGCTCCGCAGCAGCTGGTAGGTCAGCATGCTCTCAAAATCCTTGCAGGCCTTTTTGAGCTTCCGGTCCCGCTGTCCCGTGGCATCCTGCGCCTGTGCAGGCAGATACGTTCCCAGGGTGATTTTCGTGCTCTCCATCATAGACTCAAGACATCTTCGGCCGAAACCGCCTTTTCAACGCAAATTTCCTAGATAATTTCAAGGTCAGCCTGCAGAGCCCCCGCCGCCTTGATCGCCTGGAACACAGAGATCAGGTCCCTTGGGGAAACCCCGATGGCGTTGAGGGCCTTGACCACCTCACCAAGGCTCGTCCCCGCGGGCATCATGATCAATCGTTTCTGTTCTTCCGACACGTTCACCTTGCTCTCAGGCGTGACCACCGTCCGCCCCTTGCTGAGCGGCGCGGGCTGGCTCACCTGGGGGTTCTCCTTGATGGTTACGCTCAGGTTTCCATGGGCGATGGCCACGGACGAAATGCGCACATCCTGCCCCATAACCACGGTTCCGGTACGCTCATCCAGGACGATCCTGGCTCGTGCATCCGGATTGATATTGATCTGCTCGAGGGAGGCCACCATGCGGACCATCTTGTTTCGCATCTCGGAGGGGACGCGTACCCGTATGGTTCCTGCGTCAGCAGGAGTCGCCAGTTTTTGTCCGAGCTTTCCGTTGATGGCATCGGAAACCCTCATGGCCGTTGTGAAATCAGGCTCGTTGAGTGAAATCACCAGGTCCCGCATCTTTGCGAAATAGAAAGGAACCTCCCGCTCTATGGTGGCACCACCTGAAACACGTGCCACGGTCGGATGGTTTTTCTGAACGCCCCCACCGGCCGCCCCGGAACTGGAAAACCCTCCCACCACCAGGGGGCCCTGCGCCAGTGCATAGATCTTGTTGTCCACTCCCCGCAGCGGGGTCAGAAGCAACGTCCCCCCCTGAAGGCTCTTTGCGTCGCCCACTGAAGAAACCAGTACATCCAGTTTGCTGCCCTCCCTTCCAAAGGGGGGGAGGTCGGCAGTCACCATCACCGCCGCCACATTACTCACCTTCACCTGGTCAGGGAGGGCATGGATTCCCAGATGTTCCATCATGTTGACCAGCGTCTGAACGGTGAATTTCGTGCCCGAGCCGTCCCCGGTCCCGTTCAGCCCCACCACCAGACCGTAGCCGATCAGCTGGTTGCTGCGCACCCCTTTCAGTGACGCGATATCCTTGATGCGTGCCGACCATGACGGTCCCGAAGCAACCAGCACCGCAGCAAAGACGAGAACGCTCACGGGTATCAGCAGACGAAGTCGATTTCTCATGCTCTCCTCCTAAAAAGGCCAGACCAGGTCAAGGATTCTTGCCATCCACCCCGGACGCTGTTTGTCGCTCACCGGTCCGTTGCCCGTGTAGGCAATCCTCGCATTGGCGATATAGGTGGAAAGGACCGTATTATCCGGAGAAATATCCATGGGCCGGATGACCCCGGAAAGGACAATATTCTGAGTCTCGTTGTTCACCTTGATCTTGCGCGTACCTTCAATAACCAGGTTCCCGTTGGGAAGGACCTCCACCACCCGGGCCGTAATAGAGGCGGTCATACTCTCATCGCGGCTCGTGGAACCCGAACCATCGAATTTGTTTCCCATGGAGGCCTTGAACATGGCGGTGTTGTCAAATGATTTTGGGACGCCCCAGGACTTCATCTTGTTCTCATAACCGAGGAGGTTGCTGATTCCGGCGTCAATTGAGGATGTCCGCCCCGTCTTGGTATCTGCCTGCTTGCTGGCCTTGGATGTCTCCACAATATTAATGGTTACCAGGTCCCCCACCTTGTGGGCTCGAAGATCCTGGAAGAACCCGTAATACCTGCTTTCCCGAAAAAGGCTCGCCTCCGTCGCGGGCTGGTATTCATTCCCGGGTCGGTTCGCCGATATCCCATCCGTTACCGGACGCACGGTCGGGGCCGCCATGCTGGTCTGCTTCACCTCTTTCCCGCCTGCACAGGCTGAAAGGGCGAGGGCCAACAGGACAACCGTCCCCATTCTCATTTGCTTTCCCATAGAACCTGCTCCTAAAAAGTGACCCGGACCTGCCCCGGGCAGATAACGTCTGCAAAGAGCTCTTTTCCACTGCTGATATTCACGACTTTTACCTGTTCCCCCGAGCGGCCGTCTTCCAGGACCTTTCCCAGGGCACTCACCGCCACAGCACCATTCTCCGCCCTGATAATCACCCGGTCGCCTTTTCTCACCGTGGGGGGATCTTCCACCATTTCCCGGCTGAGCACCTGGCCTTCCTGCAGGGTCCGCGCAGCACGTTTTCCTACAACCGCTTTTCTGCTCCGCACCTCGGTACCGCCCGACCGCATGGTGTCTTCATACAACTCAACCACATCCCCCGCGACTATCATCTCCCCTTTACGAATCTTCCGCACTGTCTTTACGACCTTCCGGCTGACCAGAATTCTTCCGCTCACCGGAACCTTTCGATACAGCCGGCCGTCCACGGAAAAGGAAATGACCAGCGAGACATCCCCCACAAAATCCTCCTCACCCCTCCCCTGAATATCCCAGGAAAGATGCCCGCACGGCAGCAAAACCGGCCCCGGCGTCCGCACACTTTCCAGTTTCATCTCTTTCCTGTCCCAGGGTGCGCGACTGAAAACATACTGTTTGAAAAGGTCGGTCATCTTCTTAGCACTGACCATCTGACCGTTCCTGTGTACCAGAAGCATCTGAGGAACCTTTATGCGAACGTGGTGATCGCCGCTCATCAGGCCCGAAAGCCGGTAAATCAGAAACCGACTGTTGAGGGAAAGATCCCTTCCCGGTGCAGGCGCTGCAGATATTGCTTCCTCGCGCAGCATCGGAATACGAGCATCACCCTTCGGGGTAAACACGGCAATATCGCCCAGTTTGACCGTGTCCCCGGTGACGGTAGCCGTCTCTTTGATCAAGATCCGCAGTTCTTCCGCGTAGCTCGCCGGTCCCAGCACCAGCAAAACCAGTGCACCAATCAGGAAAAACAGGGAATATTTTGTCTTTCTGCCGGGCATCTTTCTGCTCCTCGACTGCTTCATGCTCTCTTTTTATCTTCTCAGGTTGTTGGCCATCTGGAGCATGTCATCAGCCGCCTTGATGGCCTTGGAGCTGACTTCGTAAGCCCGCTGACTCGTGATCATATTGACCATCTCTTCCACCACGTCCACATTGGACATCTCCAGATACCCCTGGGAGACGGTACCCATGCCGTCCACTCCCGGGTTCCCCTCCACAGGATCACCCGAGGCGAGGCTGGGCTGAAAACGGTTTCCCCCCATGCTCAGCAACCCGGCCGGGTTGGCGAAGCTGTAAAGGGTCAACTGGGCGCTGGCCAGTTCTTTGCCCGCGGAATCCATGGCGACCATGTTGCCTCCTGCGTCTACGCTAAAAGTGACCGTCTCCGCAGGAACAGCGAATTCAGGTTGCAAACGATCCCCGTCGGGAGTGCAGATATAGCCCTCGCTGTCCATCTTGAAACTGCCGGAACGTACGTACACCTCCTCACCGTTGCTCAAAACCTTGAAAAACCCTTTCCCTTCAATGGCCAGATCCAGATTATTCTTGGTCTGCTCATAGTCGCCCTGGGAAAATATCTTTTGCACCGAGGTCGGTTTAGTTCCCATGCCGACCTGAATCCCGGTAGGTATCTGACCACCCGAAGCGGTCTCGGCACCCGGGGCACGCAGGTTCTGGTAAAGCAGGTCCTCGAAATCGGCCCGACTCTTCTTAAAGCCGCTGGTGTTCACATTTGCCAGGTTGTTGGCAATGACGTCCATGTTGAGTTTTTGCGCTGCCATTCCTGACGCTGCGGTCCACAGACTCCTGATCATTTTTCCTTCCTCCCTCTCATGGTGGTTCTCTCCATTCCTTCATTGATTCGCATCGGCAAAGGGCCCGTTATCCCACCTTGGGGACTTCGTTGATTGCCTGGTTGTTGAGCCCGTCCAACACACGAATAGCCTGCTGATAACTTTCGAACGCCCGCATGGAATGGATCATGGCAACCATCTCCTGGGAGACGTTTACATTTGAATCCTCCACGTAGCCCTGCCTCACAGCCGTCAGATCGGACACCGGGCGCTCCTCCGCCCCTTCGTCAGCACGAAAAAGGGCCGCCCCGGCCTTGTGCAGAACTTCCGGATCGGCAAAATCAACCAGATCGAATTGACCCACTTGGGAGCCGTCCACAAGCACCTTTCCATCCTTATCTATAACCACGTTCGCTCCGCTGATCGTAAGGGGACCGCTCTTTCCCAGGACGGGCTTTCCGTCCTGTGTCATTACCTGCCCCTGCGCATCGAGCGAAAAATTGCCTTTGCGGGTGTACCGTACTCCTTCCGGCGTCTGAACCTTGAAAAACCCTTTCCCTTCAAGGGCCAGATCAAAGGTGTTTCCCGTTGCATGCAATGGTCCGCCGCTGAAATCCGTCTGAATGCGGAGAAGATTCTCTTCGTCGCTGGGAGCAACAGCCTCCGGTGAAGTGGTGCTTTCCTGGGACACAGCCCCCTGTAGCATGTTCTGAAAAGCAACCCTGTCTCGTTTGAACCCGATGACGGTGGCGTTCGCCAGGTTGTTCGCGATCACGTCCGTTCTCACTTCCTCCTTTACACACCCCCGCACCGCTTCCAGCATACCAATCATGATCCCTCTTCTCCTTTTCCGAACCCGTTTACGCCGTGGATTCCGGTTTTGCTTCCTCACTCAATTCAATTAGCAATAACCGTACCAGATAGATTTCAAATACCACTGCCGCCTAATTTCAGCTTAACCATTTGATTTATCTATGCTTTCAATTTTGCTTAATGTGACGACACTGTTTCTCTTTCCTTTCTCTGGAACCGACCATGCATTTGTTTCCCGCCGCTGGAAAAAATTACCGATCACGGTCACTCAAAACCAATTGCAGATTTTTCAGCCGTTTCCCGCCCGTTGCATCGCCCGTCGAAGGACCATGGAGTCGGAACGCAATAAAAACTTTTTCTTTGGAGGAGCAGCGCATCGGGATTTTCCTACCCGTTTCCATATTTCCGGTTCATGCGGTAGGCAAAGGCGAGGACCTCGGCAACGACTTGATACAAAGCCACGGGGATTTCTTCGTACCAATCCAGCTGCATCAGCGACAGTGCCAGATCGGTATCCTCAGTTATCGGTATTCCCCGCTCTTCCGCCAGCGCAATAATCTTTTCTGCAACCGCGCCGCTCCCTTTTGCGGAAACTCTCGGCGCATTGTCTCTAGCAGCGTCATATTTCAGTGCCACCGCCCGTTTTCTCGCTTTTCTTTCACCTTTTTCCACTGTCGTCTCTGTTCTCAACAACCCGAGTTTCGTTCAGCATCAGAGCAGTGACCGTACGCGCAGATCGAATGATGTCAAATCTCCAGATCCATCAACGCCTGCATCTCTTTCTTCCCGGAGAAAGGGGACCATATTTTCTCTTGGGAAACGGTTCGGCAGAAAACCCGGGTCACCGTCAATCCGCTTTTTTCTATTTGTTTTTTCAGGAGATCTTTCTGTTTTTCAAGAAAGCTGCCGACGGTTTGATCCGTTACGCTCAGCGATAGGGAAACATTTTTCTCCTGAAGAAAACCGTCAACATGAATCTCCCCCAGTGTGCTGTACAAAAGGACCATGTGAAGTTCATGAAGATCGCCCTTTTCCGCTTTTCTCCCAAAGAGTTCGCCGGAAAGAAGGCCTTCCCGGCCAGTCCCCGGGATGAACCAGTACCAGCCCCAGCCCTCTCTCAGAGCTTCAAGGTTCAGTGTCTGGTGATTCTCAAGAAGTGCAAGCAACCGATCAATGGCACCCTGCTCCACCCCGTGGCCGCCAACGGAGCGCATCGCTTCCCTATCTCCTTTAAGAGAGAGAAGGAATCCCTTGAGATCATCTTCCGCCAGTGGTGTGACCGTTTGATTTTTCTGTTGCAGCAAAAGATGCCGGAACACCTTCTTTTCCCAGAAGATGCCGCTGCTCAGAAGATTCCGGAAAAGCCCTGCAGCGTCTTTCTGCCCCGGCCCCTGATACAGGAGGAGGGGCAGCAGCGTTTTGAGATTTTTTGCAGAAGGGGAAGCAGCAAGTTCCTGCAGGAGTTGGCCGAATATGCGACGCTCGCTTTGTCCCGACACCCACCGCCTGCAGAGCGCACTTGTATCCACCCCATCCTTATCGACCACCTTGAGCTCAACCCGTGGAGATGTCGTCTTCACCAGGAAACCATAGGATTTTCCCTTTTCAAGCGGAATGGAGGTGTGGGCTTCAAAGATTCTGGCTTCGGCTTTTACCAGGGCGAAACCGTCTGCCCTCAGTCGGATTACACTGCCTCGAAGGAATTGACCCGTTTTGAAGGGGACTCCCTTGGGAGAAGAGGCTTTCCGCGCCTGCGGGTCAAGAGTGCGATTCGCGGAAGCCCTATTGAGGAGAGCGCCTTTCATCCTTTCTTCCGTGGAAAGGGTTCCTGCAGTTTCAGCATGAGTTCAAGCTCTCCAAGGGGAATATCAAGGCGCCGTGCGATTTCCTTTCTCGTAAGGCCCTTTTCCACAAGCGCCTTTGCAGATTTTTTGAGACGATGGGTATCGTCAGCGGATTTATTCTTATCGAACCCCCTTTTCTGCCAGGTGTTCATGAGGTTTTCGAGCTTGAGGGCCGCATTTTCAGCATCGGTGAGGAGGATCTCCAGTTCTCCGATCACCTTTTTGCTCAATATCTTTTTCTCTTCCAGATTCTTTTCCAGGGCCGCGCTGATTTCTCTCATTTCCTTCATCAACTGCTCCGGAGGGGAGAATGACGGATTCGGGTCGACTGCGGCTCGCCGTCTGGCAGCCATGTTCTTCAACACAACGACCAGAAATATGAACATGAGTATGTCTATGGCCAACTGGGCAATGACCCAAAATTGTTCCTGCATAAAATCCTGCGCTCTCAGATCTTCAGATCAATTCTCTTTTTCCGTTTCAGTCTCTTCGCCGCTATCCCGTACCCTATTGGTTCCTCTTCCTGTTCATCACTACTTTCCTGCTCAAGAGATCGGGTATCGAATTTCCCGTTATTTTGTTCCCTTTCTCTTCGAATACCCGCTCGAAGGACGACCTCATCTTCTTCTCTTTTCTGTTTCTCCTTACCATCTTTTTTCTGTTTTTTTCGCTCGCCGATTCCCCTTTTCCCCGTCAGACCTACAACCTTTCCATGGGGCGGCGTTATGATCGACATCCCTGCAAGTGATGAATATTCGTCCATGATATCCCCCCTTGCCATTAAGACTCATATGGTTGACGCCTCGTCCACGTTGACTGCGATATTGCGTGCTGCAAGTGCATGCTGAAAAACCGTACTCAATTTCGATTCCAGCACACTCTTCTCTTTGACCAAATCCTCACCGGAGTCGGCGGCGTGCAGCAAAAATTGATAGATCTCGTTCCGCACCCGCACCTTCTTCTCTCGGTATCGAGCCAGGGTTTGAGAATCCCACCTGACCGAAACGATGAGACAAAGCGCCGCATGTTCGGGATTCCCGGTCAGAGGAATAAAAAAGGGTTTCAACACCGTCTTTGAAGAAGATTGCCCTTTCCCGTCCGCTCTGCTGAAAAAGTGCTCGTGGCCAGACCATCTTGTCCGGTATCCCTCGAAAAAGAAAAAAAGGGCAACCCCCGTGACGAAAAGCAGTGTTCCTGCCCATACAAAAGTTTTTTTCCGCTGCAGCAAAACGCGCGCGTGCTGTTTCCTGGAGTTTTCATCTTCGGCACCCTCATCCTCCCCCTCTATCGCGCTGTTTAATGCTCCCGCTTCGCCGTGCCCTTCCTCTTCCGCCTTTTGTTCTGAAGAGAAACCGTCCGCCGGGGCCGGTTCATCATCCAGGATCACTTCTTCCAGAACTACTTCTTCTTCAAGCGGATTCAGCTCTGCTTCAACAGTTGCGCCTTCCTTGGTATCGCTTTCTGCAGGCACCTCCCCTGGGCTTTCCCACGTCTGCTTTTCCTGTTCCTCATCGGCAGAGGCCACTGCCTCTTTTCTGCCCTTTTCCCGATTTTCCGCTTCCCTCCCTGCAGATGCGGTCACGGACGCTTCTTCCCCGGTGGATTCCTCGATCTGCGACTCTTTCACTTCTTCAGCGCCGGACTCGTTTCCCCCCCGGCTTTTCTTCCACCACTTTCTACTGCTCAAAATAGCGCCTGATCCTGTGACGAAGCCTGATAACAGCTTTGGTATGAAGCTGTGAAATCCTTGACTCTGTGTACCCGATGACATCACCGATCTCCTTCATGGTGAGTTCTTCGTAGTAATAAAGCGTAATGACCGTTCGCTCCTTTTTCGGCAACGCATCAATGGCTTTCGCCAGCACTTCTTTCATTTCACGCAGATCAAGGGACTCAACAGGATCGATCATTATGGATCCGCCAGTGGTGTGGAACGAATCACTGATCTTCTTGTGAGCCAATAGCTCTCCCAAATCCTCCTCATTAAAGACGGAGATTCCCCTGGTTTCATCAATCAGTCGGTGAAATGAATCCATGTCCACGCCCAGCTCTTTGGCAACTTCCTCATCGGTAGCGGGCTTCATGGTGCGACGTTCAACGTTCCCGTAGGCCTTTTCCAGCAGCTTTGCATTCTTTCTTACGGAACGGGGGACCCAATCCATGGCACGCAGTTCGTCAAGCATGGCGCCCCTGATCCGAAATTCCGCATACGACTTGAAGGCAACCCCCTTCTCCGGATCGAACTTTTGTATGGCATCCAGCAAACCCATGATTCCCGCGCTCAGGAGGTCATTCTGATCAATGTGGCTCGGCAGCCGCATGGCGAGCCTTCCCGCCACCACCTTGATCAATGGAGCATATTCGGTGATATAGTATTCCCGTTCATGCTCCGAAATCCGCGATCCGGACCAGCCGTTCTGTCCGTACTGTCTCACTTTTTTTGCTGCGCTAGTTTCCATAGTCGCTCTGCCAGGAGTCCACCAGTCTTTTCCAAAAGAATTTGACATCTCCTTCAAAATCAAGATGATTGAGGCTGTTCAAAAGACTTTTCGCCACTCGCACGAAGCTTTTGCTTGCGGCCGTTTCCGGATAGATCGCCAGTACGGCCTGCTGCTGTCTCACCGCTTGGGGAATATTTTCATCATAAGGAATCCATCCCAGATAATCGATGGAAGGGGATCCCAGATACTTGTCAACCACTTGACTGAGATGCCGGAAAATGCGGTCCGCCTCGGCTGAATTTCTGGCCTGGTTGACGAGTACTTTGTACGTCTTCTGCTGGTATTTCGTGGTAAGGACCTTTATCAGTGCATAGGCGTCAGTGAGGGATGTCGGTTCATTGGTCAACACCACCACCTTTTCCATGGCGGCAAAATTGAAATACATGACATTGGAAGAGATCCCCGCCCCGGTATCGATGAGCAAGACGTCAAACCGATCCTGCAAGAGATCCAGTTCATCAAGGAGAAAAAGCCTCTGGGAATGATCAAGCTCCGTCAATTCCTGAATGCCTGAAGCGGCCGGCAGCACATGAAACCCACCCGGCGCCTCAACAATAATCTCCTCCAGTCGACTCTCCCCGGTCAGCACATGCTGGATGTTCTGCTGACGGTTCAACCCGAGAAGCACATCCATGTTTCCCAGACCCAGATCGGCGTCCAGAACAAGCACTTTTTTGCCCGATTGCGTCAATGCCAGTGCCAGGTTGGCGACCACGTTCGTCTTTCCCACACCGCCTTTTCCGCTCGTAACCGATATCACCCGCACTCCTGATGGTTCCTTCCCTTTATCCACCGTTGCATTCGCAGCCATGAGCTTTTCTTCTATGCCCTTTCCGTTTCCGATCATATCCCTGAGGCGGCTCGCCTGATCCATCCTAGTGCACCCCGTTCTGATCCATGGCCGTTGCGTGCCTGCCGTTCAGGAGCATCTTTGCGAGTCTCTGTTTGGTGGCCGGTTCCATATCTTCCGGGACCTGCTGCCCGGTGGTAAAATAGGCAACCGGTCTTGACTGGGACAGGAGGAAATTCACCATGGGGGAAGCGTCCTCCACCTCATCCAGTTTGGTAAAGATATAACTTTCATAGTCCAGCACCCGAAATTTCATCTCCGCAAGGAAGAGTTGATGCAGATCCGTCGTAGCACTCAAAACAAGGTACCCGTGTATCTTT
>Ga0316576_10002217_pt1 | contig 10976 bp, 12 predicted proteins | sample S0NA_FD_203075 | JGI IMG/M metagenome (GOLD analysis project Ga0316576, IMG submission 203075) | Rhizosphere microbial communities from salt marsh grasses in Alabama, United States - S0-2_050615r3r5 | ecosystem: Host-associated > Plants > Roots > Rhizosphere | place: USA: Alabama | collected... | reverse complement strand
ATTGGCAAAACATTAGTCTCCCTCAAAGAGATGACATTTGTTCAGTTACCTTTCAGCGTCTAAATGGGCTGGATAAGCATCGCAATCATAGCCAACGTGTCTGTGGCGTTAACTGCTGTTGGGTGGGACGGAATGGGGATCAAACCAGCCACATGGGCTGTGGCTATAATTTGTGTGGCGCTGTTTCTGTCTTTGGTTGTGCTTGTGACAAGAAAGGATATAGCATATACTCTAGTGGTTGTCTGGGCATAATGAGTAGCCATAGCGAGCAGGAAGGCATTGTTTTTGCTTCAGAGATAGGTATCGTGCTTCTTCCTGCTGCAGTCGCAGTAACAGTTACCGCTTCAAGACTTAAACGTTGAAACAGCCATCCTATTCAGTAGCTCAATAGGTGACAGCGGCGTTGATGAAAAAAACCAAGATTGTATGCACGATTGGTCCTGCCAGCCTACAGGTTGAGACTTTGAGGCAGATGGTGCAGGCGGGTATGAATTGTGCTAGAATAAACACTGCCTATGGAGATTGTCACAGGTACCAGACAGTTGTGGAGAATGTCAGGGAAGTAGCCGATATTCCGGTGATGATTGATCTTAAGGGTCCAGAAATCAGGATTCGAACAGAAAAAGAAACGGAGGTAAACGAGGGAGATGTTCTGGAGATTGGTTTCAACAAGGAACCAATCAGTTTTAACCACAACTTTATTGACCAGATAAATGTTGGTGACTTGATTTTCATAGATAACGGCAGAATCAGAACAGAAGTTACAAAAAAAGGCGATAAAACTCTTGGTCTGCTGGTGAAAACTGGGGGAGTAGTAGCTAACGGTAACGGAGCCAACATCCCCAACAAGCAGCTTATGGTTTCAACCCTCTCACAGAGGGACCTGAAGATTATCGAGTTCGCAAAAGAACATGAAGTGGAAATTTTGGCTTTGTCTTTTACAAGAAGCGCCAAAGACATGACTAAACTACGGTCAGCAGCTGAAGGATTCACGGGCACAGTTGTTGCCAAAATCGAAAACTTTGAGGGAATAAGAAACTTTGGCGAAATACTGGGCGCATCAGACGCAATCATGGTTGCGCGGGGAGATTTAGGCGTTGAAATAGAGCCTGAACGAGTTCCATTGGTTCAGAAGTCTCTTATCCGCAGATGCAACCAGGAGGGAAAGCCTGTTGTAACTGCCACGGAAATGCTTGAATCCATGATACATCAGCCTAACCCAACACGAGCCGAAGTCAGTGACGTAGCAAACGCCATACTGGACGGAACCGACGCAACAATGCTTTCTGGAGAAACTGCGGTCGGCAAATATCCAGTGGAATCCACTGCAATGATGGCTCGTATCGCCGTGGAAACAGAAAAAGCAACAAAAAGCAGTGTAGAGGACAGGGGCTTCGTCAACATCTCGGACACTGTAAGCAGGTCTATCCAAAACATCTGCCAAGACATGCCCATAGACAAGGTAGTCACGATAACAAGGTCAGGCTACACAGCAAGGATGATATCCCGATTCAAAATCAAGCAACAGATAATTGCTGTTACGGCAAGCCCCATGTCAAAGAAACAACTGGAACTAGTCTATGGAGTAGTTCCCGTAAACTATGATTACCGCAAAGAAACAGACCGAATATATGCAGTCGCAAACAAACTCTACACAATTAAGCTACTAAACCTTGAAGACACGGTGCTCTTCACAGCTGCCTTCAGAACCCACAAAAAACACGCAAGCAACCTCATCGAAATCCATCAAATCAAAGAAATATTAGACTCAGCAAAATAGAACTGAATTCCAACCATTACCGTGAATTTTTTTGGTTAAAGTTTAACCTCAAACCTCAATATTCGTACATGCTCTTGTGGTCTCTCTCATTCATGACCCCTTCATTTAGTTAGTGTTTAGCCTTTTTTTGAAAATTACCGCCACTGAGGTTGCAACAAGAAGCAGTGGTAGAACAGCCCATAATGGAAATTCTGGAATTGATCCGCCTGTCCCTCCTCCTCCCTCAAAAAAATACTCATTCAGGTCTGCGTTATTTGAATAGCCTCGGCTTTCCCAATATCCTCGGTACTGAAAATTGTTTGATACTTCAATTGCTGTTACCCATTTTATCCATTTGTATCCCCACTTACTTTCAGCCACAAGCTGGAAAGGAAATCCTCTTTCGGGTGGAAGGGTTACATTATTCATTTTGTAAGCTATCATAATATTGTTGTCAATTATGAAGTCCAGAGGCAACGAAGTCGAATAACCATCAAGTGCATAAAAAATTACTGTATTTGCTATAGGGAGAATACCAGCTTCATCAAGAAGGTCTTTAACCAAAACCCCTTCCCAAAGTAAAGTAACATTCCACCCTTCCACACAATTGAGCGTCACTACCTTTTCGTAACTTTGATGATTAGTGATTATGTTGCTGTAGGCATATTCCTGTCTATCATCCACAAGACCCCCAATTGTCAACCTATACGACTCTTCGTCGACATATTGTGGTCCAGCAATTGAGTTCTCAAAGAAATCATCAATTGAAGAGAGATCCTTTCCTTCATATTCGTTAATTTCAACTTCTTCGAACTCATTTTGAAAGGTCTGTGTTGCATACGATTCAACTGTCAGTATGCCAGCAGCAACCGAAAAAACCATTCCAATAAGAAATATTCCTAAGATTAGCTTTCGTTCAGTATGCATTCGAACCCCAATAAATATGACATATGTCATAACTAATAAACTTATCAGCAAGAAAACTAATTGTGATGGCGATTTGAATCAAATTTTAATCCTTAAACTCATGAGCATGCGTGCGCATAAAACGTTTCTGAGCCCAACATTCATATCCTAATTTCTCGAAACGTCAGTTCCTTATCGTCGAAGATCACTCAAAAATGTGAATTACATACCCGAGGCCACAATCAAGCTGTATGATTACGCCAAAACTCTTTTAGTATGTTGACAGCCTTTCAGTTATGAGTAAAGTATAAACATAGGTACTACTAGTCAAAGTGACGAGGGTTAAAGTTGCCTGCAATAGAAGTAGGAAGAATCTGCATCAAAATCTTAGGGCGAGAAGCAGGAAAAAAATGCGTAATCGTAGACCTTGTTGACAAGAACTATGTCCTAATCACTGGACCCAAAACGGTCACAGGCATAAAACGGAGACGCGCCAACATCAGCCACCTAGAAGCAACACAAGAAAAAATCGAAATGAACCGAGGCGCAAACGATGAAGAAATCGCTGAAGCACTAAAGACAGCAGGTAAACTCGAAGACATGAACAAGACAGCACAGCCCGCCCTATCCTAAATCTTTTAACCTATTCTAACCCTTTTTTCCTTTCTGGAGAAACACCATGCGAACAATCACCGAGCCGTGGAAAATCAAACGAAGCCTGGTAGTAAAAGCTGAGGAACAAACAGACATGCGCTATGGTCACAGACCTGAAGAGCGCCCAATCAAAGACCACATGAGATTTGGAATAATAAACTTGGACAAGCCTGCTGGACCATCAAGCCACGAGGTCACAGCCTGGCTAAAACGAATCCTCAGCCTTGAAAGTGCCGGTCACGGCGGGACCCTTGAGGCTTAACGTAGCCGGGGAAATCCCAAAGTCACCGGTATTCTACCCACCGCCATAGAGGATGCTACAAAGGTAATTCAGGCTCTTCTTTTGGCAGGAAAAGAGTACGTTTGTGTGATGAGGCTCCATTCTGACATTCCAGAAAACAAAGTAACAAAAGTTTTAGACGAATTCCAAGGACCACTATATCAGAGACCACCTGTACGATCATCAGTTAAACGACAACTCAGAACAAGAACAATCTACTACAACAAGTTCCTTGAGAAGGATGAACGAAACGTCCTCTTCAGGGTTGGCTGCGAAGCAGGAACCTACATACGGAAGCTCTGTTACGACATCGGCGAAGTATTGGGCTGCGGCGCCCACATGCAGGAGCTTCGGAGAACACGGGTTGGACCCTTCACAGAAGATGACAGCCTAGTTACCCTACATGATATTTCTTACCTTTTTAGCCAGTGGCAAGAAACCAAAGACGAAAAATATCTCAGAAAATTTGTTTATCCCATGGAAAAAGCCCTAAAGCTAATCCCAAAAATCATTGTGAGAGACTCTGCAGTTGACGCCCTCTGCCACGGAGCCCACCTTACTGCACCCGGAGTCCTGTCCCTCGAGTCTGGAATTAAAATCGGCGACACTGTTGCAGCGTTCACCCAGAAAGGAGAAGCCATAACAATAGCTGAAGCCACGGTCTCTTCCGAAAAGATGCTGAGGATGGACCACGGTTTTGTAGCAAAAACCAAAAGGGTCATGATGCCACGGGGAATGTACCCGAAAATGTGGCACAAGACTCCGCAGTAGATTGCTATAATTTAGAAAAGGCTAAAAAACAGGTCTGTTGCTATTCTAGTGTTGTGCCGAGGTCTCCTAGAGCAACCATGTTGCGGGAAATCTGGTAGGGAGCAGATTCCAACTTTGGAAGCATAAGCCTGGAACCTCCGACTACGGAAAGCCTGTGATCCATTGGGTCGCGAGGGTTCAAATCCCTCCCTCGGCGCCACAAACCTTCCAGTTTCTATTAACTACTGTTTTCGGCAATTGCAGTGCTTGGGAAGGGTGTAAAACAGGGGTTCTACCGAAAAATATTGTGCGACAGAGATACAAAACAGATACATTAAAAACGTTTCACTGACAAAGGAATGTTGTTCCTTGTGATGGCCGATGGTTAAGAGAGATCGTATAGAAATTATGGCAGAGATTCTCAGTTTGTGCTTGGAGCCAAAAACCAAGACACATGTCATGTACGGAACAAACCTGTCATGGAAAATGCTACAGCATTATCTCTCTGAACTACAAACACTAAAACTTCTTGAAATCTACAACAAATCAACAAGATACGTAGCAACCAACAGAGGACGAGAATTTCTGGAGAAATGGAAAGAGCTACAACAGCTCCTCTAATCTACTAAACGAACACAAAACCTTCAAGTTCACGTTCTGGGCGGTCTCTTTTGGGCATAACGGTAACGGCGAGGCTGCCCCTCTCTGGTCAACAACCCCTCTTTCATCAAGTCTACTAGGGCGTGGGCAACTGCTGTACGGTCGTAGTGAAAGCCTCTGCGTGCCATTTCGCTGTGGACTTCTCCGAGTCCGTGGGGTGAGGAAAACCATCCTTCTGTCCAGAGCTGTTGGATGAGGCTTTTGCAGGTTTCTGCTCTTGGCGGAGGGAGGGGACGTTCTTGCATGAAAGAGGCTTCTTTTGAGTATGTTGTTATGGTTCCTAGGATTCGTTTTACAGCTGATTCCAGTTGTTCTTCTTGGCATTCTATTTCGAATTCTAGGTTGCCTACTTTCATTTTGAGGCGGATTGGCGGTTTTGTGTCTTCTGTCATTGTTCTCCCTTATTGTATATTGTATTGTTCATGATGTGCATGCACAACATTTAAATATTGTTGCACGCAAATCATTTCCATATTGGTGAATTTTATTGATTGGACAACATAACTATACAACAACACCAACATATAACTTTCCACCTCAAATAGAGGAACTGCAACTCCCCCAAACATTCATAGAACTAAGCCTCAACAGCATGAAAAGCATAGAAAGCAACTACCTACAGCCCAACCAACCCCTCCTCAACCGACACCCAACAGAACATATTGCAGACGCAGCACCAATCATGAAGATTCAACACCCACAAACAATAAAGACAATCCCCCTAGAACACAACCAAAACGCGAAACCAGTAGTCGCTGTCGACGTCTCAAGCATAAGAATAGGAGAAACAGAAAGAGGCATACTCTGCGCAATAAGAGGAGCAATAGTTTGGAAAGAAAAAAGCAGATACAGGTATCAAAGAGTAGGCCCCTTCCCTTTCCACATAACAGAACAAAACAAAAAAGAAATCCACAAACTCTTCAGAAACGACAACCTAGAAATCGCAGAGGACAACAGAATCCCAAATATAGACAACATACAAACCAGAATAGGTACCTTCTTTGAACGCTGGCTACAGCTAGGAATCTCCTGCTCAGCCTACGGTACAATCATCCTGTGGGACGGCTCTATGACCGCTGGAATGGCTGACAGCCCCGTCGATGAGATGTCAAGGCTCCTAGAGATTGCAAGAAACCGCCTTAGCACCGTTTTAGCTTTCTCCAAGAACACAACCCTAAGGTTTTCAGGACATAAACTAACAGATTATGCAGAAAAGGCTGAGCCACCTTGTCTTCTTCAGATAGCCGGCTTTCCCATCTCATCAGGTCCTGTTCTCCTCCTAGGAAACGTTTACGTTGCGAAACTGACTCCCGGAGTATGCTCCTTCAGGTTAGATATTGACAAAAAGGTTCCACGAGAACGAGCAATAGAAGCTGTTCAGAGCCTTCTAGGAAGCGACCTTCTTACTCAAAGCTACCCCGAAACATTACGCCTAGCTCACATATACTCAACTTTCACCGCCACTGAAGTAATCGGCATACAACATTTCATATCTCAACAGTATGGACTTAAGATAGTTACAAGACCGAACGTGCGACGGTTGCTTTTTGGACCCTTCGGAAAAGGCTCGGAGGGATACCAATGAGACTCTACAAGAAGGAAGGAAACAGCCTCCAGATTCTCAGCTTTCCAAACGACGAAGTAGAGAAGGGCGACTATCTCCTAGTAGAAGATAACAACGCTAACAAAAAGCTGATCACACAAGTAATTGACGTCCAGTTCGCCAGTGTTCCAGGACTTCTTGAAGAACTTCTCCGCGACTCCACAGCCGAAGAGCAAATTTACGGCAACAACTTTGACCCTATAGGCGTCTCATCCCACATAAACCACATTCAAGACGCCCGCATGCTCATCTGCAAGATTCGAGGAACAATGCTAAATGACAGGTTACGAGCGAGTTCCTCATGGCTTCCTTCCCGCTCCAAGTCAGGAATCACAAAAATCCCCATCAATTCGTTGCTGGCTCATGTGGGCGTCAACAAAAGCTTGCCCATTAAAATCGGCGAAACTAAGGATGATTCTCCACTAAACATCACGGCTCATGATCTTGACGGGAGACTGAACATCATAACTGGAAAGAAGGGAACAGGAAAATCTCATCTTTCAAAACTGCTGGTCTTAGGTCTGGTAGATTACAAGGCCACCGTTGTCGTTCTTGACCTCAACGGCGAATACACAGGGTTAGGTTATTCCTCAAATGGAGGCGGTAACGAGTACAGCGACAGGGTGCATGTGCTTACTCCTGGAGCCAACTTTAGGGTTTCCTTGTCAAAAATGGACCTTGGTGTCATGTTGAAGATTCTAGTTCATGCTCTTGCTCTTCCCGGAACATCAACCCGAGAATTTAAGCACATATGGAAAACGTTATGCCAACAAGGAAAGTTTACTCTTCAGGACCTTGGAGACGCCATCAGAAAAAGCAGTTGTAACATGCATGTGCGGGATGCCCTCTTTTCCCGTTATTACAGTCTAGTGAATTCAGGATTTTTTACAGACAACGAGGAATCGGCAACAGGATTTGAGAAGCTTTTCGAAAAAACCAAAAAAGATGGAGGAGTCCTGGTTATCAACTTGAAGGATGTTTCAACGGTTGACCGTCAGATTGTCTTGGAGTATACATTAGGGAGTCTGGTGAAACTTCTGGGGCAGTGGAAAATCAAATCCGTTTTTCTTTTTGCTGAAGAAGCTCATCTTTACCTTAGGGAAACATATTGGGAAGACATTGTTACCCGCATGCGGCACTTTGGGTTATTCACGAATTTCGTAACTAACCAGCCAGACACAATAAAAGAGAACATATACCGCCAAGCTGATAGCATCTTTCTCTTCAACTTCACCAACGAACGCGACCTTGAAACAGTGTCAAAAGCCGCGAGAGTGGACGCTGAAACCGTTAAATCTATTGCTCAAGAACTTCCGCCTCACCACTGTCTCCTCATAGGAAACGCGGTGAAAGACTTTCCAGTGATGGTCAAGGTTAGAGCACTGGACATCAAAACTATGGGACAAACACGACTTTTTTTCACAAAAAACTAGCAGATAAGCGATAGGAGAATCATTACTTACATAAGTGAGCAATATGGTTAGTATGTTAAGTTGAGTTCAATAAGAAAATCAGTTTCTAGCCTGAAATGGATTTTTCTTCTCATACTACTTATCTCCTTAGTGTTGACTTTAGTAATCCAGTTTAGAAACAATCCAGAAAACAACGAAAATCCTGTGGAGCCTTACTTTGGAGTTTCTTTCTGTGGCAACACAGCCGAGGAGGCACAACTACTGATTGACAAAACTAAAGACTACACCAACCTCTTTGTGCTGCAGTCAGGACCAATAAGCAAGAACGAAACAGCTACAAATGAAGTGTGTGATTACGCTGTTGATGCTGGTCTAGATGTTATCGTATTTTTTGGCTGGTTTGACCCTGATTATCCATGGCAGATTCCGTGGCTCGACTTTGCTAAGGACCGATGGGGTGACGATTTTTTGGGGATTTACCTTTTTGATGAGCCGGGCGGCATTCAAATTGACTATGACTGGTCATATATCTTTCATCATATCAAGAATGTTGCTCCAGAATTTTATCAGACAATAGAAGATTATATCCAAGAATCTGCTGACCAAACAGTAATCCGGGATTATGAGGAAGCGAAAAAGAGGTATCTTGAGTATCTCATAGCTCACATACAACTCGATGAGCTGATTAATCGCTCAATCACATCTTTCACTTCCGATTATGCTCTTTATTGGTTTGATTACCTTTCAGGCTACGACACAATCTTCGTTCAACTTGGATGGAACCACAATATACAGAAACATATCGGGCTTTGCAGAGGCGCAGCAAATGTTCAGCAGAAAGACTGGGGTACAATCATTGTGTGGAATGACAGAAATCCAGACCTAGATATTAACAATGGAACATACAAGACGGGACCAGAAATGCTCTATGACATGCTAGTTTCATACGAGGCAGGAGCAGACTACATAATCATTTTTGACTACCCTACAAACCCTCCAGGCAACCCCTATGGTATACTGATCGATGAGCATTTTGAGGCAATGCAAAAATTCTGGAATTACATGCAACAGAAACCAGAAGAGTACGGAAAAACGACGGGTCAAGCCGCCTTAGTTCTTCCTGAAAATTATGGGTGGGGCATGCGCCGCATCGATGACAAAATTTGGGGATACTGGGGACCAGACGACCTGTCACCGCAAATCTGGACGTTATGCCACAAACTGCTTGCCCAGTACGGCTTAGCCCTAGACATTGTTTATGATGACCCAGACTTTCCGTTAGAGGGCGTGTATCAGGAGATTTATTACTGGAACTACACGGGATAAAACAGACAGCAACATCCAAAAGTTTCATCCACACATAATAGTTTGAGGGAATGTTTTGAAAGGCAACCGCACAAAATTGTTGAGAAGCAGGGTTGCCCAAGAAGCCGCTCTCCTACTTTATACATCTCAAGAGAAGGAGTATAAGCAAGCCAAAAAAAGAGCCGCAGAAACATTAGGCGCCAGAATTTTTCCTAGCAATCGTGAGATTGCAGAAGAACTTGACCAAATAGCAGAAGATAGGGAAGGCACCCAAAGAAGGGAACGGCTTCTGCGAATGCGGAAAGAAGCAAAAGAGATAATGGAATCCCTCAAAGATTTTAGTCCGCGTCTTGTGGGAAGTGTTTGGAGAGGAACAGCCCGACAAGGTAGCGACATAGACATAATCACGTTTTCTCAAGACCATCCTCAGGTTTTGAGGCAACTTCAGAAACACCATTTTGAGGTTTCCCGTTCAGAGCGGCTTTCAGTAACAAAACAAGGAAAAAAGGAGTCATCATTTCATATTCACATCAGTTTTCAGTCTGGAGACGAAGCGGAGGTTGTTGTTCGAAGCTTCACAAGTTTGGGGAAACAAGAAATGTGCGAAACATATGGAGATGTTAAGACGGGGTTGAGCCTCAAAAAGCTCGTAAAAGTTCTCAAGGAGAATTCTCTTCAGAAGTTTGTGCCAACATAGACCCGATTCTTTTGTGAAAAAGGGTTAATCATAATTTAAATAGATGACTGTTCAAAGGAAACTATTAAGGAAACAAGCTCAGCAAAGAAAAATATTGAAAGGAGAACGCCCCCCAAAGATGGATGTTGAAAAGAAGAAGTTTCGAAGAATGTTTCCGAACTTGGCTGAAGAACTGGAGAACGGAAACTGTGGAACAAAAATAAATTCTGTGCGTTCCGAGGCAACTACTAGGGAAAAAACGGTTTCGAAGAAGTTCACCGATTACACACCAGATGTGATTGATTTTCTCCGCAGATGCGACAAAGCAGAGCAGGCGGAAGAGATAATCGATTACATGGAGAAGAAGAAAGAGATAAGCTGTGAATATGCCACAAAACTCAGAAAACAACTGAAGAAGAAAGGCGTCAGAAGTTTTGGGTCAAAAAAAGAAGATGACTACTACTTGAAACAAGATGGATTCTAAAGCAGAAAAATAGAAAGAAAAAAGGGTTGCCAAGCTCTGGTTGAGGTTACCAAGTTCTCAGCGCTTCAAAATTATCTCGATTGTTGAAACATTTTTTGTTCCATCTTCTCGCTGTAGCTCCTCGGTTCCTATGGTTATTTTGTCGGTTTTCAGGTCTTTTATGAACTTGCGGCGAACTATCTCAACAGTGTCAACAGCTGTCGTGATTGCACGTCCACGAGCCTTCAAAGAAACTTCTTTGACATCAGCTGAATTGAAGTGGGTAATCACTGCCATAACGTAGCTCATTGCAGGTTTTGTTCCAACATAGATTGTGTTATCCTCTGACACACAGACACCTCCTTCTTTTAGTTGTCTCGTTTGTTTTGCTTGTCGGGAATCAGATCCATAGCATGAACCTGGTTCCACTCCCTGCTATTTTCGTTCGTTTCCTTTTTTAATTTTTGGCAAAAATAAGGTTGAAAGACTTTTGTCTCATTAAAGCCCA
>Ga0316576_10002216_pt1 | contig 10976 bp, 9 predicted proteins | sample S0NA_FD_203075 | JGI IMG/M metagenome (GOLD analysis project Ga0316576, IMG submission 203075) | Rhizosphere microbial communities from salt marsh grasses in Alabama, United States - S0-2_050615r3r5 | ecosystem: Host-associated > Plants > Roots > Rhizosphere | place: USA: Alabama | collected... | reverse complement strand
AGACGAAGGCGAGCAGGTTCATCAGGCCGTAGGCGATCACGTAGAACACCACGGCCTCGAAGCGGCCTTCGGCCGTGCCCAGGAAGGCGTAGAACAGGTAACCGGCGTGGGCGATCGACGAGTAGGCGATCATTCGCCGGAAGCTCTCCTGGCGCATCGCGGTGAGGTTGCCCCACACCATCGAGACCAGCGGCAGGCCGGCCAGCAGCGCGACGTAGGCGGGCGGCACCTCGGCACCCGCGAACAGCCGGACCGCAGCCAGCAGCACCGCCGACTTGATGACCGTCGCCATGTAGGCCGTGACCGGCACGCTGGCCGCCTCGTAGGCATCGGGCGCCCAGGCGTGGAATGGCACCACCGCGGCCTTCAGGTAGAACGCGATCAGGATCAGCACGACGGCTGCCTGCGCCATCGTGTCGCCCCGGCCGAGCGCCTCGGCGAAAGCGGGCATCCCGAAGGACCCGGTGGTGCCGAAGACGAAGGAGATGCCCAGCAGCAGCGACGCCGTCCCGGCCCCGCCCAGGACCAGGTACTTCAGGGCGCCCTCGGCGCTCTCCTCGCGGGCATAGGCGAGCAGGACCAGCGCATAGACCGGCAACGACATCAGCTCGATGCCGAGGAACAGCGTCAGGAAGCTGTCGGAGGAGAGGATCAGGCACGCGCCGTACAGCGAGGACAGCAACAGGATGGAGAAGCGCGGCCCCTTGAACTCCCCGCCGGCGATCAGCACCACCGGAAAGGTCAGCGCGATCAGCACGGCCTTGCCCAGTGAAGCCGCCGGGTCGATGGAGAACTGCCCCGGGAACGGCGACGCCGCATAGTCCCCGACGTACAGTCGCGCCGCCGCAAAGGCCGCGGCGAACAGTACCACCAGCGTCACCGGCAGGAACTCCCGCGGCTTGCGCGCGCCGATCTCGAGCACGATCAGCAACAGGATGCCGAGCAGCAGCAGGTGCTCCGGCAGCATCGCGGTGAGCAGGGTCGTCGTGTTCATGGCTTGCTCTCGCCGGTCGGGTCAACGGCCACCCACGTGCCCGCCGCATGGTCCAGGACCTGCTGCTGGTACTGGAGCGCGGCCAGTTCGGTCTTGCGCATGAACGAGTCCGGGAACAGCCCCAGCGCGAAGATCGCGACGACGATGACCGCCAGGATGGTCTTCTCCCGCAGGTTCAGGTCGCTCAGCGGCTGGTGCGGCGCCTTGGCCTCCCCGAACAGGAAGCCCTGGGCCAGGCGCAGCATGTACAAGGCACCGAGCACCACGCCCAGCACCGCCAGGCAGGCCAGCACCAGCGGCAGGGTGTTCCCGGTCGCCTGCTGCGCCCAGGCTGCGTTGAACGCACCCATCAGCACCAGGAACTCGCCGGTGAAGCCGCTGGTCGTGGGCAGGCCCACCGCCGCCAGCGTCAGGATCATGAAGAACACGGAGTACACCGGCAGCAGCTTCGCGAGGCCGCCGTAGTCGGCCAGGGCGCGGCTGTGGGTCCGTTCGTAGATCATGCCGACCATGAGGAACAGGCCGCCGGCGGTCAGGCCGTGGCTGACCATCTGGATGATGGCGCCCTGGATGCCGAGCAGGTCCAGGCTGGCCAGCCCCAGCATCACGTAGCCGAGGTGGCTGATCGAGGAGTAGGCGATGATCTTCTTGATGTCGTCCTGCACCAGCGCGAGGCAGGCGCCGTAGATGATGCTGATCACCGCCAGCACCATGATGGCCGGCGTGTAGACCTCCATCGCGGCGGGGAACAGCGGGAAGCCGAGCTTGATGAAGCCGTAGGTGCCCATCTTCAGCAGCACGCCGGCGAGGATCACGGAACCCGCGGTCGGGGCCTCGACGTGTGCGTCCGGCAACCAGGTGTGCAGCGGGACCACCGGCACCTTGATGGCGAAGGACAGCGCGAAGGCGCCGAACAGCAGGACCTGGGCATTGAGCGGCAGGCGCGTGCCGTAGAGGTCCGCGAAGGCGAAGGAGTCGACGCCGGTCTGGGACTTCAGCGACCAGACCAGGTAGATCACCGCGGCCAGCATCAGGATGCTGCCGAAGGCCGTGTACAGCACGAACTTGAGCGTGGCGTAGATGCGCCGCTCGCCGCCCCAGATGCCGATGATCAGGAACATCGGGATCAGCATCGTCTCCCAGAACACGTAGAACAGGAACAGGTCCTGCGCGAGGAAGGTGCCCATCATCGCGAACTGGATGAGGAACACCATCGAGTAGAACAGCTTGACGTCCTTGGTCACCGCGCTGAACGCGCCGGCGACCACCAGCGGCCCGAGGAAGGCGGTCAGCAGGACCAGCAGGATGTTCAGCCCGTCCAGGCCGACGTGGTAGTAGACGCCCCAGTCGGCGATCCACGGCACGCGCGTCTCGAACTGCAGGCCGGCAATGTCGGCATCGAACTGCAGGTACAGCCGCAGCACCAGCAGGAACTGCACGACCATCAGCGCCAGCGACAGGCCGCGCATCAGGCCCTCGCGGGACCGCGGGGTCACCAGCAACGCGGCCATGCCAAGCACCGGCAGGAACAGGACCCAGTTGAGCATCGCGGCCTCAGACATAACGCCAGCTCCAGAGCAGGAGGGCGAAGGTCCCGGCCAGCACCAGCCAGGCGTACAGGTGGAGGTTGCCGGTCTGGACCCGGCCGAGCAGGCCCGCGGCCTGCCGAGCGATGCCCGTCAGTCCGTGCAGCGTGCCGTCGATGATGGCCCGGTCGCCGATGCGCAGGAAGATCCGGTCCGAGACCCAGGTGAGCGGACGCCCGATGACCGCCTCGTAAAGCTCGTCCACGTAGTACTTGCCGGACAGCAGCCGGTGCAGGCCGCTGAAGCGCTCGCCCATCCGCGCGGCGCGCGAGGCGTCACCACCGTAGAACCATGCGGCCCCGGCCAGGCCCGCCAGCGCGATGACCACCGAGGCCACGATCAGCGGCGTCTCCAGGTGGTGCAGGTGCTCGCCGACGGCCGGCAGCGGCATCTGGTGCTCGAGGAAGTGCGGGATGGAGAAGAACCCGCCGACGGCCGACAGCACAGCGAGGACGACCAGGATCCCGGTCATGGACAACGGCGACTCGTGGACGTGGGCCGCGGTGTGCTCGTCCATGCGCGGCTTGCCGAAGAAAGTCAGCCACAGCAGGCGGAACATGTAGAAAGCGGTGAGCAGCGCGGTGAAGCTGGCCAGCGCCCACAGCCAGGTCGCGCCGCCGGACTCGCTGGCGAAGGCGTACCAGAGGATCTCGTCCTTGGAGAAGAACCCTGCCAGCGGCGGCAGGCCGGCGATGGCTGCGGTGGCGACGGCGAAGGTGCCGAAGGTCACGGGAATCTTCCGGGCGAGGCCGCCCATCTTGCGGACGTCCTGCTCGCCGCCCATCGCGTGGATGACGCTGCCGGCGCCGAGGAACAGGCAGGCCTTGAAGAACGCGTGGGTATAGACGTGGAACACCGCGACGCCGTACGCGCCGACGCCGAGGGCCAGGAACATGAAGCCGAGTTGCGAGATGGTGGAGTAGGCGAGGACCTTCTTGATGTCCGTCTGCACCACGGCGATGGTCGCCGCGAAGAAGGCGGTCAGCACGCCGATCACCGCGACCACCTCGGAGGCCTCCGGGGCGTGCAGGTACACGCCGGACAGCCGGGCGACCAGGTACACGCCCGCGGTCACCATGGTGGCGGCGTGGATCAGGGCCGAGACCGGCGTCGGGCCGGCCATGGCGTCCGGCAGCCAGACGTGCAGCGGGATCTGGGCCGACTTGCCGGTCGCGCCGATGAACAGCAGGATCCCGATCAGGCTCGCCGACACCGCCGGCATCACCGGCCCGGCGAAGGCGGCATTCACCTGGTCCATCTCCAGCGTGCCGAGGGTCGAGTAGATCACGAACATTCCGAGCAGGAAGCCGGCGTCGCCGATGCGGTTGGTGATGAAGGCCTTCTTGCCCGCGGCCGCCTTCTCGGCGTCCGAGAACCAGAAGCCGATCAGCAGGTACGAGGCCAGCCCGACCCCCTCCCAGCCGACGAACAGCACCAGCAGGGAGCGGCCGAGGACCAGCAGCAGCATGAAGAACAGGAACAGGTTGAGGTACGCGAAGTAGCGGGCGTAGCTGGAGTCATCGTGCATGTAGCCGGTCGAGTAGACGTGGATCAGCGAACCGACGCCGGTCACGATCAGCACCATCACCGCGCTCAGCCGGTCGAGGTAGAAGCTCACCTCGAAGGGGAAGTCCCCGACCAGCGCCCAGCGGAACGCGGTCTCGACCAGCGGGCCCTCGGCGGCCAGCAGCGTGCGGACCGCCATCACGGCGACCAGGAAGGCCAGGATCGGCAGGCCGCAGCCGACGATGCTGACGAAGCCCTTGCCGAGGCGGTTGCCGAGCAGCCCGTTCAGCAGGAAGCCGACGAGCGGCAGGATGACGATCAGGGTCAGCAGCTGGGTCACCGTTCGCTATCCCTTGAGGTCCGTGAAGGCGTCCGCGTCGAGCGTGTGCCTGCGGCGCGCGAGCAGCAGCACGATGGGTACCGCGATGCCGATCTCGGCCGCCGCGACCACGAACACCAGGAAGACCAGCACCGCGCCCGTCGTGGAGGCGGCCTGGTGGGAGAGGGTCACGAGGCTCAGCACCACGCCGTTGAGCATCAGCTCCATGCACATCAGCATGACCAGCAGGTTGCGCCGGATCACGACGCCCGCGAGGCCGATGGCGAACAGCGCGGTCGACAGCGCGAGCAGCAGCTGGGTGTTATCCATTGCCCCTCCGCCGTGCCTTGAGGATGGCAATCGCGGCGACCACGGCGGCCAGCAGCAGCACCGAGGTCAGCTCGAAATAGAGCCAGTAGTCGTTGAGGAAAGCGGCCGAGAACGGCTGCACGTCGAACACGCTGCCGACGGCCACGGCCGGCGACACGGTGTCGCGGCGCAGGCCCCAGGCAAAGGCGAAGGCCAGCACCACCAGGCCGGCGAGGCCGGGCAGGAGGTAGCCGGAGTAACGCCGCGTGAACGAGGCGTCGCGCACGTCGAGCAGCATGATCGCGTAGACCATGAAGACCATGACCGCGCCGACATAGATCAGCACCTGGAACACCGCGATGACGTGCACGCCGAGGATCGCGTAGATCGCGGCCAGGGAGATCATGGTCGAGATGAGGGCCAGCGCCACGCGCATCGGATGGCGCAGCAGCAGCATCAGCAGGCCGCCGGCCAGTGCGGCGAGCGCGAAGAACCAGAGCATTGCCTGTTGCATCAGGGGTTCCCTCCTGCCTTGCCGTCCGGTTTCGGCGGGTAGGGCTTGGCGACGTCGCGCTGCGGGTGCCAGCCCAGCAGCTCGTCGCGGCGGAACCACATGTCGTGCCGGTCGCCGCTCGGCAGGTCCGGCGTGACCTTCACCATGCGGATGGCGTCTTCCGGGCAGGCCTCGACGCAGAAGCCGCAGAACACGCAGCGCGAGTAGTCGATCTCGAAGCGCGACGGGTACTTCGGGTGGGCGGCGTCCTCGGGGTCGAAGCCGGCCTCGATCTCGATGCACTGCGCGGGGCACACCGTGGCGCACATGTTGCAGGCGATGCACTGCGGCCGGCCGTCCGGCCGCTGCGTCAGGATGTGCTTGCCGCGGTTGTGGGCGGCGTAGTCCTTGCGGACCTCCTCCGGGTAGTAGGCGGTCAGCGCGCCCTTGCGGCCGGTGAGCCACTTGCCCATGTTGCGCAGGAACACGCGCCCGGTGATCGACAGGCCGCGGACGATCTCGAACAGGTAGAAGCGCTCCCACCCGCCCATGGTGGGTTCGTTCCAGTACTTGCGGCGCTGGTAAGGCTTGCGGCTCATGCGCCCGCCCCCCGGATCGCCCACACCGCGACCACGGTCACGATGAGGTTGGCGATCGCCAGCGGCAGCATGAATTTCCACGCGAAGCGCAGCAGCTGGTCGTAGCGGAAGCGCGGCAGCGACCAGCGCACCAGGATCTGGAAGCTGCACATCAGGAACACCTTCACCAGGAAGGTGAGCACCTGCAGCAGCACGACCGTGCCGTGGCTCAGCGCGATGAAGTGCCCGCCCGGCAGCGTGAAGCCGGCATCGGACATGTACGGCAGGTTGTAGCCGCCGAGGAACAGCGTGACGAACAGAGCCGCGATGATCGCGATCTCGATGAACTCGGCGAACATGAACAGCCCCATCTTCATGGCGCTGTATTCGGTGAAGTAGCCGGCGATGAGCTCGGATTCCGCCTCCGGCAGGTCGAAGGGGATGCGGCGGTTCTCGGCCTGGGCCGCCGTCATGAACAGGACCGCGGCGAAGGGCTGCAGGAACAGGCCCCAGGCGGGCAGGAAGCCGGCGATGACGCCCGACTGCTGCTGGACGATCTCCGTCAGGTCCACCGTGCCGTAGATCAGGATCAGGCCGAGGACGGTCAGGCCCATGACCAGCTCGTAGGAGATCATCTGCGAAGCCGAGCGGATGGCGCCCAGCATCGAGAACTTGTTGTTGGAGGACCAGCCGGCCAGCATGCTGCCGATCACGGTCACGCCCCCGAAGGCGAAGATGACCAGCAGGCCGGCATCGAGGTCGGCGATCTGCATGCGGTAGGTCCGGTCGCCAAACCAGGCCGCCAGCTCCGGCGAGTCCACGAGCTGCGCGGGCACCAGCTGGCCGCCGAAGGGAATCACCGCGAACACCAGCAGCACCGGGGCGAACACCACCCACGGACCCAGCGCGTAAGCGACGCGGTCGTAGGAAGCGGCGCGGAAGTCCTCCTTCAGCAGCATCTTCATGCCGTCGGCCAGGCCGTGGAAGAGGCCCCACCAGACCAGCTTGACCTGGGTGAAGGGGATCCGCAGGTAGGCGCGGTTGGCGCCGATGCGGTCGGACATCACGGCCGCCTGCTTGCGCTCGACCCAGGTGAGGATCAGGCCGAAGGTCATCAGCAGGCCGATCGCGAAGGCAATGTAGATGCCGTGGATGACGAGGTCCTGCTTCATGGCGCGCTCCCGGCCAGGGCGGCGAACAGCGACTCGGCGTCGGCCACGCCGGGCGCCTTGGGGAAGCAGGCACTGAAGCCGCTCACGGTGCCCTGGAAGTTCGTGTAGTGCCCGTCGCGCTCCGTCTGGATGCTGATGGGCAGGAACACGTCGGCGTGGCCGTTCTCGGGCGCCAGGTAGGAGCCCAGGAGAATGACTTTTGCGCCGGGCGGGATCTTCGAGAATGCCTGGCCCTCCCCCCAGACCAGAACGAGGTCGGCTTCCGCCGGGATGGACGCCGCGGCGTTGCCGAACAGCTCGCGGACCCTGGCGCTGTTGGGGTTCTTGTCAGCGCGGATCAGCACGTCGTCCTCGACCACCTCGCCCGGCTCCGGCGCGTGGTCGTGCTTGGCGACCACCGTCAAGCCGGCGTCGAAGGCCCTGCGGAAGGCGTCGAGCTCCTCGTTCGAGCCCCAGCTGGACACCACGGCCACCGGGTGGCGGGCCGCGGCGAGCAGTTCCCGTGCAGTCGCCAGGGCGTCCGCCGGCGTGGCCGGCTTGCCCTTCAGCATCGGCTCCAGCGCCCTCTTGCGCTCGAAGATGCGGGCGAGGTCGCGGCCCTTGTTGCAGATCCAGGGGCCGTTGACCGCCGGGTTCTCGCGCGGCGTGACCCGTGCAATGGCGCTGTTCTCGGACGGGTCCAGCGACTGGACGAACCACTCCGGCTTGCGGTGCCAGATGTCGATGCTGCAGCCGCGCTCGCAGCCGGGACATACCGACGGCGTGCTGGTCAGGTACCAGACGCGGGACTTGTAGAAGAAGGAGCGCGACAGCAGGGCGCCGACCGGGCAGATGTCCACCACGTTGTCGGAGTAGGCGTCGTCCTTGAAGCTGCCGTCCGTGGACGGGCGGACCAGTGACACGTCGGCGCGCTCCTCGATGCCCAGGCCGTTGGACTTCGACACCTCGCGGGTGAAGCGCACGCAGCGCGAGCAGAGGATGCAGCGCTCGTTGTCGAGCACGATCCGGTCCGACAGGTCGTAGAACTTCGTCGAGGTGACCTTCGGTTCGTGCGACATCGAAGGTGCGCCGTTGTACTCGTAGTGATAGTCCTGCAGCGTGCACTCGCCGGCCTTGTCGCAGATGCCGCAGTCCACCGGGTGGTTGAGCGTGATGAACTGCAGGATGGCCTTGCGGTGCGCGTGGACTTCCTCGGACTCGGTGAGCACGCGCATGCCGGCCTTGACCGGCATGTTGCAGCCGATGTCGACGCCGCGGCCCTCTTCCTCGATCATGCAGATACGGCAGTTTCCGACCACGGACAGGTGCGGGTGCCAGCAGAAATAGGGCACGTAGATGCCGTTGGCCAGGCACACCTGCAGGACCGTCTGGTCAGGGTCCGCCTGGTACGGCTTGCCGTTGATGAAGATCTCAGGCATGGGCGACCTCGGGGAGGCACTCGAGCCGGCCGTCGCACTTCGAGCGCTTGTGCTCGATGAAGTACTCGAACTCGTCGCGGAAGTGCTTGATGAAGTCCACGGTCGCGTAGCCGGCCGCGTCGCCCAGACCGCAGATGGTCGTGCCGTCGTTGAACTTCGAGATGTGGATCAGGGTGTCGATGTCCTCGGGCCGGCCCTTGCCGGCGACGATGCGGTCGATGACCCGGTGCGCCCAGCCCATGCCCTCGCGGCAGGGCGTGCACTGCCCGCAGGACTCGTGGTGGTAGAAGCGCAGCATCACCTGCAGGAGCCGCACCATGCAGGTTCCTTCGGCAATTGCGATCATCCCGCCGGAGCCGAGCGACGAATTCACGTCCCAGAGCGCCTCGTGGCTCAGCTCGAGGCCGTACGCGACCTCGCCAGGAAGCACCTGCGAGGAGATCCCGCCGGGGATGATGGCCTTGAGCTTGCGGCCGTTGAGGATGCCGCCGCAGTCTTCGTCCAGGAACTTCTTCCACGGATAGCCGCATTCCACCTCGTACACGCCCGGCCTGTTGACGTGGCCGGAAATGGAGATGAGGCGGGTGCCCGGGCTCTTCTCCGTGCCGACCTTGCGGTACTCCCCGGCGCCGTGCTTGAGGATCCACGCCAGGTTGGACAGCGTCTCGACGTTGTTGACGACGGTGGGGCGCTGATACAGGCCCTTGACCGTCAGCCGGGGCGGTCGGTTGCGCGGGTAGCCGCGCGTGCCTTCGACCGAGGACAGCAGCGAGGAGGCCTCGCCGCAGACGTAGGCGCCGCCGCCGCGGAACACGTAGATGTCACAGGAGAACCCGGTGCCCAGGATGTTCTCGCCGAAGTAGCCGGCGGCGTAGGCTTCCTCGACCGCCGCGGCCAACCGCCTGTAAGGCAGGTCGAACTCGCCGCGGATGTACACGAAGCAGTTGCGTACGCACAGCGCGTAGGAGGCGATCAGCATCGACTCGAGCAGCTTGTGCGGCACGTGTTCGAGGAGCCAGCGGTCCTTGAACGTACCGGGCTCGCCTTCGTCCGCGTTCGCCAGCAGGTAGTGTGGCTGCCCGTCGTCGGGATCCACGACCTGCCACTTGCGCCCGGCCGGGAAGGAGGCGCCGCCGCGACCCTGGATGCCTGCTGCGGTCACCTCCTTGGTGACTTCGGCCGGCTTCATTTCGCGCAGCACCTTGGCCAGAGCCTGGTAACCGCCGCGTGCCGCGTAGGCCTCGAGCGTGTGCGAGGTCGGCGTGACCTCGAAATCCATCAATATCTTTCGCCCGGTCATGGCTGTTCCAGCTCCCCGAGCAACTTGTCCAGCGACTGCTCATCCTGCAGCTCGTGGTACCGCTCGTTCACCATCACGACCGGGGCGGTACCGCAGGAACCGAGGCACTCGACCGTGGACAGCGTGATGCGCCCGTCCGGCGTGGTCTGGCCCGGGGCGACCCCCAGCTTCCTGGACAGGTGGTCGATCAGCCGCTCGGCGCCGCGCATGGAGCAGGACACGTTGCGGCAGACCTGCAGGTGCCACCGCCCGATGGGCCTGCGCCGCAGCATCGTGTAGAAGGTCAGGACCTCCTCGATCTGGATGCGCGGCACGCCGAGGTACTCGACCAGGGCATCGACGTCCTCGTCCGCGATGTAGCCGCGGTCTTCCTGGATCCGGTGCAGGCAGGGCAGGACCAGGGTCGAGTGGCCCTCCGCGGGGAGGCGCTTCTTGATGGCCTCGAATTCGGGGATCAGGTGCTTCACCTGTCGCACTCCCCGCCGATCATGTTGATCGAGCCGAAGGTCGGGATGATGTCCGCCAGCTGGTAGCCGTCCAGCATGCGATGCGCGCCGCCCATGTGGACGAAGCTGGGCGCGCGCACGTGGACCTTCCACGGCACGCCGGCCCCGGTGCTGACGATGTAGAAGCCGAGCTCGCCGTTGGCCGACTCGTGGGCCACGTAGCACTCGCCGGCGGGTACCTGGGGCCCGTCAATGATCAGCTTGAAGTGGTTGATCAGCGACTCGATCTCGTCGTAGACCAGCTTCTTGTCGGGCAGTACGCAGCGGCGGTCGTCGACCGTCACGGGACCGTCGGGCAGCATGTCCATCAGCTGGTGGATCATGTGCACCGACTCGTCCATTTCGCGCATGCGCACGTAGTAGCGGTCGTAGTTGTCGCCCTTGATGCCCACCGGAACCTCGAAGTCGAGCTCGGCATAGGCCAGGTAGGGCGTGTCCTTGCGCAGGTCGCGCGGCACGCCGGTCGAGCGCAGGATCGGGCCGGTGTAGCCCCAGTTGACCGCGTCCGCGGTGGTCAGCACGCCGACGTCGCGCATGCGGTCGATGAAGATGCGGTTTCGGTCGACCAGCCCGTGGACGCGGCCGACGAACTCCTCGTACTGCTCGAGGATCTGCCCGAGGCGCTCCAGCCAGCCGGCCGGCAGGTCGTTCGCGAGCCCGCCGATGCGGCCGAAGGAATAGGTCACGCGCGCCCCGGTCAGGTCGGCGAGGTGCTCGTAGATGTAGTCGCGGATGGTGACCAGGTAGAGGAACGCGGTCATCGCGCCGAGCTCCATCAGGGCCGCCGCGACGCAG
>Ga0316576_10002214_pt1 | contig 10980 bp, 6 predicted proteins | sample S0NA_FD_203075 | JGI IMG/M metagenome (GOLD analysis project Ga0316576, IMG submission 203075) | Rhizosphere microbial communities from salt marsh grasses in Alabama, United States - S0-2_050615r3r5 | ecosystem: Host-associated > Plants > Roots > Rhizosphere | place: USA: Alabama | collected... | reverse complement strand
AGCAAGGGACATCTTTTTCGTTCCAGCAGTGATTCAGAGGTTATCGTCCACGCCTATGAAGAGTTTGGTGATGAGTGCGTTGACCAATTCAACGGCATGTTCGCGTTTGCAATCTGGGATAGACTAAAAAGGCGACTGCTGTTGGTGCGCGACCGGTTAGGCATAAAACCGCTATATTATGCTATTTTGAACGACCAACTGCTTTTTGGTTCTGAATTAAAGGCAGTGATCGCGCACCCAGATGCCCCGCGGGAGATCGATATTGAAGCGCTCGATCTATTTCTATCTTTGGAGTATATCCCCGCTCCAAAAACAATTATCAGTGGTATAAGGAAGCTGCCCCCTGGACACCGGTTGGTATATCAGGATGGCCAGGCCCATGTTGAGCGCTATTGGAACATCCACGAAAAAGAAATTGACTGTTCCGAATCGGACTGCGTGGAGCAGTTAGCGGAGCTTATACAAGATTCGGTACAAAAGAGACTGATGAGCGATGTGCCAATTGGCGCGTTTTTGAGCGGCGGAATCGACTCAAGTACAGTGGTCTCATTTATGAATAGCGGGGAAGCAGATCCTGTCCAGGCTTTTTCAATCGGCTTTGAAGATGACACCTATAATGAACTGGCGTATGCGCGGCTGGCAGCCAAACATTTTAGCGTCGTTCACCGCACGGAAATTCTCGAACCTGACATCGCAGACTTAGCGTACAAACTTGTAGGTCACCTGGATGAACCGCTCGCCGATTTTTCAATCTTTCCCACCTATCTAGTCTCAGAACTGGCCAGCCGATATGTAAAAGTTGTTCTGTCGGGTGATGGAGGGGATGAAGTTTTCGCCGGCTACGACACCTATGTCGCCGAGCGATTTGATACCATCTACAGTAATCTTCCGTCCCGTTTGCGGCAGAATACGCTGCCGAGGATCATGTCTTTGATCCCACCGCAGCCGGCAAAAAAGGGTCTGATAAACAAGACTAAGCGGTTCGTTGAGGGAGCAGCACTTGACAGTAACTTACAGCACTCGCGCTGGATGCTCTTTTTGAATTCAACTGATCGCGGCAGTCTTTATCAGCCGTGGCTGAAGGCTGAGCTCAACGGCTATTCGGCAACAACATTACTGCAAAACCAGTTCGATAAAGCCGCCAGTCTTGATCCACTGACGCAACAGCAGTATGTAGATATTAAGACTTATCTGGCGGATAATATCCTGACAAAGGTAGACAGAATGAGTATGGCAGTGTCTCTTGAAGCACGCGTACCATTACTAGATCATCGCATCGTCGAGTTTGCCTTAAATCTACCAAATTCGCTAAAGCTGAATCGCTTAAAGACCAAGGTTGCTCTACGAAAGGTAGCCGCAAACCGTGTACCGGCAGAGATTCTTAACAAACCGAAACAAGGCTTCAGTATTCCCTTGAAACATTGGTTAAATGGACCATTGAAGCCGATGATGACTGACTTGCTTTCGACGGAAACGATCAGGGCGCGCGGTTATTTTGAACCGCAAACGGTTACAAGATGGATACAAGAACATCTTGACGGCCGTGCTAACCACAGCCATCGTCTGTGGGCCTTGATGGTCATCGAATTATGGCAACAACGCGTACTTGACGCCGCCTCCCTCCGGGCATGAGCCTGCCCAACTCCCCACTTAAATTGGCAGAAAAAGTTAACCTGATCCCTCGGATTCGAGATTATTGGAACGAGCATATTCACGATCTGGAGATCGCAACAGCTCCCATTGGGACGGGTGAGTTCTTCGACGAACTTGACAACTACCGTTTCGAAAAATTGAGCTATCTTCCGGCACTGGTTGATTTTGCGGCTTACGATGACAAAAATCTGCTGGAGGTCGGCTGCGGCGCTGGGATTGATCTGGTCCATTTCGCCAGGGGAGGCGCATGCGTGACTGGTATCGATCTGGCCGAGGTATCGATAGGATTGGCACGGCAAAACTTCCACAACCGCCAATTGAAGGGCACCTTTCAGATCATGAATGGTGAGGCACTGGCATACGCGGACAACTGCTTTGATGTCGTCTACTGCCATGGCGTCCTGGGATATACCGCCAATCCAGCCAGGATGGCCAGGGAACTACATCGCGTTTTGCGGCCAGGCGGACAGGCGATCTTGATGGTCTATAGTAAGTATTCCTGGCTCAATTTGCTATCGAAAGTGATGAACGTGGACCTGGAACATGAAGACGCCCCGGTTCTCAAGAAATTTTCGATCGCAGAATTCCGGAAATTGCTAACTCCTTTTGCACAAACTCGCATTATTCCAGAAAGATTTCCTGTGAAGACAAGGCTTCATCACGGGTTGAAGGGAAAATTATTTAACGATCTCTTTGTAGGCACATTTAACGCCTTGCCCCACGCGGTTGTCCGGCCGACGGGGTGGCATTTAATGGCCTTCGCCACTAAGGTTTGAAACGAAGGGATACTTAGCCCGTTATAGTGTGCAGCCCCGGCCAGGAAACCGGGCCGTACGTATATGAAGCGAACTCTTAAGAAACTTCGTCACCATACATTCGATATAGTCATTATCGGGGGCGGCATCTATGGCGCAAGCGTTGCCCGGGATGCCGCCCTTCGTGGGTTGAATGTAGCCCTGATCGAAAAAGATGACTTTGGCGCCGCCACTTCTGCGAACAGCCTTAGAATAATCCACGGTGGGCTGCGCTATTTACAAGACGGGAATTTGAAGCTTGTTCGAACGATGACGAACGAGCGCGCGACCTGGCTTCGTGTCGCACCTCATCTGGTTCATCCTCGTCCATTTCTGACACCCACGTACGGTCATTTTACGCGCAGCAAGCTGGCAATGGGCATCGCCCTGGCAGTGATCGACAGCGTGGGATTCGATCGCAATCGTGGCGTCGATACGCAGAACCGTATGCCGGGCGGCCGTATACTATCCAGGGCTGAGACACTGGAAAGGATGAATTGGATCGGCCCGCAAACGACAGGTGGGGCCATGTGGTACGACGCACAGATTTACGATTCAGAGCGCTTGCTAATCGCTCTGATCGCATCGGCCGCAGACGCAGGAGCTGCCGTCGCTAACTATGTACAGGTTAATGGGTTACTGTCGGTCAAAGACAGCATATACGGTGTAAGCGCAGTTGATAGGCTCGATGGACAAGAATTCAAGGTCAATACCAGATTGGTAATAAACTGCAGTGGCGCCTGGTCCGACCAGGTGTTAGGCAGTCTTGAGAATAATTCACCTGCACAAACTTACCATTTATCCGTAGCGATAAACCTGGTCATCCGCAAGCTGCCGCTTGACTGTGCAATCGGCGTGCCCAGCAAAGGCCCAGTCACAAGAAACGGTGAGCAGGATAAGCCGGAAACGCGCATGCTTTTCATCACGCCGTGGCAAGAGTATGCCATTGCCGGGACATGGCATGTCCCTTGCCACGGCTGTCCTCAAGATTTTCAAGTAACCGAGGATATGATTCAGAGCTACATAGATGAACTTAATGCGGCATACCCGGTGCTCAATTTGCGGCGCCAAGACGTCTATCAAGTACATTGCGGATTTTTGCCGCTGGAAAGCGAAAATCCCGACGGCAGCACGATCAAACTTCTGCGCGAGAACCGGATAGTCGATCACAGTCAAACGGATGGTATCGATAATCTCATCACAGTCACGGGCGTAAAATACACGACTGCTCGCCAGGGAGCAGAGCAAGCGGTTGACCTGGCAGTAAATAAACTTGGCCGCTCTCCTATTGGCTGCCGTACAACTAAAACAGCAGTCAGCGGAGGAGATTTCCAATCATTCAGCGAATACAAGAAGACCGCGCTGGCGACGCGCCCTTTGGAAATCAGCGAGGAGAGCATGCGCCATCTGATTCACTCTTATGGGACTGAGCATAAAGCTGTTCTGAAAATTACGGAGCAGGAACCTGATCTGGCAAACCGCGTAATGGCCGGGTCGCCTGTTCTAAAAGCGGAGATAGTTTATGCCGTGCGACAGGAGATGGCACAGAAACTCACCGACGTCGTTTACCGGCGTACACCGCTGGGCAAAGTACAGTTACCCGATATAAATAGTCTGCGGGTGTGCGCCGAACTGATGGCCAACGAAGCAGGATGGGACCCAATCAGGTGCGAAGAAGAAATCGCCGCTGTGAGCAACCAATTGCAGAGCCGTAACAGCCCGCAGAGCGAGGGATGGCAGTAGGATGACGCTTGAGAACCGGCCGTGGCAAATAGAACAGTTCCAGCAATCACTCAAGAAACAGTTAAAGCTGGAAGCGCTGCTTGAACTGCAAGGAGATGTCAACGGGCAAGAGTGCTTACTTATCTCCTGCGGCGACAACAATGGCGCGCTTAACTGGTATTTCCGCGAACATGGTGGAGGCTGGGCCTGGGCCGATGTAGAGGGTACCAATCTCAGCGAAATGAGCCAATTCCTAGACGACGAAGTTTATCATATTTCCTCCAGCAGTTTTCCGTTTGCCAACAACCAGTTTGACTGTGTGGTTGCAATTGATGTGCTGGAACATCTGGATGCGGATCAGCCGTTTCTGGAAGAAGTGCGGCGCGTCCTGCGAAGAGACGGCCGTGCTATTGTGACAGTTCCAAACGGCGATCCCGGGTTGCTTGCCAATCGCATTAAATGGCAGGTTGGCATGACACCCGAGGTATATGGACATACACGTGCAGGATACACGGTCGCCGAGCTGCAGGACAGCCTGAAAAAGGCCGGGTTAGATCCCGTCGATCACGGGGGATATTCCCGTTTCTTCACGGAAATGGTCGAATTGCTGATTAATTTTGGATATGTTTTCGTCCTTTCGCGCAAGGATAAGCAGGCGGAGACAGGCCATATCGCACCAACGACATCCGCGGAGCTAAAGACCCATGGCGCGGCTTATCGGCTGTATTCGCTCTTCTTTCCGATTATGAAAGCGATCAGCAGGCTGGATGCCCTACTGCCTGCGGAGAATAACAACGCCGTTATTGTCACGGCCGTAAAATCGGAAGGTAACCGATGAAGGTGTTGATTACCGGAGGGGGAGGCTTTATCGGCAGCCACCTGGTCGACAGCCAACTTGCCCAACGACATGATGTGCGCACGATTGATCTTAATACTGCCGACCTCTCTCATGCGGCGGCGAACCCTCACCTGGAAGTCCTGGAAGGAGACCTTACCGACAACGCGCTCGTAAGACGTCTGGTTGATGGAATTGACATCATCTACCACTTGGCAAGCGCACATTTGGATGTGACGCTTCCGGAAAGCTATTATCGGCAGGTCAATGTGGATGCAACAATGAGCCTCCTGCAAGCAGCACGGGACGCCGGCGTCGCGAGAATGATTCATTGCAGTACCAACAGCGTGCTCGGTGACATCAAAAATCCACCGGTCGACGAAGCGGCCGTACCCCATCCAACCAACATCTACGAGCAAACCAAACTGGAAGGTGAGCGCGCGGCGCTGCAATTTCACGAAGATGCGGGATTCCCGGTAGTCGTCATTCGACCAGCCTGGGTCTATGGCCCTCGCTGCCCACGCACGAGCAGGTTGATGCGCATGATCAGCAAAGGGCGATTTGTCATGTTCGGCGACGGACAAACGCTGCGCCACCCGATATACATCGACGATATGATCGCAGCCCTGGAGCTCAGCGCGGTGGCCGAGCAAGCGGTTGGTGAAACCTTTTTTATTGCCGGCGAAGAAGCAGTGACTATCGAAAAGCTGGTCTATTCGATAGCCGAAGTGGAGGAGGTGCAGCTGCGGGTCATACACCTGCCTCTTTCCCTTGGCAAAGCAGCGGGGACCATCTTGCAGTCGGCCTTTACTCCATTGGGCAAACAGCCGCCGTTTTCGCGGCGCAGTCTGGACTTCTATATAAAAGACAATGAATATGACATCAGCAAGGCCCGGCACGAGTTGGGCTTTGAACCTCTGACCAGTTTGCGGGCGGGTTTGGAGCAAACATGGGCAGCAATGCAGGCCCAACAATTGACATTAAAAGGACAAAAGATGGATGCAACAATGAGTAACTCCGTTCAAGCGGTTCATGATTATTGGAATACGCATACTCTTGGTTTCCAATATGTGACAGATACGAGCATCGATCCGTATTCTCCCGAATTCTTCGCCCATATACGGCCCTGGATGAACCCGTATAAATTCCCGTGGATCATGGAACGTATTGAACGGGAATCGGCGCTGCTTCAAGGCAAGCACCTTCTGGAAATTGGTTGTGGCATGGGGTATGACAGTCTGGAATTCCTGAAGCGTGGAGTGAAGGTCACGGCAACGGATCTGACACCCAACGCAGTGAAAATGACGCTGCGCCACTTTGAGATTGCGGGTGTCGAAGCAGAAGCTGTGCATACAGCGAACGCACTGGCGCTACCTTACGACGATAATACATTTGATGCAGTCTGGGCTAACGGTGTTCTCCATGCAACGGGAGACACAGAGCGGGCAATCAGCGAGGCGCGCCGCGTACTTAAACCCGGAGGCCGGGCGATCATTTCGCACTTTTACCGCAAACCATCGTGGATGTACGCTCTCAACCGCCTAGGCCGCGAGAATATCGAATATAAAGAAGAAGATCCGCCGATCAATGAATTTTACACCGAAGAAGAAATCCTGGATATGTTTAAGGGCTACGAGATCGTTGAGGCAGTGCAGGAACATTATCGTGCCTTGCCCGTCCGGCGGGACGGTTTGAAGGCCAATCTTTATAAGTATGGCTTTCGTCCAGCCTACAATATGATTCCAGAGTCTGTGGCCAAGCAGTTCGCCTACAAACTTTCCGTAACTGCTATCAAGGTGTAAGCGCCCTCAAAACTGGTCATTCAGATGTGCGGAATTTGTGGGATTTTTGACCCTGACGGCGTCAGCCGCGAAGATATCCAACTCATGGCTCAGGAGATCGCCCATCGCGGACCTGACGACCAGGGCTTCTATGTGAACGGCCGTATCGGTCTGGGAAACCGCCGTTTGAGCATTATCGATCTTGCAGGTGGCCACCAGCCGATAGGCAATGAAGACGGCACTGTTCAAATCGCCTTCAACGGCGAAATATATAACCATCCCACTTTGCGCCAGGAGCTTCAGCAAAAAGGGCACGTTTTCCATACCAGCAGCGACACAGAAGTTATTGTTCATCTTTACGAAGAATATGGCGAACAGTGTGTGGAACGACTTCAGGGCATGTTTGCTTTTGCCATCTGGGATGGCCGGCATCAGAAGCTGCTGTTGGCGCGCGACCACCTGGGCCAGAAGCCGCTCTTTTATGCCCGGGAGGGGGACACCTTTCTCTTTGCCTCAGAGATAAAGGGAGTCCTGGCCGCCAGCCGGACGAAACCTGCAATCGATTACGAGTCAGTCCACCATTACCTTTCACTGCGCTTCATCCCCCCGCCACACACGATGCTGCAGCATATTAAGAAACTGCCCCCGGCGCATATTCTTGTCCTGCAAAATGGCGAAATAAGCATTTCGCGCTATTGGGACCTTTCGTTCCGCGAAAAGCTCGACTTAACCGAAACGGAATTCATTGATGAACTTAACAAGCGCCTCAGCCATACGGTATCATCCCACCTGATCAGTGACGTGCCGGTTGGCGCTTTTCTCAGCGGGGGCATGGATTCCAGCATGGTCGTGGCGATGATGGCTAAGGAGCAAAGCCGGCAATTTCAAACCTTCGCCATAGGCGTTTCTGAACAGAGTTTCAACGAACTGCCTTACGCGCGCCAGGTTGCGGATTACTGCCATACAGAACACATTGAGGAGTGCGTACAGTCAGACCTCATCCAATCGTTGCCGGAGATGATCTGGCACCTTGATGAACCTTCTGACCCCATAGCCGCCTGCCAGTACTATGCCGCCGCACTCGCCGCGCAGCACGTAAAAGTTGTGTTGGGAGGAGATGGCGGGGATGAATTGTTTGCCGGATTTGATCGTTACCTGGGTGTGGGTTACGTTGACTATTACGCTCGGATTCCCGTATTCATTCGCGAGCAGTTGCTCGGCTCCTTGCTCGAACACATGCCGGAAAACTTCTCCTATAAAAGTTCGTCGCAGAAAATTCGTTGGATGCACCAGCTTTCATTGCTTCCGACGTTTGCGGAACGATATGCCGAGGCCACACTTTTTTTTCGCTTTAATCATGCACAGAAGCAGGAGCTATACGGGCAGTGCTTGTGGGAGGAGGTCGGGCATATCCATTCCAGCGATGTAATAACCGAGCAGTTTAATCGCGCGCCGGCTGATGACCCCATCGACCGCATGTTATATGCAGACTATATGACACGTCTTCCAGAACATTCTCTGATGTTGACAGATAGAATGACAATGGCGCATGGCCTGGAGCTGAGGTCCCCTTTCCTGGATCACGAGCTGGTCTCCTTTATGGCTTCTTTTCCCAGCAATCTAAAAATACGCAACCGGGAGTTGAAATACGCGCTCCGCAAGTTGGGTGCTGACTATTTGCCGCAGGAGATTGTGGAAAGAGATAAGCAGGGGTTCATGTTCCCGGTCGCTTACTGGTTCCGCAATGAGCTGTACCCCTTTCTAAAGGATTACCTTTTGGACGGCTATTTTGTACAGGCTGGTATTTTCCGGCGCGAAAGCGTCCTGCAGCTTTTGGAAGACCACAAGCAAAATCGAATTGATCATCATGTTCGTCTATGGATGCTGCTTAATCTGACGATCTGGTATGAATTGTATATCAATCAGAAAAATGTCGAGGCGGTTAAAGCAGACATGATGCGTTACATGCAAGGATAATAGAGTGTTGAACCGATGATTGTATTAGGCATAATTGATAGCAAACCGTCTGCAGCCGCCATCGTGAAGGACGGCCGTATTCTCTCTGCTGTGGCTGAGGAGCGCCTTTGTCGCATGAAGCTGGCGAGTGGGATGCCCCGCGAGGCGATCTCCCTGGTAATGGAGCTGGCAGGCGTAGGCCCCGATGACATCGATCAGGTTGCCGTAGCACAACGGGTCAGCGTCTTCGAACCACGGCCAATTCCCTGGCAAGGGTGGTTCGATGACGAAGAGTTGAAGACGCGCAGTTTTGACCAATTTAGCGCGCAGCTGGCTCCGCTGCTCGGCCGTTTCCCTATGGCGTGGAAAGCGCATCACCAGATCAAACGTTTTCGTTCGCGAGAGCGAGTAGAACAAATCCCAACAATTGTGCGTGAAGAGTACGGCATTCAGGCGCCGGTTACTTTCTACGACCATCATTATTGTCACGCTACCACCGCGTATTACACGAGCAATTTCGACGATGCCCTGATTGTGACATTAGATGGCGGCGGGGATGGCCTGTCAGGCGCTGTATATGATGGACGAAACGGCCGTCTACGGAAACTGGCCGATGTAGACAGCTTTAACTCGTTGGGAAATTTCTATTCTTACGTCACTGAACTATGCGGTTTCAAAGCCGAGAAACACGAAGGCAAGATCACCGGATTGGCGGCGCTCGGCCAGCCTTTGTATGCGGATATACTGCGCCAGTTCGTTCGTTACGAGGACCCCGGCCAAATCCGCTATTCGGTGCCGATGTACCATCGCTCGGCGCTGGAGCAGTTAGCCAACGCCCTGCCCCTCGATTTCGACATCGCCGACCTGGCGTCCAGTGTCCAACTTGTTCTTGAAGAAGTAGGGACCGCTTTCGTTCAATATTGGCTGCGGCAAACCGGGCAGCGCAAGATCGCCGTTGCCGGGGGTGTTTTTGCCAATGTCAAATTCAATCAGCGCGTTCATGAACTGGAAGAAGTAGATGCCTTCTTCGTCCATCCGGCAATGGATGACAGCGGTCTTTCGGTAGGCAGCGCATTGGCCGTCCTGGCGGAAGAACCGGGTCGTGATCCGGGATATTTGCGCGGCCGTTTAGATAATGTCTATTTTGGGCCAAGCTATGATGATGAATATACGGCGCGGGCGATAGCGGATGCAGGATTCGAAGCAAGGCGCGTCCCTAACATTCATGAAGAGATCGCCGATCTGCTTGCGCAGGGCCACGTGGTAGCTCGTTTCACAGGCCGCATGGAGTATGGCCCGCGGGCGCTTGGCAACCGCACGATCCTTTACCAGACGACAGACCCCTCGGTAAATGATTGGCTGAATGAAAACCTGGCACGCACGGAGTTCATGCCCTTCGCACCTGCTACGCTAATGGAGCACGCATCAAGTTGTTATCTGAACATGGATGGTGCGGAGGATCCAGCGCGCTTCATGACGATAACGTTTGAATGTTCGGACGAGATGAAAGCGCAATCGCCTGGCGTAGTCCATGTAGATGGAACAGCACGACCCCAGTTGGTTGATGAGGCGACATCGCCTGATTTTTATCAGATTCTCCTGGCCTACCATGAGCTGACGGGAATTCCTTCGTTGATAAATACCAGTTTTAATCTGCATGGGGAACCAATTGTTTGCACACCGGAAGACGCACTACGCTCTTTCCAACAAGGCAATCTTGATTTTCTGGCTATCGAGGATTGGCTAGTCGCGCATCCGACAGCCGCGAAGGAGCGGCGTCAGTCTGCTCTCACCAATCAGTTAGAGAGCTAGGATGCCTTCTCCCATTGCCCATACGGCGGCCGGTTTTGCGGTTTACGAGCTGCTGCATGTTTCGGAGGAGAGAGATAGCAGACTTCTCTGGACAGCTATTCTATTCTCCATCCTACCCGATGCAGATTCAGTGCTTGGTCTAGCCGGCCGGGACTTTATTCGTTTTCATAACAATATCAGTCACAGCCTGGGCTTTGCGGCAGCAGCCGGGGCATTGGCCGGCACATTCTTCGGTTGGAGTAAAGGTCTTTTTTGGCGCGGGTTTTCCGCGGGATTCCTGGCTTATGTTTTCCACCTGGGGATGGACTATTGGTCGACACGACGCGGTATAATCCTTTTTTGGCCGTTCTCTAAGCGGCGTTTTGTCTCCCCCAAAAAGCTTTTTTACGGCTTTCAATGGGGCCTGGGTTTCTGGAATAAAGCGCAT
>Ga0316576_10002213_pt1 | contig 10981 bp, 11 predicted proteins | sample S0NA_FD_203075 | JGI IMG/M metagenome (GOLD analysis project Ga0316576, IMG submission 203075) | Rhizosphere microbial communities from salt marsh grasses in Alabama, United States - S0-2_050615r3r5 | ecosystem: Host-associated > Plants > Roots > Rhizosphere | place: USA: Alabama | collected... | reverse complement strand
GAGGAGGGGGACGTTGGGGTTCTCGGCGATGGCGAGGACCCGCTCCTGGAAGTCGAGCAGCGAGAGCTCGCGGTTGAAGTACGGGGCGTCGCTCACCGGGGCTCCCGGCCGGGGCAGGGATCCGGGCTGATCACGAGCCGAAGCCCTCTTCGAGGTCGGCGACCTTGGCGAGCCGCCGGCGGTGGCGCTCCTCGCCGGAGAACCGGGCCTCGAGGAAGACGACGACCAGTTCCTCGGCGACGTTGACGCCGACCACCCGGCTCCCGACGGCCAGCACGTTGGCGTCGTCGTGCTCGACCGCCTGGTGGGCGGTGTAGGTGTCGTGGGCGAGGGCGCAGCGCACCCCCTTGACCTTGTTGGCGGCGATGGCGGCCCCGGCCCCCGAGCCGCACACGATGATCCCGCGATCGGCCCGTCCGGCGGCCACCGCCCGCCCCACCGCGGCGGCGAAGTCCGGGTAGTCGCTCGGGCTCTCGTCGTGGGCGCCGACGTCCGTCACGGCGTGGCCGAGGCCGGCCACCAACCCGGCGAGGTGCTGCTTGAGGGCGAATCCGGCGTGGTCCGATCCGATGGCGATGCGCATGGGGAAAGGGTAGGCGGGAGGCGGACGGCATGCGGTCGGGCGGCAGTCGGAAAGACACCGCAAAACCGGGGGCATCCGTACACTCCGGCGGCATGGAGCAGTTCTCGGTCACCGGCGGGCGTCCGCTGGCAGGATCCGTCGAGATCCTCGGCGCCAAGAACGCGGTGCTCAAGCACCAGGTGGCCACCCTGCTCGTCCCCGGGACGCACCGTCTGGAGAACGTGCCGGGCATCCTCGACGTCCGGATCATGTGCCGGGTGCTCCGCCACATCGGCGCGAACTGCTCGCTCGAGGGCACGACGCTCGAGGTGCAGGTTCCCGACGAGATCCGCCCCGAGGCGCCGATCGGGCTGGTGCGCCGCATGCGAGCCTCGATCCTCGTCCTCGGCGCCCTGCTGGCGCGCTGCGGCGAGGCGAGAGTCGCCCTCCCCGGCGGCGACGACTTCGGGTCGCGGCCCGTCGACATGCACCTCGACGGTCTTCGCCGCCTCGGGGCGTCCTTCGACCTCGTGCACGGCGAATTGCGGGCGAGTGCCCCCGCCGGTCTGCGGGGCACCGAGGTGTACCTCGAGTTCCCGAGCGTCGGCGCTACGGAGAACCTGCTGCTCGCCGGGGTGGCCGCCCGGGGGACCACCGTGATCGGCAACGCCGCCCGCGAACCGGAGGTCGAGGACCTCGCCGAGTTCCTCCGGAAGATGGGCGCCTCGATCCGCGGGGCCGGCACCTCGACCATCGAGATCGAGGGGACCACCGACCTCTCCCCGGCTCGCCACCGGGTCGTCCCCGATCGGCTCGAGGCGGGGACCTACCTCCTCGGGGCGGCGATCACCGGCGGCGAAGTGACCGCCGCAGACTGTGTGCCCGAGCACCTGCGGATGGAACTCCGCAAACTGGCCGACGCAGGGTGTGAGTACGAGACCGGCAAGGACTGGATCACCCTTCGGGGGCCCGCCCAGCCGCAGCCGGTGGACTTCGCCACGCTGCCCTTCCCGGGGTTCCACACCGACATGCACCCGCAGATGGTCTCGCTGCTCTCGCTGGCGTCGGGGACCTCGGTGATCACCGAGAACGTCTACGAGGCGCGGTTCCGCTACGTCGGCGAGCTCAACCGGATGGGCGCCGACATCACCACGGAGGGCCAGCACATCGTGGTGCGCGGCGTGCCCCGCCTGAGCGGGTGCCCGGTCGACGCCAGCGACATCCGGGCGGGCGCCGCGCTGGTGCTCGCCGGTCTCGCCGCCGACGGCCGGACGACGGTCACCAACGCCCAGCACATCGATCGGGGCTACCACCTCTTCGACGAGAAGATGGCGGCGCTCGGGGCCGACATCGTGCGCGAATCCGTCGAGGACCCCTGCCCGTCCTGAGGGTGCCGTGGTGGAGTGGGGACGGCGGCGCCGTACAATGGGAATGATTGCACTACACCGATAGTTGAAATGGATGAGATGACCGACGCAGCCACCACCGACGCCACGACCGACACCGCCGCCGGCGAACAGGTCGACCTGGACCTGCTCGACGCGACCCTCGAGTACATCCGGCCCGCACTGCAGGCCGACGGGGGCGACTTGATCCTCCTCGGAGTCGAGGAGGGAAGGGTCAACCTGCAACTGGTCGGCGCCTGCGGCGGCTGTCCGATGTCCACGATGACGCTCACCGCCGGGATCGAACGGATCCTGCGCGACCGGGTCCCCGGTGTCAGCGAGGTCGTGGCGATCTGACCCGTCAGTCCGGGCTGCCGCCGGACCGATACGCCAGCACCAGGTCGCCGACATTGGTCCCGGTGGGGCCGCACACCACCCGGTCGCCGATCGCCTCGAGGTAGCCGCCGGCGTCGTTGTCGTCGAGTGCCGCCGCCGCGTCCCGGCCCGCACCCCGTCCGCGAGCGACCGTCGTCCCGTCCCCGATGCCCCCGGCGGCGGTCGTCGGGCCGTCGATCCCGTCGGTCCCGAACGCCAGCACGACGCCGTCGGGATCGCCCTCGAGGGCGATCCCGGCAGCGAGGGCGAGTTCCTGGTTGCGGCCACCGCTGCCGTCACCGGTGACGGTGACGGTGGTCTCGCCGGCCAGCACGGTCAGGCCCTCCCGGGTGCGGACCCGCAGTTCCGCCCCGATCGCCGCACCGACTCGCCGCGCCTCCCCGGCGAGCGAGGTCGTCGACACCTTCGCCTCGATCCCACGCTCCCGGGCGGCCCGGCAGGCGCCGTCGGCGGCGGCCGGACCGTCGGCGACGATGCGGATCGTCTGGCGGGCGAGCAGTTCGCCTCCCGACGGCGTGTCGGCGATCTCCCCGGCGCCGCCCCGCTCCAGCAGGCGGGCGACCGCCGGCGGCGGGACGATCCGGTGGCCGGCGAGGATCGCCAGCGCGTCGCGGTAGGTGCTGGGGTCGGGCACGGTGGGGCCGGAGGCGATGAGGTCGAGCGGGTTCCCGACCACGTCGGACACGACGAGCGTGATCATCGGGCCCCGGTCGGCGGCCGCCGCCAGGCGGCCACCCTTGATCGCCGACAGGTGCTTGCGGACCACGTTGATCTCCCCGATGGGCGCCCCGCTGCGGATGAGGGCGTCGTTCACCGCCACCAGGTCGGGCAGGCTCACCCCGGGAGCGGGCACCTCGGCGAGGGCCGAGCCGCCGCCGGAGACCAGCGTCACCACCAGCCGCTCCCCGGCCCCCCGGGCTGCTTCGAGGAGCCGCCGCCCGCCCCGTTCGCTTCCCTCGTCGGGGAGCGGATGGCCGCCGACGATCACCTCGATGCCGGCGGGGACCGGTCCCGGCCGGTTGGTGGCCACCACTCCGGTGAGCGGCACCCCCCTGAGCACGTCGGCGGCGGCCCGGGTCATCGCGATCGCCGCTTTGCCGAGGCCGAGGAGGACCACTCCCTGGGCGGGAATCGGGATCTCGTCGTTCCCCACGGCGACGGCCGCCCCGTCCCGCCGGACCGCACGCCGAACCGCCGCTGCCGGATCGGCCGCCGCCAGGGCCGCCCCGGCGACGTCGAGCAGCAGCCGCCGCCGGGCGGAGTCGAGATGGAGGACGCCGGGATCGAATTGCACGGGCGGAATGTACCCGGATCGGGGCACCGGTATGCTCGGCGGGTGCCGCCCCCCGCCGATCCGGGCTTGCTGGTCGCCGCCGCCGCGAACGGCGACCGGCGTGCCCTCGCCCGGCTCATCTCGATCGTCGAGGACGGGCGGGACGGCGCCGCCGATGCGCTGCGGGCGGCGCATCCCCTCGGCGGCGGGGGATACCGTATCGGGGTCACCGGCGCTCCCGGCGCCGGGAAGAGCACCCTCACCGACCGGCTCGTCGGCGAGATCCGGGCGGACGGGGACACCGTCGCGGTGCTGGCGGTGGACCCGACGAGCCCCTTCAGCGGCGGGGCCGTGCTCGGCGACCGTGTCCGGATGCAGGATCGGGTCTCCGACACCGGCGTCTACATCAGGTCGATGGCGAGCCGGGGACACCTCGGCGGCCTCTCGGCGGCGGCTCCCCGGGCACTGGCGATGCTCGATGCCGCCGGGTTTCCCTATCTGTTGATCGAGACGGTCGGGGTCGGCCAGGACGAGGTCGAGATCACCCGCGCCGCCGATACGACGATCGTGGTGGTCACCCCCGGTTGGGGCGACGGGATCCAGGCCGCCAAGGCGGGGATCCTCGAGATCGGCGACGTGTTCGTGGTCAACAAGGCCGATCGCGCCGGGGTCGACGACACGGTGGCCGACCTGCGGACCATGCTGACGATGGGCCCCGACCGGGCCTGGACGCCGCCGATCGTGCCGACCGTGGCCGAGCGGGGCGACGGGATCACCGAGTTGTGGTCGGCCGTCGTCGAGCACCGCGGCCACCTGGCGCGGACCGGGCTGCTCGACGAAGGCCGCCGGCGGAGGCGTCGCAGCGAGCTCGAGGTGGCCCTGGTGGCGGCGTTCTCACGGCAGGCGGCGGAACTCGCCGCCGGAGGCCCGGGCGCCGATCTCGTCGCCCGGGTGGAGGCCGGCGACCTCGACCCGTGGACGGCAGCCGAGCTGCTGCTCGCGGCCGCCGCCGATCCGGCCTAGCCTCGTCGTCGAGCCGATCAGGAGCTGGACCGTGAGTCTCGTCGAGTACCACGAAGCCGATGCCGTCGCCCTGCTGACCCTTGCCCGTCCGCCGGTGAACGCCCTCAACGGCGAGCTGATCGCCGACCTCGAGGAGGCGGTCGCCCGGGCGGCCGACCCGGCGGTCCGGGCGGTGGTGATCACCGGCAGCCCCCATTTCGCAGCGGGGGCCGACATCACCGAATTCAGGGCCGCTCACGATGCCGGAGACGTCCGTCTCGTGTCGAGCCGGCTCACCGGGGCGATCCGGAGGCTCGAGCAGCTCCCCAAGCCGGTGATCGCCGCCATCCGGGGATTCGCGCTCGGGGGCGGGCTCGAACTCGCAATGGGCTGCGACTTCCGCTACCTCAGCGAGGACGCCCGGGTCGGGCAGCCGGAGATCAAGCTCGGCATCATCCCGGGGGCGGGGGGCACCCAGCGGTTGCCGCGTCTGGTGGGCCCGGCCCGGGCCCGCGAGCTGATCTACAGCGGGCGGTTCGTGGACGCCGCCGAGGCGCTCTCGATCGGCCTCGCCGACCGGGTGCTGCCGCAGGAGTCGCTCCTCGACGAGGCGATGGCCTACGCCCGTGCCTGGACCAAGGGTCCGACGGTGGCGCTGGGCGCCGCAAAGCGGGCGATCAACGACGGGCTCGGCCTGCCGATCGACGACGCGCTGGCCCTCGAGGTGGAGGCCTTCGCCGACTGCTTCGTATCCGAGGACGCCATGGAGGGGACGGCGGCGTTCCTCGAGAAGCGCGATCCGGATTTCAAGGGCCGGTGATCCGCTGCCGCAGCCGCTCGAGGTTGCGGCGCCAGACGAAGCGGAAGACCGGTCGGGCGGCCCACGCCCCGGCCGGGCCGAGGAAGAACCAAGGGAAGTGGATCTGCTCGCGCCACTCGACGCGGGTCGCTCCTCCGGGGATCTCGGTCAGGGTGAACTCGCCGGTGCCGGTGAACAGCCCGCGATGGTGGACGGCCATCGACTCCGGCTCGTCCCACGCCGTGAACTCCATCACGTCGTTCGTCCGGAGCGGCCCGAACCGGGTCTCGACCTCCATGCGGGTGCCCACCCCCCGGCGCCGGTCCCCGAGGAACCGGATGCTGTGGGCGTCCTGCATCCAATCGACGTGGCGTTCGAGCGCTGCGAGTTCCTCCCACACCGCCTCCCGGGGGGCGGGGATTTCGACGGCGACGACGACCGGGGCGGGCATCCCCCGACTGTAGGGCAACGCCGGGGGCGAGCGGACCCGGTGCGGGAATGCCGCCGCTGGGTACGATCGTCCCGTGATCACCAAGCGGGCTCGCTCGTGGCTGCGCCGGGGCACCACCGTGGTCGTCGCCCTGGTCGTCTTCGGCCTGGTGGTGGGCACCTGGGTGACCGCCTCCGAGTTCGAGGACTCGCTGCTGCGGACCGTGCCCGAACCTCCCTCCTACGACGTCGAGGTGACGGCGGTCACGGCCTCGACCGTCACCCTGTCGAGGGGCCCGGACTCGGCCCGGCCGGGGGTGTGGGGGCTCGAGTGGGAGACCGGATACGCCCGGGTGGGGGCGGTGCTGCGCGTCGACGAGGACGGGGTGACCCGAACCCTGCAGGAGGTGCGCGGCGAACTGCGGCCCGGCACCCGGGCCGCCTTCGACCGGTTCGCCTTCGACTCCACACCGGCGTCGCTCGGCCTCGCCTTCACCGAGGTGGCGTTCGAGGGGCCGCTCGGCGATTACCCGGCGTGGTTCGTGGACGGCCGGGACGACACCTGGGTCGTCTTCGTCCACGGGCGGGAGGCGACTCGCCGGGAGGCGCTGCGGGCGCTCGGCACGGTCGCCGGGATGGGGTTCCCCGCCCTCGTGATCGCCTATCGCAGCGACCCGGTGGCACCCGGTGAGCCGGGGGCCCGTTCCGGCCTGGGGCGCGCCGAATGGCCCGACCTCGAGGCGGCGGTCGAGTTCGCCGTGGCGTCGGGAGCGGCCGACGTGGTCCTGATGGGCTACGGGACCGGGGCGACGGCGGCCGCGATGCTGACGCACGAGTCGGACTGGTCGGTGCGAGTGGCCGGACTGGTGTTCGATGCCCCGGTGCTGGATGCCGGGGCGCTCGCCGACCGGGTGGCGGATCGCCGCCGGGTGCCCGGATTCGTCGTGGCGATGGCGAAGGGCCTCGCCGGCCTCAGGTTCGGCATCGACTGGGGCAGGATCGACCAGGTGCGCCGGGCCGAGGAGTTCGAGGTCCCGATCCTCCTGTTCCACGGAGACGCAGACGAGCAGGTCCCCGTCGAGACCAGCGACGCCTTCGCCGCATCGCTCCCCGACCTCGTCACCTACGAGCGGGTGGCCGGGGGAACCGCCGGAGCCTCCTGGAACGCCGGGCCCGATCGGTACGCCGACGCCCTCACCGCCTTCCTCACCGACGTCGCCCTGGGTCCCAGCGATCTCCAGCCGGCCGACGAGGTGGAGGGCATCCTCGAGAATGTGCCGGGGGCACCCGAAGGCCCGCCTCCCGCCGTCCGCCCCACCCGATAGCCTGCTCGTCCGATGCACTACCTCGACCACGCCGCGACCACGCCGCTGCGCCCCGAGGCGCGGCGCGCCATGGAACCGTTCCTCGCCGGCGAGTTCGGTAACCCCTCGGGCCTGCACGCCGTGTCGCGCAGGGCGAAGAATGCCCTCGAGGACGCCCGGGAGCGGGCGGCGGCGCTCCTCGGAGCCGCCCACCCCCTCGAGATCGTGTTCACCGGCGGCGGCACCGAGTCGGACAACCTCGGTGTCGCCGGGCCGGCGCTGGCCGGGGGCGGCCGCAGCGGCGTCGTGACGACGGCGGTGGAGCACGAGGCGGTGCTGGAGACGGCCCGCTTCCTCGGCCGCCTGGGCCGTCCCGTCGGGGTCGTCGGCGTGGACGGCGAGGGGCGGGTCGACCCGGAGCGGGTCGCCGCCGCGGTCGGGCCGGAGACCGCAGTCGTGTCGGTGATGGCCGCCAACAACGAGACCGGCGCCATCCAGCCGGTGCCGGCGGTCGCCGCCGCCGTCCGGGAGCGCGACCCGCGTGTGGTGGTGCACACCGACGCCGTCCAGGCGTTCGTGTCGGAGCCGGTCGGCGTCGCGTCCCTCGGAGCCGACCTGATCACCCTGGCATCGCACAAGGCGGGCGGCCCGAAGGGGGTCGGGCTGCTCTGGGCCCGCTCCGGGATCGTCCTCGAACCGGTGCTCCACGGGGGCGGCCAGGAGGGCGGGCGGCGCTCGGGCACCCACGACGTCGCGGGGATCGTCGGGATGGTGGCCGCCCTCGAGGCGGCGGCGGCGGGGAGGGAGCGGTTCCGGGGCGAGGTGTCGGAGGCGCGGCGCCGGTTCGAGTCGCGACTGGGAGCGATCGGCGCGATCCCCACCGTCGCGACGGGACGGCTCGTCCAGCATTGCCACGTCCGGATCCCCGGGGTCCGGGCCGAGTCGCTGCTCGTCCGCCTCGATCGCGCCGGCGTCGCGGCATCGGCGGGCTCCGCCTGCCAGTCGGGAGCGGTGGCGACCTCCCACGTGCTCGCCGCGATGGGGATGGCTCCGGCGGAGGCCGCCGAATGCGTGCGGTTCACGTTCGGATGGACGACCACCATCCCCGAAGCAGAGGCCGCCGCCCTTCTCGTGACCGCCGAGGTGGAGGCGCTGCGATGCAGGTGATGGTCGCCATGTCGGGCGGTGTGGACAGCAGCGTGGCGGCCGCCCTCATGGTGGAGCAGGGCCACGAGGTGATCGGGGTGACCCTCAAGCAGTGGCGAAACCCCGACGGCTCGTTCCCGGCGGCGGGGTGCTGCACGCTCGGCGACGCCGAGGACGCCCGGCGGGTCGCCGCCCGGCTCGGGATCCCCTACTACGTGCTCGACTACATCGACGAGTTCCGATCGGCGGTGGTGGAACCCTTCGGTGCCGGATACCTGGCGGGCCGGACCCCGAACCCTTGCATCGAGTGCAACCGCCGGGTGCGGTTCCGGGCCCTGCTCGACCGGGCGGCCGAGTTGGGGTGCGAGGTGCTGGTCACCGGGCATCACGCCCGGGTCCGCCACGGGCCGCCCCACCGGCTGCTGCGCGGCGCCGACCCCGCCAAGGACCAGTCGTACGTGCTCCACATGCTGGGCCAGGAGGCCCTGGAACGCATCCGCCTCCCGATCGGCGAGCTCACCAAGCCGGAGGTTCGATCGGTGGCGGCCCGGCTGGAGCTGCGGACGGCCACCAAGCCGGAGAGCCAGGATCTCTGCTTCGTGGACGGTGACTACCGCGAATTCCTCGCCGAGCACTTCCCCGAGTCTGCCCGGCCGGGAGAGATCGTCGACCTCGCCGGGCGGGTGCTCGGCGAGCACCGGGGCACCGCCGGCTTCACGATCGGGCAGCGGAAGGGAATCGGCGTCGCCGTCGGTGAGCCGCGGTACGTGGTGGAGATTCGCCCCGAGACCGCCACGGTCGTCGTCGGGGGGCGCGAGGACCTGCTCTCCCGGACCTGCCTGATCGGCGAGATGTCGTTCGTCGGCGGCGTTCCCATCGGCACCGGCAGCCGGGTCGAGGTGCAGATCCGCTCTCGGTCGGCGGCGGTGCCGGCGGTGGCCGGGCCGGGCCCCGGAGGGGCGTGGCTGGTCCGTTTCGACGAGCCGCAGCCGGCGGTGGCGCCCGGGCAGGCTGCCGTGCTGTACGACGGCGAGTCGGTGCTCGGCGGCGGGACGATCCTCGCCGGGGACCGGGGATGACCCGGCCGGTCACCGGGGTCGGCTCCCTGCCCCACAACGATCCCGCCGAGGCGGCCCGCTTCGTCGCGGGCACGGCGACGGTGCCCTATCTGCCGCAGCTCCCCAATCTCGATCCCGAGGAGGGCATGCTCCTCCAGTGGGGGGACGGCCTGTGTGGCTCCGGACGCGGTCCGGGCGGTCTCGGCCTGGCCGCCGGAGCGAAACCCGGCGACCGGGCGCGGGCCTTCGTCGGCGGGACTGCCGTCCTCGACCTGCTCGAGCCCGGCACCCGGCGGGTGAAGACCCAGGCCACCGGCCCGCTGACCCTGGCTGCCGCCCTCGCAGCCGGAGGCTTCCGAGGCGACCCCCGGCCGTGCCTCGCCGACGGCCTGGCGGAGCGGATCGCCGGCCATCTCGAGCTGCTGGCGGCCCGGCTGCCGGGAACCGAGGTGACGCTGATCCTCGACGAGCCGGCGCTGGCGGTGCCCGGTTCGATCCCCGGGGGAGCCGGGGGGACGGGAGTGCTCGCCGACCTGATCGCCGGCTTCGGGGCGGGGATCCACTGCTGTGGGGACGCCGACTGGGACGCGGTCGCCCGGCTCCGGCCGGCGGCGCTCTCGGTGGACACGGCCTCGCTCGGCCCCCGTTTCGCCGACGCCGCCCCGTCGATCGCCGAGGCCCTGTCCGACGGGACCCGTATGATCTGGGGTGCCGTGCCCGTGTCGTCTCCGCCGCTGCCGTCCGTGGGTGCCCTCGTCGGCCGGGTCCGCCGGGCCGAGGGCGTGCTCGTCCTCGCCGGGGCCGACCTCGCCGCCCTGGAGGCCGCCTGGGTCACCCCGGCGTGCGGCCTCGCCGGGCTCACCGAGGACCAGGCTGCGGCCGTCGCCGCCAGGGTGATCGAGGTGGCGGAGGCCCTCGGATGAGCACCGACCCGGCGAGGCGCGCCGCCGAGCTCCGGCAGCAGATCCGCCACCACGACTACCGCTACTACGTGCTCGACGCGCCCGAGGTGTCCGACGCCGAGTACGACCGGCTGTTCCGCGAACTGAGGGCCCTCGAGGCGGCCCATCCCGAGCTGGCGGCGGAGGACTCCCCGACCCGGCGGGTCGGGGCCGTCCCCTCGAGCCTCTTCGCCCCGGTGGTGCACCGCGAGCGGATGTTCTCGCTCGACAACGCCGAGACCCCGGCCGAGCTCGAGGCGTGGGAGGCCCGCGCCCGCCGGGTGCTCGAGCAGCCGCCGTCGGGGTTCTCCTGCGAGTTGAAGATCGACGGCCTCGCCGTCTCGCTCACCTACGCAGCCGGGCGGCTGGTCCGGGCGGCGACCCGAGGGGACGGCTCGACCGGCGAGGACGTCACCGCCAACCTGCGGACGGTCGGCGCCATCCCCCTGGTGATGCTCGGCGACGACCCGCCGGACCTGATCGAGGTGCGCGGCGAGGTCTACATGCCGCTGAGCGCCTTCGAGGAACTGAACCAAGTACAGGCGGAGGCCGGCGAGCGGCTCTTCGTCAACCCGCGCAACGCGGCCGCCGGGGCCGTCCGGCAGAAGGACCCGGCCGTCACCGCCTCCCGGCGGCTGGCGATCTGGGTCTACCAGATCGGTGCCCTGGAGGGGGGCCCGTCCTTC
>Ga0316576_10002212_pt1 | contig 10985 bp, 9 predicted proteins | sample S0NA_FD_203075 | JGI IMG/M metagenome (GOLD analysis project Ga0316576, IMG submission 203075) | Rhizosphere microbial communities from salt marsh grasses in Alabama, United States - S0-2_050615r3r5 | ecosystem: Host-associated > Plants > Roots > Rhizosphere | place: USA: Alabama | collected... | reverse complement strand
GGCTGAACGCCAGCCGCTTATGAACAGTCCGACAGATGAAATCACGCCTCCAAGCACGACCAGCGGAATCATCACGGCGCCGGCGATGAACAGCGATACCTTGAGCATTTTTCTGCCGAGCAGCAGGGCAATCGTCAGAAATACCACTGCACCGTAGAGGATCCATCCGCACTCGATGCCCAGCGGCAGGCTCCCGGGAATGATCTCGAGCGGAAATCCTGAAAAGGCGGGAACGCTCAGGATCCAGATCATCAGCGCCTTCAGCTTCCAGTTCATGACGCCCTGCCCCCGTGCCTCAGAAAAACGGTAAACACCGGCTCGTCACCAGTCGCCTGGCAGCGGGACTCGCTGCGCGAAACCAGCAGCCGGCTGCACATCATCAACCGCCACCAAGGCTTGTGGGAAATCAGCATGACCGGTATGTCCCGGCGATGCGCCGTGGCGATGACCGCTCCCACGAACCGCAGTGCGCTGCGGCGGCTCAATCCCCAGTCCGGCTCGTCGAGAACGAGCGCCGATGGGGCGGCGGCGAGACGCGCCGCCACCAGCAGCGCTTTGACATCGATCAGGGGATGCAGGCTCGCCTCGAAATCGCCGATGCCCGGGTCCCCGTCCCGCCTGGAAATACCGGCCGCACCGTTGTACGCCTTTGCAATTTCGCTGAATACCGAACGGATCGAGGCACTATCCGCCTGCCCGCTCCCGGCTCCGATCTCCTCGAAGGAGCGCATCAGGGTCTGGGTCTGAACGTCCTGGAAAAGGAGACTGGCCGGGCCCTCCCACCGCTCTGTTTTGACCACTGCCTGTCCCCGCAATGAGAGTGAGCCGGCAACGGCGCGTGCCACCAGGCTTTTGCCCTGTCCGTTCTCGCCGCTGATGAGGCAGGGCGATTCAAATTCGAGATCGGTGTCGGCGATGGCCGCATATGGAACCGAATCGTCCAGCGGATTGAGAGACAGGGTCAAGGGGATCCTGGCGCCGCTCATCTTCAGCGCAAAAGGAACCGGCCGCTGAATGGGGATCCGGTTTTCCTCCGAAGATGCGGGAGTCAGGTCGTTTTCCCCCTCCATGGCCAGAATCGACAGCGTTTTTCCAGCCCGGCGACACCGCTCGACCACCGTATCCAGCAGGCGCCGATTGGCCGGCGAGAGCCACGCGAACGGGCTCGATATCACCACCATGCGGCAACTTGGTATCGATATGAAGATCTTTGCCAGCGCCAGCTTGACCGATTCTCCACCGGACAGGGTTCTGATCGGCTGGGTCAGCAGCCCGGCAAGGCCGAAGCGGGACGCAACCTCGGCTACCGCGCGGTCGCTGCACTCCTCCCCGGCCGACATCAACGCCGCCCTCAGGATCTGTTCGGCGGTTGCGAAAGCCAGGCAGTCCCTCGGATTGCTGGTTATCGAAGCCACCAGCCCGCCATGCCGGTCATCGGAAACCATTGAGGTAATCTCTCTGAAGTCCTTCCAGAACAGCGCCGGGCCGCCATACCTCCTGGCCAGCTTGAAATCTACCAGCCGGCGGAAGGCATCTTCCCTGGCCTCGAAGCGGTCGAAGAAGACGGTGCTGGACTCCAGATCGCTCATCACGTGAACAGCCGGGTAATCTCGTCCACATCGAAACGGGGCCAGGCCACCTCGGTCAGGCCGTCCCTGGCGACAATGCCGGGTTCGCCGTCAGTCACCGAGCCGATCACCGCGGCCATGATTCCCGCAGACTCGAGTTCGTCCTGAAGCCTTCGAAGGCCGGATGGACGGCAACAGATCAGCAGTCCCCCGGACCCGATCAGCCCCAGTGGGTTGATGCCGAACGGCGCACACACCGCCTCAGTCTCCGGCAGCAGGGGGATCTGATCCACCTGGACCTCGATACTGAAACCGCCGGCGATCGAAAACTCTTCCAGCGCCGTCGCGATCCCCCCCTCGGTGATGTCGTGCAGGGCGGTGACACCCTCGCTCGCGGCTGCGATCCGTCCTTCCTCGAGCACGCTGATCCGGGAAAGAAAGGTCTGTGCCCGCTTGATGGTGCGCTCGTCCACCCCCTGATCGAGCAGCTGCTTGCCGAATTCGCGGGCTATCAGCGCCGTACCCTCTATCGCGACCCCCTTGGTCAGCAGGATCTGATCGCCGGGCTGCATCGATTTCTTGTCCAGGAAGCGCTCCCGCTGTACCGTGCCGATCATCATGCCGTTGACGATGGTCCGCGACACCCCGTCGGTAATCTCGGTGTGCCCGCCGCACAAGGTGACGGAGGCGCGTTTGCAGACCGACGCCAGCTCCGCCATCACACAGCGGATTTCCGATGCGGTGGTGTTCACCGGAAACAGCAGGGTGGTCAGAAACCAGCGGGGTGTGCCGCCGGAAGTCACAATATCGTTGCCGTTTACCAGAACGGCATATTCTCCGATCGCATCGGTGGCGAAGGTGATCGGATCAGAGGTGACGACTATCACCTCTTCGCCGCCGACATCGACGGCGGCGGTATCCTCCCCGATGCCCGGCCAGTTCAGGACCGCCGGATCGCTGAAGGCAAACTCGCTGAGAAAGTCATCGAGCAGTTCCTGGGGAAGCTTTCCTCCCTTGAGCGGGCGGCCCATCTTCACGATCGGCAGCAGTTCCTCCAGGCAGTGGACGGAGAAATCCGCCCCGTCCGGAACCGGCTGCACGTCTCCGTTGGTAATGAAGGCACTCAAGGACCCGGCGTTGACCGCCGCCTCGATATCAAAGATTACATCACCGACCAGCAGGATCTCGCCGACATCGACGCCAAGCATATCTGCGGCGTGGAAAATTCCGTCGGGACTCGGTTTTGGAGCCGGAGGATCATCGCGGGAGATGACCAGATCGAAATACGAGGTGTCTACCAGGGTGAAATTTTCCAGGGACCGATCGATCGCTGCCCGGCTGTTGCGGGTTATGATCCCGATCTTGACTCCCATCGCTTTCAGATCTCTCAGGACCCGCTCGGCGCCCTCGTTGGCAAGCGAATTTCCGGCAGCCTCCATCTCAGCGGTGTGGACGACGGACATCGCCTGCAAACGTTCAGATTCATCTTCCAGACTCTGGATATACTCCAGGATCAGCATATCGGCAGGACAGCCGATGCGGCTGCGGATGTTCCTGAAATCTATGGCCCCGGGCCTGGTCAGCGTCCCGTCAAAATCGAACAGCACGGCGTCGATCCGATACGGTCGGTTCATGGCAACTCACATCCCATATGGTAACACTCCATTGATCTCATTGACCGTTCTTCTCAAGGCTATCCGCAAAGATCATTACCAACCCTGCAGAGATCAAGCAGTCAATCATGTTCAAGACAATTTAACACGTTCCGGTGTATACACTATAGGTGATATTCTGCAATTGTCTTATAGTGTCCATCGACCGATATCGCAATCATACCTGCAACACCAGGCAACAACAGGTTCCAACCATGAATCAGGATCAGCAACAACTGCTTGCGGCGGCCAGGCAGGCCACCGAACTCGCCTATGCACCGTACTCCCGGTTCCGGGTCGGCGCGGCGGTCCTTACCCCCGGAGGCGTGTTTCAGGGGGCCAATATCGAAACGGCCTCGACCAATCTGGGTATCTGTGCGGAGCGGGCGGCAATCACCCATGCCCGGCTGAACGGTCAGGCCGTGATAACCGGCATCGCCGTGTGCTGTCTCGATGCTCGGCCGGGCAAGGACGGCATCACCGACGAGTACGGGGCCATGCCCTGCGGCGCCTGCAGGCAGTGGATCGCCGAGCTGGCCCCCGGCGCATGGATAGTCGTATCCAGCTCGAACAGGGTGTTTTGGCTCGATGATCTGCTGCCGCATGCCTTTAAACTGTAGCCTGACATAGGCAGGCCGACTCCCGAGAGCGCGGTGGCGGCCAGTTTCAGGCTGCATCGCGGAGGCCAGCCGGGGCGGGGAAAATGGTTTGCTGCAGGCCGGAGAGCCGCAGCCTGAAAATGGCCGCCGCCGCTGGCAGGTGCGATCGCAACTTCGAGCCATCCCTTGCCAACAGGCGAGGGTACGGACTTACATCTGTTCTCGGTTTTTCACATTCGGCTCAGCGGCCAGGAGTCTATGATCGCTTCCAGCAGCGCGACAAAGGTCGTGCGCACCTGCTCGCCGACCCGAATGATGTCATCGTGGCGCAGCGGCTCTTCGAGAATCCCGGTGCCCATGTTGGTGAGGCACGACACCCCCAGCACCTTCATGCCGCAGTGAGCGGCGGTGATCACCTCGGGCACCGTCGACATGCCGACCGCATGACCGCCGAGCAGACCGAGCATGCGTACCTCGCTGGCGGTCTCGTAGCTGGGACCGGGCATATAACAGTAGACGCCCTCCTTGAGTTCGATACCGAGCCGGGCTGCACACTGTTTGGCAAGATCGCGGATTTTCGACGTATACGGGTCGGACATGTCGTTGAAGCGGGGGCCGAAGGCATCGAGATTGGGGCCGCGCAGCGGGCTGTCGGTAACCATTTTGATATGGTCGCGGATCAGCATAAGCGTTCCGGGACGGTAATCGGCATGAAGGCTGCCGGCGGCATTGGTGACGATCAGGTTTTCGACGCCGAGCAGCTTCATGCAGCGCACCGGAAATACCACCTGGTCCATGGACAGCCCCTCGTAGAAATGCAGCCTCCCCTGCATCACCAGCACCGGCTTGTTCTGCAGCCGGCCGATCACCAGCAACCCGTGATGCCCCTCGACGGTGGAGGGGCAGAAATGGGGAATCTCGTCGTAGGGGATCGTCAGTGAATCACTGACCTGACCACCGAGTGCACCGAGGCCGGAGCCGAGCACGATACCGATCCTCGGGACCATGGAGATACGTTCTTCGATAAAGGTGGATGCCTGTTTCAGCTGTTCCATCACGTCCATCTAGTCTTCCCCTTTGTCGAAGATTTTACCGATGGCCGCCGGCGGCTGCGAGCGCCCAACCCAGCCGATCAGGATGACGATTGTCAGAATATACGGGAGCGTCGCCAGCAGACTCGACGGAATCGGCACGCCCTTGGCCCCCATGAAAATCTCGAGACCTTTTGCTCCGCCGAAGATCAGGCACGCCAGCAGGGCGCCCTGGGGCTTCCATTTGCCGAAAATCATCGCCGCCAGGGCAATGAAACCGTGCCCCGAAATCAGCGTGTTGTTGAAGCGCGACACCACGGCGATCGACATCGCCGCCCCGCCCAGTCCAGCCAGGAAACCGGACGTGATCACCGCTCCGTAGCGGATTTTGAACACCGAGATGCCGAGCGAATCAGCCGCTTCCGGATGTTCACCGACGGCCCGCAAGCGCATCCCCAGCCGGGTCCGGTACAGTACGAACCAGCTCACGAGCACCAGAGCAAATGCTATATAGACGGTTGCGAAGCGGTTGAAAACCAGATCCATGAAGCCGGCCGAAGGGAACAGCCTGCCGTCGCCAAACAGGAAGTCGAGCGGCAGCGGGATCTTGTTCGGCACGGTCAGCGTCTGGGTGGCGCCGTCAAAGACCAGCCGGCTGATGAACAGCGCCAGCCCGACCCCGAGAAAGTTGATGGCGATGCCGGACACGATCTGTTCGGCGGAAAACGATACGGTGGCGATCGCATGCAGCAATCCCAATGAGGCTCCGGCCAGTCCGGCGCATAAGAACCCCAGCCACGGATCCTGGGTAAAGTAGGCAACCGCGGCCCCGACAAAGGCGCCGAAATACATCATGCCTTCGAGACCGATATTGATGATGCCGGAGCGTTCGGTGATGACTCCGCCGATCGCCGGGAAGATGAGCGGCGTCGAATACATCAGCGTAGTACCGATGATGAAGGCGATGTCGTTGAGCAGCCCTTCCATCAGGTCCTCCTCCGCCGCTCTCTGAAGTTCAGGATCAGGCGGATCAGCTTGGGCATGGCGACAAAGAAGATGATGATGCCGATCATGATGTTGATCACCTCGGTGGGAGCCCCCATCACATCCTGGATTTTCGATCCGCCGTATTTGAGTCCGCCGAACAGCAGCCCGGCGAACACGCAGCCCGGTCCGCTGTTGTTGCCGATCAACGACACCGCGATGCCGTCGAAGCCGTAGCCCTCCATGATCGCCAGCGTGGCGATGCGGTGACTGACACCAAGCACCTGGAAGGCTCCGGCGGCGCCGGCCAGCGCCCCGGATATCAGCATCGACACGACGATACTGCGCTTCACGTCGATGCCGCCCGCCTCAGCTGCATGGGGATTGTAGCCGACAGCCCTGAGCTCGTAGCCGAGCGTCGTCCGGTTGAGGGTGTACCAGACCGCGAAGGCCAGGATCAGCGCACAGATAAAACCCAGGTTCACCGGCGATTTGAGGATATCCCACAGCATCGGGTGTTCGCGCAGGAAGGCGATGCCCTCGGGAGTCCGCTTCCACTCGCCGAGGATGTCTATCTGGGCGCTGGGCTGTATCTCGTAGGTCTTGCCGGTCCCCTGTCTACCGAATGACGGAATCGTGATCGCCCAGTTCGAAATGTAGAGTGCCGTCCAGTTGAGCATGATGGTCGAGATCACCTCGTTGACCCCGAACCGGGCCTTGAACCAGCCGGCCAGCCCCCCCCACAGACCGGCAACCAGCACCGCCAGCCCGACCGCAGCAGTAACGTGCAGCAGGATCGGCAGTTTCAGGTAGTAGCCGGCCGCGGCCGCGGTCAGGGCACCCATGATGTACTGGCCTTCCGCCCCGATATTGAACAAACCGGTGCGCAGCGCGAAGGCCACCGACAAACCGGTGATGATCAGCGGCGTCGAATAGATAATTACGTAGGAGATGTACTTGGGCCTCGAAAAGACCCCTTCCACGATCACCCAGTATGCCTCCAGCGGATTGAACCCGGCCACCAGAAGGATAACCCCGCCGAGCAGAAAGCCGAACAGGATCGACATCAGCGTGATCGCCAGCGATCCGTGCAGAAATTTCTCCCTCAGTGAGGACGCCGGCCCGTTCATGGTCCCCCCCCGGCCATCAGCAGCCCGACCCGGTTCTCGTCAGCCTCGGATGCGTCGAGCAGGCCGATGATCCGACCCTCGAATATCACCGCGATACGATCGGCGACGGTGAGGATCTCGTCGAGCTCAAAGGAGATCAGCAGCACCGCCTTGCCGCTGTCGCGCTGCTCCACGAGCGCCTGATGAACATACTCTATGGCGCCGACGTCGAGCCCTCGGGTCGGTTGCGAGGCGATCAGCACGTCGGGGTTGTTCGACACCTCGCGGGCGATGATGACCTTCTGCTGGTTGCCCCCGGACAGCGATTTGGCCGTCAGTGTCGCCTGCTGAGGCCGGATGTCGAAGGTGTCGATGCAGTGCTCGCCGAATCGGTAGATCTCCTGGTGGCTGAGCACCCCACACCGTGAAAATGGCGGCCGGCGGTAGGTCTCGAGGATCAGGTTCTCCGCCACATCGAACTCCAGCACCAACCCCCGCTTCTGACGGTCTTCATGGATGGCGCTCATGTGATCGCCGATAATCTCGCGCGGGCTCGCCGAGGTAATATCCCGTTCCCCCAGCATGATCCGGCCGGCCGCCGCCGGGCGCAGCCCCATCAGCGCCTCCACCAGCTGCGACTGGCCGTTGCCGTCCACCCCTGCGATACCGAGGATCTCGCCGTAATGCAGGTCCAGGCTCAGTCCATCGACAGCGAATATCCCCCGATTGTCCTTGACCGCCAGATCGCGAACCGACAACGCTACCCGGCCCGGTTCGGCCTCTGTTTTAGGAACCGAAAACGACACCTCGCGCCCGACCATCTTGGCCGCCAGATCATGCTCGCTGACCGCGTCCACCGCCACCCGGTCGATGAACACGCCGCGGCGGATGATCGTACAGTAGTCTGCGACCTGCTTGATCTCGTGAAGTTTGTGGGTGATGATGATGATCGATTTGCCTTCTTTGGTCAGGTTGCGGATGATCCCGATCAGTTCCTTGATCTCCGCCGGGGTCAGAACCGCGGTGGGCTCGTCGAGGATGAGGATCTCGGCGCCTCGATACAGCGCCTTGAGGATCTCGACCCGCTGCTGGCTGCCCACCGACAGGTCCTCGATGCGGGCCTGAGGATCGACGCTGAGTCCGTAGCGGGAGGATAGTTCGCCGACCCGTCTGCGGGCCTCGGCCATATCCAAGATGCCCATAAACCGGACCGGTTCCCGGCCGAGCACAATATTCTCCGCCACCGTGAATGGTTCCACCAATTTGAAATGCTGGTGGACCATGCCGATCCCGTGCCGAATGGCGACATTGGGATCCGAGATCCTCACCGGTTCTCCATTAATCCGGATGGTCCCCTCGGTTGGGTGGTAGAGGCCGTAGAGGCAGTTCATCAGGGTCGTCTTGCCGGCCCCGTTTTCGCCGAGCAGTGCGTGCACCTCGCCGCGATGAACAGTCAGGCTGATCCGGTCGTTGGCGACGAAATCGCCAAATTTCTTGACGACATCGATCATCTCCACCGCTTTATGGGAAAAATCGATGCTGGTCACGCGCTGCCCTTGCCGGTTGGATTAACCTCAGGTACACGAGTTGAGTCCGCCTGCGGGTCCACAACAACCCGGAGGAGGCTGAACAGGTGCGGCCGCCCCTGAAAGCGATTCGGAAGTCGTTCTAGAACGTGTCGAAGGCTTCCTTGGTTGCCGGTACCACGAGTTCACCCGCCTTGATCTTGGCGATCAGCCCGTCGACCTCCGCGAGGATCTCGGCAGGTACGTGCTTGGACGAGGTGGGCGCGATGCCGACGCCTTCGTTCTTGAGATTGTAAACCACCGTTTCTCCACCGGCGAACTGTCCTTCGATAAGCCGTTTGCCAATATCATAGATAGCGTTGTCTACCCGTTTCATCGCCGAGGTCAGGACGTTGTCGGGGGCCAGGAAATTCTGGTCCTTGTCCACACCGATGGCCCATTTGCCCTTCTCCTTGGCCGCCTCGATCACCCCGTCGCCGACGCCACCGGATGCGTGAAAAACGATATCGGCGCCCTGCTGGTACATATTATTGGCAATGGCCTTACCCTTGGCCGCATCGGTGAACGATTCGGCATACTGGCTCATCACCTCGGCTCCGGGATTTGCCAGTTTGACTCCCGCCATATAGCCGTACTCGAACTTCTCGATGAGCGGGAACTTGATTCCACCGACGAAGCCGACCTTGCCTGTCTTGGTCATTTTGCCGGCGATATAGCCCACCAGAAAGGACGGCTCCTCCTCCTGAAATACCGCGCAGGTTACGTTTTTCGGGGTTTCGGGGCCATAGGCGAAGTCGATGATCGCATATTTCTGGTCCGGGTTGATCTCGGCGGTGTTCTTGATCGCATCCCCCATCAGAAACCCGATACCCCAGATCAGGTCGTAGCCGGCATCGGTCAGGGTCTCCATGTTCGGCGCGTAGTCTGCATCCTGCTTCGATTCCTTGTACGCGACCTTGATGCCGAAGTCCTTTTCGGCCCGCTTCAGCCCTTCCCAGGCCGACTGATTGAAGGACTGGTCGTTGACGCCGCCGACATCGGTAACCATCGCGATCCTGATATCTGCCGCGAAAGCCGTCAGCGCGGACACCGACACCAGCGTGAAAACAGCGGCGAGGCACGTGCGGATTGTTTTCATAATCTGCTCCTTGTTGTGGAAAATTGTTATAAAGACAGAACCCTGTGCTCCGTGTTCAGATGGACTCGGCGGCTCCGGCCGGGGAGCAGAGAGATTGCCGAGTGTTGTTTTTATGACATGATCCCCGGATCTTTTCAAGCTGATAGCAGGCTGGTTCCACATTCAAAATCCACCGAGAAACAGGCCGCGACGGTTGCCGCGACATCGCAGAAGCTGTCCCGAACCCCAAGGCGTAATCCCGGTCTTGCGGGGCGATGGAACAGCAGCGGAACATACTCCCGGGTGTGGTCACTGCCGTCAAAACCGGGATCGCAGCCGTGATCGGCGGTAATGATCAGAAAGTCGTCAGGACCGAGCACGGTGTGGATACGCGGCAGGCAATCGTCGATTTCAGCCACCGCCCGGCAATATCCGTCCGGGTCCCGGCGATGGCCGTAAACCATGTCGGTGTCGATCAGATTCACGAAGATCAGCTGATCCGCTGCGGCTGGAACGGACAGTACCTCGACCAGCCGTCTCAGGCAGTCGGGATTGCCTTTGTCGGGGTGATTCACCATCAGTCCCTGGCGGTTGAAGATGTCACCGATCTTGCCGATGCCGACCGTTTCGACCCCGCCATCGACAAGGCGGTCCAGAATGGACGGACCGGGCAGGTCGATGGAGAAATCTCTGCGCCCTGCCGTACGAGTAAAGGCTCCGGGGGTGCCGGTAAAGGGCCGGGCGATGACCCGGGCGACGCCGTAGTCGTTGCAGATGGTTCTGGCTACCCGGCAGATCCGATACAGGTCTTCCAGCGGCACTGCCGCTTCATGGGCGGCTATCTGGAAGACCGAGTCCGCCGACGTGTAGCAGATGACCCGCCCCCCACGCATCTGCTCTTCGCCGAGCTCCTCGATGATGACCGTGCCCGACGCCGCCTTGTTGCCGAGCATCGTAACACCGCTTTCAGCCTCGAAGCGGCGAACCAGCTCGGCGGGAAACGACGGGTGATGCGGCGGGAAAACCGTGAACCCCCGGTCGAGCACGATGCCGGCAAGCTCCCAGTGCCCGGTGGTCGTGTCTTTGCCCGCCGATTTCTCGGCCATGGCCCCGAACGACGCACGCGGAGCCGGGGCTGGCGGACATCCGGGAACCGGGTCTCCGACCAGCGCCGCGCAATTGCCGATACCCAGCTCCAGCAGGTTCGGCCACGGCACCAGGGCGCCTGCGGCGGCCGACATGCAGACCGAACGCAGGGTATTCGCACCGCCGTCGCCGTAAGCCTCGGCATCCGGGGCGGCGCCGATGCCGAGGCTGTCTATGACCAAGATCACCCCGCGCATCACTACTCACTCCCCCCTGACCTGCCGATAAATCAGTGGTTTTTTCTGCGGCGGAG
>Ga0316576_10002211_pt1 | contig 10985 bp, 9 predicted proteins | sample S0NA_FD_203075 | JGI IMG/M metagenome (GOLD analysis project Ga0316576, IMG submission 203075) | Rhizosphere microbial communities from salt marsh grasses in Alabama, United States - S0-2_050615r3r5 | ecosystem: Host-associated > Plants > Roots > Rhizosphere | place: USA: Alabama | collected... | reverse complement strand
CTCTACCAGTTCACCCTGGACGAGCTGCAGCGCCGCCACCGGTCGGTGGCGGCCGGGGTTTTCGGGGCCGACATGCAGGTCAGCCTGGTCAACGACGGGCCGGTGACGTTTATCCTGGAGGGCTGACCGGGATGGCTGCGGGGCTCCCGGGGTCATAGCGCATCTTCACATGGAGGATGCCGTCCTCGTCGTATTCGTCGCCCTCGGCGGCGAACCCCAGTTCGGTGTAATAGCCGCGCAGGTAGGCCTGGGCGTTGATCAGTATGCCGCTGCCCGGCCAGTGCTCCAGGTTGTACCGTATCCCCCGCTGCACCAGCTCGCGGCCCAGGTAGCGGCCCCGCGCGGCCGGGTCCACCACGATCCTGCCCAGGGAGCTCTCCGCATAGTGCAGCCCCGGGGGCAGGCAGCGCAGGTACCCCGCCAGGCGGCCTCCCTCCTCCCGGCACAGCAGGTGGGTTGCCGCCTGGTCCAGGTCGTCGAGATCGAGGTAGACGCAGCGCTGCTCGACCACGAAGACGGCCTGGCGCAGGCGCAGGACGGCGTAGAGCTCCGCCCCGCTGAGCGCGTCGAATAGCGCGGTCTGCCACTGGTAGTTCATCCCGTTGCCCACTTTCCGGAAATGTTGCCCGCCGACGTTCTCCCCCGGCAGATTAGTTGCTACTATAGTGGCTCTCCAGCCACGGGAACAGGCATCAGGCGGCTGGAAACCTTCATAACAATCACTGGGACAGCGGCGGGCGGCAGCGTCGGGCCGCAGCGCCGAACAGGGGTTTGCCGATGTTGGCGAATGCTGAACTCGCGCAGGATTTCACGATTCTTAACCAGCAGTACCGCAAACTGGTCGAGGCTTTGCTGGGCGTGGTCAACATGCCGGCGATATCGTTGGAGACCGGCGTCACTGAGCAGGGTAATTTCCGCGGGTTCGACGCGAGCCAGTTTTATGTGGTCCGCAGTGGCAGCGTCACCGCGCGCTACCAGGGGAAAACGGTATTCGTGCTGGAAGAGGGCGATATCCTGCTGCCCGACATTGCCGGCACGGTCGCGGAAGAGGTCGCGGTCTTCTACGGCAGCGACGCCGGAGCCAGGCTCGACAGCTACCCCGCCCTCGAATTCATGCGCCGGGTCCTCGATGAGCCCGCGGCAACCAAATTGTGGACCCGGGTGCTGGTGACCTATGCGGGGCTGATGCTGAGGATTACGGCAGCCAACACGCCCGAGGACAACGCCGCCACCCCCGGCTTCGAGATCTACCAGCCCGGCGATATCATCATTCGCCAGGGCGACCGCGCGGACTACGTGTTCAACATGTCGTCCGGCATGGCCGAGGTGCTGGTCGACGACGTCACCGTGGGCAGTATCGGCGAGGGCGAAATCTTCGGCGCCATGGCGGCCCTGACCCATGCCGACCGCAGCGCCACGGTGCGGGCCAGGACGACCTGTTCCGTGGTGAAGGTACCCAAGGAGCAGTTCACCGAACTGATCAAGAGCAACCCGGCCACCATCCACAGCCTGTTGATCGATATGGCGAACTCCATCGTCAATCTCAACGAGCAGCTGGTCGGTCTGCGCGGCACCCAGGGAATGGACTGAATCCCCGTACAACCGGCTCCGGCGTGCCCTCAGGATCGTCCCGCCCGGAGCGGCAATCTACTTTACAGGCCAGTAGTTAATGTCTGACATTCTCGAAATCGACAAGGACGGCATCGAACAGGTGTCGCTCCAGCAGTATACGGAGAAGGCGTACCTGGATTACGCCATGTACGTGATCCTCGACCGGGCGCTGCCCCACGTCGGCGACGGCCTGAAGCCGGTGCAGCGGCGCATCATCTACGCCATGAGCGAACTGGGGCTCAAGGCGTCCGCCAAATTCAAGAAGTCCGCCCGCACGGTGGGCGACGTCATCGGCAAGTTCCATCCCCACGGGGACAGCGCGGCCTACGAGGCCATGGTGCTGATGGCGCAGGATTTCAGCTACCGTTACCCGCTGGTGGACGGCCAGGGTAACTGGGGCTCTCCCGACGACCCCAAGTCCTTTGCCGCCATGCGCTACACCGAGTCGCGCCTCACCAACTACGCGGAGGTATTGCTGGGCGAGCTGGCCCAGGGCACGGTGGACTGGGTCCCCAACTTCGACGGCACCCTGGAAGAGCCCGCGGTACTGCCGGCGCAGGTGCCCAATGTCCTGCTCAATGGCACGACGGGTATCGCGGTCGGGATGGCGACGGATATCCCGCCGCATAACCTGCGGGAGGTGGTGGCTGCGGCCGTCTGCCTGCTCGAGTCGCCCGGCGCCGGTGTGGCGGAGCTGTGCGAGCATGTACAGGGCCCGGACTTTCCCACCGAGGCGGAGATCATTACCCCCCGGGAAGAGATTCTGGCCATGTACCAGAGCGGTCGCGGCGCCCTGCGCATGCGGGCAGTGTGGGTCAGGGAGGGGGGCGACATTGTGGTCACCGCGCTGCCCTACCAGGTTTCCGGCTCCCGGGTTCTGGAGCAGATCGCCCAGCAGATGCAGGCCCGCAAGCTGCCCATGGTGGCGGACCTGCGGGACGAATCGGACCACGAGAATCCGACCCGCCTGGTCATCGTCCCGCGCTCCAACCGGGTCGACCTCGAAGCCGTGATGGGGCACCTGTTTGCCACCACTGACCTCGAACGCAGCTACCGGATCAACCTCAACATGATCGGTATCGACGGGCGTCCGGGGGTCAAGGGGCTGGATCGCCTGCTGAAGGAGTGGCTGAAATTCCGCACTGACACCGTGCGGCGGCGGCTGGAGCACCGGCTGGAACGGGTCGTGAAGCGCCTGCACATCCTCGAGGGTTACCTGGTCGCCTATCTCAATATCGACGAGGTCATCCACATCATCCGCACCGAGGACAAGCCCAAACCGGCGCTGATGGAGCGCTTCGGCATCACCGACGTGCAGGCAGAGGCGATCCTCGAGCTGAAACTGCGCAACCTGGCCAAGCTGGAGGAGATGAAGATCCGCGGTGAGCAGGATGACCTGCAGGCGGAGCGGGACCAGCTGGAGAAGACCCTCGGCAGCGCCGCCCGGCTCAAGACCCTGATCAAGAAGGAGCTGCTGGCGGTCGCGGAAGCCTACGGGGACGAGCGCCGCTCGCCACTGGTAAAGCGCGAGGAGGCCCGGGCGTTCAGTGAGATCGAGCTGGTGAGCGCCGACCCGGTGACCGTGGTGATGTCAGAGAAAGGCTGGATCCGTGCCGCCAAGGGGCACGACATCGACCCGGCCTCCCTCAGCTACAAGTCCGGGGACAGCTTCAAGATGGCGGTACACGGGCGCAGTAACCAGCCGGTTGTGATCCTGGATTCAACGGGACGCGCCTACACCGTGCCCTCTCACAACCTGCCCTCCGCGCGGGGACAGGGGGAGCCGGTGACGGGGCGCATCAACCCGCCTTCCGGGGCCACCTTCGAGGGGCTCATGATGGGCGCCGAGGAGCAGCTCTACCTGCTGGCCAGTGATGCCGGCTACGGCTTCGTCGCCCGGCTGGGGGAGCTGCAGACCAAGAACCGGGCCGGCAAGGCCGCGCTGAGCCTGCCCAAGGGCGGCCGGGTACTGCAGCCTGCTGTGGTGCCGGACGAGGAGAACGCCTGGGTGGCGGCGCTATCCAACGAGGGACGCCTGCTGGTGTTTCCCCTGGCGGACCTGCCGCAGATGGCGAGGGGCAAGGGCAACAAGATCATCGGGATTCCCTCGGCGCGGGTGCAGAGCCGGGAGGAGTTCGTGGTGGCGGTCAAGGTACTGACCGATAAGGATGTACTGGCCGTCTACGCGGGCAAGCGCCACCTGAAGCTGAAGTTTGCCGAACTGGAACACTACCGCGGAGAGCGCGGCCGGCGCGGCAACAAGCTGCCCCGGGGTTTCCAGAAGGTCGATGCAATGAGCGTGGAGACTTGAGCAGGGGTCAGAGCCGGGACGGGTCGGACAGGCGGTTGAGGATCAGGCGCAGCTGCCGCTCCAGCAGGTCCTGGTAGGGTCCCGCAAACTCTTCCAGCATCGCGTAGTCGCTCACCTCCGTCTCCCGGTGTTGCAGGCGGCCGGCCACATCGGTGTCCTCGCAGACCACCGGGGACAGCAGGATGTTGGGTGGTTTGCTCGCGCAGATTGCCTGCAACTCGTCCAGGGTGTGCTGCATGTAGAGACCCGGGTAGATGTCCGAGCCGTCCCCGACGCCCAGTTCGCTCTGGGAGATCGCCATGGCGATGTTCATTGACAGCGGAATCTGTTCCTGCAGCGCCCGGCTGGCGGCCTGCACCAGCCAGGCGCAGGAAGCTGCCCGGAACGCCGCACTGCCGGCACTGTTCGGCCCGCTGAAGTAGACTGCCAGGCCGAACTGCCGGGCAACCTGGAGCTCCCCCGCATAAAAACCCGCCGCTGCGTAGACCAGCTGGTGCAATCGGTCCGTGTAGCGGTGCAGGGACTGCTCGTCGAGGGTGTCAACGTAGCCGGACAGGCTTGTCAGGTGGAGATAGAGCACCGCGGTTGTGCGGTAATTTTCATCCCTGGGAGCGGCCTCGCTGCGGGTGCGCAGCAGGTCCATGGGCAGCGCCGCTATGCGCTGGCTCAACCTGCTGAGCTCGTTTACAGGCGCGGCCTCGTCGTTCTCCCCGTCCAGGGCAATCGCCCCGGCCAGGGCGGCGATGCGGTTGCCCAGGCGCTGCCCCAGGTGGCGGGTGGTGCCGTAAACCGCCAGGCTCAGCAGGACTGCAAGGCCCAGCAGGCTCAGCACCAGGCGCCGGTGGGCGGCGTCAGCCGTGTCGCTGCTGGTCGTGATTACCACCTGGCCGGCGATGTCTGACTCGATGCGCACCGGCGCGCGGTACTGGTTGAGGTGCTGCCCCAGGGCGCTGCCCGCCTGCCCCAGCGCCTTCCCCTCCACATCGAAGATGGCCACCTCCTCCGCGGAGGAGGTCTCCACGAAGCGCTGCAGCGAGGCGGCGACGCTCAGTAAATCCCCTGTCTCCAGCGCCGCGCCGATGCGGCGGGCGATCTGGTGGGCGAGGGCGGTCCCGTACTCCGCCTGCTGCTGCAGCTGCATGTGGCGGCTGGAGATTGCGCCGAGAGCCACCAGCGCCAGGCTGACCAGCAGGCAGAGCGAGGCGGCGACGAGGGCCAGTTGCTGGCCGAGGCGGCTGTTTTCCATGCGGGTATTCACGCGGGGCAGGCAGGTTACCGTGTTGCGGGACGCGGGCAGTATAAACCAGGACAATAGGCAAATGGCCATTTTGTGCGCCACGCGGGTAGAATACCGGTCTGTCGACGCGCCGGGGACATCCCGCTTGAACGAAATCCTGCTGATCACCATTTCCGGTGAAGACCAGTCCGGGCTGACCGCCGGGATCACCGCTGTCCTCGCCGAACACGCCGTCAACATACTCGATATCGGCCAGGCTGTGATCCACGCCACCCTCTCCATGGGCATGCTGGTGGAGATTCCGCAGGCCGATGACGTGGAGCGCATCAGCGCGGCGGTAGAGGCCCATGCCGCGGCCCACGGCATGCGCGCCAGGATCACCCCGGTGTCCGCCGAAAGCTACGCGCAGTGGGTGCGTGGACAGGGCCGCGCCCGTTACATCATCACGCTGCTGGCGCGCAAGATCACCGCCGAACAGATCGCGGAAGTCTCGGCCGTGGTGTTCCGCCACGGCCTCAATATCGACGGTATCACCCGCCTCTCCGGGCGCATTCCGCTGGGGGAGCTGCCGGCGCTGAGCAAGGCCTGCGTCGAATTCTCCGTGCGCGGGCCGCTGCGGGACCCGGCGGCTTTTCGCCGGGACCTGCTCGAAATCGCCGGCGACCACGAGGTCGACCTCGCGTTCCAGCAGGACAACATGTACCGCCGCAACCGCCGCCTGGTGGCGTTCGACATGGACTCCACCCTGATCGAGGCAGAGGTGATCGATGAACTGGCGGTGCTGGCGGGGGTGGGCGAGCAGGTCAGCGCCATCACCGAGCGCGCCATGCGCGGCGAGATCGATTTTTCCGAGAGTTTCAGGGCGCGGGTGGCGTTGCTCAAGGGTCTGGAGGAGACGGCGCTGGCCCGTGTGGCCGCGGAGCTGCGGATCACGGAAGGCGCGGAGCACCTCATCGCCACCCTGCGCACGCTCGGGTACAAGACGGCAATCCTCTCCGGCGGGTTCACCTATTTCGCCCGCCACCTGCAGGAGCGGCTGGGTATCGACTATGTCTATGCCAATGAACTGGACATCGTCGATGGCGCGGTGACCGGCGAGATCAGGGGTGCCATCGTCGATGGCGCCCGCAAGGCGGAGCTGTTGCGGCAGCTTGCCGCGGAGCAGGGTATCGACCTGCAGCAGGTCATTGCCGTCGGCGACGGCGCCAACGACCTGCCCATGCTGAGCATCGCCGGCCTCGGTATCGCCTTTCGTGCCAAGCCACTGGTGAAACAGACCGCGGAGCAGTCGATCTCCACGCTGGGGCTGGATGCGATCCTCTACCTCCTCGGCTTTTCCGATCGCTACCAGAATCCCGCCTGAAACGTCAGGTCGGGAGGGATCAGAGCTTGTTCCAGACAGAGTCGAAGGAGGCGTCCACGTGGCCGCTCTTGTCCTCGGCCAGCACCTCGCCCAGGCGCTTGATGTACTGGAAGTCGAACTGAGAGAAACTCCCGGTTGCCGCCACCTGGTGCAGTAACTGGACGTAGAACTCCTCGCCCGCGCTCATCAGGGTGATCTTCTGCCGCTCCCGGAAGGCGGCGCGTGGCGTGATCAGCGTGTGCGCCTGCCCCACCAGCTTGATCTCCGGCAGGAGCAGCACCCGCATCGGCACCGTCTGTTCCCCGGTCTTCTTCTGGATGCGCGCCCCGAAGGGCATGGCCCGGGGGCTCAGAAGCTCGAGCCCGACCAGGGTCCGCGAGTCTTCCAGGTTGCTTACCCAGCGGATGACGGCGATGGCCCAGTCGCGGTCGCGCTGTTCCCGCACGCTCACGATGTCGCCGGTTTTTATTTCGCCCGGCAGGTCCGTGGTCCATTCCAGGCAATAGCCGCCGGGGCTCGCGTTGACCATGCGCACCTGGTGTATCGGATAGCGCTGCCCGGGTGGGAGTTCCAGCTCCTCTCCCTCGATCGCGGCGAAGGTCGCCCGGTCGAGCTCGATCTCATGTTCGAAGCGGGCGATTTCCGCCGAGGGGGGGATCTCCTCCACCAGGTAATCCTCTTCAGGATTTGCCTCTTCCCACGCGTCGTCCTTCTCCTCGGGATGGATGAAGGGGTTCCCCGGGAGGCGGTCGGCGGGCGGGGGCAGGTAGTCGTCACCGAAGAGCAGCTGCTGGAAGGACTTCTCACCCGCGACGTGATAGTGCACGGCACTGAGGCCGATGCATACGGCCAGCCGGTTGTCCGAGGCGGTCCGGGCAAAATTGCGCAGGCTCATGCTGCCCAGCGCAGTGATCAGGTGGGTCAGTATGTTGGATGGCAGCCGGGTGTCCTTGTCGAAGACGATGCCCGGTTTGCCCTGCCTGGCATCCTCCGCCTGCAGGCTCTCGAGATGCCTGATGAGCGGCGCCGTGTCCAGGTACCGGCAGTGAGCCCCGGGGCTTTTCTCGTACAACGAGCTGTAGAGCGGCGGCTGGTCGCTGTCGAGGTCGACCAGGAAAAGGCCGCTGCCCGATTCCGGCGGCGAGAGCCCGATGAGCATGCTCCATTCCTGCAGACCCCGGTAGATGGCCGCCAGGTCACTCTGGCGCAGCTGGTTGGGCTTGCAGCAGCCCATGATCAGCGCCCGCAGGTAGGTCGCGGCGATGGTCGTCTCACTGCCCGGCCTGTCCTCCACCGGCAGGGTCGCCAGGCGCTGGTGCTCGGCGAGTGCGTAAAGCTGGTGCAGCGCCAGCCAGCCGCCGTATTCCACCGGGCGATAAAGCTGGAACGTCTGCAGCAGCTTGCGCCCGGAAAAGTCCAGGGCGCGCTGTATGGCTGCACAGACCAGGCGAGCGGGATTCATCTCCCGGACAGCATCCCGATGCTGCAGCGTCTCGATGGCGACGATGGTATATGCGGTGGAGGCCAGGCTGTGCAGCCGATCAGAGAGCTCGGCCATCTGCCGCGGCTCCTCCGGCATGATCAGCGGTTGATTGACGAAACGGCGGGACAGGTTGGAGAGCGTCACCTGCAGGCTCGGTCGCAGCGCTTCCATGATCCGAAACCGCACCTCCGGCGCCAGCCTCAGCCGGTTGAGGTCATCCACCGCATGCATCAACTGGTGCACGACGGAGCGCGTGTCGGTGATCGGCAGTCCCTGGGACCAGGTGAGGGCGGCGTCCTCATCCGGCTCGAAATGGGTGAACGCCTGCAGGTCCTGCCGCGGAACCCTCAGCTTGATCGGTGTATCGCTACTCACGTCCCCGTCCCCTTGTTTTATTGCTGTGCAGGAACCAGCTTTCAGTGTCCTGTCCCTTGGCCAGTTGTCTTTTCAGAGACGCCGGAAGGGCGGGACATGACAGTAGGTTAGCCTATATTGCCCGGCGCCTGCCACGGTAATATCCCGCAATATCAAGGTTGTCCGCCGCTGCCGCGACTGCCATTGGCACCCCCGCTGGGGTATCATGGGCGCCCTTGCAGACAACGGAACGAACGCACCATGGCCAACTACTCCACCAACGAATTCCGCTCAGGCCTGAAAGTCATGCTGGACGGCGATCCCTGCAGCATCCTGGAGAACGAGTTCGTGAAACCGGGCAAGGGCCAGGCCTTCAACCGGGTCAAGCTGCGCAACCTCAAGACCGGCAGGGTCTGGGAGCGCACGTTCAGGTCAGGCGATACGCTCGAGGGTGCGGATGTGATGGACCGCACCATGGAGTATCTCTATACGGACGGTGAATTCTGGTACTTCATGGACCCGGACAGCTTCGAGCAGTACCAGGCTGACGCCAAGGCGATGGGGGATGCCCATCTCTGGCTGAAAGAGCAGGCTCCCTGTGAAGTGACCCTCTACAACGGCACCCCGCTGTCCGTCGCGCCTCCCAATTTCGTCGAGCTGGAAATTGTGGAGACCGATCCGGGCCTCAAGGGCGATACCGCCAGCGGGGGCAGCAAGCCGGCCACCCTCAGCACCGGCGCCGTGGTCAAGGTGCCCCTGTTCCTGAGCCAGGGCGAGGTGATCCGGGTGGATACCCGCACCGGCGAATACCAGGGACGGGCCTCGAAGTCCTGACGCCCCGCCTGCCTGAGTCGCGCTGATGGCCTGGCGTCCCTCCGCGGACTCCGGCCGGTTGCGCGCGCGGGCGGAGCTGCTGGCCGCTATCCGCACCTTTTTCCGGGAACGCGGCGTGCTCGAGGTGGAAACGCCCCTGCTGTGCAGTACCGGCGTTACCGATCCCGCTATCGAACCGCTGCTGGTGGAGCGCGGTGCATCGGTTGCCCGTCCTCGTTACCTGCAGACGTCGCCGGAATACGCCATGAAGCGCCTGCTCGCCGCCGGCAGCGGCCCGGTCTTCCAGATCACCAAGGCCTTTCGCGACGGCGAGGCCGGATCCCGCCACAACCCGGAATTCACCCTGCTCGAGTGGTATCGACCCGGCTATGACCACCACCGGCTGATGGCGGAGGTGGCGGCGCTTATCTGTCACTGCCTCGGGGACCGGCCGGAGCAGCGCATTACCTACCGCCAGCTCTTTCTCGATTGCCTCGGGCTCGATCCCTTCACCGCATCGGTCGAGGAGCTGCAGGCATTCGCCCGCGCACGGATAGAGGTCGGCGCGCTGGCGGGTGACCGGGATCTCTGGCTCGACCTGCTGCTCAGTCACCTGATAGAGCCTCAGCTGTCGCGGCGCGGCATCTGCTTTGTATACGACTACCCGGCCTCGCAGGCGGCGCTGGCGCGCATCGTCGAGTCAGGGGGTGTCGCCGTGGGGCAGCGCTTCGAACTCTACGTGGACGGGATGGAGCTCGCCAACGGCTATCATGAGCTCACCGACGCAGCGGAACAGCGCCGCCGCTTCGATCGGGACAATGCGCGGCGGCGGGAGCACGGGCTGCCGGAGCGGCCACGCGACGAAAACCTGCTGGCTGCGCTGGCGCACGGCCTGCCGGGTTGCAGCGGGGTGGCGCTCGGGGTCGACCGGCTGTTGATGCTGGCGACCGGGGCCACCGATATCCGCGACGTGCTGGCATTCGACTGGTCACGCTGCTGACCGGGGCCGGCGCGTCACTGTCCCTTTACCCAGGAGATGCCCGGCCGTTCTCGCAGGCCAGCACGGCCGGCCCGTAACCGGCGATGAATTCAGGCGGCAGTCGCCGGGGGCGCCCGGTGCTTATTTCGATACAGGCGAAGCGCATGGCGCCGCGCAGCAGGGTGACGCCATCCCCGGCGCGTATAGCCTGGAACTGGCGCCGCATGGTCAGCCTGCGGTCCCAGCCGACGATCCAGGTCCCGATCACGATCTCGTCCCCCTCACGCGACGCCTGCAGATAGTCATACTCACTGCGGGTGATGGCCATCGCCCGGTCCAGGGCGCGGTAGCGTTCGAGGTCCAGGCCGAGGGCAACGGAGTGGGCCCAGGCGACCTGCTCGCACCACTTCACGTAGACCGCGTTGTTGGTGTGCTCGAGCCCGTCAATGTCGCCCGGGCCCACCCGGGTTCGCAGGGTATAGGGGCCGGGATGGTCCCACAGCGCATCGAGTTCGATCATCTCAGGCGGACTCCGTGGCGACTGGTGGCTGCTCCATCTCCCCCGCCGCCGCCGGCTTCTGGGCAATGTTCAGGTAACCGTAACAGACCGCGACCAGCGGACAGAGCAGGTTGAAGAAAACGAAGGGGAGGTACTGGTAGGTCGCGATCCCCAGCGTGGCCGACATGTAGGCCCCGCAGGTATTCCACGGCACCAGCGGCGAGGTGAGCGTGGCGGAATCCTCCAGGGTCCGGGACAGGTTGAGGCGCGACAGGCCGCGGTGGACGTAGGCGTCGCGGTACATGCGCCCCGGCAGCGCAATAGCGATGAACTGG
>Ga0316576_10002209_pt1 | contig 10989 bp, 8 predicted proteins | sample S0NA_FD_203075 | JGI IMG/M metagenome (GOLD analysis project Ga0316576, IMG submission 203075) | Rhizosphere microbial communities from salt marsh grasses in Alabama, United States - S0-2_050615r3r5 | ecosystem: Host-associated > Plants > Roots > Rhizosphere | place: USA: Alabama | collected... | reverse complement strand
CCTCGACCTGCGGGCGGGACAGGTCAGGGACGTGCTCACCACTGTTCGGCGTCGGCTCCACGGTCACCCCGCCACGCTACGCGCGCCCCCGGGGTTGGACAAACACCCCGAGTGAGCGGTTACCGTGGTGGCATGGCGAACCCGGGCTCCCAGCCGCGGACCCAGCAGCGACGCCGGGTCCGCAGACGCTCCCGGCTGCGCGTTGTCGTGGCCCTGCTGCTCGTCGTCGCCCTCGCCGGATCGGCGCTCATCGGTGGCTGGATGGCCCTGACCGCTACCCCGGCCAAGCGCCTGCTCGCCGATCCCACGGTGGTCCCCGCCGAGTTGACGACCGTCCTCCTCGACGCGTCCAAGCGCTGTGAGGCGGTTCCGGTCGAGGTGCTCGCCGCGCAGATCGCGGCTGAGAGCGGCTGGGATCCGCAGGCCGTCTCACCGGTCGGCGCGAGTGGCATCGCCCAGTTCATGCCCGAGGTGTGGGACCAGTACGGCATCGACGGCGATGAGGACGGGCGCACAGATATCTGGAACCCCGTGGACGCCATCCACTCCGCCGCCGCCCTGAACTGCGTCAACCGCAAACTGGTCCGAGGCGCAGCCGGTGACCGCCTCACGAACACCTTGGCCGCCTACAACGCCGGCTTCGGAAATGTCCTCAAGTACGACGGGGTGCCTCCGTTCCCGGAGACCGAGGCGTATGTGGCGCGCATCCTCGAGTACGCGAAGGAGATCAGGCTCCAGGTACCGACGGAGGCGTGATCTCCTTGCGCTCGGCGGAGATGGCGCCGGGCGGGGTCGACGCGAACAGCTGACGCAGCACCGCGTCGGCCTGCATCTCACTGCCGCTGCTGACCCCCCAGTTCTTGAACTCGCGCATCAGTGCCTCACGCGCCCGGGCGACCTGTTCTGTCACGACCCGCTTCTGGGCCCACGTCAGCTCACGCTCGCGCAGCGCCCGCTCGATGTCCAGCAGCTGGTCCACGCTCACGGGAAGGTCGTAGATCTCCGATACAAACCGTGCGATGTCCTCGCGGTAGTCGTGGCCTCGGCGGCCGAAGGTGCCGGGGATGACGTCCATGGCATTGACCAGGTCCACGCCGGTGAGCACGAAGCTGATCCCGGGATGCCAAACCGTTGACTTCGGGACGCGCGGCGGGCGCGTCTCGGGCGGCCCCAGCCACCACGGCCGCCGCAGCAGGATGTTGGTCCCGAACTTGGGAATCGGGTCGTCGTAGTGGCTGACGAGCGCGTGGCGAATCGTGGCACGCCGCTCGGCAGGCAGGTCGATCAACTCGCCGTAGTCGTCCACCTCGACGAGCTTGTGAGTCGGATCCACCTTGTCCGGGTTGATTCGCCACGCCTTGGCGAACTCGGTGGCCGACGGCGTCCCGAGGAAGATCGACGAATGTACGAAATCGCGGTCCATGGCCTCGACCGTGCGGTGCCGCCACACATCCTGCATGGTCTGGGCACCGAGGCTCTCGCCGAAGAGCACGAACTTCGGACGCTTCTCAGGCGGCATTCCGCGGAGGTAGCCCGTGATGGCATGCATCAGGTCGCGGTTCTGCTCCACTGCCACGCCGGTGCGGGCCAGTGACATGGACGACGGAAGCATCGAGTACTGCATCGTCGCGATCGCGCAGTCGCCCTTCGTCATGTACTCGAGGGCCTCGGCGAAGACGTAGTTGATGTACCCGGAGCCGGTGGGCGAGGCGAAGCACAGCACCTGCCGCTCGAAAGCGCCAGTGCGGGTGAGCTCGTCCATGATGAGGTCGACGCGATCCTCGAGCTCGCTGGCGGTGTCGAGGCCGACGAAGATGCGGATCGGGTCGGCGACGGCGGGCTCACCCATCACCTCCTCGATCTCCGCGCGGCTGAGGACCATGTTGACGAACCGACGACCCTCGCGGGAGAGGGTGTCGAACGGGACCACGCTCTCGGGGCCGCCGGACACCATGGTGGACTGCGGAGGGAGCTCGTACGCCGGCTCTACGGCGGCTCCGCCCTGCTCCACGCGTCGGACCACGTACTCATAGCCGGCTGCGAGACCGCTGCCGAGCACGCCGAGGGCGACCAGGTGACCGATCGGGTTGGAGACCACGTCGTACCGGGGGGCGAACGCGGCAATGCCGCGAGCGACGGCGTGGGCGAGCAGCCGCTCGCCCGTCTGCAGCCCGATGACCCCAACGCCCACGCCCAGTGCGATGCCCGCCGACTTGCTGATCGACACGTTCTCGATCGTCGTGTCGCCCATGGCGGCCGCGCGCTGGTGGACCCGGTGGATGTGGAAGGCGGAGAGCCCGATACCCAACGGGAGGGCGACGGGGACCCGCGTGATCCAGCGGGCCTCCGCGTTGTTCTCCACCGCGATGTCAGACGTGCCCATGACCGCCGAGGCCGTGGCGCTCAGGGCGGCCACCCGCGACATGCGGTTGGCGGTCACCCGCAGCAGGCCACGACGAAGCGGCTCGTCCTCCTTGGGGGGCAGCGCCCGCGACAGACCTTCGGCCACCGCACCGATCAGGGCGTTCGATCCGACCGTGAAGGCCAGGCGCGCTGATGCCGACGCGGTGTCCGTGCGGCGGCCCGTGATGCGGCGGCCGATGGACTCAATGGCGCTCTGAGCCACCGTGACGGCCGACAGGGTGGTGGCGGCGATCACCCCGGTGGCGACGGCCTGATCGACGGTCCTGCGCGGCTGCAGCCCGGGTTCGAACGACGGACCCACGGAGAGCGCCGCCGCGAGCAGCGCCACCCGCTCCGTCATGCTCCGATCCGGACCGAGCGCTCCGACGAGTCGGTCGGCCCCCCTCACGATCAGCGGGGTGGTGGTGGGCAGCTCGTCAGGCATGCCCGCATCCTGTCACGACGCGCCCGCATGTCGCAGGAGGCTTCACCCGATGACGATGGTCTGCAGGTTCTCCACCGCAAGGCGGCCCCCGGCAGTCCAGAGCCGCCGCAACTCGCTGGCGTATCCATCGTGGGTCGCCCCGGCGACAGCGTGATGGACGAGCGGATCTCCCGGTACGAGCGAAGCAGGGTCGATCACCAGATTGGCCGTGAAGTTGACCGTGCCCATGGGCACGAACTCCCGCAGCGGGACGAGGCCCACCGGATACCAGGCATCAGCCAGCGCCAGGACGGAGGCCTCCGTCCACGGCGGCGGTTCGCGGTAGCCAATCCAGCCCAGGGTCTCAGCACGCTCGCCCTGCATCGGCATTCCGTCCACGACGCCGAACGTGCAGTGCTGGGTGAAGACGGGAAACGGCGGCCCGGTGGTCAGGACAGGTACCTCAGCGGCCGGTGCCACATCGGGGGGCGGCACGGGACCCCAGGACACTTCATCCCGGTCCGCTGCACCGGGGCGTGCTCGCCCGGCGATGACCGTGGCGTCGGCCACCACAGCGTCATCGGCATCTGTCACCGCGACCTCCCAGGTCGACACACGCGACCCGATGCGCGCGGCGCGCACGCGGACGTGATGGGGGCCGACCATCGCAGGTCGGGAGATCTGCACGCTCAGGGTGCGCGCCCGGCGGCCATCGTCGGGCTCGGTGAGCGTGACGGCGCCCACGACCGCACCGACGACGAGTCCGCCCCATGCGCCACGACCCTGCTGCCATCCGTCCGGCACGTCCCAGGTGAACGTGGCGCCGTCAGCGACGGTGGCCTCTGGGGTGAGCGCAGTCGCAGACTCGAAGGCGGTCATGCCTTCGATCCTGTCACTCAGGCGCTGGCCTCGGCCTTGATCGTCCCGCCTGCGTCCTCGGCGTCGCTGGTGTCAACGAGGCCGCCGCTGCCCAGGGCCGACTTCTTCAGCCACTGTTCCCATGGGATGTTCCACAGGCCGCCGGGGCCGTTCCAGGACTGCACCGTGGAGCCGCCGGTGTTCTTGTACTCCACGACGTCGCCCGGCTTGGTCTCGAAGTAGATCCACTTGGCGTCGGACTCGATCATGTTCGTGCAGCCGTGCGACCCGTTGTAGCGCCCGATGCGCCCGTAGGCCCAGGTGGCCGTGTGGATGAACTCGCCGGTCGGCGTGAGGCGGGTGTTCCAGGGAGCGTCGAGCTCGTACTCCTCCTCGGGCCCGAGGCCGAGCGACTGGCTGGTGTAGGTCTTGTCCGCTTCCTTCAGCGTGCTGATCACCTTGACGCCGTTGCGGGTCTCCCACTCGGACTTGCCCAGCGATACCGGGAAGGTCTTGACCTTCTTGCCGTCGATGTAGACGTTCATCCGGACCTTCTGGCCGTCCACCTTCGCGATCAGCCGGCGACCGGTCTTGAACGTCCACGTCTTGGCGAGGGTCTTGCGGCCGACGACATACTTCTTGCCCGTCTTGCCGAGCACCGCACGGTCCAGCGACGAGGTGATCATGATCGTGGCGTGGCCTGGCCAGTAGCGCTCCGGGCGGAAGATCGCCTCCTTGTCGCTCATCCAGCCCCAGGCGCCCTTGACGTTCTTGACCTTGCCGTTCTGCAGGACGGCCTTGACGGTGAGGTGGGACTCGGCGGCGCGCTTGTCAGAGACCGGCTGGTTGAAGGTCAGCGACGGCAGCGTGCCGACGCCCAGCTTGGTCCGGGAGCCGTCGACGCCGAGGCCGTTGCTGGCTGCGTTGAAGGACACGCCCGTCCAGACGAACGGCTTCGGGAGCTTCTCGGGCTTGTCGGGGTCGACGCCCACCGGAATCGTGGGCGTGCCGTTGTCCGGGGCGCTCGCCGGCCCCGGGCCGACGGCGTTGACCGCCCGTAGGGACACGGCGTACTTGGTGCCGTTGCTGAGGTTGGTCAGCGTGCACGTGCCGTCAGTACCGACGCACGGCCACCAGTCCTTGCCCTCGTCGACGTTGGCCTCGTAGCTGACGATGGGAGCGCCGCCATCGCTCACCGGCGGCTTGTAGAGAATCTGGAGCTGGCCGCTGCCGACGCCCGTCAGGATCTTGGTGATCGTCGGCGCACCCGGCTCGATGACCTGCGGAGCGGCACTGGCAGAGGGGCTCGCAGGCTTGCTCGGCGCGGGAGACTGGTCGGCCCCAGCCGGCGTGGCAACCAGCAGCGAGGACGCCAGGACCCCCAGCGCCGTCACGGCGGACAGCGTGATGTGGCGTGCGTTCGGCATCCATCTAGGGTAAGGCACGTTTCAGGGTGCTCTGAACGCTAGCGTCTGCCCCATGGCGTCACACGCAGGTGCCGCAGTCGCTGCGAAGCCCTACCGAACCGGCCGAGTCGTGCGCCTGGCCGTCACTGCCGCACTCGGCGGATTCCTCTTCGGCTTCGACTCGGCCGTGATCAATGGGGCAAATACGGCCATAGCCGACACCTTCGGCCTCGGGTCCGGCCAGATGGCCTTCGTCGTATCCATCGCGCTCATCGGCTCGGCAATCGGCGCCTGGTTCGCCGGGCAGTTGGCGGACTCCCTCGGTCGTCGGCGTGTCATGGTGATCGCCGCCATCTTGTTTGCCGTGTCCGGCGTCGGCACCGCCTTCCCTCCGAACGTCGAGATCCTCATGCTCTGGCGTCTCGTCGGTGGCGCGGCGATCGGCGTCGCCAGTGTCGTCGCGCCGATGTACATCGCCGAGATCGCCCCCGCTGGCCTGCGCGGCCGGCTCGGCTCCCTCCAGCAGCTGGCGATCGTCCTCGGCATCTTCGCGACCGGCCTCACCAACTACCTGATCATCGAGCTCGCCGGCTCGGCCACCTCGGAGTGGCTCTTCGGGATCGAGGCCTGGCAGTGGATGTTCCTCGTCGAGGTCGTGCCAGCGATGCTCTACCTGGCCCTGGCCCTTCGCATCCCCGAGTCGCCGCGCTACCTCGTCGAGGCCGGCCGCCCGCGCGAGGCGAAGGCCGTGCTCGAGAGCATCTTCACCACCGATCAGAGCGAGACGGTCCGGGAGATCCAGTCCACGCTCGACGGCGACCACAAGCCCCGGCTGGGCGACCTGCGTGGCCCGCGGTTCGGGCTGCTGCCGATCGTGTGGGTCGGCATCATCCTCAGTGCCCTCCAGCAGTTGGTCGGCATCAACGCCGTCTTCTACTACTCCAACCTGATCTGGCAGTCGGTGGGCTTCAGCGAGGACCAGGCATTCTTCACGTCGATGATCACGAACCTCGTGAACGTCGGGACCACGATCCTCGCTATCGCCCTCATCGACCGCGTCGGTCGCAAGCGCCTTCTGCTGACCGGATCGTCCGGCATGGTCGTCACCCTCGCCATCTTGACCTTCATCTTCGGCACGGCACCGCAGGTGGCCAACGCCACGGGCGGAACCGAGCCCTCATTGGCCGGCGCCACCGCCACCTTCGCCGTGATCGCATTCAACGTGTACGTCTTCTTCTTCGGCATGTCCTGGGGTCCGGTCGTCTGGGTCCTCCTCGGCGAGATGTTCCCCAACAGGATCCGTGCCGCCGCGCTGGCGGTGGCGGCCGCAGCACAGTGGCTGGCGAACTTCGCCGTGTCGACGGCATTCCCACCGATCGCGGACCGCAGCCTCACGGTCGCCTATGGGATCTTCACCCTCTTCGCCGTCGTCTCGATCTTCTTCGTGCGGAGGCGGGTGCCGGAGACCACTGGCAAGTCCCTGGAGGAGATCAGCGAGGACTCCGCCCGCGCTGCAGCATGACCTGAGCACATACCCCTTGGGGTATTCTGTCGGGCCATGGGGTTCTTCGATCGGTTCAAGACTCCCTCGGCCAACGCGGCTGAGGCCATCGCACTCGTTTCCGCCGGAGCGACGCTGCTCGACGTGCGCGAGAACGCGGAGTGGAACGCCGGCCGGGCGCCAGGCGCCGTCCACATCCCCGCCGGGCAGCTGGCCGCCCAGGCGAGCCGTCGACTGCCCAAGGGCCGTCAGGTGATCGTGGTCTGCCGCAGCGGGCACCGGGCCCGTAGCGCCACCCACACCCTGACGAGCATGGGTATCGACGCCGTCCTGCTCAAGGGCGGCATGCGCGCGTGGGAGTCCGCCGGAGGTCGCGTCGTCGCGAAGGGCAATCGTCCGGGCGTTGTCGCCTGAACCTGACTACCGTGGGGGCATGGCGCACGTGGTCGGCCCCACCCTTCGAGCAGAGTCCCTGACCAAGCGCTTCGGCCGCGCGGTGACGGCAGTCGAGGATCTCTCCTTCACCGTCGAGCCCGGCCGGGTCACCGGCTTCCTCGGCCCGAACGGCTCCGGCAAGACCACGACACTGCGCTGCATGCTCGGACTGGTGCGCCCCACCTCAGGTCGCGCCACCATCGACGGCAAGGCCTACGCCGAACTGGACGACCCGATGCGCCGTGTGGGCGGCGCGCTTGAGGCCAGCGGCTTCCACCCCGGGCGCACCGGCCGCAATCACCTGCGGGTCCTCACGGCGGCGGGCGGGCTGCCCGACTCCCGCGCGGACGAGGTGCTCGAGTTCGTCGGCCTCGCCCAGGCCGCTCGACGCCGCATCGCCGAGTACTCGCTGGGCATGCGGCAACGGCTGGCCCTGGCCGCGGCCCTCGTCGGCGAGCCCGGGGCGCTCGTGCTCGACGAGCCGGCAAACGGACTCGACCCGGAGGGGATCGCATGGCTGCGCACCTTCCTCCGCGCTCGTGCTGCCGAGGGAGCGACCGTCCTCGTCTCCAGCCACGCGCTGGCCGAGGTGCAGCAGACCGTCGACGACGTCGTGATCATCAACCACGGCCAGCTCATTCACTCGGGCCCGCTCGGCGAGCTCGCCTCGCGGCACACATCGCGGGTGATCGTTCGCTCCCCCGATGCGGATGCCCTGATGACGGCCCTGCGGGAAGCCGGCGCGAGCACCGAGGCCCGGACGGACGGCTCGTGGCTGGTCGCGGGAGTGACCGCCGAGCAGGTCGGCCACGCCGCACGTGTCGGCGGCCACGAGCTGCACCAGTTGAGCCCCGAGCCGGACGCTCTCGAGCGGATGTTCCTTGACATGACCGGGGGTGCAGAGTGAGCTCCGGCAACGGTCACCCGCTACGCGCGGAATGGCGCAAGACCACCACAACCAAACTTCCCTGGGTGCTGGCTGCCATCGCGATCGCCTATTCAGCGATGCAGGCTGTCCTGCTCATCGTCCTGGCCGCTCCAGGTGTCATGAGCGGCCTCACCCAGGATCCGGGTTCGCAGGACATGCTGATGTCCAAGGACTACCTGGGCGCGGCGCTGGCTCAGGTGGGCACCGCCGCGACCTTCACCCTCCTGCTGGGCATCGTCGCCATGACCGGCGAGTACCGGCACATGACCATCACGTCCACCTTCCTGGCCTATCCGCGGCGCTCGGGCGTCCTGCTCACCAAGATGGCGCTCTACGCCGCTATCGGTGCAGCCCTTGCCCTGGTGACGCTCGTCGTCGTGACGGTGGCGATGCTGGTGGCCCTCGTCCCGTTCGATCATGCCGCCCTGACGGCCGACATGTGGCTGTCCGTCCTCCTCGGCTCCGTGATCGGCCTTGTTCTCTTCGGCGTCCTGGGGGTGAGCATCGGCGCGCTGATCCCGAATCAGGTCGCCGCCATCGTCACCGCCCTGCTGTGGATGCTCCTGCTGGAGCCGGTGATCAGCCTCGCCTTCCCCAAGGTCGGGATGTGGCTGCCGCAGCAGGCCCTGAACGCTGCCATGGACGTCGGCGTGCGCAGCGAGTTCTCTGGCCAGTTCGTGGCGGCGGACAACCTGCCGGTGTGGGGCGGCATCCTGCTGCTGCTCGGCTACGCGGCGGTGCTGGGGGCGATCGCGTCCCGGACCACCCTGTCGCGCGACATCACCTAGTCGCGGGGCCTACTAACCTTGGCCTTCGAAGGCCGCGCCGACGGGCGCAGCCGAGGAGGGATGGACGTGACCACGGAGTCACCCGCGAGTCGGCCGGTCGAGTTCGGGCCCAATGAGTGGGTCGTCGATGAGATCTACGAGCAGTTCCTCGCTGACCGGAACAGCGTCGATCCCGCGTGGTGGGAGTTCTTCGAGGGCTACGAACCACCCGAGTTCTCGCCGCTGAGCAACGCACCGACCCAGGCGCCCATCGAGCCCACCATCATCGTGACCGAGCCCGCGTCGGCGCCCGACGCGTCGGTCGCGCCCCCAGCCCCCACCACCGCTCCCGCACCAGCCCCTCCGGCGCCGCCGGTCGCCGTTCCGCCGCCGCCTGGCCCCGCACCGGTGCCCTCGACGCACCTCGCCCCGGGCGGCACGACCCTGCCGGCCCATCCAGAGGAGACGGCGAGCGAGACCCGCATCCTCAAGGGACCGGCCGCGCGCGTCGTGGGCAACATGGAGGCCAGCCTGGCCGTCCCCACGGCGACCTCTGTCCGGGGCGTGCCCGCCAAGCTGCTCATCGACAACCGCACCGTGATCAACAACCACCTGGCGCGCGGCCGTGGCGGCAAGGTCTCCTTCACGCACCTCATCGGCTACGCGATGGTCCGCGCACTGCTGGACGTGCCAGCCATGAACAATGCGTACACCGAGGTGGACGGCAAGCCGGCCGTGGTCAACAACGTCGAAGTCAACCTCGGCCTGGCCATCGACATCGCCAAGTCCGACGGCACCCGCCAGCTGCTGGTGCCGAGCATCAAGTCGGCGCAGCGGATGGACTTCGCCACCTTCTGGGCCTCGTATGAGGACCTCGTCCGCAAGGCACGCAACGGCAAGCTGCAGGTCAGCGACTTCGCCGGCACGACCATCTCACTCACGAATCCCGGCACCATCGGCACTCAGCTGTCGGTCGCCCGGCTCATGAGCGGTCAGGGCTGCATCGTCGGCGTGGGTGCGATGGAGTACCCGGCCGAGTGGCAGGGCGCCTCGGAGGAGTCCCTCAACCGGAACGCCGTGTCGAAGATCCTGACCCTGACCAGCACCTACGACCACCGGATCATCCAGGGTGCTCAGTCCGGGGAGTTCCTTCGCCGGATGCACCAGCTCCTGCTGGGCGAGGACGACTTCTACGGCGAGATCTTCCGCTCGCTGCGCGTGCCGTACGAGCCGATCCGATGGGCGCGGGACATCTCCGCCAGTCACGAGACCGACCTCAACAAGACGGTCCGCGTGCAGGAGATCATCCACGCGTTCCGTGTTCGCGGTCACCTGATGGCCGACACCAATCCCCTCGAGTACCAGCAGCGCATGCATCCGGACCTCGATGTCATGCAGCACGGCATGACGCTGTGGGACCTCGATCGCGAGTTCGCGACGGGTGGCTTCGGCGGCAAGCCGCTGATGAAGCTGCGGGAGATCCTCGGGGTGCTGCGTGACTCGTACACGCGCACCATCGGCATCGAGTACATGCACATCCAGGACCCCGAGCAGCGCGAGTGGATCCAGAAGCGAGTGGAGGTGCCGCACGTCAAGGCACCCCGCGAGCTGCAGCTGCGCATCCTGCACAAGCTGAATGAGGCCGAGGCCCTCGAGTCATTCCTGCAGACCAAGTACGTAGGGCAGAAGCGCTTCTCGCTGGAGGGCAGCGAGTCGCTGATCCCGCTGCTGGACGAGGTCCTGCTCTGTGCCTCCAACGACAGCATCGTCGAGGTGGCCATCGGCATGCCGCACCGAGGCCGGCTCAACGTGCTGACGAACATTGCCGGCAAGTCCTACGCCCAGGTCTTCAAGGAGTTCGAGGGCGACTTCGGCGACGATCAGGTCCAAGGCTCCGGCGACGTGAAGTACCACCTGGGCACCAGCGGACTGTTCTCCGCTCCCGACGGCACCACCACGCGTGTGTATCTCGCAGCCAACCCGTCGCACCTGGAGGCCGTCGACCCGGTGCTCGAGGGCATCGTGCGCGCGAAGCAGGACCGCCTGCCGCGCGAGGACGCCTTCAACGTGCTGCCGGTCCTCATCCACGGTGATGCGGCCTTCGCGGGCCAGGGCGTGGTCGCGGAGACGCTGCAGATGTCGCAGATCCAGGGCTACCGCACGGGCGGCACAGTCCACGTCATCGTCAACAACCAGGTGGGCTTCACGACCAGCCCGCAGTACAGCCGATCATCGGTCTACTCCACGGACGTGGCGCGGATGGTGCA
>Ga0316576_10002208_pt1 | contig 10990 bp, 9 predicted proteins | sample S0NA_FD_203075 | JGI IMG/M metagenome (GOLD analysis project Ga0316576, IMG submission 203075) | Rhizosphere microbial communities from salt marsh grasses in Alabama, United States - S0-2_050615r3r5 | ecosystem: Host-associated > Plants > Roots > Rhizosphere | place: USA: Alabama | collected... | reverse complement strand
TGGCGAACGCCTACCGGGACGGCGCCGACAGCATGGGCTGGCACAGCGACGACGAACCCGAACTCGGTCCGCGGCCTGCCATTGCGTCGCTCAGCCTCGGCGCCGAGCGCGTGTTCCTGCTGCGTCCGCGTCAGCCGGACGCTACCGGGAAACGGCGTTCGAAGCGGCTGATACTGGGCCACGGCAGCCTGCTGCTGATGCGGGGCGACAGCCAGGCGCGCTATCAGCACTGCCTGCCGAAAACGCGCCGCCCGGTCGGGCGACGCATCAACCTGACGTTCCGCTGGGTCGTGCCTCAGGACACCCGGGCCGCGGCGCCCGAGGGCGCATCGCCGATAAAACGCTGAACGCTGGCCAGAATGCCTTCGCGATCGAGGCCGGCGAGGTGCAGGACTTCTTCGCGCGTACCGTGTTGCAGGAACGTGTCGGCCAGGCCGAGGTTCAGTACCGGAACGGTAACGCCCGCGGCGGCCAGGACCTCGTTGACCGCGCTGCCGGCGCCGCCCGCGACGGCGTTCTCCTCGACGGTCACCAGCCGTTCATGGCCCTTGGCCGCGTTGAGGATCGCCTCGCGATCGAGCGGCTTGACGAAGCGCATGTCGATCAGGGTGGCGCCGAGCCGACGGGCGACCTCGCGGCACGGTTCGACCATGCTGCCGAAGGCGAGCAGGGCGACGCCTTCGCCGTCGCGAATCGTTCGAGCCTGGCCGATCGGTATTTCGCGCATCTCCTTTTCGACCGTCACGCCGGTGCCACGACCGCGCGGGTAGCGCACCGCCGCGGGTCCCGGGTGGCGGAACCCGGTGTACAGCATGCGCCGGCATTCGTTCTCGTCGGACGGCGCCATGATCACCATGTTCGGAATGCAGCGCAGGAAGCTCAGGTCGAAGCTGCCGGCATGCGTCGGGCCGTCCGGCCCCACCAGGCCGGCGCGATCGATCGCGAACAGCACCGGCAGGTTCTGCAGGGCCACGTCGTGAATCACCTGGTCGTAAGCCCGCTGCAGGAACGTGCTGTAAATCGCGACCACCGGGTGCGTGTCCTCGCAGGCCATGCCGGCGGCGAGCGTCACGGCGTGCTGCTCGGCGATGCCGACGTCGAAGTAGCGGTCGGGAAAGCGCTCGTGAAAGGCGACCATGCCGGACCCTTCACGCATCGCCGGCGTGATCGCCAGCAGCGCTGGATCCTGCTCATCCATGTCGCACAACCAGTCGCCGAAAACAGCGGTGTAGGTCGGCGCTTTGGGCTCGGCCGCCGGCCCCGGCACGACGCCCTTGGCGGGGTCGAACGGCCCGACGGCATGGTACTTGACCGGATCCTTCTCGGCCGGTTCGTAACCCTTGCCCTTTTCCGTGATGATGTGCAGCAGGTTCGGCCCGTCAACGTCGCGCGCCGTGCGGATGGTCCGCACCAGGGTGGGCAGATCGTGGCCGTCGATCGGCCCCAGGTAGTTGAAGCCGAGCTCCTCGAACAGCGTGCTGGGCATCACCATGCCCTTGATGTGCTCCTCCCAGCGGCTCATGAACCGCCAGGTGCGCGAGTCGCGTTGCATCAGGCTTTTGCTGCGCTCGCGGATGCCGGTCACCGTCGGGCCGCTCATCAGTCGGCCGAGCATCTTGGTCATCGCGCCGACGTTGGGCGAAATCGACATCTGGTTTTCGTTCAGGATGACGAGCAGGTTCCGGTCGAGGTCGCCGCCGTGATTGAGCGCTTCGTAGGCCATCCCGGCGGTCATCGCGCCGTCGCCGATGACCGCGACGCAGCGGCGGTCTTCCTCGCGGTAGGCGGAGGCCAGGGCCATCCCCAGCGCCGCGCTGATCGAGGTGGAGGAGTGCCCGGTGCCGAAGGTGTCGTACTCGCTTTCTTCGCGCTTCGGGAACGGCGCCAGCCCCCGGTGTTTCTTGATCGTGGTGATCGAGGCGGCGCGCTCGCAAAGGATCTTGTGCGGGTAGGCCTGGTGGCCGACGTCCCAGACGATCCGGTCGTGCGGGGTGTCGTACAGGAAGTGCAAGGCGACCGTCAGTTCGACGCACCCCAGGCCGGCGCCGAAATGGCCGCCGCTCGTCGCGACCGATTCGATCAGGTATCGGCGCAACTCGTCCGCGACCTCGGGCAGTGTTTCTTCGTCGAGTTCACGCAGGTCGGCGGGTGAGCGGATCCGGCTCAGGTAGGGGTATTGCTCGCTTTTCATCCGGCGTATTTTAGCTGCCTTGCGGACATGTCGCCATCGCGCGCATCGCGCTCAGTGGTCGCGGCGGACGACGTAGTCCGCCAGCCAGGCGAGCACCGAGGTGTCGCCCGGCACGGCCTCCAGGTGCGCGACGGCGCGGTCGCGCAGCGCACGCGCCGTGCGGCGCGAGGCGTCGAGGCCGAGGATCGACGGAAAGGTCGGCTTGTCGAGCGCCGCGTCGGCCTGGGTGTTCTTGCCGGTCCGCTCGCTGCTGCCGGTGATGTCGAGAATGTCGTCGTGCACCTGGAAGGCGAGGCCGACGCAATCGCCGTAGCCCGACAGGTGCTCGCGGACCGCGGGGTCCGCCCCGGCCAGGATGCACGGCGCTTCCACCGCCGCGCGGATCAATGCGCCGGTTTTCAGGCGATGCATGGTGTTCAGGTCCTCCTCGGACAGCCGGCGGCCGACGGCCGCCAGGTCGAGGGCCTGGCCGCCCGCCATGCCGGTCGAGCCGCAGGCGGTGGCGACGGTCAGGACGATCTCCAGGCTGTTGGGCCGGTCCGCCGGCAGGGCGGCGGCGAGCACCTCGAAGGCGAGGGCCTGCAGGGCGTCGCCGGCCAGGATCGCCGTCGCCTCGTCAAAGGCCCGATGGCAGGTCGGCCGCCCGCGCCGCAGGTCGTCGTCGTCCATCGCCGGCAGGTCATCGTGGATCAGCGAGTAGGCGTGGATGAGTTCGATCGCGGCGGCGATCGGATCGAGGCGCGACTCCGGGACGCCAAGCGCGAGCCCGGAGGCGTAGGTCAGCACGGGTCGGAATCGCTTGCCGCCGCCGAGCGTCGCGTAACGCATCGCGCGATGCAGCGCGACCGGCTCGGCGTCCGCGGACGGCAGGTGGCGCTCCAGTACGTCGTTGAAGCGGGCCTGCCATTCACCGGCCAGGCGCGCGGCGTCACTCCCCGTCATCGAACGGTACCGCCGTCGATTCGTCGTCGACGTCGAGCAGCTTTTCCACGGTCTGCTGCGCCTTGTTCAGCACGTCCTGGCAGTGACGGGTCAGTTCGACCCCGCGTTTGAACTGCGCCAGCGACTCGTCGAGGCTGAGTTCGCCGGATTCGAGGCGTTCCACGAGCGACTCGAGTTCGGCCAGCGATTTCTCGAAGTCGGGCAATTCGTCTTTTCGGGTGTTCATTTCACAGCCTCGTGTTGCGACAGTTGTCACGGACCCGCTCCAGCACGGTTTCGGCCGGTTGCCAGCAAAGCGTCACGCCATGGTCGTCGAGCCAGCGGCGCAGGCGGTCGGCGACCGGACCGTCACCGATGGCGACCGGTTCGTCGTCCCAGTACAGGATCGGCACGCCCGGGCGCAGCCAGGGGGGCACGCCGCAGGCCTGGAAGCAATGCTTGAGAGTCCGGCTCGGGCCGTCCGCCGCGCGGCGGAACCGGACGCCGCTGCGCCGCGGGCCGACCGTCCAGCCGGGCGGTGGCGTCACCGTGCGATCCGTCAGGCCCAGCGTACCGGACGCCGGCCCCAGCGTCATCCGCCCCGCATTTTGCCACTGCCGGGCAGCGCACGCGAGTGCCGGCAACTCGCTGTGCAGCCAGACTCGATCGCGGTAGCGCTTGAGCATCCAGCCGGCCCAGCGGACCTCGGCCTGTGGACCCGACCCGGCGTCGCCCAGTTGGTCGAGGAACGCGTTGATGCGGGCTTCCGGCAGGGCCGGCAGTTCGCTGCGGCGCAGCCATTCGCGCAGCACCAGTGAGCGAATGGCGGGCGCGGGTTCGAGCAGCGCGGCGACCGGCAGAAGGACGGGATCCTGCAACAGGTCGCCGGTGCTTTGCGCGATGAACGCCGCCGTGGCGGCAGCCGACTGGCGCGCGTGCCGGGCGGTGCGGGCGAGGCGCCTCGCGAGCCCCGGCCAGCGGCGCTCCAGCAACGGAAAAACCTGGTGGCGAAGAAAGTTCCGATCGAAGGCGACGTCGGTGTTCGACGGATCCTCGCGCCAGGTGATCGCCCGCTCGCGCAGCCAGTGTTCGAGTTCGGGCCGTTCGACGTCGAGTAGCGGCCGGCCGACCCAGCCGCGCCCCAGCTTACGCGATGGCGGAATCCCGGCGACGCCCTCGATGCCGCCGCCGCGCATCAGGTTCAGGAACAGCGTCTCGGCCTGGTCCTGCGCGTGGTGGGCCGTCAGGAACATCTCTTCGGGCTGCAACAGCCTGGCAGCCGCCCGGTAACGCGCATTGCGCGCGGCCTCCTCCGGGCTGTCGTTCTCGCCAACCGGGATGTCCAGTCGTTCGCCGTGGAACGGAATGTCCCGCGCCCGGCAGAAGGCTTCACAGTGCGCCAGCCAGTCGTCGGCCGCTGCGTGCAGCCCATGGTGAAAGTGGATGGCGTCGAGCGGCGCCGCAAGGCGGTCACGGCACTCGAACAGGGCCTGCAGCAGCGCGGTGGAGTCGGCGCCGCCGCTGAAGCCGACCCGGTAACGACGCGGCCGCGGTAAGCGGGCGAGGCTCTCGAGCAGGACCGCCCCGTCGAACCCCTGTCGCCGGGTGTTCACGGTCGGCTGCCGTCAGCCCTGGAACGCTCCGTAGGCCAGCAGGCGCTGATAGCGCCGGTCGAGCAGCGCGTCCGTTTCCAGCGCGCCCAGTTCCTCCAGCTGGCTCTCGATGCAGTCCGCGATCCGCTGCGCCACCTCGTCGGGCTCCTTGTGCGCCCCGCCCAGAGGTTCCGGAATGACCTCGTCGACCAGGCCGAGTTTCTTCAGCCGGTCCGAGGTGATGCCGAGCGCCGACGCCGCTTCCTCGGCCATGGCCGCGTCTTTCCAGAGGATCGACGCGCAGCCCTCCGGAGAAATCACGGAATAGGTGCTGTACTCGAGGATATTGACCCGGTCGCCGACACCGATGGCCAGCGCGCCGCCGGAACCACCCTCGCCGACGATGGTGCAGACGATGGGGACGGGCAGGCTGGACAGGACCTCGAGGTTGCGTGCAATCGCCTCGGATTGACCGCGTTCCTCGGCGCCGACCCCGGGGTAGGCGCCGGGCGTGTCGATGAAGGTGAGCAGCGGCAGGCGGAAGCGGGCCGCCATGTTCATCAGGCGCAGCGCCTTGCGGTAGCCCTCCGGGCGTGGCATGCCGAAGTTGCGGAAAATCTTGGCCTTGGTATCGCGGCCTTTCTGGTGGCCGATCAGCACCACGGCGCGACCGCGGAAGCGGCCCAGGCCGCCGACGATGGCATGGTCGTCCGCGAACGCGCGGTCACCGTGCAACTCGTGGAATTCCTCGAAGATCTTCTCGATGTAGTCCAGCGTGTAGGGCCGCAGCGGATGCCGGCTCAGCTGCGAAATCTGCCAGGGCGTCAGGTCCTTGAAGATGCCCTTGATCTTCTGCCGCATCTTCGCCTGCAGGCGCTGGATTTCTTCGTCGAGATTGATCGCGTTGTCCGAGCCGACGTTTTTCAGTTCGTCGATCTTGGCCTGGAGTTCGGCGATGGGCTGTTCGAAGTCGAGGTAATTGGAATTCATGTCGTCGCTCGTGCGGGAGACGCCCGATTATAGCGTGAAGCGCGTCGGCATGATTAGCCGGGTCGCGACGGTGCGGGCGCGAACGGAATTTCGATGGCCGGCCGCCGCGGCACCCGGTCGAGGCGCCAGTTTGCCAGCGCCCAGCGCCAGAGTTCGTCGAGCGGTGCCCCGCCCGGTGGCTGCTGGCCGAGCAGTTCCAGCGCCAGGCGCAGGGTTTCCGGGCGGGCCGCGCGGGAGAGCGGATCGGAGCGTAGCCGCTTGCCGAGCTTGCGGCCGTCCGGGGTGGTTGCGACCGGGTGGTGCGCGTAGTTCGGCGGCGTGAAGCCCAGCGCCCGGGCGACCCGGACCTGCCGTGCCGTGGAGTCCAGCAGGTCATGCCCGCGCACCACTTCGTTCACGCCCTGAAAGGCATCGTCCACGACCACGGCGAGTTGATAGGCGGGCAGGTCGTCGGCGCGCCAGATGACGAAGTCGCCGGTGGTCGCGGACAGCGACTCGGCAACCTCGCCCTGAATGGCATCGTGAAACACGACCGGCTCCGCGTCCACCCGCAGGCGCACCGCGCGCGGTGATTTGCCCGGTGGCAGGCCGTCACGGCAGGTGCCGGGATAGGTCCCGGACGGCGGCAGGTCGGCGCGGCTGCAGCCGCACCAGAAAGCCTTGCCCGCGGTCAGCAGCCGGTCGCGCGCCGCCCGGTAGGCGGCCGTGCGTTCACTCTGGAACAGGACCGGCCGGTCGGAACGCAGGCCGAAGTGTTGCAGCGCCTCGAGGATCCGGTCCGCGCTGCCGGCGACTTCGCGTGGCGGGTCGATGTCCTCGATGCGCACGAGCCATTGTCCGCCGCGGGATTTCGCCTGCAGGAAGCTGGCGACGGCGGCGATGAGGGAACCGAAATGCAGATCGCCGGTCGGTGACGGCGCGAATCGCCCGACCGGCCGCGCCGCAGCCGGCGACTTACTGGGCAATGACCTGGGAGGATTCGCTCAGGAACGCGCCGGAAATCAGCTTGACGCCGCATTGCCAGAGCACCGCGAGGCTGGACGTATCGGCGACCTCGTCCGCGATCACCGTAACGCCGTGCTTCTCCGCCGCTTCGACGATCTGCCGGATGGCTTCCTGGTTCCGGGATTCCGACAGGAGATCCTGCGTCAGGCTCTGGTGCAGCTTGATGAAGGATGCGTCGAGGTGTTCGAGCAATTGCAGCGTACGACGCTCGGCGTCAAAGTGGCAGACGGAAAGTGCGCAGCCGACCGGGCTGAGTTCGCGCATCAGGCGCTGGGCGGGCCGCAGGTTGGTCAGCGCGGCGGTCGACGAGACCTGCAGGATGATCTTGCTGCCCTCGACGCAGGCCGCCGTCATCTGCTCGGCCAGCCAGCCGGGAAAACCGTAATCCAGAATCGAATTGCTGCTGACGTTGATGATCTGGCGTTCGCGTTGCTCGACGAAGGTTTTCAGCAGGCCCGGGATGACGCTGCGGTCGATCGCGCCGGCCAGGTCATGGCGCTCGGCGATCGCCTGGAATTCGGCGGCCGCCTGGTCCTCGCCCTCGTCGCTCAGGAAAATGATGTTTTCCATGATCTGGTCGCCGGAACCGTCGAGGTCCACGATCGATTGCTGGACGGTGTAGAAATCCTGGCTCTCGAGCCCGGAGCGAATCCGCTGCAGCCAGGACTCTTCCCCGTCCGGGCTCTCGACGGCCGTGAGTTGGGGGCGGAAAACCTCGAAGGCGTCGCCTTTGCCGGCGGCGCCGGCATGCGCCTGCCGCGCATTGGTGATCACTTCCGCGGCGTCGGTGGTCAACCGGCCGATGTTGGCGACGCCGATGCTGCACGACGCGGACAGCGCACGGTCGTCGATGTCGACGACGTGGCTGTGATAGGTCTTGATGATGTTGGCGGCCATGGCCTCGACATCCGCCATGTGGGCGCGGCGTGCGAAGACGGCGATGCCGTGATCGCTGACCCGGCCGGCGATGTCTTCCGGGCCGATGCACTGGCGGATGACGTCGGCGAAGTCGGCGAAGAACGCGTCCGTGGCGTTGGCCGGCAATTCCTCCTGCAGTTTCTCGAAACCGTCCGGTTCCAGGTACAGCACCGCGGTCACCGCGTCGTGGCTGTCCGTCTTGATGCACTCGTCGAGCCGTTCGGAGAAGGCGGCGCGGTTGAGCATCTGCGTCACCGGATCGGAAATCCGCATGCGTTCCAGTTCCGAGGCGAGTTCGCTGGCGGCGTCCTTGCGCTGCATCATCATCTGCGTGCAGTCCTCGCCGTCGAAACGCGCGGCGGAGAACACCAGTTCCGCCTCGAACTCGCTGCCGTCGGGCCGCGTGACCACGACCTCGAGCGGGGCGCCGGGAAACTCGCCCTTGCCCAGCCCCTTGAGGACCGTCTTGAGGTTGGTGTTGGCGTCCCGGGGCTTGATCAGTTCGAGCAACGACAGGGCGGCCGTGTCGCCGGCGTCGCCGAGGTGCAGGATTTCCAGGTAGGCGCGGTTGGCGTAAACGTGCAGCCCTTCGTGAATGTAGGCGATCGCGTCGCGGGACGACTCCAGCAGGAGGTTGTAACGGTGTTCGAGTTCCTCGAGGAACTGTTGCCGCCCGGCGTACAGGCGCTCGTTTTCGCTGGCCCGGATCAGGCGTTCTACCGTCGCGGTCAGCAGGTTTTCCTGGTCCGCGTTGATCACGTAACAGGCCGTTTCGCGCAGCAGCCGGGCCAGCCGGTCGGGCTCGTCCATGGTGCTGATCAGGGCCAGGGGCACGTCGAATGCGGTCGCCAGTTCGCTGACTTCCTCGATCGGCGCGTCGTTCTCGTCGGCGTCGGCGTAGAGAATCAGTACCGGCGGATCGCTGTCCAGGATGCGCTTGACGTCCGTGCTCGATGCCGCATGCGTCACATGAATATTAATTCCGGAATTGCGGAGCAGGGAATTGAAACGCTCGGCAGACTCGGGTGATCGGTCTGCGACGAGCAGATTTGCGCTTGGCATCGTTAACTGGCCTCCTTGCCCCTCACGACCTTACCGGTTGTAACACAGATATCAGCATTTATTCAATTAATTAGCGATGGTTTTGAAACCTGATTGAATGATTGTCGGCGCCGGGGGTTCCCATGGATTATGGACGAAAGTCGAAAAAATTGACACTCGGCGGAACCTCGCGTGGTGCCGTGCCATCGATCGCGTTATCATTCGATTTTTGAATCATCCGGAGGCCGTGATGGCAAGCTACAGCACCAATGAATTCAGGAGCGGCCTGAAGATCATCCTCGACGGCGAGCCGTACAACATCGTCGAAAACGAGTTCGTCAAACCCGGCAAGGGGCAGGCGTTCAACCGGGTCAAGGTACGCAACCTGAAAACCGGCCGGGTGGTGGAGCGCACCTTCCGTTCCGGCGAGTCGGTCGAGGCCGCCGACATCTTCGAAACCGACGTGCAGTACCTCTACAACGACGGTGATTTCTGGCACTTCATGGACCCGACGAGTTACGAGCAGTACGCGGTGTCCAAGGACGCCATGGGCGACGGCGTACTGTGGCTGAAAGAGGAAGACGTTTGCCAGGTCATGCTGTACAACGGCGAACCGCTGAGCGTGACGCCCCCCAATTTCACCGAACTGCGCATCGTCGAGACCGACCCCGGGCTTCGGGGCGACACGTCGGGCGGCGGCGGCAAGCCGGCCACGCTGGAAACCGGTGCGGTGGTGCGCGTCCCCCTGTTCGTGGACAACGACGAGGTCATCCGCGTGGATACCCGGACCGGAGAATACGTATCCCGGGTCAAGGACTGACCGCGCATCGATGAGCCGTTCGTCGGCCCGCGCCGCGCCAGGGACCGGACCGGTCACGCTGATTCATGCCGGGCACGTGGTGCCGGTGCGACCCCGCGGGCAGGTGCTCGAGGCGCACACGGTCGCAATCAGCGGCGAGCGGATCGCGGGCGTGCTGCCGCGCGACGACGCCGAAGCGTGCTGGCCCGAGGCGGAGCGGGTCGAACTGCCTGGCCACGTGCTGTTTCCCGGGCTGGTCAATTCCCACACGCATGCGCCGATGACGCTGCTGCGCGGCTTCGCGGACGACATGGAGCTGACCACCTGGCTGCAGGAACACATCTGGCCGGCCGAGCGGCGCCACGTGGGTCCCGGGTTCGTGCGCGACGGCACGCGCCTGGCGGTCGCGGAGATGCTGCGCTCCGGCACGACCTGCTTCAACGACATGTATTTCTTTCCCGACGCGACGATCGAGGTCTGCCGGGAAATCGGCATGCGGGCGAGTATCGGCATTACGATTATCGAGTTCGCCTCGGCCTGGGCGACCGGCGTCAACGACTACATCGAAAAGGGCCTGGAACTGCTCGACGCCTGGGGCGAAGATCCGTTGCTGTGCTTTACGCTCTCGCCGCACGCACCTTACACGGTCTCCGACGAAACGCTGGCGCGCATCGCCGCGTTGTCGCGCGAGCGTGGCCTGCCGGTGCACATGCATTTGCTGGAGACCGAATGGGAGATCAAGCAGTCGTACCAGCAACACGACATGCACCCGGTCAGCCGGCTGGAAAAACAGGGTTTGCTGAACGAGCGCCTGCAGGCGGTGCACGCGGTGCACACCTCGGCGGACGACATCGGGAGACTGGCGGCGGCGGGCGCCAGCGTCGTGCACTGTCCGCAGTCCAACCTCAAGCTGGCCAGCGGCTTCTGCCCGGTCGGCGCCTTGCTCGACGCCGGGATCAACGTGGCGATCGGTACGGATGGCGCGGCGAGCAACAACGACCTCGACCTGCTGGCCGAGGCGCAGACCGCGGCCTTGCTGGCCAAGGCGGTGGCGGGCGACGCCCGCGTGCTGGATGCCGGGCAGGCGCTGGAAATGATGACGCTCAACGGCGCCAATGCGCTCGGCCTGGCGGCGGACATCGGTTCGATCGAGGTGGGCAAACAGGCCGATCTGTGCGCCATGGATTTTCACCGACCGGCCACGCAGCCTCTGCATCACGTCGTTTCCCAGTTGCTGTACGCGGCCTCGAGCGGCCAGGTTTCGGACGTCTGGGTGGCCGGGCGCCGGGTCTTGAATTCCGGCCGCCTGACGACCATTGATGAAGCTGAGGTCATCGCGTCGGCCGCCCGGTGGCGCGAGCGACTGGTCCGCGACGACGCCGCCGCGGACGGAACCGGGAAGTAAACGGAAATGAGCAGCGACAAGGCAACGAACATTGACCCCTCGGAACGCCAGAAATTCGACGCGATCGCCACCGGCTGGTGGGATCCGGAAGGCCCGTTCCGCCCGCTGCACGAACTGAATCCGGCCCG
>Ga0316576_10002207_pt1 | contig 10991 bp, 7 predicted proteins | sample S0NA_FD_203075 | JGI IMG/M metagenome (GOLD analysis project Ga0316576, IMG submission 203075) | Rhizosphere microbial communities from salt marsh grasses in Alabama, United States - S0-2_050615r3r5 | ecosystem: Host-associated > Plants > Roots > Rhizosphere | place: USA: Alabama | collected... | reverse complement strand
CGCGGGCGAGATCGAGGCCAGCTACGACAAGCCGTGCGTCGGCGACGAAGCCGGTCTGGTGGGCTACTGGAAGTTCGACGAGGACTCGGGCACTACCGCCGCGGACGCGGTCAGCGCCGCGGGGCATACCGCACACGCGGGCACGCTCCAAGCCGACGACGCCGAGCACCTGCCGACGTTCGTCGAGCCCAGCGTGCCGCTGCCGCTCGTCTGTCCGTAGTTACTCGTTCCTTGCCGGAGCAGGGGATGTTCCCGTGCTGTTCGGTGTCGGTGCCTGCGAGCAAACGCTGCTCCGACTCTCTCGATCGTTGATCGGTCGCAGCAAACAACTTGCTTGTTGCGCTGGCCGCCTATCGGGCGTGAAGGCGATACGTGTAGCCGTACCCGAGATCGAAGGTCTCTTCGATTTCGGTCGCATTGTCGCTTGGGTCCTCCGAGTCGGCGCAGACGACCCGGTGGACGCCTTCGGGTACGGTGAAGGTGGCGGTTTCGCCGGGCGCGACGGCGCCGATCGGCTCGCCGTCCACGAACACCTGCTGGGCGATCGGGTAGTCGCTGACAATGGTCAGACTCGCGATCGGCTCATCGGTGCGGTGTCGGGGGAGTCGTGATCCGGTGGTTTCCGCCGTCGAATCGGGAGAAGGCTCGGCGGGGACGGCTGCCGAAGGCGCGGGTGGGGATGCAAGTGGCGGGGGAGTGGTACAGCCGCCCGGCGTGAAGACGCCGATCAGGGCCATGACCATCTGCTTGTGGTCCACCATGGTGCTTCGAGAATACGTCGGTTCTGCCGGTCTAGCCTGAGAAAGAATCGTTGTGCAGTCGCAACGCAGCTGGACCACGTACGGCCTGGCTTGGGAGTTCGGGAACAATCCTGCCAGACCATTGTCGGGACGCTTGTGGCCGTAGTGGTGACGATTCGGTGGGAGCAGGACATCCTACACGTGGCCACCCTACCCGAGGGTCGCGGGTTCTGCCTGGGCGAGTGGCCAGCAGACTTCGTGTTGGGGCGCCCGCTGCTTGGTGTCGAGCGCTTGGATCTGGTGAGCTGGGAGTCACGCGGGCCTCGGGTCCAACTTCCGGCGGTTGCTCGGTCAGCCTACCTACGGCACGGAAGGCAGGGTCGTGTTGCCGCTGACCAAGCCTATCGCGTGTCGGCTGAACCCCGTACGGTGCTGCTGTCGAGCGGCGAGGCGGTGACCTTCGATGTCGGCGCGTTCCGCATCGAAGTGGCGTACGACGGCGAGGCGGGCGACAGGTTTCGTGGGGTCGCCGGGCAACAGCGGTTGGGTGGGATCGCCGCGCTGCGCCAGGGGGCGATCGCGGCCCTCGTCGTGGTTTGCCAGCTGACGTTTTTGGCGGCGGCGGCCTACGCCATCCCGCCGGTGCGGAATGCCGCGGCGAGCCGGTTGCCCTCGCGCGCCATCGAGCTTCACAGCGGGGCACGCTTCGTCAACGCCCAGGCGGTGATGGAGCTCGGGCCACCGCCGCCGCTACTGACGAACGACGAGACGCTGTCTCCCTACGAGGTTACGGGCGTTGACTGTCGCTGCAAGTGCACGGGTCCGAAGCACATCGGCGATCCGGAACCGGTGGACGACGGCGGCCGGTACGCGGTCCAGGGGCCCCAGGACAACCCGGACCCCCACATTGCCAGGCATGACGGACCCTACTTGGAATGGCCCTACGATTTTCTATTCGAACAGAGGGCCCCGGATGGGGATCCGCTTGCCCCGACCATGCCCTGGGGCCGTGACACTTCTCTCGGGGTCGACGACGACTCCGCGAAAGGATCGATGTTTGCCCCGGCCATCGGCTCTTCCCCCGGGTCCGACGAGGTCCCGCCGCCGCGCTTTGAGGGGGGGCTGCAGAAAGTGCTCACCTTCGAGGAGGTCGCGCCCCTCCCCGGCGCTCGTCCGACCAAGCCGCCTACCGAGCGCCCGCGGCGGGTTCACTTCCGGCCGAAGCTACGCTGGCAGGACCTGGAATACCGTGCCCGCAGCAATGCAGCGGGGGGGGCGGTGTATTGGCCGGGGTGCTCGGGGAGCTGAGGTTCCGCCATCACGGCAAGCTGGGTCCGGTCATGGCGGATTGCCGGCGCACTGAAGTACTGGGCAAGGATGGTTTCCTGCTGGCAAGAAGCGCCAGGCTGCACCGATCGGGACCGTGATCGCGGGAAATGGGAGCGTAACTGTTGCCTGACCCGTCTCCGGCTTAAAAGCTTACCGGATGAGAAGTTCGAACCCCCTGGCCGCCGCCTTCACCGCAACAACCTTGAGCCTTGCACTCCTCGTCGCCTGTTCTTCCTCCGGTGGGGGTAGCTCGACCAACCCGGAGTCGACGGGTGGCCTTTCGGGTACCGGGCTGGCAAGCGGCACGGGCGGCGGGGGGGGACTGGGCGGCACCGGTGGAGCGGTTTCCGTAGGGGGAATGCCGGTGGGCGGGACCGGGAACGCCGCTGGCACCGGGGGTTCGGCCCCCAGTGGGGGATCGACGAACACGGGCGCCATGGGGGGCGTCGGAGGGAACGCGGGTACGGGGGGCAGCACTGCCGGCGGAACCGGCGGCACCGGGGTCGGTGGGAGCGGCGGGAGTGCCCTCGGCGGAACGGGTGGGGGCACAATGGGCGGAACCGGAGGGATGAGCGGTGGCACGGGAGGCGCCCCATCGGAGGAGTATCCCGTGCCGAGCAATCTGCCGGACGAGGATGGCTCCGCCCTCTGGCTCCGATACCCAGTCGTTCCGCTTCCGGGACTTCTTGCGGAGTACCAGGCCGCGCTGACCCACGTGGTCAATTCGGGGAGTTCGGCAACGCTCGGCGTGGCCACCGACGAGCTGGTGAAGGGGCTCAGCGGCTTGACGGGAACGAGCGTCACCAGCGTCGCCGCCCCGCAGGGCGCCGGGGCAGTGGTGATCGGCACGCCGGACTCGTCCCCGCTGATTGCTTCCTCGTCGCTCGCCTCGCGCCTGGCCGCGCTGGGATCGGAGGGGTACTTGGTGGAGGCGACGCAGTTGGACGGCCAGGACGCGATCGCGGTCGCCGGCAACACGGACGTCGGGGTCCTCTACGGCAGCTTCGCGCTGCTCCGCCATCTTCAGACCCATCAGCCCCTCGCGGCGTTGTCGCTGAGCGGGGCGCCCAAGGTCCAGCACCGCCTCCTCAACCACTGGGACAACCTCGATCGAACCGTCGAGCGCGGCTACGCGGGTCGCTCGCTCTGGGACTGGAACGCACTGCCGGGTTCGCTGTCTCCCCGCTACGAGGACTACGCTCGGGCGAACGCGTCCATCGGCATCAACGGAGCGGTGCTCACCAACGTCAATGCCAACGCTCAGGTCCTCACCAGCCAGTACCTCAGCAAGGTCCAGGCCTTGGCTGACGTGTTCCGACCCTACGGGATCGCCGTCTATCTGACGGCTCGCTTCAGCGCGCCCATCGAGATCGGGGGTCTGAGCACCGCCGATCCGACCGACAGCAGCGTTCAGCAGTGGTGGGCGGACAAGGCCGACGAGATCTATGGGCTCATCCCGGACTTTGGCGGGTTTCTGGTGAAGGCCAACTCCGAGGGGCAGCCCGGTCCTGGGGACTACGGGCGCACGCACGCGGACGGCGCCAACATGCTGGCGGACGCCCTGGCACCTCACGGTGGCATCGTCATGTGGCGCGCCTTCGTCTATGCGGAGGACAGCCCCGTCGACCGGATCCGCGAGGCGTACGACGAGTTCAAGCCGCTCGACGGGCAGTTCCGAGACAACGTCCTCGTCCAGGCGAAGAACGGTCCGCTCGATTTCCAGCCGCGCGAGCCGTTCCACCCGCTGTTTGGGGGCATGCCGCAGACGCCTGTGGCGCTGGAGTTGCAGATCACCAAGGAGTACTTGGGTGAGGACACACACCTGGTCTACCTCGGTCCGCTCTACGAGGAAGTCCTCCAGGCAGACACCTACGCAAGCGGGGCGGGCTCGACCGTCGCTAGCGTCATCGACGGATCGCTGTACGGCTACTCCACCACCGTCATCGCCGGTGTGTCCAACGTGGGCGACGACACGAATTGGACCGGCTCCCATTTCAACCAGGCGAACTGGTACGTGTTCGGAAGGATGGCCTGGGATCCGGACATCACGGCCGAGGCGGTAGCGGAAGAGTGGGTGCGCCAGACGTTCTCGAACGATCCCGTCGTGGTGGCGCCCGTGACGGAGATGATGATGCAGTCGCGCCAGGCGGTGGTGGACTACATGACGCCGCTCGGTCTGGTTCACATCATGGCATCGGACCATCACTACGGCCCGGGACCGTGGGTCGACAACCTGGGTCGAGCGGAGTGGAATCCAGTCTACTACCACAAGGCGGATGCGCAGGGCATCGGCTTCGACCGGACGGCGACCGGCAGCAACGCCGTTGAACAGTACTTCCCCCAGGTTCGCCAGGTGTTCGAGGACCGAAGCACGGTTCCTGACGCCTTCCTCCTGTTCTTCCACCACGTCGGGTGGCAGGAAACGATGAGCTCGGGGCGAACGCTGTGGGAGGAGCTCGTTCACCGCTACAGCGTCGGCGTGGACGCGGTTGGGGACATGCGGGACACGTGGACCACGGTCCAAGGTCGGATTGACGCTCAACGCTTCGACGAGGTCAGCCAGTTCCTCGAGATCCAGCACTATGAAGCTCGTTGGTGGCGGGATGCCTGCTTGACGTACTTCGGATCGGTCTCTGGCTTGCCCGTCCCGGACGGCTACGCACAGCCGGCCAACTCCCTCAGCTTCTACGAAGGCCTCAACTGCCCGCCCGACGTGACGAAGCCGCGCTGCACCCCGATCTACACCGGGGACCCGTCGCCCGCGGTGTTGCCGTAGCAGGCGGCCCGGTCAACTCTTCTCGAGATGAACGGTCTGAGCGGCGCATGCCCGCTCAGTGACCGTACCCGACTGCGATGATGTTGGCCTGGATGGCGTCATCGACGGCATCGGACGCGTACCCCGCCGTTATCGCGCCTTCGAACAAGTCCCCCTGGGCCGCGAAGCTGTTGTCACCGCCGGTGCCCAGAACGATGGCGCCATCTTTCCTCGCGGGGTCGTACCGTGCGGCGCCGGGACGGGGTCCGTCGTACATGGTCGTCAGGGTGCCAGACTGCGCATCGCCACCCTTGAGGGCAAAGCTCCCCATGCCCAGTGTCGCTCGCCACCCGTCCATGAAGCTGGTAGACTGCGCATTTTGGATGTTCAGGTGCTCGACTCGGAGTCTGCTTTTCGTTTCGTTGCCGCTTGTCGCGACGTGCGGACGCATGGGATTCGAGATGATGTCGCAGGATGGCTCGACTCCAAGCGGGGAGGGCGGGTCGAGCGGTGCGGAGATAGGGCGCACGGGCGGTGCCGAGACCGCTGGGACGATCAACGCGGCGGGCGTGGGCGGCGGCAACTCCACGACCAGCACCGGTGCCGTAGCGGTTGCTGAGGGCGGGGGCGGTGCCGCCGGAGAGGCGGGGGTCCCTGCCGGTGGCGCAGCTGGAGACGACACCGCGCCCTTGCCTGCAGGTGGAACCGCAGGTGCTCAGCCCGCGGGCGGTGCGAGCCCGACGTGTGCGCCTAGTGCTGAAGTGTGCGACGGCGTCGACAACGACTGCAACGGTGCGGTCGACGACTCCGCTACGATTGCTGGCCTCTGCGCCCAAGAATCCGTCTGCCTCGACGGCTCTTGCGTCTCCCTGCCGGTGGACGGGAGCTGTGTCGGAGTTCAGTACGCAACGCACGCCTACGCGTACTGTTCCCTAGCCTTGGACTGGGCCACGGCGCAGAGCTACTGCGAGACCCTCGGTGCTCATCTCGCCACGATCACCTCAGCGGCTGAGGACGCGGCGCTCAAGAGCCTCCTCGTGAAACAGGAAGACGCGTGGATTGGACTGGACCGCGCAGCGACCTGCGAGTGGACTTGGGTCACGGGCGAGCCCGTGAGCTACACGGCCTGGCCCGTCAACTTCCCCGACGGCTCTTGCGGAGCGTACGATTGCGTCCAGCTGTGGGGTCAGCGTGACGCCCAATGGGACGACACCTACTGCACCGACGAGCAACGGTTCCTCTGTGAGTGGGAGCCCGATCCATGACCTACCGTCCGGGCTATGTGGTGGGGGAGGGATTGCGGTCTTGATGGCCCGATTGCGGTGGACTGGGTAGCCATGGTGACAGGGCCTGTTCAGATGGGACGCAGGGGTGGTCCTGGGGCACCGGCCGCTCGGCTCGTTGCCTGCGGTGGCCGGGCGATCGCAGCCGTCTTCTGCCTCGCCGCGTTCGCCGTCGCCTGCAAGGCCAACTTGTACCCGGCGGCACTCAGTCCGGAGGTCGGTCCCAGCGTCAGCGGCACGTTGGAGAGCAACGGTAGGGTGAGCGTCGGCGGGACCACACGCCTGGGCGTGCATTGGACGACCCCCGGGACGCCCGGCTCCGGCCTGATTCTCGGCCTCGAGAACGAGGAAGCTGTGCTGGTCGGCGAGCATCGACCCCGACCCTTCGATCGGCACCGCTTCGGCCTGTTCACTGGCTTCGGTTGGGAGCCGCTGCCGTACCGTCCACCGGTCGGAGCCGAGCTCACGCTCGGTGGCGGCTGGGGTCGCTTCCCCACCCAGCGGGAAACACGCCCGGCGGGCTACACTGCCGCCCGATTCCTGCTGCCCATTCGCCTGACCCAGCGACGCCAACCCTGGGATGCCGAGGAGATGATCGGAGCTGCGCCGATCATCGCTCCCTGGTTCGGCTCCACCCTTTTTGCCCCGACTGACGCCAGCCCCCGCTTCACGGCGGAGGGCGGCGTCGCCCTCCGGTTGACGATATGGACCGCCCTTTCGCCATGACCCCCCGCACGCTTCTCGCTGTGACGCTGCTGGTACTGGGGTGGGTTGGCTGTTCCAAGCCCCCGCCCCCGCAACATCCGACCCCTCTGGCGCCCGTGGTCGAGGGTGCCATCGAGGTCGGTGCGGCGAAGGCCGACGTCACACCCCCTCCCGGCTCGTCCCTGTACGGTCACGGTCCCGGTGCTCGCGTGGCCATCGGTCACTGGACGCGGCTGTACTGCCGCGCCTTCTTTCTCGAATCGGCGCAGGCCAGGCAGCAACCCCTGGTGATCGTCGCGTGCGAGCTTCCCCAGATCAGCACTGTTCTCGCCCAGAGGATTGCCGCTCAGGCCAACGAGCTATTGGGCAGCGAGGTGGCGCTGGACGCCAGTCGCGTGATGGTGACCGCAACGCACACCCATGCCGGACCGGGACACTTCTTCGGGGTACACTCGCTCAACGGCCTGGGCAGCTCGCTCTACCCGGGATTCGACCCGGCCATGGTCGAGTTCATCGCCCAGCGCGCGGCCCGCGCCATCAAGACCGCTCACGACCAGAAGGCCCCCGCCGAGCTGCGCTGGGTGACGGCAGACGTCTTCGGCCTGTCGCGCAACGCGGCGGTCTGGCAGACGATGCTCAACTGCTCCTCCCCCGATCCGGTCCTGAACCAGATCTCGCCCTGCACAGGGAACGAGGGGGCTGCTCCGGACCTTCCCGAAGATCTGGCGGCAGTGGATCCAAAGCTCCGGCTGCTCGACCTCCGTCGCCGCGATTCCCACGCGCCCATCGGGGCGATGGCCTTCTATGCCCTCCACCCGACGTTCATCAACCACCAGAACCGCTACTACCACGGCGACGTAACGGGGGTGACCTCGCGCCTGCTCGAGCACGAGCTGCGTCGCGATCAGGCTGCGGTCAGCCCGGGCGCTTCCGACGCTCAACCCGGTTTCGAGCCCGTCGTCGCCATCGTCAACACCAACGAGGGCGACGCCCAGCCGGCGCGCACGAGCGGCGACCAGGCGGAGACCATCCGCGCTGGCCGGACCCTGGCCGTTGCCATCTGGAACGCGCACGCCGCCCCGTCCGGCGTCGCCCAACCCACCATCCCGTTCCCCTTGCCCGCGATCACGACCGGATTGACGCCGTCCATGCACCTCCTCCGCGTCGGGCCGTGGGCGTCCTCGCCCGCCTTGGGGCGGCGCTACGCGCAGGTCTGGCTTCCCAACGCCCAGGTGCCGGGGCAAGCCGATCCCGACCGAAGACTCTGCCCCGACGGCGAGCTGGGTTGGGCCTCGGCCAAAGGCACCGACCAGGATCCGACCGTTCTGCGCAACCTGTTTCCCGCCGCGGGCGACGAGGTCGACTGGAAGCGCGGCACCCGCTGGTTGGGCTCCCAGCACGGCCGGTGCCAGCGCCCCAAGGCGAAGCTCGAGAAGGGGGGATTCTCGCGGGAAGTCCCCCTGGCCGTAGCGCAACTCGGAAACACGCTGGTCTCCTTCTTGCCCGCCGAGGCAACGGCGGCCACGGGTGCCCTGATCGATCACCAGGTGCTGATCGTAGCCCGGAAGCATCGGCCCGACGCGCAGCTCGACGCCGTCGTCGCCGGGCTTGCCAACGGATACATCCAGTACGTAGCCACCGAACCGGAGTACGCCGCGCAGTACTACGACGGATCGTCCACGCTCTACGGTCCGCATTCGGCCGCGTACTTCGCGGGGAGCCTCGCCTGTCTGACCGAGCACCTGCTCGCCGCGGGGGAAGTCGGGGAACACTGCGCACTGTCAGCGAAGCAGGGCGCAGCCGAACTCGACCAGGCCACGGCGATCGCCATCGACCCCCACCCGCGACGCAAGCGCTTCTGGCGCCGCCGCTGGGACCACGGCAGCGTCACCTCGGGGGAGGCAAAGCTGCTATGCCGACTTCCGGACGGTGCCCATACCGCATCGGGAGGAGCTGCACCACGGACCGTCCGCCTCTGCTTCAGCTGGATCGGCGATGGGCCCTACCACGTCATGGCCGGAACGCGGCAACGCCCCACACCGGGCTGGCTGGTCCAGCTCCAGCACGAGGACGGCACGCCGCTCGGGTTTGCCGTGCCGCCGCTGGTGGGCGGGTTGCCGTCGTTGCCGATCGAGGTTGCCGCGGACGACCGTGATCTCGCCTTCACCGTCCGGGTTCACGGCCGCGAGGCGGGCGGGTGGCGCTGGAGCTCGGTCATCCGCCTCGAGCCGCACCAGTGGCAGCGACTGATCGCGCAGCCGTCGCGCCGCATCGCCGCCTGGGGCGGCCCCAGCACCCCTTTCCGCCCCCTCGAGCTCGCGGACTGCAGCGTGCAGCAACTGCGAGACGACTGCTTGGTCGAACACTAGAGCAGTCTTCCATTGAACGGATGCCGCAGGTTGCGCAGCGTGCTGAGGATCTCGAGTCGGCGGATGACTCCGCCGACTCCCATCAACGACAGCGGCCGAGCAGAGCGACTCACGAGCGAACGCCGATTGCAGCGTGAACGGCTTCGCGGTCGCCGGAGCCGGCCGTTGACCGCCCTTAAGGGGGTGTCCGGGTACTTCCTCGATCATTTCGATCATTTGCGAGCAATCGTCTGCGAGAACTCGAGATGACACGGCCCGCATGATCAAAGCGGGACGTGGGGTACCGACACGCTTGGAGCGACCAGCAGGGGGGGCTGGTGCTGGTCCCGGTGCCGGTCCCGAAACCCGGGACACCCCCTAGACGATGCGGAACAGATGGGTCGACAACTCGTCACGCTGCCCCGGCTCTCGCCGTGGCTCGTCAAGGCTGGTCGTTCTTGCGGTGTGCCGTGCCCTACATCTCGATATCGGGCGGTGGCCCGTACAGAGTCTCCCTCCACAAGGCATATCCGAAAAAGGATCCCCCGCCATCGATCTCCAGCACCACGTCTCCGCTGGAGTCGATCTCCTGAATCACCGAGTCGTTCGAGAAGGTCACCAGGGTGTTGCCCCCGGGCAGTCGCTGCACATCACCCAGGTTGGCACTCGAGTACCCGCCCTCGTAACGAAGCAGCTCCTGGCCATCGAGGGTGTACTCGATCGCCGCCGAGGCGTTGCCCGCGGCCCGATTGGCGAAAACGAGGATGCTCGAGTCGAGGAGCTGGTGCCCGTGCTGCGTCCCCCCCCAGGACTGGTTCCCGTTGGAGGTGATTTCCGACAGTCGCCACTCGACGCTACCGGAGCGGTTCACGACGAAGACGTCCTGGTTCACGTCGGAGAATGTGTAGACATCCTCGTGTTGCGAGTACCTGACCGCGTTGCCGTGGCAGCCACCACCCGAGATGACGTCGCTCGACTCGAAAACCTCCGTGGTGGTACCCCCGGGGTCGATTTCGAAAATGCTATTGCAGTCCGACTCGCCGTAGTCCAGGTACGCCATGCGCGTGCCACTCACGGGCGTTATGTCGTGCGATCCGGTCGTATTGGAGTAGGTCTGCGCGTCGAGTGTATCCATGCTGACTCGCCGCAGCGGCGCTCCCTGCAGATCGGGGGTGATCATCCACATGTTCTGACCATCCGCCGACATCGCTGCGCGAGCGATGCCGTTCATCCCCGAGTCGTACCACCACACGATCTCCCCGTCGGCATCGAGGATGAACGCGACGCGGCTCCCGTTGCCCTGCCAGTAGGACGTGACGATGAACCCACGTTCGTGGCGAGCGACATCAGCAACGTTGAAGCTGCTGACCCGGACCGCCGTGGTAGCCGGCCCCGTTTCGATGACATAGTCGTCGCTCGTGTATTCCGTCACCCCATCGCTCGCGACGATCCGGAAGTGGTACGAGCTTTCGGGCTTCATCCCGAGGAGCAGAGTGCGGATGGGTTCCTGCTCCAGATCGACGGGCGCGACCATGCCATAGGTTGTGTCCAGCCCGAACTCGATGCGCGCATCCGAGACGTCGACATTGACCGTGAAGGTCACGATGCCGACGGTCCCGGGGGCTGCTGCGTCGACGTCGCTCGCTAGCTCGTAGCTCACGTCGAACGCATCCCCGCCCGTCGTTGTGCCTCCAGTCCCGGGCAGAGTACCGCCCGTGGGAGTGCCGCCGGTGCCCGGCAGCGTACCGCCCGTGGGAGCACCACCGGTGCCCGGCAGCGTACCGCCCGCGGGAGCGCCGCCGGAGCCCGGCACCGTACCGCCCGGGCGAGC
>Ga0316576_10002206_pt1 | contig 10991 bp, 10 predicted proteins | sample S0NA_FD_203075 | JGI IMG/M metagenome (GOLD analysis project Ga0316576, IMG submission 203075) | Rhizosphere microbial communities from salt marsh grasses in Alabama, United States - S0-2_050615r3r5 | ecosystem: Host-associated > Plants > Roots > Rhizosphere | place: USA: Alabama | collected... | reverse complement strand
ACGGAAAGCGCCTGCTGGCCGTGGACGACGAACCCGATGTCCTCGACACGCTGGAGGATATTCTGGCGGATTACGAAGAATTGGTGCTCGACCGGGCAACGGAGTACGAGACCGGATTTCACCTGCTGCGCTCCTGGACCTATGACGCCGTCATCCTCGACATCATGGGGGTGCGGGGATTCGATCTGCTCAACGCTGCTGTCCACCTGGGATTCCCTGCGGTCATGCTCACCGCCCATGGGTTGTCACCCGAGAACTTGAAAAAATCGATCGAAATGGGCGCCCGGGCCTATATCCCGAAAGAAAAAATGGTCGACATCGACGCGTTCCTCGAAGACGTGCTGACGTTGGCGCATCGATCGAGCCTCAGCAGCATGTTCAGCCGACTCGGGGGCTTCTTCAACAAAAAATTCGGCTCTAAGTGGATGGAAGACGAAAAAACTTTCTGGGACCGTGTGGCCGGCGGTCTCTACGAATTCGAACCGGTCATCTTGAAGGAAAAATAACCGCTTTTTGCGCGAACTTTAAAAATCTTCTGCCAAAGATTGACGCTGGCCATGGGGTGCCTACCGATCTCGATAAAGGGGTATGCGGTTTGAGAATGTCTCACGGCCCGGTCGAACCGAAGGCGCGGTTCACCATGGCGCGGGCCTCCTCCTGTATCTGGCGCAGGTGCTCGGATCCCTTGAAGCTTTCGGTGTAAATCTTGTAGATCTCCTCGGTGCCGGAAGGACGCGCAGCAAACCACCCGTTTTCGGTGACGACTTTCAGACCGCCGATGGGGGCGTTGTTTCCGGGGGCATGGGTCAGTGTAGCCTGAATCGGTTCGCCGGCCAGGCTCTTGGCGGTGATTTGATCCGGCGTGAGATGTCTCAAGACCTCTTTCTGGGCCGTCGTCGCCGGAGCGTCGAGCCGTTCGTACACCGGGCGGCCGAACCTGTCGGCCAGCTTCTGATAGTGCTGCTCCGGGTCGCGTCCGGAGCTAGCGGTGATCTCCGCCGCCAGCAGGTCCATGATGATGCCGTCCTTGTCGGTGGTCCAGACGGTGCCGTCTTTGCGCAAAAAGGCCGCCCCGGCGCTCTCCTCTCCCCCAAAACCGTATGATCCGTCGATCAGGCCGTCCACGAACCACTTGAAACCGACGGGAACCTCAGACAACTTGCGCTTGAGGTGAACCGCGACCCGGTCGATCATGCTGCTGCTGACCAGGGTCTTGCCCACGGCGGCCTCTGCCCGCCAGCCGGTTCGCTTCTGGAACAAGTACCAGATGGACACCGCCAGGAAGTGGTTGGGGTTCATCAGCCCCCCGCTGGGCGTGACGATGCCGTGACGGTCACAATCCGGGTCATTGCCGAAGGCGACGTCGTAGCGGTCCTTAAGACCGATCAGCCGGGCCATGGCAAAAGGCGACGAGCAGTCCATGCGGATATTGCCGTCCTTATCGACGGTCATGAAGCCGAAGGTGGCGTCCACCACCGGGTTGACCACGTCGATGGTCAATCCGTAGCGTTCGGCGATCGGGTCCCAATAGGCAACCGCCGCACCCCCCATGGGGTCGACCCCGATCCTGAGGCCCGCCGAACGGATGACCGCCATCTCGATGATGTTATCCAGGTCGTCGACATACGGTTGGACGTAGTCATACTGCCTTGTGGTGCCGGATCTCAGGGCTCTTTCATAATGAACACGCTTCACGGCCCGGTTTTCTTCAGCCATAAGCGCGTTGGCCCGCTTCTGGATCCAGTCGGTAATGGCCGTGTCCGCCGGTCCGCCGTGGGGTGGATTGTATTTGATTCCGCCGTCTTCCGGCGGGTTGTGTGACGGTGTAATCACGATCCCATCGGCCCGGGCGTCACCGTCACCATGTTGGCGGTTCCAGGTCAAAATCGCATGGGAGATCACAGGGGTGGGGGTGTAGCCGAGGTCTTTCTGGATGAACGTCTCGACATCGTTGGCGGCCAGCACTTCCAGGGCCGTGGCAAAGCTCGCCTCCGACAGTGCATGGGTGTCCATGCCGAGAAAAAGCGGCCCCTTGATCCGGTTGGCCTTGCGGTAGTGGCAGATGGCCTGGGCCGTGGCCAGGACATGGCCCTCGTTGAAGCTGTTCTTAAGGGCCGACCCCCGGTGACCCGACGTTCCGAAAGCCACTCGTTGCTGAGGGTTTCCGGCATCCGGAAGATGCGTGTAATATGCGCTGACCAACCTGGGAACGTTCACCAATAGAGAATGCGGGGCCGGTTTTCCGGCAAGTTCGTTGGGTGCCAAAGAGGTCCTCTTTTCTTAGGTAAGGGGGTTTTGGAAAAGGGTCGAACCACGGCAGACATCGGCCGCTGTTTTTTTGTTTACACGGTCGGATGGTGCCGACCGTAAAACATTATATTTCTCATCATCATAAAGCAAACGATAAATGTCTATGCCGGTCGTTACTTGATCTCGCCGTTGATAAGGTCATAGAAATCAGAATCATATAACCCTTGATCCTTGAACCTGAACCTGAAACCGATCAGTTTAGTTGACTTTGACATATTCGTTGCAACCTAATAGTGAAACACGCTATGTTAAGATTCTGAGAATATTTCCACAAAAACCACAAATAGGCCATTAATCCATGAGAAGAAAAATGATGAACTTTTCACCCAACCGTTTCGGAATCGACTTCGGAACCACGCGAACGGTGGTCGCCGCTCGTGAAAACGGCAACTACCCGGTCTGCAGCTTTTCCTGGAAAGGCGATATCAAAGAATACATCCCATCCCTGATAGCAGTCGACCGGGGCAGGCCCTGTTTCGGCTGGGAAGCGGCGGCCTTGCTCAACCGACCGGACGTCACGGCCCTGCGGTCCCTAAAGCGACTCGCCGGTCGTCTCCGTCCTGAAGACCCGGTGGATCTCGGCCAGGGTGTATCGTTTTCGATGCTCGAGTTGCTCACCCTCTATCTATCGCACGTCCGGCGGATGGTGACCAGGCACAGTAACCTGAACATCGACCGGAAAACCCCTCTCGAAGTGATGGTTGCCGTTCCGGCCAACGCCAACAGCAATCAACGCTTCATCACTTTGGAGGCTTTTCGCCAGGCCGGATTCACCGTTTTAGGGGCCATGAACGAACCGTCGGCAGCCGCCGTCGAGTTTCTGGACCGCTACCATAAAAAATTGGGACCGAAAAGCCCCAAGCGCTATGTGGTGATCTACGACCTGGGCGGCGGAACCTTCGATACGTCCGTGATCGGCATGGCCGGAAGGCGCCACGATGTCATCGCCAACGAGGGAATCGCGCAGCTAGGCGGTGACGATTTCGACGAGATTATCCTCGACATGGTGCTCGAGACCCTCGGAGTTGCCAAGAGCGACCTCACGCCGACCGAAACCGTTCGGATGCTCGAAGAATGCCGCGAACGCAAGGAAGGCTTGAAACCCAATACCCGCAAGATGGTTGTGGATGTCGGGACCGTTTTGACCGACACGGACCCGGTCGTTCTCGACACGGGGCAGATATATGAACGCTGCGCACCGCTCATAGGGCGCAGTCTCTCCGCCGTGCAGACCCTGGTGGATAAGCTGGCCCAAACCGACATCGGTCCTTTGGAGGGTCCCGGCCTTGCCGCCGTTTATCTGGTGGGCGGCTCGATCGCCTTCCCGCCGGTGGCTCGCCATTTACGGGTCCTCTTCGGCAAAAAAGTGAAAAATTCTCCCTTTCCGCATGCGGCGCCGGCGATCGGACTCGCCATCATGGCCGACCCCGAAAACCAAATCCAGGTTCGTGAGGCGGTTTCACGTTATTTCGGTATCTGGCGGGAGCGGGAGCAGGACAAGGTCTTCGACCCGGTTTTTTCCAAAAAACAAGAAGTGGGAACGGAAAACGGAAGGCTGAGGGTCGTCCGGCAATACCGACCGCTCCATAACATCGGCCGCCTGCGCTACTTGGAGTGCAGCGCCTTGGGCTCGGCTGGAGAACCCGAGGGAGACATCACCGTTTGGCGCGACATCTATTTCCCCTACGACCCCGGTTTGGCCGCTCAGAAGAACCTGAAAGGCGTTCCGATCACGGTCTGTCCCGACTTGTCTTCTCAGGAGGTTGTCGAAACTTACGATTACGACACCCAGGGGATCGTTCACGTGGACATCGAGAACCGCACATCGGGCTACCGTAGGCAATTTCGTCTGACGCCGGGCAGCAGTTGATCTGGGTATGATAAAAGGGGCAAAAGGGTTGCGGGAAGGCCAATGTGCCATATTCGCTAGGACTTCGGCACCGTTTCTTGATTTCCTGGATTTCGTGGAAACGGACATATTTCCTGAATGAGAAACCGACGGTCGCGCTCTTGATTTTATTGAGGGCCACAAGTGTCGGCACAAACAAACCGAGACGAAAATTCAACATGACGCGTTTGAAAAGCATACGGCATTTCATGGCCATTGCTCTCTTTCTGTTCGTGGCGGTCACCGTCGAGGCTGGCTGGATAATGCAGGAAAAGGAAAGCGACCAGACATACATCTCGAAAGGACGCCTGAAGAGCTCCGCAGATAACATTTCCTGGATTTTGGACGGACCCGGCAACAAGGTATATTTTATTGACGGCCAGGAGAAAACTTACGCCGCTGGAACTGTGGAAGACTACTGCAGTGCGACAACCGCGCTGATCGAGCAGACGATGAAAAATCTGCCCGCAGAGCAGCGCAAGTCACTGGAACAGATGATGGAAAAGGATAAAGAGGAAGGCCGCCACACGGTTACCGTAAAAGGCGCTGGCGATGGTGGGAGTGTTGCGGGACTGAAAACGGTCAAGTACAAGGTAGAGGTGGATGGTGAGCTTTACGAAGAAATTTGGCTGGCCACCGACAGCGACTTGCTGAATGAATTCAAATCACTGAAACCGCTGTTGCGGAAATTCAGCGCCTGCGTCAGTACTTTCGGAACGGAATTTACCCCGGAAAACGCACCCGAATACCTTAAGCTGATGGAACACGGGGTCGAGGTCAAAAGCATCGCCTACACCGACGGCAGTCCGGAACCCGTTACCGATGTCGTTAAACTGGAAAAAAAGGACGTACCGGAAACCGCGTTTTCCGTTCCCAGAGAATATCGCCAAATTACTTTTGGGGAAATGTTGAAATCCCAGATGGATTGACACTGCTTAATTAGACAAGCTGTTTCGGTGGTGTTCGTCACTTCTGACAAGTTGATCACAGGGGATGCGCGCCCGACGGCCTTTGCTTTTGGACTTCCTACTCTTTCTTTCGCCTTATTGTTCCGGTTTTAGCGAAAGGACGGTTCTCCATCTGTGTTCCACTACCTGCACCCTGCCCTAACGCGCCTCCCTCTTACACCGGTGAATGAAACCGAATACCGGTCTGGGCATTTCCGAAGATTGGGTACTAGCAAAAGGAGGCTCAAATGAAAGTGGTCTTTAAGAACGTCTTGTGTACGACGGATTTATCGGATTTCTCCAATATGTCTGTTTATTACGGCGCGGCCTTGGCCCGTGTATTCGAGGCCACGCTCCACCTGTGCCACGTAGTCGACCTTCCGATCGTCTCCGTTCACGGTGAAGCCTTCACCTATCCCCCTGATTACGCGCAAACCCTCAAAGAAGATGCATTGCGTCATATGGACACTCTCATGAACCCGCTTCAGCTAAAATGGGTGCCCCATGTCGAAATGGGTGCCATCGCCCACACCGTTTCCGATTTGGTTGGCATGACGCAGGCCGACCTGGTGATTTCCGCCAGCCACGGCCGTTCGGGCCTGAAACGGCTTTTGCTCGGTTCGGTCACCGAACAGTTGCTTCGGAGCATCCGCCGCCCGTTTATGGTCGTGACCGCGCCTGAAAAAAGGAACGACGACATTGCTGAGCAGAGGATAACGCGGGACACCGTGGAAAACTTCCGATTGAAAAAAATCCTGGTTGGCTCCGATTTTTCACAGGATTCGGCCAATGCGGTAACCTACGGCTTCAGCCTGGCTCAGGACTTTCAGTCGGAACTTCACCTGGTGCATGTGGTGGAGCCTTTTGCCTACTCCGACGCCCTCATGCCCGACCCCATGACAGCCGAAGTGCGGACGGATCTGGATGCTCTCCTGACCGGAAGGCTCGAATCGTTGGTGCCGGCCGAGGCCCGCAACTGGTGCGATGTCAAAACCAGCTGCCAGGCGGGCAGGCCTCATGAAGAGTTGGTCAAATATGCCGTTTTACACGCCGTCGACTTGATCATTTTGGGCATCCGGGGTCGCGGGCTCGTTGAAACGCTCTTGCTGGGGTCGACCACCGACCGCGTGATTCGGCGGGTCACCTGCCCGGTACTGGCGGTCGGGCCGGCAGCGGACGCTGGACGATAACGATACTGGCGACAGCATGCAGGATAAACCGGATGTTGTGTGAACAGGAAGGCGGCCGTAATTTTTCAACGAGGTGCACGAGGATTGCATCAAAGGACCCTGAAGCTTCGATGACCAGTCAATTTCCATAAAGCAATACATTCTTAAATCATTAGAGAAATAGTATCAACCCGGCGGTCCGTTACCCTGCAAGTCTGCTCTGACATACAGTTTCAGCCCGCTGACTTCGACCACTGCGACACGCCGTCCTTCTTCCACCGGACGGTCGTTTTCAACGGTTTCGGCCCGCCATAATTCTCCACGCACCCGGACAAAGCCTTCAGGATCGAGCCGTCTGATGACGATGCCCCGGCGACCGATCATCGAGGAGGGATCGTCCGGGTTACCGCCGGCATACGAACGCCAGACAAGTGGAAACAAAACAAGGTCCTTCACAATCGCCAAGCCGACGATTCCCAACCCCAACCACAAGGGAACGGTCACCCACCACCGATTGATCAGCAGAATCACCAGAACCAAAAGCACTGTCCCCGGCAACTGAATCAGCGCATAGCGCAACACCACCTTGGGCGTCAATCGCTCCCCCCGGCCGGTATGGCCAATGATCATTGGCCGTCGTTTTCGATCCTGCATTGGACGAATCCGTTCTCCACCGGGCTTCAAACCAGCAGTCCAAAAAGAATCACACCGTATCACCATATCAAACCGTGGGATGCCGTGGTCTCGGGCACGGGCATTTCCGGTGCGGCGGCCCACCGCAGCAGGAGCCTTAACGTCCCGATGGATTGATGAGATTGATTGCGCATCTCAGACACCAGTCGAAGTGGCGGCCCGGGCTGATTGCACAGAACGCGTCTGAGAAATCGGCGTCGGCTCGTGCTTCAGAAATGGCGCCCGCTCGGTCGACGGTGATTCGCAGAAAGTCTGAATTGGCCTGCAGATGAATGCAATGGTGTTATCGACCGGGAACTATAATCCGTGATTGTTCTTTTCCGGTAGGGGTAACGATCTGCGATTGCTCTTTTTGCCGCATCTTCTGCACCTCATCCGCCAGTTTCTCAACCGCCGCCTGCATGGCTTCCGGAAATCGTTTGATCGCCTGCTGAAGTTGTTTGGCTGGAATCATGGCCTGCACCGGCAGTGGACCGGCGGCCGTCATGAGATTGGTCTCACCCATGAAGATGGTTTTGCGGGTTTTGTCGACCGAACCGTCGCTGGTTACCGGGGTAAGCCGCCGAATGCTGGCCACCTTAAGATCGGTAAACGTTTCTTCCAGGTAGAGGTTTTGCCGGTCGACCGTAAAGTCGATCGTCTGGGTTCTTTCTTCCGTCATTTTCGTTGCTGCTCCTTTACGATGTGCGAAAATATAGGCACGTACATATTGGAAATCAATTTGTGCCACCGGTGAATTCGCAGATGGTCACGCGTTATTATATCCTTGTTCGATCAGATATAAGCAGTTTAAGGGCTTTTCACCCCAGAACTTTGAACCATTCAACCTATATATATGGTATATTCGTCCAGATTAATAACCGGCAAGGTAACAGATCATGGCCGATTAGGCAATCGGGATCATCGAAGGTAGCCTAACCGGTGTCAGTGTGACCGCATCGATGTCACCTGTAAAAGCCTCTGTTGTTGCTTCAAACCCCAAACGTTGATAATGTCAGGCATCAAGTGCCCATCCGCGGTTTTTAAAAGGGAACTGACAAGTTTCCGATTCAGAAATGTGCAATTTTCTGCAAGTTCAAGGAAACTAAGGAATCGCACGGAGGCACACTCTCGTCCGCCGCACAAGCGATTCCGCACCGACCTGTCACGTCTTAAGCGTGATTGACGCCGAAAATGCGGAAAAGGGCCATTTGTGGACGGAAACTTTCTAATATTTCAACCCGGATCACCCGTCCGTTTTCAGGAGTGAAATTATACACCATGGGATTTGCCGCCAGAATTACCGGTATCGGGTCCGCATTTCCGGAAAAGCATTTAAGCAACGAAGAACTCATCCGGATGCTGGCCCATCACGACATCGAGACGAACGACCAGTGGATCCTGGATAGAACCGGCATCCGAGAACGCCGAATTGCAAACGTCGAAAACGAGGCCGAGACCAACTCTTCGCTCGGCGCACGGGCAGCCCGCAAAGCGCTCAAAATGGCGGGTCGCAAAGCCGATGATATCGACCAAATCATCTATGCCACCTGTTCGCCCGACACACTGCTCCCCTCTACGGCCTGTTGGCTCCAGAAAAAAATCGGGGCGGGCAATGCCTGGGCGATGGATGTCAATGCCGCCTGCTCCGGATTCATCTATGGGCTCGTGACGGCCCAGCAGTTCATCCTGTCCGGGCAGGCTCGAACCATTCTCGTGGTCGGCGGCGAAGTCCTGTCACAGATAACCAACTGGTCGGATCGCTCTTCGTGCATTATTTTTGGAGATGGTGCCGGCGCCGTCATCGTCGAGCGGGTTCCGGCTGGAAGTCGGCAGCGCATCCTGTCCAGCCACCTAACCTCGAACGGCAGCCTAAGCAATCTTTTTTACGTTCCGGCCGGCGGATCCAACATGGAGGTTACCCCCGAACGTTACACTCAGAACCTCCATAAAATGCGCATGAACGGCCGCGAAATTTTCAAGGTGGCGGTGCGCACCCTGACTGAGTGCGCCCTACGCACCCTTGAAAAACGGCGTCTTTCGATCGTGCAACTCGATTGGTTCGTCCCGCACCAGGCCAACCTGAGGATTATCGAAGCGGTGGCCAACCGTCTCGCTTTCCCGATGGACCACGTGCTGGTCAATCTCGACCGCTACGGCAACACCTCGGCAGCTACCATCCCGTCGGCGTTGGACGAAGCTGTGCGGGACGGCCGCATCAGAGAAGGTCAAACGATCCTGCTCGACGCTTTCGGAGCCGGGCTGACGGCCGGTGCCGTACTGCTGCGCTGGTAACTTACCGATTCACCTCAATGAGCAGTCCGTTGTGCGGCACTGCCCGAAAAACCGCTCTCACCGGATCGCTGGAAACACGAATGCTCAGATCCGATAAAGGACGCAAGACGGCGCGGCTCGTCTGCACTGTTTTTCTTTGTTGGGTTGTTTTGACAGCAGGACCATGTCAAGCGACCGGCGACATCATGATGCAGCTCCAGCGATTTGCGGAAGGTTTAGCCACTAAAAACGCGGAACTGCTCGATGGCGAAAAAAAGATCATCGGATTGAACGAACAGCTGGAATTAAACGACCTGCCTTACATCAACAGCATCGTGGCCAGCCTCAATTCGATCGAGACCTGCCTCTACTATCAGTCGGAGCTGGCTGGCGTGTACCATGACGCGGCTGGTATGAACGACGGTTACGTCCGATCCCAATTGCCCCGCATGATGCGGCAGATGGACTTCACTCTCGACAACGTGAAGATCGAATACAAAAAGATATCGGTTCAATATATGCAGGTTATCGGCCCCGCAGCACTGAAAGTCACCGATCGGCTGAGAAAAAGCATTCGGGAGACCCTGCAGCTTCTCCAAGAACACCTCAAATGGCTAGAAGCGGAATCGACCGGAACGATCAAAAAGTATCGTCAACCGGAGCGATCACCGCAAAAACTATAATGGTGGCATTTGCGGCGGCACAAAAAAATCATCACTTGAGCACAGTCTTAAAACATTATAATATTAAATTGTTACGTGATTAACAGAAAGTTGCTACCGATCGTATAGATCCCGCCCCTTGTATTTCCCACCGCCAAACTTATTGTATTGATTGTTGGCGATAAGCCACTTACCTGTATTGGGCAGCTGTTAAAAAATCGATACCGGCAACCCCAATATAATACTTCTGAAACAGCATCGTTTGGAGGCAGACAATGGGAAAACGTGTCGTGATTGACAAAGATGAATGCGTCGGGTGTGAAAGCTGTGTTGAACTCTGCGAGGAGGTTTTCGCCTTTAACGAAGATGAAGAAAAAGCCGAGGTCATCATGCCTGAAGGCGGGCCGGAGGACTGTATCGAGGAAGCCATCGAATCCTGTCCGTCCGAATGCATCAGCTGGGAAGAAGATTGACGGAAGTGTCGAAATTATGCCGAAAACCCAAATAAAAAAAGTGATCGAGTCGTATGTCTCAGGGCGCAGCATGCGTGTGAACGGAAAGACGTATACCACCGATCTAAAAATTATCGGCGATACGGTCAAGGATAATTGGTGGCGAAGCGAAGGCCACCGGCTGTTGTCGGATGATATTGTGGATATCCTGGAAAGCAGACCGGACGTTCTGGTGGTCGGAACCGGTTATGCCGGTAACCTAGAAATTTCGGCTAACCTCCGCAATGACCTCGTAGAGCGGGGCGTCCGGCTTCTTTCCGACCGCACCGCTGAAGCCGTCGAATTGTTCAATCAACACTGGGCTCAAGAAGAAAACGTTGCCGGTGCGTTTCATCTCACGTGCTAATCTTCAAAATTGCCGCAACAATCAAAGTGATCCGCGCCGTTTTCTAAAATTATCTTGAGTTTGTGCAGATCGTTTCTAACCTGATGGCGCGCTTTACGCTTGACCACGAAGCCGAGAATTTTCAAGTTTTTGAGTTCAATGTTGCTGCGGGTGAGAAACCTCGTCCCGCCGTCGACCGGTTCGAAAATGAAACGGCTTTCTCCGGCGACCG
>Ga0316576_10002205_pt1 | contig 10993 bp, 11 predicted proteins | sample S0NA_FD_203075 | JGI IMG/M metagenome (GOLD analysis project Ga0316576, IMG submission 203075) | Rhizosphere microbial communities from salt marsh grasses in Alabama, United States - S0-2_050615r3r5 | ecosystem: Host-associated > Plants > Roots > Rhizosphere | place: USA: Alabama | collected... | reverse complement strand
CGGGCCCTCTTCGGCCGCCCGCGCCGCAAGGCGCCGCAGCGCCCCGGCGCCCGGCCTCGGGACCGGCGTGCCCGGGTTGCCGTCGTTCATCCCCGGCGTCCCCCCTGAGCGATCGGTCCGGACCGCTCCAGCGATTCCGCTGCCGCCTCGAGCGTGAGGTCGATCGCCTGATCGTCATGGGCGAGGGAGACGAACCACGCCTCGAACTGCGAAGGCGGTACGTACACACCGCGGTCGAGCATCGCCCTGCAGAAGCCGGCGTGGCGTTCGAGGTCGGTCGCCGCGGCACCCTCGAAGTCGCGCACCGGCCGGTCGGTGAAGAACAGCGTCACCAGGCCCGGGACCGCGGCGACCTCGAGTCCGTGCCGTGAAGCGAGGTCTCGAAGGCCGGCTTCGAGCCGGTCGGTCAGCCGGCCGAGGGTCCCGTAGGCAGCGGGGTCGAGTTTCGAGAGCGTCGCGAGCCCCGCCGCCACGGCGACCGGGTTGCCCGACAGAGTGCCCGCCTGGTAGACGTCTCCGGACGGGGCGAGCCGTTCCATGTGCTGCCTCGGACCACCCAGGGCGGCGGCGGGCAGCCCTCCCCCGATCACCTTGCCCATGACCGTCAGGTCCGGCTCCACCCCGTAGAACTGCTGGGCACCTCCGCGCGAGACCCTGAAGCCGGTGATCACTTCGTCGAAGACGAGCATCGTCCCGTTGCGGTCACAGATCTCGCGCAGCCGGTCGAGGAAACCCTCTTCAGGCGGCACCACCCCCATGTTGGCCGGAACCGGTTCGACCAGCAGCGCCGCCACTTGGTTCGAATCGAGTGCCAGTTCGACCGCCGCAGTCTCGTTCCACGGGACCACCAGGGTCGCGGACGCCGCCGATTCCGGGATCCCGGGGCTCGACGGGATCGCGAGCGTCGCGACACCCGACCCGGCATCGACGAGCAGTGCGTCGCTGTGACCGTGGTACGCGCCGGAGAACTTGACCACCTTCTCCCGCCCGGTGACCGCCCGGGCCAGGCGCACCGCCGCCATCGCCGCTTCGGTCCCGGAACTCGTCATGCGGATCATCTCGACCGACGGAACCCGTTCGACCACCGCTTCAGCCAGCTCGACCTCGCCCTCGGTCGCGGCGCCGAAACTCGTGCCGCGCGACGCCGCCCTGCCGACCGCATCGAGCACGTCGGGGTCGGCGTGGCCGAGGATCATCGGGCCCCACGAGCCGACCCAGTCGATGTAGTCGCGGCCGTCGGTGGCGGTCATCCTGCAGCCGCTGGCGCTCTCGATGAAGACCGGGTCCCGCCCGATCTGGCGCATCGCCCGGACCGGAGAGTTCACTCCGCCGGGCAGTACGCGCCGGGCCCGCTCGAAGAGGCCGGCCGAGGAGGCCTCAGCTGTCACGGCCGAGCCACTGGGCCGCCTGGCGGGCGAAGTAGGTGACGATGAAGTCGGCGCCGGCCCGGCGGATCGACACGAGGGACTCGAGCACCGCCTCGCGCTCGTCGAGCCATCCGGCGGACGCGGCCGCCCGGATCGCCGAGTACTCGCCCGAGACCTGGTAGGCCGCGACCGGTACCCCGGCTTCCTCGCTGGCCCGCCGCACCACGTCGAGGTAGTAGCCGGCGGGCTTGACCATGACCGCATCGGCGCCCTCCTCCACGTCGAGCAGCACCTCACGCATCGCTTCGTCGCCGTTCGACGGATCGAGCTGATGCGAAGAGCGGTCGCCGGACGCCGGCGGCGAGTCCGCGGCGTCGCGGAAGGGCCCGTAGAAAGCCGAGCGGAACTTCGCCGCGTACGAGAGGATGGCGACGCCCGGGTGGCCCTCCTCGTCCAGCTGATAGCGCATCGAGCCGACCCGGCCGTCCATCATGTCGCTCGGTGCGACTATGTCGGCGCCGGCCTCGGCGTGCGATATCGCCACCTTCGAGAGCAGCTCGACCGTGACGTCGTTGTCGATCTCGCCATCCCTGACGAATCCGCACTGGCCGTGGTCGGTGTAGGCGCAGAGGCATACGTCGGTGATCACGACCAGATCCGGGTGGGCCTCCTTCAGCGCACGCACCGCCATCTGGACGACTCCTTCATCGTCGAAGGCTCCGGAGCCGGCCTCGTCCTTCTCGGACGTGCTGCCGAAAAGCAGGATCCCCGGTACACGGGCGGCCGCGACCTGTCCCGCCTCATCAACCAGCTCCTCGATCGAGAGGCGGTCGATCCCGGGCAGCGAGGCTACCGGCTGACGGACGTCGGATCCGGCGGTGACGAACATCGGCTGGATCAGTTGATCCGGTGACAGCGTCGTCTCGCGGATCATCCCGCGCAGGGCCTCGGTGCGGCGCAGGCGGCGCAGGCGTGTCGCAGGAAAACCCATCGGCCGGAGTCTATGGATGCCCGCGCACAGCGTGGCCGGGACGCCTGCCGTTGCGCCGGTAGTCTCGTCGGAGTGAAGCTCCTGTTCATCGGCGACGTGGTCGGCAGCCCCGGAAGGCGAGGGCTCTCGGCAGCGATGCCCGGCCTGCGAGAGCGCTTCGAACCCGACCTGACCGTGGTCAATGGCGAGAACTCGGCAGGCGGGATGGGGATCACCCCGAAGACCGCCGACGAGCTCTTCTCGATCGGAGCGGACGTGATCACCCTCGGCAACCACACCTACCGTCACCGCGACGCGTACGAGTACCTCGACCAGACCGAGCGCATCATCCGTCCGTCGAACTACCGGCGTGCCAACCCGGGTCACGGAAGCACGGTCGTCGAGGCCGGCGGGATGCGGGTGGCCGTGCTCAACCTGAGCGGCACGGTCGGTCTCACCGCGGCGCGCTCGCCTTTCGACGAGGCCGACCTGCTGCTCGCCGAGCTCGACGGCAGGAGCGATGCGATCGTGGTCGACTTCCATGCCGAGGTGACCAGCGAGAAGGTCGCACTCGGCTGGTACCTCGACGGCCGTGTCGCCGCCGTGCTCGGTACCCACACCCACGTGCCGACCGCCGACGGGCGGGTGCTGCCGGAAGGGACCGCCTTCATCAGCGACGTCGGCATGACCGGCTCGAGGCAGAGCGTGCTGGGTGTGAGGGTCGAGCAGGCGGTCGAGCGGATGCGCACCGACATGCCGGTCCGATTCGAGACCGCGACCGAGGACGTCTGGGTGATGGGGGCCGCCGTAGAGATCAGGTCCGACGGACTCGCCGACGGGATCGAACCCTTCGTGCTGCCGGCACCCTGATCGCCCGGCAGGTAGCGGGCCGGGTCCGGGGCGGGTTCCGGCCGCCTACGGGTCAGGCTGCCTGGGCGGCAAAGTGATCCCGGATGACCGGGGCCACATCGCGCAGGGCCCACTGCTCGCGCTCGTCGGCCGACTCGGGTCCGCAGCCGACGAACAGGAGCGGGCCCTCCGAATCCTCGCGGCGAAGCGAGCCGTGGCTGCCGCCTCCGATGTGGGCGGCTCCGCCCCAGTCGAGACACTCGTAGCCGAGCGCGGCCGAGACCATCAGGTCGCCCGAGTGCGGCGCGCACATGGCCGAGTAGAGGCGGCCCAGTGCGTCGGGGTAGACCGGCGTCTCGATCCGACCGCCTTCGACCGAGGCTTCCAGGGACTCGATGTTGCCATGGAGCAACCAGCTGCGGCCGCGGCGGTCGACGACCAGATCCGAATCTCCGGCATGGCACCAGGTGGGGGGATCGGCATCGCCCCCGGGGGCCGGGGTGAAAGAGAGGCGACGGCCGTCGCGCTCCACCGTCACGGCCAGCCCCTCGACCCCGTCGTGGCCGGGACCCTTTCGGACCAGCGGGCTGCCGTCCGGGCGCTCGAGCCAGGAGACCAGTTCGACGCCCTCGATGGAAGCAGCGTGCTCGCGGACGCGGCGGTGGCGGACGGGGTTGTCCTGCTCCTCGAGGATGTAGATGTGGGCCGCCCGTGAGGTCGGGCTCACCGCGAGCTCGGCCACCTCGGGCCGGTCCTCGGATGCACGCAGGACGTCGAACCTGCGTGCCATGCCCTCGATGATCTCGAGCGGTTTCTCGACATCGGTGTGGGCGTGATCGGCCAGCAGGATCAGCGCGTGATCGGTGAGGAAGCCGTCCATGCCACCCGCCGCCCTGACCACGTCGGCCATACAGAGGTCGGCCCTCTCGATCGAGGTGACCGACGCGGTCGGTCCGTGGCGGTGCGAGTAGTTGTCGTTGTCCGGGAACGAGAGCAGCATGAAGTCGAAGCGGTTGCGGGAGACCAGCTCGGACGCGCAGCAGGCCGAGTACTGGTCGCGGCGGCCCGGCACCGAGCTCGGCTTGCAGGGAACCGGCATCGACGCGTAGAGGTCACCGTAGAAGAGCTCCTTCGGTCCCCAGGTCCCGTATTCGAGATTGACCAGCCCCGATTCGACCACTTTTCCGGTCAGCCCCTGAAGCGTGACCTGGTGACGATGCCGGCCGCGATAGATCAGGAACGGCGTGGCCGCGGTCCGCAGGTCCCGGTCGTCGAGCGACTCGAAGACGGTCTCGACCCCCGGGTTGAGATGGGAGAGGTTCATGTTGTAGACGAGGTCGTGCAGCGAACGGAAGATCCCGAACGCACGCGAAGCCTCGAGCGACGACCCGTACTCGACGTAACGCCGCTCGACCCGGTGGTACCAGTTCATGCCACTGATCCAGTGACCGTCGGCGGCCACGCCGGTGACCATCTCGGCCGAGGCGACCGGCGTCACCGACGGGAAAGAGGAAACGCAGTCCTCGACCAGGACCCCGCGCTTGACCAGGCGCGCGAAGGTCGGTGCCCTGCCTTCCGAGATGGCCTGGCGCAGCATGTCCGACCTGAGCGAGTCGACGTAGGCGAGGACCAGCTTCTTCTTCATCTAGCGCAGGACGCGCAGGCCCGCATGCTTGCGGTCGGCCCGGCGGTTGCGGGAGATCGCCAGCCAGACCAGCGCAGCGGCCGGCAGGATCGCGAGCGGCGGCAGCAGGATGCTGACCACGACGATCACGAGTGCCGCGAAGATCGTGATGAATCCGAGGGCGGCGGTCCCTCCGCGGCGTGTGGCCCCGGCGATCACGCCACTGACCACGGCACAGGAGAAGCCGGCGAAGCCGGCGCAGAAGACCATCGAGAGCAGCGCGCCACCGTCAAAGATCGCGGCGGCGAAGTAGCCGATCGCGAGCCCGATCACGGCCGTGAGCAGCGTCATGCGGCCCCGGGCCGATCCTTCGAGACCGGTGGTCCCGGCGAACATGCCGACCGCAATGCCGATTCCGGAGGCGAGGCAGATTGTTTCGAAAGAGCCGATACCGGCAGAATAGAAGGATGGCCGCCCCTCCACCTCCCCGCCGCCCGCAGACCCGGGCCCGGGACCTCGAGCGCTACGCCGGCCTGTTCGCACGACGGACCCGGGTGATGAGGTCTTCGGCCATGCGCGACATGATGGCGATCACGGCCCGGCCCGAGGTGATCTCGCTGGCCGGAGGGCTGCCGGACACTTCGACTTTTCCGCCCGAGACCTTCGCCGCACAGATGGACCGAATCGCACACAGCTCGGTCGCCGAGGTCCTGCAGTACGGGCCGACCGAGGGTCTCGAGTCGATGCGCAGCCAGATCGTCGCGGTCATGGGAGAAGAGGGAACGCGCGTCGATGCGACCGACGTGACCGTCACCACAGGCGGGCAGCAGGCGATCGACCTGATCACCAAGGCACTGATCGACCCCGGCGACATCCTGATCTGCGACGCGCCGACCTACCCGGGAGCGATCCCCACGTTCTGCTCCTACGAGGCCGACGTGATCCAGATCGAATGCGACGGGGACGGTATGCGGATCGACCTGCTCGAGGAGACTCTCGCCGAGCTGGCGGCCGGCGGCCGACGGCCGAAGTTCATCTACTCGGTACCGACCTTCCAGAACCCCGGCGGGGTGACGCTCTCGCTCGAGCGGCGGAGGCGCCTGGTCGAGATAGCCCGGGAGAACGAGATTCTAGTAGTCGAGGACAACCCCTACGGCCTGCTGCGGTACGAAGGCGAGAGCCTTCCCACCCTCTACAGCCTCGACGGCGGCTCCTACGTCGTCTACCTGGGCACGTTCTCGAAGATCCTCTCCGCGGGTCTGCGGATCGGCTGGATCGTCGCCCCGACCCCGATCCGGGAAAAGGTCGTGCTCGGCAAACAGGCTGCGGACCTCTGTACGTCGACCCTCACCCAGCACTTCGCCGCCCAGTACTTCAAGGACGGCCGGTGGCTCGACTACGTCGACGACCTGATCGGCGTCTACCGAAGCCGGCGCGACGCGATGCTCGGAGCGATGTCCGAGTACTTCCCCCACGGCGCGACCTGGACACGGCCTGAAGGAGGGCTGTTCGTCTGGGCGACGATGCCCGAGGTGATCAACACCGAAGACCTGCTCGCTAAAGCCCTGACCAAGTCGGTCGCCTTCGTCCCCGGGACCTCGGCCTACGTCGACGGGCGCGGCACCAGCTCTATGCGCCTGAACTTCAGTGGCGTCACCGAGGACCGCATCATCGAGGGCATCCGACGGATCGGCGAGGCGGCCGGTGAGCAGATGTTCCTCTACGAGACGATGACCGGTGAAATGCGGCTGCCGCCGCTTGACTCCGACGGCGGTGCCGGATGAAGGTTGCGCTCCTGCAGGGAGGCCGTTCGCTCGAGCGCGGGGTGTCACTGCGCTCCGGGAGCCGGGTCACCGAGGCACTGTTGGACCTCGGCCACGAGGTCGAACCGATGGACCTCGGTCCCGACCTCGTTTCACGCCTTCAGACCTTCGACCCCGAGGTCGCCTTCATCGCGCTCCACGGGACCGAAGGCGAGGACGGCACAGTCCAGGCACTGCTCGAGCTGCTCGGCATCCCGCACACAGGGCCGGGAGTCGCAGCCTGCCAGCGCTGCATGGACAAGAGCCTCGCGAAGTACATCTTCCGCGAGAACGGCATCCCGACCCCGGACTGGGTGACCTACAGCGAAGCGTCTATCCGTGACTTCGGTGCCGCCTCGACCTTCCCGCGTGCGCTCGAGACGGTCGGTCTGCCGCTCGTGGCCAAACCTGCCTCCCAGGGGTCTTCGCTCGGGGTCAAGGTCGTGACCTCGGAATCCGAGCTTCCGGCGGCGCTGATGACCGCTCTCAGCTACGACGACCGCGCCCTGCTCGAAACCTGGATCAGCGGCAGGGAGCTCGCCGTATCGGTCCTCGGGGACGAGGTGCTACCGACCGTCGAGGCGATCCCGACCGGAAGCAACGCGTACGACTTCGAGGCGCGCTATGAGATCGGCGGGGCCGAATTCGTCTGCCCGGCGGAGCTCGGCGACGGGTCTGCGGAAGAAGTGACGCGCGTCGCGCTGGAGGCCTACGAAGCGCTCGGCTGCTCGGGATTCTCCAGGGTCGACCTGATCCTCGGCGACGAAGGACCCCAAGTCCTCGAAGTCAATGCGATCCCCGGCCTCACAGAGACCTCGCTGCTGCCGCAGGCCGCTGAGGCCGCCGGCGTCGGCTTCGACGAAATGGTCGAGAAGATCCTCCGGCTGGCGCTGTAGCCGAGCGCGGTCTCAGGAGCCCTGAAGGAAGTCCTCGGGCGAGATGTCGTCGAGAAAGTCCTTGAACTTCTCGACCACCTGCTCGTTGTCCTCCTCGCCCTGGTCGAATTCGATCGAGGACTCGTCGATGACCTCCTCGGCAACGAAGATCGGGACCCCGAGCCGCACCGCCAGAGCCAGCGCGTCGGACGGCCTCGAGTCGATTTCGACCTCGCCACCACCGGTCGAGATCGCGATGCTGGCGTAGAAGGTGTTGTCCCGAAGTTCAGTGATCGAGATCCGCTCGCACTTGCTGTCGACCTGATCGAGCATGTCGACCATCAGATCGTGCGTCATCGGCCGCGGGGTGTCTGCGCCCTGGAGCTTCATCAGGATCGCCGCCGCCTCGGGGTGGCCGATCCAGATCGGCAGGAAGCGGTTGTCGTCGACGGTCTTCAGCAGCACTATCGGCTGCTTGCCGACCATGTCGAAACTCACGCCGTAGATCTGCATCTCGCGCATAGGCGGCGATTATATGGTGAGCGCCGTGGTGCTCCGGAACGAGCCACCTGCGCGCCGTATCGGGGGGCGGGCCCGGCCACCGGAAGTGGGCGATCCTGGATTCGAACCAGGGACCTCATCCTTATCAGAGATGCGCTCTAACCAACTGAGCTAATCGCCCGGGCAAAGACCCGAGGATTCTACTGTTGCGGGCCGAGCTTGTCGGCCAGGCCCGCGGCCTCGTCGAAGTCCCCGACCCGGATCTCGATCGTCAGGCCCTGCGAACGGGGACGGATGCGTACGGGCAGGTCGAGGCCGGTCTCGAGTTTCTCGGTCAGGCCGGCGATCGCGTCCTTCTCTTCGGCACTGAGCGACCTACCTCGGCTCGGCGCCTTCTTCGAGCCCGCAGCCCTCGCCTCCTCCTCCGTCTTGCGGACCGACCAGCCCCTGTCCCGCGCCAGCCTCGCCAGCCGGCGGCGCCCGTCGTTGTCTGCGACCTGCAGCACGGCCCGGCCGTGGCCCTCGCTGAGTTCCCCGGTCTCAAGCATCGCGAGCACGTCGTCCGGCAGATCGAGCAGTCGGATCAGGTTTGAGATCTGGGGCCTGCTGCGACCGACCCGCCTGCCGAGGTCCTCCTTGGTCAGGCCGAGATCCTCGACCAGAGCGGCGCATGCCCGGGCCTCTTCGACCGGATTCAGGTCCTCCCTCACCATGTTCTCGATCAGGGCGACCTCGAGCCGGTCGGCTTCGTCGGAATCGCGAACGACGACCGGTACCGTCTCCAACCCGGCCATCTGGGCGGCGCGCCACCTGCGCTCCCCGGCCACCAATTCGTAACGATTGCTACTAACTTTCCGGACGATCAGCGGCTGAACCACGCCACTGGCCAGGATCGAGCCCGACAGCGCCTCGAGTGCCTCGCTATCGAAGCTGCGCCGGGGCTGGTCAGGGTTCGGCTCGATCGCGCCCACCGCCAGTTCGCTCACATCCGGGCCCGACGGTCTGTCGGGGAGGATCGCGCCGAGTCCGCGGCCCATTCCGCGCCGCTCAGCCACGGGTCTGGACCTCGTTGGCCAGCGCGATGTAGGCGCCTGCTCCCCTCGAGACGGGCGCATAGTCGGTCACCGGGATCCCGTAGCTCGGTGCCTCGGCGAGCCGGACGGTACGCGGGATCACGTTGCGGTAGACCTCGTCCCCGAAGTGCTCTCGCAGATCTCTCTCGACGTCCTGTGCCAAACGTGTCCTCTCGTCATGCATTGTCACGACTATCCCGGACAGCCCGAGCCGCGGATTCAGTTCGCGCTGTACCGATGCCATCGTCGCCATGAACTCTGCCAGTCCCTCCAGCGCAAGGTACTCCGCCTGAACCGGCACGATCACGCGATCGGCTGCCACCAGCGCGTTCACCGTGACCGGGCCGAGGGCTGGAGGGCAGTCCATCAGGATGAAGTCGAAGAGGTCCGCCACGGGTCCCAGCTGCTCCTTGAGCCGCAGGTTGGGCCGCTCGAGATTCGGGAGTTCGACTGCGGCTCCGGCGAGGTCACGACTGGCCGGCACGATCCAGAGGTTCTCGATACCGCTCGGCCGTGCCGCATCCGACAGCGTCACCTCAGCCGAGAGGACCTCGTATGCCGACGGTCGCTCGCTGCGGTCGAGCCCGAGTCCCACGGTTGCGTTGCATTGCTGGTCCAGGTCGACGACCAGCGTCTTCTGGCCCATCGAGGCGAGCGCGGCGGCGAGGTTGACCGTGGTCGTGGTCTTGCCGACGCCGCCCTTCTGGTTGGCGATGGCGTAGATCAGTCCCAATTGGTTGACCGGCTCGGTGACATCGACGAGCCAGCTTAGCCCGTGAGCGGCCGCTTGCGGGCCATGCCCGGCCTGCGTGGCAGGTCCGGGGGCGTCGGTCCTGTCTTCCTCAGCACGTAGAGGTGCCGGATGCGGCTCCCGGCGAAGGGCCTGACCGGTACGACGCGCTCGGTCTCGATGGCCACGCGTCCTGCAACCCGCGCAAGCTCTTCCTCCTCCCCGGGGTCGCGGCGGCCCTTCCAGGCCACCAGGGTTCCTGCGGTCCTGAGCAGTGGTGAAGCAAGTTCGGCCAAGGCGGCCAGCGGAGCCACCGCCCTGGCGGTGGCAACCGGATAGGCCTCGCGGCCCTCACCTGCCGCCAGCTCTTCGGTCCGCGCGTGGAGCGCCGTGACGTTCTCGAGTTCCAGCCTCTCGGCCACACGGCGGATGAAGTCGGTCTTCCGGCCCACGGAATCGACCAGGTCGAACTCCGTCCGCGGTCTCGCCACTGCCATCGGAATGCCGGGAAAACCCGCTCCAGAGCCGATATCGACCACGCGGTCGGGATCTTCCAACTCGCCGACGAGCGTGCCGGAGAGGCTGTCGAGTACGTGTACCTCGAGCGCCCGGGCGGGCTCGGTCACCGAGCTCAGTGAGGCCGGATCGTTCTCGAGCATCTCCAGCATCGGAAGCAGGCGCTCGACCTGCCCCGGCTCGGGTACGAACGGGGGCGGCCCGCTCAATCGGCGAGCAGCGGCGCTACGACCACCCTGCGCTGGGGTTCGTCGCCTGCGCTGTACGTCTCGACTTCGGTGCGTTCCTTCAGGTATTCGTGGACGACGCGCCGTTCCCTTGCCGGCATCGGGTCGAGTTCAACCTCATCGCCGCTCGAGATCGCCTTCTCGGCGGCACGCTCGGCTCTCTCTGTGATCACCTCTTCGCGCCGCTCGCGATAGCCGGCCGCATCGAGGACGACGCGCTTGCGCTCACGCAGGCCCTGGAAAGCGGCCTGGAAGCAGAGCAACTGGAGGGCGTCGATCGTCTGGCCACGCCGTCCGATGAGCAGTCCGTAATCATCTTCGCCTTCGACCGTGGCGACGATCGACTCGTCGTCCTCGTCGATCACAACCGAGCCCTCGAGTTCGAGCTGGTCAAGAACGCGTTCTACAACTGCCTTGACCCTCTCGGCGGGATCCTGCGGCCAATCGCTCGAGGCCCTG
>Ga0316576_10002204_pt1 | contig 11003 bp, 8 predicted proteins | sample S0NA_FD_203075 | JGI IMG/M metagenome (GOLD analysis project Ga0316576, IMG submission 203075) | Rhizosphere microbial communities from salt marsh grasses in Alabama, United States - S0-2_050615r3r5 | ecosystem: Host-associated > Plants > Roots > Rhizosphere | place: USA: Alabama | collected... | reverse complement strand
TGCCAAAATGCAACAAAACGCGCGAACCTGGTTGACAGTTCTACCGTTTGTGGAGTTCAATTGCAGCATGAACAGCAGCACCCCGGTTATTCGAATCGAACATATTCATAAATCGTTTGGGGGTGTGCACGCGTTGAATGACGTGCAGATGGCGGTTTGTGCGGGTGAAGTTCACGCGCTGCTGGGGGAAAACGGGGCCGGAAAATCGACGCTGATCAAGACGATGACCGGCGTTTACCAGCCTGACAGCGGTGAGATTTACCTGCACGGCGAACCTGTGCAGTTCAGTACTCCGCGCGAGGCGCAGCAGCAGGGGATTGGCGCTATTTATCAGGAGCCCAGCCTCTTTCCCGATCTGGATATTGCTGAGAACATCGTCGCCGGCCGGCAGCCGACAAGGTCAGGTCGTGTAGATTGGCGAGCCATGTATCGCGAAGCTGACGAACTCTTTGGGCAGCTTGGCGTCAAACTCAACCCACGCACTAAAGCCCGCAATCTCAGTGTTGCCCAACAGCAAATGGTCGAGATTGCGCGCGCCCTTTCCCTGAATGCGCAGCTGTTGATCATGGACGAGCCGACATCTTCGCTGACACTGACAGAAGTCGAGGAACTCTTTCGCATTGTTCGCCAGCTGCGCGCAGCTGGCACTGCCATTGTTTTCATTTCTCATCGTTTGGAGGAATTGTTCGAAGTAGCCGATCGCGTGACGATTCTGCGCGACGGCAATTATGTTGATACGCGAGAAATGTCCGGCGTGACAACCGAGGAACTGATCGAAATGATGGTTGGTCGCCACGTGCATGAACTGTTCCCCAAGCAGGCGGCAGCAATCGGCGATGCTTGTCTGGAAGTAAAGAACCTGAACGCCCCTGGAAAGTTTGAAGATATAAGCTTCAAACTGCACGCGGGCGAGATCCTGGGCATGGCGGGCCTGGTTGGGGCCGGGCGCACGGATATCGCGCGGGCACTTTTCGGCATCCAGCGCATAGAAAGTGGTTCGATCCATATTGACGGCAGGCCCGTGAGCATCGGCAGCCCGCGGGAGGCGATGAATCTGGGATTAGGCTTCGTTCCAGAAGATCGGCAGCATCATGGCCTGGTTCTACCCATGGACATCGCCACCAATATCACATTACCCATTCTGCCCAGTTTTACCACTTTTGGCTGGCTGCGGGACCAGGAAGCAAAGCAGATAGCGGAAACGGCCGCAGACTCGCTGCAAGTGAAGTGCTCCGGAATGAACCAGAAGGCGAAAGAGCTTTCGGGCGGCAACCAACAGAAGGTGGTGCTGGCCAAGTGGCTGGAAACAAACCCGCGCATCCTTATTCTCGACGAACCGACCCGGGGGATCGACGTAGGGACAAAAGCGGCTGTGCACCAGTTGATGAGCGACCTGGCGAATGAGGGAGTCGCCATATTGATGATTTCCTCCGAGCTGCCGGAGATTCTGGGTATGAGTGACCGTGTTCTGGTGATGCGCGAGGGGCGGATTACCGGTGAGTTTATGCGTGACGAGGCGACACAGGAACTGATCATGGCAGCGGCTGTCGCTGCAAAGGATAGTTTCGTTCCCACGCCTGCCGGAGAACAGGAAGAGGAGAACCGACCTTGAGTGCTACTACCAGCGGCAAAAGCGAAAGCGAGTCGCGCAGCCTGTTCCTTACACTGGTCAGGTTCCGCGAATTAAGCATCATCATTTTTATCCTGCTGCTCATCGCGATCGTATCGATCAACACACCCGCATTTCTTACGATAGAGAATTTCCGCAATATCTTGCTGAACATCTCTATCCTGGTCATCGTTGCCTTAGGGCAGATGATGGTCATTATTACAAGGGGCATTGACCTGTCCGTCAGTTCGATCATCGGACTGGTGGCGATGATGGTCTCTTTCACCGTGGTAGCCTTTCCGACGCTGCCGCCAGCCCTGGCTATTGTATTGGGCATGCTCTTAGGCGCGATACTAGGCAGCTTTAACGGCATGGTCATTACCGTCGGCAAGGTGCCGCCGATCATTGCCACGTTAGGTACGCTGAGCATTTATCGCGGAATGGTTTTCATGTACAGCGGCGGAACGTGGATCAATTCGTTTGAAATGCCGGATAGCTATCGCGCGTTAGCCAAGGCAGCGCCGCTGGGGCTGCCGAATATCATTCTTTTCGCCGCTATCGTGGCCGTGATTGTTTATCTCTTTCTGAATTATACGCGCCCCGGCCGCGATATTTATGCTGTGGGCAGTAATCCCGAAGCGGCCGTGGTCGCCGGTATTCCGGTACAGCGCACTATCTTCATGGTGTATGTTATTTCGGGTCTGCTGGCAGGTCTCGCGGCCGTGCTCTGGGCCTCTCGTTTTGAGTCGGCTCAGACCAACACCGCGCTGGGTTTCGAGCTGCAATCCGTGGCCGCAGATGTCGTGGGCGGCGTCAATATTATGGGCGGCAGTGGCACTGTGATGGGCGTCGTCCTGGGCGCCTTCCTTTTGGGAACCATTGAGAATGCGCTGATCATGGTGCGCATCTCGCCCTTCTGGCAGTTGGCGGCGCAGGGCCTGCTGATACTGGTCGCTGTTATTGTTGATTCGGCTATTCGCCGCCGCCTCGAGCAACTGGGTGGCACAGGAGACTCGTCATGAGCGCAACGACCCCGGATAACGTCTCCACAACAGGCGAGCGAAACCAACAGCTACGCGACTTCTTCCTGCGCTGGGAATGGCTGCTAGTGTTGTTGATACTGTTGGTCATTGTCGTCAATTCGCAGCTCTCGCCGTATTTCCTGAACACGCGCAACATGATGCGGGCCACTTCCGACTTTATGGAGATGGGTCTGATGATGCTGCCGATGGTGTTCATCATCATCACCGGCAATATCGACCTCTCGGTGGCCTCAACTCTGGCCATGTGCGCTTCCCTGCTCGGTTTTCTGCATATTCAGGGTGTGAATATCTGGGTGGCAGCGCCGGCGGCACTTGCCCTGGGGGTATTGGCAGGGGCACTGAACGGCTTTCTTGTGGCGCGCGTGAAACTGCCGGCGCTGGTTGTCACGCTCGGTACGTTTGCTTTCTACAGGGGTATGGCTTACGCGCTCCTTGGCGACCAGGCCGCGCGCGGCTATCCGCCGGAATTTACGTTTCTCGGCCAGGGGACTGTGGGCGCCATACGCCTGCCGATCTCGGCCGTGCTCTTTATTTTCTTTGCTATCATTTTTGGGCTGGTGCTGCATAAGACGGCTTTCGGCCGTTATCTTTACACCATTGGCAACAGCGAAGAGGCTTCGCGTTACTCCGGCGTGCAGGTGGCGCGGGTGAAGATGATTATCTTTACGCTGTCGGGTTTTATGGCGGCGCTTGCGGGCATCATTATTGCCGCACGTTTCGGCAGCACGCGTCCGGACGTCGCCAACGGCATGGAGCTGGCGGTTATTACGGCCACCGTTCTCGGCGGCATCAGTATCTTTGGCGGCAGCGGGACGATCATCGGGCCGATCCTGGCCCTGTTATTGATCGGATTGATGCGCTTCGGGATGGGCCTGGTTAACGTGCAGGGGCAGGTGCAGAGCATCGCTATTGGCCTGCTGCTGATCTTCTCGATCCTGCTGCCAAATATTGCCCGCCAGGTATCGCGGAGAGGAATACAGTTGAGCCGGAATACGGCCGTGGCAGCCGTCGTCTTTATCGCAGCGGCCGGCTTCTTTATCTGGTTCTTTTTGTGGACACGCACACTTATCCTAGCTCAATAGAAGAGGAGGTGGTGCACAACGAGGTAGACAACACGACGAAACTACTTAGTTCAAGAGCCGAACTGTTCAGTAAGCTTTAGCCTCCAGGCAGCTAACGAGAATCAGCTAAACTGAGCCCGACGAAGAGTCTTTTTGCCAATATCAACATTGTTCAGGCTTCTTCTCGAAGGAGAAGTGAGGAGATAGAAATGATGAAAAAAAGTATTGTGATCTTGTTTGTACTTGGCACCCTTGTCCTTTCCCTGGCCGCCTGCGGCGGGCAGGTGCAGCAGGCCGTTGAAGAAGCGGCGCCAACCGTACAGGCAGCGGTTGAAGAGGTGGCGCCAACTGTGCAGGCAGCGGTTGAAGAGGCCGCGCCAACCGTACAGGCTGCCGTTGAGGAGGCCGCTACCGCAGTAGGCGAAGCGGCTCAGGAAGACTTGGCTGAGGGTGGCGGCAATTACGTCCTCGTTCCCAAGAACCTGGGCAACCCCTATTTCGATACCGCCAACGTCGGCGCCCAGGAGGCGGCCGGTGAATTGGGTGTGGAAGTTACTTATCAGGGTTCGGCCGTGGCCGACGCCACGGAGCAGATCCAGCTTCTGAATTCGCTCATCGCCCAGAACGTCGACGGGTTGGCGATCTCGGCCAATGACGCCGACGCCCTTGTGCCCACCGGCCAGGAAGCGATGGCCGCCGGTATCCCTGTTGTCACCTGGGATTCCGCCATTGCCCCTGAGGGTCGAAACGTGCATGTTGTTCAGGCTGAATCGGATGGTATCGCCGAGGTCCAACTGCAGATGGCTTCGGATCTCGCCGGCGGCGAAGGGGAGATCGCCATTCTCAGCGCCACCTCCACGGCGCCCAACCAGAACGAGTGGATCGCTCTGATGGAAGAGAAGCTGCCTGATTACCCCGGCCTCAATCTGGTGGCCACGGTATATGGTGACGACGAAGATGAAAAGAGCTACAACGAGGCGATCGGCCTGATGCAGACTTATCCCGACCTGAAAGTGATCATCGCCCCGACGACGGTGGGCATCGCGGCCTCGGCGCGCGCCGTTCAGGATGCTGAGCGGGTTGGCGAAGTGTTCGTCACCGGTTTGGGTACGCCCAACCAGATGCGCGAATATGTTGAAAGCGGCGCGTCACCGCAGTTTGCCCTGTGGAATCCGGCCGACCTGGGCTACCTGGCCATCTATACTCTGAACGCCATCGCCAGCGGCGCGATCGCCGGCGAACCGGGTGACAGCTACGATGCAGGTAAGCTCGGCAGCTACACCATCCGTGATGATGGTACGGTACTGCTTGGCCCGCCCACGGTATTCGACGAGAATAACATCAACGACTTTGACTTTTAAGAGTTAAGAGCGAGTAAGTACGGGGTACAGGGCGATTTCATCCCTGTACCCCTTTTTTGACACTGTTGCAGACAGACCTATCAGGAGATAATAAAATGGGGCACCAACCGGCAGATGCGGCAATTGAAAGCGCCTATACAGCAGCCAGTGAACGATACGCGGCATTTGGCGTGGATACGGAGAAAGCGTTGGCCAGGCTGGCGGAAATCGCTATCAGCCTGCACTGCTGGCAGGGGGACGATGTCCTCGGATTTGAGGACCCGGACCGGGGATTGAGCGGGGGCATCATGACTACGGGCAACTACCCCGGTAGAGCGCGGACGGTTGTGGAACTGCGCCAGGATCTGGACAAAGCGTACAGCCTCATTCCGGGCAGGCACCGTCTTAATTTGCACGCCATTTACCTGGAGGCAGAAGAAAAAGTGGCGCGAAACGAAATCCGGCCCGAGCATTTTGCCAAATGGGTAGCCTGGGCACAGGAGAATGACCTCGGCCTTGATTTCAACCCGACGCTGTTCTCACATCCCCTTGCGGACGATGGGTTTACGCTGTCCCACGCCGATGCCGGTATCCGGCAGTTCTGGATCGAACACTGCATCGCCTGCCGCGAGATCGGGTCCTATTTTGGACGGGAGCTGGGTACGCCGGCGGTGACCAATATCTGGATACCGGATGGATATAAGGACAGTCCTGTGGATCGAGCCGCACCGCGGCAACGCCTGCTGGAGGCGCTGGATGAGGTGTTCGTCTGGGACGTCGACCCGCTGTTCAATCTGGACGCCGTGGAGAGCAAACTGTTCGGCATCGGCTCGGAGAGCTATGTGGTCGGATCTCACGAATTTTACCTTGGTTACGCGACGTCCAGACAAAAGCTGCTCTGCCTCGACGCGGGCCATTTTCACCCGACGGAAACGATCGCGGACAAGATTTCGGCCGTTTTGTTTTATGTGCCGGAACTGCTGCTGCACGTGAGCCGGGGCGTGCGTTGGGACAGCGATCATGTGGTGACCATGACCGATGATCTGCTGGCGATTACCCAGGAAATCGTGCGCGGCGGCTATTTGGAGCGGGTTCATATCGGTCTTGATTTCTTTGATGCCAGCATCAACCGCATCGCTGCCTGGACCATCGGCACGCGTAATACTTTGCGGGCCCTGCTGATTGCCCTGTTGGAGCCTCTCGACGAGATGCGTAAGCTGGAGGCCGAAGGGGATTTTACGTCGCGCCTGGCGCTGTTGGAAGCGTTGAAGGGCTTGCCGTTTGGAGCGGTCTGGGATTATTATTGCTGGCAAAATGATGTCCCGGTTGACTTCGCTTACGTCGAAGACATCAAATCCTATGAGAAGGATGTGCTGGCACAGCGGGCATAGGGCATAGTTCCAGCGATCAGCACAGCAGCCAACTGAATAGGGTCATCCAGACAATCCGCAATAAAGAATAACGTTAGAGAATGTCTCAGGAAGCTGTATATAAGGCCAGAGAATGATTGCGGGCGCTCTTTACAAGCGGGTATAATTTGCCCCATACTAAACAACTGTTTGTTGTTTTTCGCAAAAATAGATGAGGGTGAAGTCCGGTGGTTTGCATCCTGGCAAAGAGTCCGGCGCTGTCCCGTAACTGTGATGTCAAATGGCCGATTTTGGAGCCGGCCGTGGCTACGCCAGATCCCCTCTGAACAAACCGGAGCATTAACTACATCCTCGTGGAAGGAGCAGCCTCTTAGAGGCTGTTTTTGTTTAAGGAGGCTTTTATGAGTGGGGAACCTTGGGCAAATCTGGATGATTTAGTTGACATGAGGGTCTTGCAAAGACTGCAAGATACGTTTGCGCAGGCGATGGGAGTTGCGTCCGTTACGGTCGATCGTGACGGGATTCCCGTGACGCAAACCAGCAACTTTTGTCCCGTATGCGACATGATCCGCTCTACGGAAGCCGGGTTGGCGCGCTGTATGCAATGTGACGCCGATGGGGGGCGGATCGCGCACGAGCGGGCATGCGCCGTGGGTGAGACGATTTACAATGAGCCGATCCCGGTGACGCCGGAGTCTGTTTTTGCCGCGTTGAAAGCGGCGAATGCGGAAGGCCTGCCGAGAAAGGCGGCGTAAATTTGTATAGGCCCGGGACAAGCTCTTAGGTTGTCCCGTTCAGAATTGTCTTGCAGCGTGATCCAGAATGCTCTGGATCACGCTGTATTGTTTTTAGGAACTCCCAGTCCTAACAGTTGAGTCTTTTTGGGTTCGCGAAGCTGCGCCTGTGCCGTCAAAGGATTAAGCGGCAGGTTTATTCAGGTGTGTTTTCAGGAACTGTACGATGTCTTGCAGCGAATGATCGGCCTGCGGCAGGTCCATAAAGAGCTGCCATCACCATCAGTAGCTGCCCGGTTTCCGTGTCCAGATAATAATCGAGCGTTTCCAAGAATATGTTTTCAAAAGCATCGGTCAGATCTAACCAATTTATCGCCAGTTGTTTCACGATACACTTCTTCCTTTCAGCGCCGAATTGCCAATTGTACCAGCACTGCAAACGAAGAGGTTGTGTTGATTTTGATTGAAAATGCAAGATTATGATTGCTTTCTCTTGATTTATGCGCATTTATCGGGTATTATGCTAGAAATGATGGCTTTTCAAGCAGGAACGCGCAACAAGGGTCAGTATGCTTAAGACGGTCAGGCAATCCCAAATCCGGCAATTAGTTGAAGAGAACGGCGAGATCAGCGTCGCCAGGCTAAACCAGATTCTTGATGTAAGCGAAGCGACCATCCGGCGCGACCTGGAGCAGTTGTCGGACCAGGGATGGGTGATACGCACGCATGGAGGAGCCATCCGGGTGGAACAGGGACCGGTTGAGCTGCCGATCAAACATCGTATGACTGAAAACGCGGCTGAGAAGAAGCGAATCGGCCGTGCCGCAGCCAGCCTTGTTCATGAGGGGGACACGATTTTCCTGGGCAGTGGAAGTACGGTACAGGCAATGGTGCCTCACCTCCTGGAACTGGACGGCCTCACAGTCATCACAAATTCCCTTCCTGTCATTAATCAGATGGCACGAAGCAGCGCCGAGCTCATTGTCATCGGCGGTATGTTTCGAGCCAGCGAACAGTCGATGGTCGGCCATGTGGCTGAGCAGGCGATCCGTGAATTTCGCGCCGATCATGCCTTTATGGGTATCGCCTCTATTGATGTTGTGCAGGGCTTAACCAGCGATTTCTTGCCGGAAGCGGTTACCGACCGCGCTATCCTGGGCATCGCACCCAACTGCGTCATTGTCGCCGATTACAGCAAGTTCAACCGCGTCAGCAGCGTCTTTCTGGCTCCTGTGACCAGCGCCAATATGGTTATTACCGATGACAAAACGCCGGCCTCAACTGTTTTAGAGCTGCGCGAAGCCGGTGTAGAGGTGCTGATCGCTTAACAGAGCTAGATGGCCAGATAACCGTGAGACGGCGACGTGACTTCGAGCCAGGGCAGATGGCCCGACTATGGCCTATCTGAGCCGGATCATATTTTGTAAAAGATTTACTACGGACGCAATACGCGTTTTGAATATCAAAAAGGAGCTGGGGGATCAATGGATCAAAGAGGGGTCTATACTTACGAGGAAATTAAACAACAGCCGGCGGCCTGGGAGGATGCCATCCATGCATTCCTGGCTGAACAGCAAGCGGTGCTGAGGGCATGGGAGCAAGGGCAGTTCAAGCGTCTGCTCTTTACCGGCTGCGGATCGACCTATTATTTGTCGCAGACGGCCGCTTTGTTACTGGAGGCGCTAACAGGTGTGCCGGCTTCCGCTCATCCAGGTTCGGAATTCGCGCTCTTTCCCAATAGAGTGCTGCAGGGTGTGGAAGAATCGCTGCTGGTGACCATTTCCCGCTCGGGCACAACCACAGAGACATTGATGGCTCAGCAGGCTTATCGCCGTCACGGCGGGCGCGCAAACTGGACGATCACATGCGACCCGGAATCGCCGCTGGCCGCCGAGTCGGACATCGTGCTGCCGGCAGTCGCCGCACAGGAACGTAGCGTCGCCCAGACGAGATCCTTCGCCAGTATGTTGGTGCAAGCGCAGCTATTGGCCGCGGCGTTGGGCGGTGAAGAGCTTGAAGCGGCAGCGGAACTACCTGCCATAGGTAAGCGCCTTATCGGGGAGATAGAGCCCCTTATGGCCGATCTCGGCGGGCGACTGGACTTTGATCGCCTGGTTTTTCTGGGCTCGAGCTTCCAAAACGGCGTCGCCAATGAGGCCATGCTGAAGATGACGGAAATGTCATTGAGCTTCAGCAGTGCGTTCCATTTCCTTGAGTACAGACATGGTCCCATGTCCATGGTTACTGAAAAATCGCTGATCTCCGGCCTTCTTTCAGATGATGCTTTTGTGCAGGAAAAGAAGGTGCTGACGGAGATGAAAGAAAAGGGCGCACAGACACTGGCGCTAAATCCGACAGCAATGATGGCGGAAACAGAGTGGCAAATCGAGCTGCCGGAACGGCTTCCGGCCTGGGCACGACCCGTACTTTATCTGCCTCCCTTGCAGCTTCTTGCTTATTACCGGGCGATGGCTAAGGGCCTGGACCCGGACAAACCACACAACCTGACGGCCGTGATCGAATTGGACACGCTTTGATGAAACGGCCGATTGATGCAGTGATAGTTCTTCACGAACGTGAGAAGGAGGTCGTCTATTCGAGCGAACCGATCCCAAAATATCGCATCCGTTTATTGAAAGCCAATGTTGAGGAGAAAACAAGATGAATTCCAAGAAACTATCCCTTTTGCTATTCGTGCTGCTGCTGGGCAGCGCGCTGCTGCTCACGGCGTGTGGTGGAACGAGCGGCACCACTGTTGAAGAGGCGCCGGCTGCTGACGAAGCGGCACCAGCCGATGAAGCCGCACCTGCTGATGAAGGCGCTATGGAGGCAGAAGATACGACAGCCGGTGAGACGGCTGCCGAACCGGTTACGATACGCGTCTGGACCCATCAGAATGATGCCTTTAACGAAGGATATCAGGAACTGGCCGACGCCTATATGGAGCTAAACCCCAATGTAACTGTTGAGTTCGAAACATTTGATTATGACACTTATATCCAGACGCTGCAGACGGCGCTGCCGGCAGGTACGGAAGCGGATGTCTTGCAGATGTTTGGTTCCTGGGTTTGCAGCTACGCGGAAGGTGGCAATCTGGCGCCGATGCCGGAGAGTGTGCTTTCCCAGGCTGACGCCGAAGCGGCCATCTTTGCCGCGCAGTTGGGCGGTTACGAGTGCGGCGATGTGCTTTACGGCGTCCCGCAGGAGTTCAATATTGAATATGGCGCGACGCTGGTCAACACGGCCGTGGCTCAAGAAGTGGGCATCGAAGACATTACCGCCGGTTGGGACAACTGGGATGATTTCATCGCTGATGGGCAGGCAATGGCCGTTGTCCAGGACGGCGTCATGACACGCGCCGGCTATAACTTCACCGCGTCAGACGCTATTCCGGCGACCTTCTATTCGCTTATCCTGCAAAATGGCGGGCAGTACCTGACCGATGAAGCTTATTCGGTCAACACCGATGCCGGACGCGCCGCTCTGGAACTGATGAAGCGTATGGTGGATGAAGGTCTTGTTGACCCCGTTCTCTTTAATGATGAATCAAACTGGGTCGGCGATTCCTTCTTCGACGGCAGCAGCGCCATGGGCCTGGTCGGCCCGTGGGTGGTGCCGGAATACGGTGCCGACTATCCGGAGATGATCGAAATCACCAAATATGTGCAGCTGCCTTCGGCCGGCGAGGACGCCCTGGTTGCGGCTTCCGGTTGGGGCTTAACCGTCTCTGAAAACAGCGCTGCGCAGGACACCGCCTGGGATTTCGTCAAGTTCGTGACTCTCGATCCGGAGAACGCCGCGAAATGGAATCTCGCATCCGGGACCTTGCCTGCGCTGAAGGCGAAC
>Ga0316576_10002203_pt1 | contig 11003 bp, 9 predicted proteins | sample S0NA_FD_203075 | JGI IMG/M metagenome (GOLD analysis project Ga0316576, IMG submission 203075) | Rhizosphere microbial communities from salt marsh grasses in Alabama, United States - S0-2_050615r3r5 | ecosystem: Host-associated > Plants > Roots > Rhizosphere | place: USA: Alabama | collected... | reverse complement strand
GTCGGCCGAACCCTGTACGACCGGATACCGGGAATGAGGCATCTCACGAACCTTCGCTACAGCCTTGTGCACGGGGATTTCAGCATCCAGGAACTCGACCTCCGTCCGCGGCACCATCACCTCCGCGAGATCGCGTCCGCCAGCCGAGATGACGTCATCGATCAGTTCCCGTTCCTCGTTGCTCAACGAGTCCTGGGCCGCGACCAGCCCGCGCAGTTCCTCTCCGGAGATCCCCTCCTTCGCGGCCTCCGGATCCCCTCCCAACATCCGGACCACCGCATTCGTGGAGACCGACAACAGCCAGATGAACGGCCGTGAGATCTTCGCCAGTGCGTCGACCGGCCCCGCCAAGGTCAGCGAGACGGACTCGGACCGCTGCAGCGCCAGGCGTTTCGGCACCAGTTCGCCGAGGACGAGCGACAGGTAGGCGATGAACACGGTGACCCCGATGAACGACACCGTCCCCGCGAACCGGGTGGGCAGGCCCAGGTCCTCCAACCACGGGGACACCTGCGGAGCGATCCTGGACGCGCCGAACCCGGCCGATAGGAACCCCGCCAGCGTGACGCCCACCTGTACCGCGGCGAGGAACCGGTTGGGGTCGCTGACCAGACTTCGCAGTCTGCGTCCGCGGGCTCCCTGGGTCGCCGCCAGGTGATCGATCTGGGATTCCCGCAGACTGACCAGGGCCGTTTCCGCGGCGGCGAAGAAACCACCGATGAGCGTGAACAGCAACACCACGCCGACGTTGGTCAACAGTTCGCTCACGCGTTCCAGGGTACGCCGCCGGGCTTCCGGTCGGATGCGCGGCGACTGCTCGGCGCCGGGGGCTCAGGAGTGCCGCGCAACGCTCGCGGATCAGCGATCGATGGACCGGACCGCCGGTTCCAACGGTCGATCCGCGAACTCGGCGACCACTGCGGCGTGATCGCTCCAGCGCTGGGCGTAGCTGCCGGCACGACCGACCATGACCGAGGTGCAGTCGTCCGCCAGATCCGGCGATGCGAGTACACAGTCGATCCGCCACCCGGCATCGTTGTCGAACGCCTTGCCGCGCCATGACCACCAGGTGTACGGCCCCGGTCCCTCACCCCCGAAACGACGTCCCAGGTCCACCCAGCCGAGGTCGCCGTACCAGTGCTCCAGATAGGCCCGCTCTGACTCCAGGAATCCTGCCTTGCCCCGGTTGCCCTTCCAGTTCTTGATGTCCACCTCGCGATGGGCCACGTTCAGGTCACCGCAGACGAGTGCCGAACGTCGTTGTTCCATCCATTTGCCCATCGAAGCGAGGAACCGGTGCTTGTCGTCCTGCGCGGGGGTGTCCGCCTCGCCGGTGTGCACGTACACGCTGGCGATCTCGATCCCGCGCACGATCCCTGCCACCCACCGGCCCTGATCGTCGGCCTCGCCCAACGGCTCGGTGGCCCGGATCGGCCATCGACTGAGCAGCGCCACCCCCGCGTGCCCGGCGCGCACGGCACTGGGGGCGTGCAGAAGGTGCCAGTCCGCGAAAGGTCCGAGCGACGCCCGGAGTTGGTCATCGGTCGCGCGGACCTCTTGCAGACACAGCACATCCGGCCGTTGCGCGTCAAGCCAATCCATGCCACCACGCCTGGCCGCCGCCCGGATGCCGTTGACGTTGGCGCTGACCAGCCTCAATCGGCCATCGCCGCTTGCAGGTTCTCGTCGATCGAGGCGAGGAACTCCTGCGTGGTCTGGAACGGCTGGTCCGGTCCGATGAGCAGGGCCAGATCCTTGGTCATCCTGCCGCTCTCCACGGTCTCGATGCAGACGCGCTCGAGCGTCTCGGCGAAATGCGTCACCTCGGGGGTACTGTCCAGCTTGCCGCGATGAGCGAGGCCCTGCGTCCAGGCGAAAATGCTCGCGACCGGGTTGGTGGAGGTGGGATTGCCCTGCTGGTGTTGCCGGTAGTGACGCGTCACGGTGCCGTGGGCGGCTTCTGCCTCCACGGTCTTCCCGTCAGGGGTCATGAGAACGGAGGTCATGAGGCCCAGCGACCCGAATCCCTGCGCCACCGTGTCGGACTGCACGTCCCCGTCGTAGTTCTTGCAGGCCCAGACGTAGCCGCCCTCCCACTTCATCGCTGCCGCGACCATGTCGTCGATCAGGCGGTGCTCGTAAGTGATACCGGCCGCTTCGAACTCGCTTGCGAACTCGGTCTCGTAGACCTCCGCGAAGATGTCCTTGAATTGACCGTCGTACGCCTTGAGGATCGTGTTCTTGGTCGACAGGTAGACCGGGTATCCGCGGGATAGGCCGTATCTCATCGACGCCCGGGCGAAGTCCCGGATCGAGTCGTCGAGGTTGTACATCCCCATCGCGACCCCACCGCCCGGGAAGTCGTAGATGTCGACCTCCATGGGCTCGGACCCATCGGCGGGCGTGTAGGTCATCGTCAAGGTCCCCGGTCCGGGAACCTTGAAGTCAGTGGCCCGGTACTGGTCGCCGAACGCGTGACGACCGACGACGATCGGCTTGGTCCAACCCGGGACGAGCCGCGGGATGTTGCTGATGATGATGGGCTCGCGGAAGATGACCCCACCCAGGATGTTGCGGATGGTTCCGTTCGGTGACCGCCACATCTTCTTGAGTCCGAACTCTTCGACGCGGGCCTCGTCGGGGGTTATCGTGGCGCACTTCACGCCGACCCCGTACTTCTTGATGGCCTCTGCCGAGTCGACCGTTATCTGGTCGTCGGTTGCGTCCCGGCTCTCAATCGAGAGGTCGTAGTACTTCAGGTCCACGTCCAGGTACGGCAGGATCAACTGCTGCTTGATGAAGTCCCAGATGATCCGCGTCATCTCGTCGCCATCGAGTTCGACGACCGGGTTGACTACCCTGATCTTCGCCATCGTCACAGGTCCTGCACGTCGGCTTGCTTGGCCCGGACCGCTTCAGCGGCCTCTTTGAGCCCGGCCAACTCGGTGTCGGTGAGGTCGGTCTGCACCACCCGTCGGACACCTTCGCGGCCGATCTCCGCTTCGACCCCGAGGTAGACACCCTCGATGCCGTATTCGCCATCCACCCAGGCGCACACCGGCATCACCGCACCGCTGTCCTCGATAACGGCCTTGGCCATGCGCGCGGCCGCCGCCGACGGCGCGTAGTATGCCGAGCCGGTCTTGAGCAGCGCCACGACCTCGGCGCCGCCGTTGCGGGTGCGCACCACGAGTTCCTCGATGTCGTCGGCGGACATCAGGTCCGACAGTGGCTGCCCATCCACGGTGCAGCGCGAAGGGACCGGGACCATCGTGTCTCCGTGACTGCCGAGGGTCAGGGTCTTCACGCTGGCGATGGGTTTGCCGAGTTTCTCGGCGACGAAGTTCGTGAAGCGTGCGGTGTCGAGCATGCCCGCCTGCCCGATGACACGGTTGCGCGGGAACCCCGTCGCGAGCTGGGTGAGGGCGGTCATCTCGTCGAGCGGGTTGGACACCACGATGACCACGGCGTCAGGGGCGTGGGTGGCAACACTCTCCGCGACCTGACGAACGATCTTGGCGTTGGTCTCTATCAGGTCCATGCGGCTCATGCCCGGCTTGCGGGGGAGGCCTGCCGTGATCACCACGATGTCCGATCCGGCGATCGCCTCGTAGCCGGACCCGTTGATGCCGGTGGTCTGTCCGATCACCTTGGTTTCGAAACCCTCGACCGGACGCGACTGGTTCATGTCGAGGGCCAACCCCTCGGCCTTGCCTTCGACGATGTCGGTGAGTACGACCTCGTCGAAGACGTTGTACTCAGCCAGCCTCATGGCCGTGGTCGACCCGTAGAAACCCGCTCCGACTACCGTGACTTTGCCGCCCATGACGCACCTTTCGACTGTTTTGGCCCGCGACCCACGTTAGCGAATCAGCACCTCGCGCCTGTAACCGCATCCGGCGCCGCTCATGCGCGGTTCATGGGAACAGCAGCAGCGTGACGGCGCCCAGCGATGCGCCCAGAGTCGCCAGCAGGCCCACGTCCAACATCCGGGTGCGCGAGGCCAGCCAGCCCGCCGTACGGGCGGGCAGCACGAGCCGCATCACCGCCGCCAGGGCGAGCGCGAGAGTCAGGCCGAGCAGGCCCTGATGCAATGAGTCGAAGGCGATCAACGACAGACCCGCGAGTGCGACCACCGCGACGATGGCGAAAGGCCATTGCGCACGGGGTGCCTCGGCCGGTGCCTCGACGGTCCTCAGAAGGGATGCGGAGTCGCTGACCAGGTAATCCTCCCCGGATGCGGCACTCATACGGGTTACCGTAGTACCTCATCAGGGCAAATACCGAACCACGTGGCCGTTAACGGCTCCGGCTTTCGGACATCTCCACCACGTTGACCAACAACATCGCGCGGGTCATCGGCCCCACCCCGCCCGGCATCGGCGCCACGTGCCCGGCCACGTCGAGGACCTCAGGAGCCACGTCCCCGACCAGTCCGCGATCCGTGCGGGTGATTCCCACGTCCAGGACGGCAGTCCCCGGCCGAACCATGTCGGCGGTCAGCAGTCCCGGCACACCGGCGGCAACGACCACGATGTCCGCCTGTCTGGTGTACATGCCGAAATCCGGGGTGCCGGTATGGCAGAGCGTGACGGTCGCGTTCTCCGACTTCCGGGTCAGAAGCAACCCCAGGGGTCGTCCGACCGTGACACCCCGGCCGATCACCACGACGTGTCGGCCCGCAATCGGCACGTCGTAGCGCGTCAGCAACTCCACGATCCCGCGGGGGGTGCACGGCAGGGGGGCCGGCTCGTTGAGAACCAAGCGGCCGAGACTCATCGGGTGCAGACCGTCGGCGTCCTTGGAGGGATCGATTGCGGCCAGGACGGCCCCGGTGTCCAGTCCTCCCGGAAGCGGCAACTGCACGATGTAGCCGGTGCAGGAGGGGTCCTCGTTCAAGTCGCGCACCGCCGCCTCGACCTGTTCCTGGGTGGCGGTCCCGGGCAGATCCACCCGGATCGATTCGATGCCGACCTCCGCGCAGTCGCGGTGTTTCCCTGCGACATAGGCATGGCTGCCGGGGTCGTCTCCCACGAGCAGGGTGCCGAGCCCGGGCGTGATGCCCGAGGCCTTGAGCACGGACACGCGCTCGGCGAGTTCAGCGCGTATGGTGGCCGCTGTCGCCTTGCCGTCCAGTATCACCGCTGTCATGGCGCGATTGTCCCACCCCTGGCGATCCGGGCGACGCCCACCGCCCCGGTGGCCAGCGCCCCGCGATCGGGCACGAGCCCAGTCTCCCCCCCGGTGTCGAGACGTGACCGGTGATCGACCCTGGCCACACCGCCCGTTCGAGGGATCAGTGGAAAAAGTGCCGGATCCCTGTGAAGTACATGGTGGCCCCGGCGGCGCGAGCGGCCGCTGTGACCTCTTCGTCGCGCACCGATCCCCCGGGCTGCACGATGGCTCGCACCCCCGCGTCGAGGAGCACCTCGAGTCCATCGGGGAAGGGGAAGAATGCATCGGACGCGGCCACCGCCCCGGCGGCACGCTCCTCACCCGCACGCAGCACCGCCAGCCGAGCCGAATCCACACGGTTGACCTGGCCCATCCCGATCCCCACCGCAGCCCGGTCCTTGGCCAGCAGGATCGCGTTCGACTTCACCGCCCGGCAGGCACGCCAGGCGAAGGCCAGGTCGCGCAGTGTGGGCTCATCGGCCGGCTCACCACACGCCAGTGTCCAGGTCGCCGGGTCGTCGCCAGAGGCGTCGATGCGGTCGGGGCTCTGCATGAGCATCCCCCCGGAGATGAACCGGACCTCCGCCCCCGCGACACGCGCCGGAGCCACCAGTAGCCGGATGTTCTGCTTGCCGGTCAGGATCGCCAGGGCATCCGGATCGAAGCCGGGCGCGATGACGACCTCGAGGAAGATCTCACTCATCGCTTCGGCAACGTCCTTCGTGACAGGACGGTTCACCGCCACCACGCCTCCGAAGGCCGAGACCGGGTCGGTGTCGAACGCAGCGCGGTAGGCCGCCAGCAGATCCTCACCCACGGCGATGCCGCAGGGATTGGCGTGCTTGATGATCGCGGCCGCCGGTTCCGGGAAGTCCCATGCACTGCGGTGTGCGGCATCCCCGTCGACGAAGTTGTTGTACGACATCTGCTTGCCGTGCAGTTGCTCGGCATGCGCGAGTCCGTCGGCGTGCTCGTTGACGTAGAGCGCCGCACGCTGGTGCGGGTTCTCGCCGTAGCGGAGCACCTCGGCCCGCTGCCACGTCGCAGCGACCCAGCCGGGGAAACCGTCGCCGGTGTCCAGGGACCCCAGCCATGAAGCCACGGCGACGTCGTAGTCGGCTGTGTGCCGGAAGGCCTTGACCGCCAGTTCCCGGCGCTGATCGGCGCTGAACCCGGTGCCGGCCTCCACGACGGCGATCACCTGCGGGTAGTCCTTGGGGCTGACGATCACCGCCGTGTTGGCGTGGTTCTTGGCCGCGGCGCGAACCATCGCCGGGCCCCCGATGTCGATCTGCTCGATACATTCCTCGACGCCGGCACCACTGGCAACGGTCTCCGAGAAGGGGTACAGATTCGCGACGACCAGATCGATGCCCACGATGTCGTGCTCGGCGAGGGTCTGCTCGTGCGCCGGTTTGCGGCGGTCGGCCAGGATGCCGCCGTGGATCCGCGGGTGCAGCGTCTTGACCCGCCCGTCCAGGATCTCGGGGAAGCCGGTGACGTCAGCCACCTGGATCACCGGGACACCGGCGGCCGCGATCGTGGCGGCGGTAGAGCCGGTGGAGACGATCTCCACGCCGGCCGCATGCAGCGCGCCTGCCAGTTCCGCGATCCCGTCCTTGTCGTAGACAGAGATCAGCGCTCGGCCGATCGTCATAGCTCCACCTTCCGTCCGTTCACTTCACACCCCTGGGCCACCAGCAGTCGCATCACCTCGGGCAAGAGGCGCCATTCCACATGCTTTATCCGCTCGTGAAGCGTCGCCTCCGTGTCGTCCGGGGCCACCGCAACCACCTGCTGAGCGATGATCGGGCCGGTGTCGACGCCCACGTCCACCAGGTGGACCGTGCAGCCGGTCACCTTCACACCGTAGGCCAGCGCGTCGCGCACCGCGTGCGCACCGGGGAACGCCGGCAGCAGCGCGGGGTGACTGTTCACGACACGCTGCGGGAAACGATCCAGGAATGCGGAGTCGAGGATGCGCATGAAACCGGCGGAAACCACCCAATCGGGCCGGTACGCGGCGATCTCATCAGCAAGTGCCCCGCTCCAGATCGCGCGATCGGGGTGGTCGGCCGGCGCCACCACCACGGTGGGTATGCCTGCGGCGGTCGCACGCTTGAGCCCCTCGGCAGCACGGTCGGCCGCCACGACCACGATCTCGTACTCCCGGTCGGGGTCGTCGATGAGCGATTGCAGAAGGGTGCCGGTACCGGAGATCATCACGGCGACGCGGGCGGGCACATCCCCGATCCTAGGTCGACCGCTCGTCCGGGCCGTCACCTGGGGAAGGCGGTACAGAACCGGCGGAATCGCCCGGCTCGCCTGCAGGATCGACCTGCCCGGCCGACGGCTCGCCGTCCGAGGTCTGGGCTGCGGACGGTTCCCCAGGGTCGCCGGATCCAGTGTCGGCTCCGCGCGCCCGGTCGGTGACGTCGACGACGTGGCGTGCGGACCACCACCTGTGGGCCCGTGAACCCGCCACTTCCAGCAGGATCCCGAGCACCACCCCACCGGCCAGCACGGCGATCACCGTGGGCGGCGGGCCGAGCAGGTCCAGACGGCCGCCCCCGATCCGGCCGACGCTGATGGCCCACCATAGGTCGACCGCGATGAGCAGTACCGCCACAGCGGCGGCCCGCGCCAGCAGCCAGTCCCGCCGGGACGCAGCCGGTCCCGCGATCCGGGACAGGACCACACCGGCGGCAATCGGTGTCAGGGCGCCGACCAGCCACCAGGGCTGGACGGTGGTCGGCAACAGATGAAGGCCCAGCATCTCGACGGACGAATCGAGTGCAGAGGTCGGTGTCACCGTCGTTCCGGCCACCATGACGCCGGTCCCGAGGGTGTACGACAGCGCCCACATCAGAGTCGCCGGTAGGTAACCGACCCACACGATCAGTAGGGCGGCGCCCCCGACGAATCCCGGCCGGACCTGCTCGAGCAGCGTCGCGGTGCCGGCATGCGACAGGACCAGCGAAGCGAGCAGGGCGACTGCGGCCCCCATCGTGAGTACAGCCATCCCGGCAACCGCCGGACGGACCAATCGCCACGCTCTCCGCACACCCTCGCGGCCCAGGTTGGCGCGCCGGGCCATGGCCGCCCCCGAAACCACGAAAGCAACGGCTCCTGCGTGCAGAGAAGCGCGAGCAGGCATCGCCGAGGCCCCCGAGACCGTTCCGAACAATGCCGCCAGCAGGGCCACCGTCGCATAAGCCACGGCCACGCTGACCGCAGCGACGACCAGGGACTTGGGGTAGGCCACCGCGCCGCGGTGTGCCACCCACCGGCCCGCGGCCCACAGAGTCAGGCACGGGAAGACGACCCACGCCCAGGGGAGCAGGGTCCACACCCCGTCCCCGACCGTGAAGGGGGTGCCATGGGCGGCCAGCCAGATGTCGGCTCCCACCCGCATCGCGGTGTCCGAGGCCGATTCCCCCGCTGCGAAGATCCACACCAGAAGTGTCAGAACCACCGTCACGACCAGGCCCGTCAGCGCGGCCCAGAGTCCCGCAGCGATGCCGGCCAGCGGCAGCGGCAGCGGGCCGGACCGCCAGAAGGTGCTGACAGCGGCGGCCGGGGAGGCCCAGCCGGAGCGAACCGCTTTGATCCGGTCCGCCTCGCGACCCGTGGCAGCGCGGTTGGCCGGCCTCGAGGAGGGGCGCGACGTCGTGCGGGTCGGGTTCGACCTGCTCCTGTTCGAAGGGCCTTGGGACGCGCGACTCACTGGTCTAGGTTCGCATCCATCGCCCCGGTCAGCGGCACATACACGCCGATTGACCCGGCCCGGTCCACGCGATCGCGTGGACCGGCACGCCGTCCGACCGCGGACGAGAGGCTACGGTCGAGAGGTGAGCCAGCCCACCGTCGCCGTCGTCCTCACGGGTGCGGCCGCCCGCGGCGCCTTCCAGGCCGGCGCCATGTCCCGGCTCGTGCCCGCCCTGGAGCAACAGGGGTTGCGCCCCACGATCGTGTTGGGCACGTCCGCTGGCGGCATCAATGCCGCGCTGTGGGGCTCCTACGCACACCTGCCCGCGCAGGCGGCCGCCGACGAACTGGTGGGAGTGTGGTCGCGCATGGATCGGGCGAACGTCTATGCACACCCGGCTCTGTCTCTGCTGAGGGACGGACTGCGTTTCCTACCGGGTTCACTGTTCGGGATCGGCGACGGTCTCGGGTCCCTGCTGGACACCCGCCCGCTGGCGGCCACCGCCGACGAGGTGCTGGACTCCGCGAGGCTGGCCACCAATGTCCGGGCCGGCGCGATCGACGCGGTCGGGGTCGCCGCCACCCGCATCCCCCCGGCGGCGGACAAGCCCCGCACCCTGACCGATCCGGCGGACCGGTGGCACATCTCGCACACGCACAGCGTGGTCTTCCTCGACTCGACCCTAAACACCTCCGGGGTGTCCGACCCGGAGCGGGCCGTTCAGGTGGCCGAGTCGCCGATAACGGCCGAGCACGTCATGGCATCGGCCGCGATCCCGGTCGTGTTCCCCGCGGTGCGCGTGCGACAGCCTGCACCGTCCGACGGATGGTACGTGGACGGCGGGGTACGTCTGAATGCACCGCTGCGACCGGCCGTCGCACTCGGCGCGGATCACGTCGTCCTCATAGCTGCGCACGCCACGGCCTACCCCACGCAGATCCCTGCCGAACCCGGGCGGAACCCCGATCTCGCGGATGCCGCCGCCATGACGCTGCATTCGATCCTGGCGGACAGGGTGATCGAGGACCTGCAGGAGTTGCGTGCCCGCAACCGATGGCTCGCGCAGGGTGCCGCGCCGCGATCGCGCACGGGCCGGGAGTACCACGAAGTGCGCATCATGGACGTGTCGCCGGCTCCCGGGTCCCTGGCACAACTGGCCTCCGACGTGCTGCGGTCGAAAGGGCGTACGTGGTGGCGGGAAACGGACTCACTGGCGCTCGGACGGCTGCTGCGCGGGGTCGGGGCTGGGCCCGGGCAGCAGGAACTGCTCAGTTACACGTTCTTCGACGACGAGTACTTCGCTCGCCAGATCGAGCTGGGCCAGCAGGCCGCCGACCGCGCCCTCGCCCGCGGCTGGGACTGAGATACCGCCCGGGCGCTACAGCCCCGCAACGATCTCGCGTGCAAGCCTCGCGGTCTCCGAAGGCGTCTTCCCGACCCGGACCCCGGCGGCCTCCAGCGCCTCAGCCTTCGCGGCGGCGGTCCCGGACGACCCCGACACGATGGCGCCGGCGTGACCCATCGTCTTTCCCTCCGGCGCGGTGAAGCCCGCTACGTAGCCGACCACCGGCTTCGTCACGTTCTCCTTGATGAACGCCGCTGCACGCTCCTCGGCGTCACCGCCGATCTCCCCGATCATGATGATGACCTCGGTCTCGGGGTCCTCCTCGAACGCGGCCAGACAGTCGATGTGGGTGGTGCCGATCACCGGATCCCCGCCGATGCCGACGCAGGTGGTGAAGCCGATGTCCCGGCACTCGAACATCATCTGATACGTCAGCGTTCCCGACTTCGAGACCAGGCCGATACGTCCGGGCTTCGTGATGTCCGCGGGGATGATGCCGGCGTTGGATTTCCCGGGGCTGATCAGTCCCGGGCAGTTCGGGCCGATGACTCGGGTCGACCCTGAGTTCTGCGCATACGTGAAGAAGTTCGCGGAGTCGTGGACGGGCACGCCCTCGGTGATCACCACCGCCAGCGGGACCTCCGCATCGACGACCTCCGCCACTGCCCCCTTCGTGAACTTCGGGGGTACGAACACCACCGACACGTTCGCACCGGTGGCCTCCACGGCCTCCGAGACAGAGTTGAAAACCGGGATCGACGTCCCGTCGGCGTC
>Ga0316576_10002202_pt1 | contig 11007 bp, 1 predicted proteins | sample S0NA_FD_203075 | JGI IMG/M metagenome (GOLD analysis project Ga0316576, IMG submission 203075) | Rhizosphere microbial communities from salt marsh grasses in Alabama, United States - S0-2_050615r3r5 | ecosystem: Host-associated > Plants > Roots > Rhizosphere | place: USA: Alabama | collected... | reverse complement strand
GCACTGGCTCATGTCGATCGTCGAGAACAGGCTCTGCATGCTCGGGAAGGCCGCGACCAGGGCGGTTGGGTCCGCCGGGTTCTGGGCCAGCGCGGGCAGAATCGTCGCGCTGGCCGCTCCCTGCACCTGCCCGGCCAGCACGAGTGCTGCGGTGTGAACGTCGGCGGCCCTCTCGAACGTGGCCCGCGCGGTGCGCGTGTCCATCGCTCCGGATTGCACGACCTCCCGGACGAACCGCTGCCGGCCACGCCCGGCGACCGAGGCCGCCGAGCGGAATCCCTGGTCGAGAAGGGCGTACGCGGACTCCGCCGCGGGCGTGATGCGCGCGATGCGCTGGACGGTCCGCAGCTCCGCGGCCGCCTCCGATGACAGCTCGACATCGTCGGCCGCCTGCAACGCGCGCACGTCTCCGCGTGCCAGGTCGAAATCCGGGTGGGCCTCCAGCACGGCTGCCACCTCGGCCGCGTGACCGACGGGCGGCCGCTCGGCGGCGGCCAGCCGGGCCGCGAACGCCGTGGTCGGGAACCTCATGGCCATGCGCGCGGCCATCGCCGCGCCCCGCAGCCGGGCCCGCTCCCCGGAGGAGGCGCCGGACTCACGGGCCCAGTCGTCGGGGGTCAAGACGGCGAGCCGGTGCAGGTCGTCCGGGCTGGTGATGCCGTGCCGGTCGCGGACCCGCTCGATCAGCTCCGGGTCGTCGCCGAGCAGCTCGGTGAACGCGAGCCTGCCCAGGGCGTCGTCGGCGGCGGGACCGGACGGGACCAGGTGAAGGTCGACCATCTTGGATACCAGCGACGGCAGGTCGCCCAGCGGGTCGTCCGTCAGCAGCGCGTCTATGGCGCTCCGCGCGTCTGCCGACGCCAGGTGCGACAGGCTCTCGTCGACAAGGCGCCGACGAGTCGCACCGGCGCGCTCCTGAGCGCCGTCGCGCCGGGGGTCGAGGCGCGCGGCCAGGTCCGTGGCGGTCCCGGCCAGGGCAGGATCGATCCGGAAGGTGGCCGCGGCGTGGCGCACGGCCTCGACCACGTCGCCGGTGGGGAGCAGCACGATGTCGTCCAGCAGCGTCTCCGTGTCAGCCGACGTCGTCAGCTGCAGTCGCGGGGTGAGCGAGGCCCACCGGGTCGCGTTCGCCAGCACACCTTCGACGAGGACCGCGTAGAAGAGCTGCGGCTCGAGTTGGGTGGCGTCGCCGAGCCGGCGCGCGAGCACCGCCGCGGTCAGGATCGCCGGGTCGAAGCCGGTCTCCCCGGCTAGGAAGGTGACGTCACGGTGCTCGTCGTCCTCGGCGAGGTCGGTCCATGCAACCCGCCCGAGCAGGGGTTCGACGGCCGTGGTGACCCGCCGCCACTCGGTGGCGTCCGGCGCCTCGGCGGTGTCCAGGCGGACCACGAACGAGACGAGCACGGGCGCGTGGAAGACGGTGTCCTCGACCGGCGGATCGTGGACCAGACGGCGTCCGAGTCTGACCGTGACGTAGACGTCGGGGTTCCCCGCCTCCCGCTGTGCGGCGGCAGCAAGGTCGTACACGACGACGAACGCGCCGTCCTCGTCGGTCTGGGCGAGGCCGAGTCGCTCGCTGGAGCGCAGGTCACGGTCGAGCGCCTCGATCCTGGCAGCCACCACCGGACGCTCGTCCGGACCGAGCACCTGGCCGACCACGTACCTGTGCGCGGGCACGTCGGAGCGGGCGAGCGCCTGCAGCGTTTCGGAGTCCGCTGCGCCGGTGCTCAAGAGGTCCAGCCGCCGCTGCACGCCAAGCAGCTCGTGCCGGGTGCTCTGCCCAAACATCCCGGCGACCAGCTCGTCACGCTCCACATGCGCGGCGTGGTCGAGCAACCGTGCGTGCAGCGCGCGGACATCCGGGCCGGATGAGCCCACAGCCAGCGTGCGGTATGCGTCGGTCATGGCGTCCTCCTCGACGTCAGAAGCCCAGGGTGTCGATCAAGAACCAGGCGATCTTGTTCTCGTTCTTGTATGCCGGCTTGGACGGGTCGTCCGGGATCACGGCGGAGACGAGCTTGTCCTGGAGGTCCAGCCCGTGGCTCATCACGTTCGACGGCGACAGGTCGACGCCGAATGCCGCCTTGGACGCCTTCTCGATGCCTTTGTCGGCCAGCCCGCCGACCGTGTAGCCGACGGAGTACGCCTCGCCGACGGGGCCGCAGTACATCGCCACACCCGCCGACAGGTCGCCGGCCGCAACGAGGCGTTGGCTGTTGTTGTTGGCGGTGGCCATGTCGTAGGCCGCCACTCCGACGGCCAGCGGCTTGGCGACCTCGCCGACCACCCGGGCGACGGGTGCGGCGACCTTGACCACCGGTGCGGCGATCTGCGAGACCTTCGACCCGACGGCGACGACGCCCTCGACGGTCCTGGTGAGCAGGCCGGCCTCCTTGGCCGCGGGAGCGACCGACTTCACGGCGGGGGTGGCCGTCTTGGCGAGGGTCACCAGCGTGTCGGCCTTCTTGACCGCGGGCGCGACGTTCTTTGCGGCGGCCGCGTCCTTGGTGACCTCTGCGACCTTGGTCGCGTCGGTCGCGACGTCGGCGGCCTTCGCGACATCAGCGGTGGCATCAGCTGCCTTGGCGGCGCGGCCCGCGGTCTGTGTCGCGGTGCTCGCGTCCGTGGCCAGGTCGGTGGCCGTGGCGGCGTCCTTGGCGGCCTCGGCGCCCTTGGTCGCGTCCTGCGCCAGGTCGGCGGCCTTCGCGGCGTCCGCCGCGACGTCGCCGGCTGCGGCCGGCGGGCGGGGAGTGGCCTGCTCGGGGAACAGCTCGAGCTGCGGGGACGGCCCGCCAGGCGCCACGGGCGGCGTGGCCGGGGCAGCGGGCTTCGCGGGCTGGTCGAACAGGTTCAGCTGCGCCTCCGTCTGCACTCCGGGCAGCTTGAGCTGCTCCCCCGCTGGCCCTGGCGGGAGGTACCGGGGCGCCGCCTTGACCGGCGCGGCGGAGGGTGGGGCCGCTGGCACCGTGCCGGCCGCAGCTGGCGGCTTGACGGGCACGCCGCCGATCTCCTGGGGGACGGCCGGAGGCTTTCCGCTGGTCTTGACTGGCTCGGGCCAGCGCCCCTTGGGGTCGCGCACGGTCTCCCCGGCTGCCTTCGCCTCCGCCTTCAGGGCCTTGTCGGCCGTGGCTCCCTTGCTCCGGTTGTAGCCGGCGTCCTCGACGCCGACCTTGGAGACCGTGCCAGGCCGCTGCACGGCGAACGGCTCCTCCTTGTGCCCGATGTCCCACTCCTCCGGCCCGCCCCACAGGTCGACCAGGGCCTTCAGGAAGTCGCGGTGACCGACCTTCGTCGCCGTTGACTCCAGGAACCCGCGGCCGGTCTGGGTGGCGCGCGCCTCGATCCACAGCGCCTTCGCCTCGCTGAACCACATCTGCAGGCCGCTCGGCTCGTCGCCCAGACCGCTCGGGTCGACCGTGGAGACGGGGTTGTCCCCGCAGTAGGCGTACCGGTTGGTGCCACCCGAAAGCCCCGCCGGGTCGGGACTGACCCACCGCCCGAGCCAGGGCGCGTAGTACCTGGCACCGATCACGGAGAAGCCGGTCTCCTGGTCCTTCTCCTTGCCGGCGTATCGGTAGCGCTTGGCGCTGGCCGCGGCCCGCCCGCGCGCTAGCCACAGCGACGTCGAGCCGAACGGGTGGTACTCCTCGAAGGAGATGACGGCCCCCGCGTCGTCGCACTCGACGGTGCTCGACCCGACCAGATCGGCGATCTGGTAACGGATGCGAGGGACCAGGTCCGGGTTCGCCTGGGTCGTGTCGACGACGAGGGTCTCCACCAGGGCGACCGTGCGCCCGCCCCCCTCGACCCGCACCGTGCGCCGCTCGCGCTCGAGCACATCGGCGACGAAGCGCCGGTAGACCTCGAACGCGCCGACGTAGAGCCGCTCCTCCCGCACCGCCCCGTGCTGCCAGACCTTGCGCACCCGCCGGCCGGTCCCGTCGTAGTGCATCGTGACCGTGCCGCCGCCTCCGAGATCGGTGCTGACCAGCCGGCCGGCGTGGTCCCATCCGAGCGCGGCGAGATGGGGCATCCGCGTCATCCGCCCGGCCGCGTCGTGGTCGAACGTCGCGCTGAACGGGCCTGCGTCGGCGTCCCCCGGGCTTTGGTGCGCGGCGAGCCGATCGGTGCCCGCCTGGTAGGTGTACCGCCGGGTCCACGACAGCGCGGTGCTGGCGTGCGCCAGTGCGAGCAGGTTGCCGACGTCGTCGTAGGTGTAGGTCTCGGTGTAGGGGCGCAGCGCGCCGGCCTCGTTGGGGTGCGGCACGGGCCGCACGGCCGGCTCTGCGCGGTCTGGCTGGGCACCGAGGCTCGCGTGCTCCCGCCCGGTGGCGGTGCGCAGCCGATAAGCCGGGTCGTAGGTGTACCGGGCACCGGCCGGGGCGACCGCCCCGGCGAAGAAGACGACGGGCGCGACGTCGTCGGCGACCTCGACGACGTTGCCGACCGGATCCCACGTGTAGGTGAGGTCCTGCAGCGTCGTGGCACCCGACCGTGCGGCGAGGCGGACCGGCCGACCGGATCCGGTGTCGAACTCGTGGGTGGCGACCACGCCGTTCCCGTACGTGACGGACACGCGCCTTCGCCGCGCGTCGTACTCAGCCGCGACGACGACCGCGGTGGACGCCGCAGCCCCCGGCGTCCGCACTCCGACGGACGTGACCGGACCGGCGCCGTCGTAGACCAGCTCGATCCGCGTGCCGTCGGGCAGCGTCTGGAGCAAGGGTCGTCCCAAGGCGTCCATCTCACTGGTCGCGGGCAGTTCCGCGGGGTCGAGCAGCGCGGCGGTGGCGGCGTCGAGGGCCGGGATCGCGACCCCTACCGCTGGCGACCAGTCGGGCTCCGCGGTCCCGGAGAGCACCCGCCGCGTTCCTGCTACCAGGTTGCCCAGCAGGTCGTACTCCTCCGCGACGGCGACGCCGGCACCGTCGTACCGGCGGTGCGCCTGTCCGATCAAGCCGCGCGCGGCAGCTTGGGGGTGCCCCTCCCCGTAGACCACCAGCTCGGCGACGCGATCGGGTCCGGCGGGGTCGTCACGGACCCGGGTGGCGGTGGGTCGGCCGAGCAGGTCGTAGGACACCGACACGAGTCGCCCGTCCGCCCCGAGCACGCGCAGATGGCGGCCGGCCGCGTCGGGCAACGCCAGCTGGGTGCCCGAGTCCGGGCTGACCGAGCGGATGATCCGGCCCGCGCCATCCCGCAGCTGGGCCCCTACCTCGATGCCGCGGGCGTCGATGACCGACCTGCCCTCGCCCGCGAGGTCGAGCACGAAGCGAGTCTCCTGGACCCCGTCGGCACCGTTGTCCACCCGGACCCGGACGAACCGGCCCAGTCCGTCGCAGACCCGCACTAGCGGGGTGTCCGCGTGACCGGCCGCGAGCGCCGCGGAGCGCTGCTCGGCGGCGGCGACCCCGGCCTGACGCTGCGCGAACCACGCACTGGCGAGGACGGTGTCGTTGCGGTCCGAGTCGACCTGCTGCCAGGGCCCGATCTCGACGGTCTCGAACGTGCCGTCGGGGTGGTCGACGCGGACCAGGCGCCCGAGGGCATCGTACGTGCGGCGCTGCAGCTCTGCGTGCTTGACCAGCGCATCCGCCGTGTCGTGCTCCGGGCCGGTCGCGAAGTACGGCTCGTACTGCTCGACGGGCCGGCCGGCTCCGTCGAACACGGTGCGACCGGTGCCGATCCAGCGCGGCTCGGGCGTGGTGTCGACCAGGACGACGCCGCCGGCCCCGTCGTCCTGCCACGCCTCGCCCGGCTCGGCGGCCGTCTTGGTCAGTGCGATCCGACCCGACCCGTCGACGTAGACGCGCTGCACGTGCCACGCGCTGGCGGCGTCGCCGTGCGTGGCGCGGGTCGCGGTCTGCGACCACGCCGGCCCGAGGCCGAGGTGCCACTCGTCACTGCCGTACAGGTGCTGCGTTCCGGGGAGGCCGGGCGGGTCGCCGCTGCCACCGTCCCCGGTCCGCCACGTGGCGGTGACCCGATCCAGCGGGTCGAACGCGACGCTGCGCGTGACCCCGTTCGGGTCCGTGGTGGCCCGCACGGCCAGCGCCGTGTAGTCCGGCTCGAAGGTCGAGGTCACCAGCGATAGCGGAGCGGTCGTCGACGCCCGGACCTCGGTCACCTGCAGTCCGTGCGGGTCGTAGCCGACCTCGGCGGTATTGCCGAACGGCGTGGTGTGGGCCGACGGCTGGAAGAACGTGGCCGGGTCGTACCGCCGGACGCCGTCCGTGGACCACCAGGCACCCTCGGCGTGCTCGTAGCCGCCCTCCCCCGACAGCAGCCCTGCAGGGGCGATCGTGCCCAGCACGTCGGAGACGACCTGGTCGGTCATCGCCAGCCGAAGCACCCGCCGCACGAGGGCTCGCGCGCCCACCTGCCCGACGGGAAGCGGGCCCGCGTGCGCGTCGTCCCAGTACTCGTACCGGGTGCGGGTCCTCAGCTGGCGCTGGGCGAGGCCGGATGTCGGCGCCTCGGCCGGATCGATCTCGGGCACAGCGGCCAGCTGCGCGACAAGGCCGTCCGGCGTGAACCGCCCGCCGGCCGGCACGGCGAGCCCGCTCAGCTCGTCCTCGCGCACCTCCACGGGGACCGACGCCCGGAAGACGCCCGGCGTATCCAGCGAGGCGGTCGACGTGCGCGTCCAGCCGGCGAGGACGACCCTCTGCTCCGGGACCTGCGGTACCCGCCGTGGGTAGGCCAGGCGTACCTCGGAGACCGCGGTGCCGTGCTCGTCGACCGCGAGCGTCAGCTCGTGGGTCACCCTCGGGTCATCAGCTGCGCGCTCGTGGGCCGCCTCGAGGACCTCCAGGGGCTCGACCCGGTACGCAGCCGGTACCTCCCCGACGGCGGGCTGGAGCAGGCGCACGCGCAGCCGGGTCTGCGTCACGAGCACCGGCACGTCCGGTCCCCTGTCGTCGACCCAGGTCTCCGTGCGCACCTGCCGACCGGCGAGCGCACGCTCCGCCTGGGCGTGCTCGACTGCGCTGACGACTCCGACGATGTCGTGGTCGTCCGGCACCACGGCATCGTGGTCACCGTCCCACGTGCCCAGCAGGCGCTCCCCGGGACGCCCGAGCCGGTACCACTGCCGATGCCTGACCGCCGGGTGGTCCAGCGGGCCGGCTGTGTCGAGCAGAGGCACCTCGACGGTCTGGGCGAACGCGAAGCCGCGCGCCTCGCGCTCGTCCGGGTCGGTCCAGGGGTCGCGGTACTCGTACCGTGTCGCGTGAGCCGTCTCCGCGACGTCGTCGTGCTCCTCGATGCGACCCACCACGACAGCAGCGCCGGCGGGCGGCGACGCCCACGGCGCACCCTCCCGCCGGGCACGTGCGGCCTGCTGGGCCGAGGTCTCGTACCGGACGAGCGTGCGCTTGCCCAGGTTGTTCACGACGCTGGTCAGCAGGTGCGCCCGGCCCTGGGCCGCCAGCTCCAGGAACCGGATGCGTGGCCGGCCGGGCGCCGACGACGTCCACACCAGGCAGGGGGTGCCGGTCCCGAGCAGGTCGCGCAGCGCCACGTCGTCGAGCGAGTCCGCCCGGGGAGCGTGTGCGAGCGCCTCAGGCGCCACCCACGCAGTGCCCTGGCGGTTGCGCCACACGGTGATGTCGCGATCGTTCAGGTAGATCACGTCGGCGGTGCCGGTCCCGTCGAGGTCGGCGAAACGCAGCCGCCGGGCATCGAAATGTGCCGGGTCATCGAACCGCGGCGTGCCGGACATCATGATGCGACCGCCGTAGCGACCCCAGCCCAGGCTGGGCCAGTACTCGACGAGCGCGGGACCCACATGGACGAGGTCGGTCAGCCCGTCGCCGGTCATGTCGGCGTCGAACCACCGCGACTGCTGATCCGTCCCGGGCGGGCGCGGCCCGTCAGGGCTAGCCGTCGCGAGCACCCGGCTCGTCGGGCCGTCGCCGTCGCGCCCCCGCCCCTGCGTCCACTCGACGGCCTCCGGAGCGCGGCTGACGCGGTCGGCCAGTCCGTCGCCGTCGAGGTCGAAAGTGCCGGTGGCACGCGCCTTCGCCGCGGCGGCACGACCGCGCACGGGCCGCAGCCGGTCCCACCTGCCGTCGGGGCCACGGATCGACGACCCGGCCAGCGCGTCGGAGTCAGACACGCACGCCAGCCGCCCGGACCCGTCGACGTCGACCAGTCCGTCTGGACCTGACCCGCCGGAGGGCGGCAGCTCCGGCACGACCCGCCCAGGCTCGTACGTGCCGTCCCCGGCGGCACGCTCGAACCACCATCCGCCCGGCGTCGCGGTGAGGAGTCCCGGCATCCCGTCGCCCTCCAGGTCGACGAACGACGTGGCCGTGGCTCCAGAGACCGAACCTGGCACGCTGCGCAGCTGAATGGCGAGGACCGGGTCGCTGTAGCCCAGATCGAGCGGCGGCAGCGCCGCTGTGTTGTACGCGCCTTGGCCCCAGCGGAACCCGACCTGACGAAGCCGCACGACCCGCGAGGCGTCGTCGTGCTCGAGTTCGACGGCGCGGACCAGCCGTGGCGACGGACCGTCCCCGAGGTCCGGCCCGAAGTCGTGGAACATCAGGACGCGCCGCAGCCGTCGCCAGGTCCTGACCTCGAATCCCGGTCGGTAGGTGGAGTACGCGTCGGGCCTGGCGGGCCAGACGGCGTCCTCGTCCGGCGTCAGGTCGTGCTCCCCGTAGTCGAGGACGACGAGCAAGCGTCCGGACATGCCGTCACCGGGAACGGCGTTGGCATAGCGCACCGACTTCAGGTATCGACCCGGCTGTGCCGGCGCGCCCGGCGCCAGCCGGTGGCTCTCTCCCGGCCCGGGGACCACGGAGGCGGAGTCCTCGGGCTTCCACGCGTACACCGCGACATCGCCGCGGTCGTCGCGGACCTCGTCGAGCAGCCACTCGTGGACGCGGGCGACGTCGGACGGATCGCTCACCCGGCTGGATGCCGTCCGGCCGAACGTTCGTACGATGTTGTCACCCTCGGTCGTGCGCCAGAACGGCACACCCCCCGAGGCAGGCGTGCAGCGCTCCACCCGGGTCCGGGTGTCGTCGGCACGGGGCCGGAAGCGCCGCACGACATGCGGCACGCCGTCGATCTGCTCCTCGTGCTCGACCATCATCCATCCGCCGGGGCCCGGCTCCAGCGCGGGCACCAGCTCGCCCGCGCCGACGAGCGAGAACGCGTCGGCATCGGTGTATGTCGGCAGGCGGGGCCCGCCGCCTCGCGTGACCGAGGGCACCGCCAGCGCCCACCCCAGCCCGACCGGAGACCGACCGCCGCCGCTGGACCACGTCAGGGACAGAGGTGCGCTCGCCGCTCCACGACCGGGGGTCAGAGCAAGCGCGACAGTGAGCGTCAAGGCGCCGGAGGCGGTGTCGACGACGTAGCTCTCACCTAGACCGTGCGCGGCGAGGCCGCCCACCGGCACCTGCGGCGAGGGCAGGAAGGTCGTGTCGGCGTCGGCTACAGGGGCAACCGCCCGGGGAGAGTTCACGGAACTTGCGGCTGGCTGAATGCGTTCACTCAAGCCACCTCGCTCGGTCGATTGCCGCGTCGATCCTGATCAGCGGTACGAACCAGCTCGTCGTGTTGCCGTCACCAAACACTCTGGAATGGCCGAAACCTGATCGTCACCGATGCTGACTGCGACTGCAACGACTCCTTCGTCGGCCCAACAGCGTCCCCACCGTCGCGCGGGCAATCCCGCGTGAGGCGGGGGGGCTGGGTTCGCTGCTTGTGGTGCAACTCGCGAGTACAGACGCGGGGAGGGACACGACTGCTACTAGTTGTCATGTCGTCAGCGCCTACTCTCATGTGAGGCAAGGCTTACTTTACTCACCACCTCATGGGAGTCAAGACCCCGACGAGATTCACGAGAACTGCGTGCAGCGTCCCGGCCACGGTGGGGCTGCCCGGCACCATCCAGATAGCCCGCCGCGGATGCCTCGGCCGCGGGTCCACTGCGGTGCCCGGTCAGCGTCGTGCCGTGGATCGGCCCGCCGATCCGGCAGGAGGTGGGGGGGTGGAGGCGAGGGCTACGCATGTCCAGGACTTAGGAGGGCATGATCGAGGGCGCCCCTTCCGCTGGTCGCTTTCGGGTAGGCAAGGGCATCAGCCCCCCGGACCGACGTGTTCAGCAGTTGCTCGTGAGTCCGGGTGTCGTCCCCCACCGTCGTGCTGCGTCCTACCGGTGGAGCCTATGGAGGCCAGGCTCCTATGAGGCTCCATCTGTATGAGGCTCCATCTGAGCGCCTAAGACAAAGCGTTATACGCGGTGATACATTCAGATACATGGATCCCGTGACCAACCCCTACCGACCAGGCGCAGGGCGCCGACCTCCGGTGCTCGCAGGACGCGAACCGATTCTGGACGCGTTCTCTGTGGTCCGTCGCCGGGCGGTGGAGTACGGCGAGGGCGATCGCGGGTGGATCCTCAGCGGGCTGCGTGGCGTGGGCAAGACGGTGCTGCTCAACGAGCTGCTGGCTCAGGTCACCAGTACCGGTTGGATCGCGGCAAAGATTGAGGCGACTGCGGGGACTCCGCTGTCGGTGGCCTTGAGCCAGGCCCTGGTCAAGAGCATGCGCACCGCTACCGGGCGGCACCCCGAGCCCAAGCTCAAGAGGCTGCTGGGCGTTTTCAAGGCGTTCTCGCTGAAGTTCAGCCCGACCACGGGCCTGCTCTCCCTTGGTGCCGACGTCGACGTCGTCTCCGGGATCGCCGACTCCGGGCGATTCGCCGATGATCTCACAGCGCTGTTCGAGACCTTGGGCGAGACCTCGCGCGAGCTCGGAATCGGCACGTTGATCCTGGTCGACGAGCTTCAGGAGGCAACGGCCGACGAACTGGCGGCTGTGAACACTGCAGTGCACCAGTTGGGGCAGGCGTCGGAGCCTGTCCCGGTCATGTTCGTCGGCGCCGGGCTGCCGTCGCTGCCCGCGCAGCTGGCCGACGCGACCAGCTACGCCGAACGGCTCTACGACTACCGATCGATCAAGCTGCTGGATCACGAAGCGGCCCGTAAC